>Ga0209061_1000089_pt1 | contig 306897 bp, 276 predicted proteins | sample Coa_R1_10_FD_187157 | JGI IMG/M metagenome (GOLD analysis project Ga0209061, IMG submission 187157) | Surface soil microbial communities from Centralia Pennsylvania, which are recovering from an underground coalmine fire - Coalmine... | ecosystem: Environmental > Terrestrial > Soil >... | reverse complement strand
GGTCCAGCCCATCGCGCCGGCGGGGTCATGTTCGGCGCGCATGATCTGCCGGATGGTGTCGTCGATGGGTTGATTGGGATCGCAAAGCCGCGCTTCGAGGCCGTGCAGCGTCTTGTCGCGCCCGGTGTAGAGCTGGTCGAGGATCATCCCGGTCAGAAAGGCCGAACCCTCGCGCGACCAGTGGTCGGGAAGCCCTTTGCCGTCGGGATCGACGATCATCTGCACGATGTTGCGCACGTCGCGGATCTCGTGCGGCGTGCGGAGTCGGACTTCGCTGAGCGGGTTGTAGCGGGTGCCGTCGCCGTCGGCGGAGGCCGGCGCGAACTTAAGGCAGACCTGACCCATCCGCTTGCGCGCTCCCGCCGTGAGCGCCCAGTTCTCGCCCTTGAGGTCGTGGACCAGGACCGAGTGCGGCCACCTGAGCAGGGTCGGAACGACGATCCCCACGCCCTTGCCGCTCCGGGTCGGCGCAAAGACCAGCACGTGGGCCGGCCCGCAGTCGCGAATCAGTGACCGCTTCCAGATACCGAGATAGACGCCCGCCCTGTGCGCGAGCGGGCGCAGCAGGCGCACGCGCTCCGCTAGCTTTCTCAAGCGAGAACTGCGGACTTCGAGCAGGCGCGCGGCCTTGAGGTCGCGCGTCGTCGCCCAGCGCGCCGAGCCGTGCAGATCCGATGCGTCGGCCAGCCAGCCATTGCGCGCGAGCGCGATCGCGCCGCAGCCGAGCCCTGCGATGAGCGCCATCGGAACCAGCGTCTCGCGCACGCAGAGGGCCCAGAGCGGCGCCAGCGCCGGTGCGTCATGCCAGCGCGCCCACCAGGCGATCCACGCCCACGGCGCATAGACCGCGCCGACAACCGGCAGGCGGAAGAGCGGCGCACTGAGCCACGGCGCGTCATGCAGGACGCTCGCCGCGTGCTGCGTCGCCACCTCATTGACCGCGGCGAACGCCGCGGCCATCGCAACAACCGCGATTCGCTTGACCCGCCGAAGGCGCGCATCCGTGCTCGACCCCGGAATCCGATAAGGACGCTGCTCAGCCATGGCGCTCCCTCCGCCGTTCGCGCGAACGATCGAGCCCCGGCTCCAGCACGCGCCGGCGCTCGTGCGCCCGCGACTTGATCACGTCCTTGTCGCGCTGCCGCTCGCGAAGCTCGCGCTCGTGATTGTCGGCCAGCTGCCAGCTCCTCTCATCGATGCGCTTCGCGAGGCCCAGCCCGGCCAGATACTCAAGCCGCTCGATCTCCTGTTCCGCCCGGATGCGCGCGCCGTCGGTATAGGCGCGGAAGCCCGCGTAGCTGACGATGCCGTTTCCGTCCGCCCTGCGCTTGAGCGCCCGGTCGATCTCGGTCCACTGCTCGCGGCGGATGACCCGCTCGCGGGCTTGCAGCATCTCGGGCTCAAGGCGCGGCCCGAGCTCGCGGGTTGCGATCTCCTGGCTCCGCGTCCGGATGCCCTCGCGCAGGTAGTCGCGGTCGATCTCAAGCGGGCGGCCGTCCTGCCTAACGCCGCGCACCAGCAGATGGACGTGCGCGTCGTCGGTGTTGTGATGGTCGATTGCGATCCATTCGAGCCTGGTCCCGAGGTCCTCTTCCATGCTGCTTACAAGCTCGCGCACATGGTCGCGGAGGTTGAGGCGGTCGGCGTCTTCGGGCGAGACAATGAAACGCCACATCAGCTCGTCGCCGCTTCGCTCCCACGCCCTGACCGTCGCGACCAGGTCGATCCCCTCGCGCGCCGCGTCGAAGCCGAGCCCCTTTTCGAACTCCTTCTGCGCTCCCGGACGGGAGAGGTACTTCGCGTGCGCGGTCCACGCGCCGCTCTGACGGTTGCGCGAGAACGACGCCTTGACCACGCTCCGGCGCGCATAGGCCCGAAGCTCGCTCCCGCCGCGCTCGCGCCACACCTGCCGTCCGCCAAGGCTGCCGTGCGCCTGGCGGCGCGCGCGCCATGCGACGCGCACGCGCTTAAGCGCCCGCGCCCACCACGGAACCATCCGCCGCGGCGCCTTCGCCGGCTCCGGGCGAAGCCGGATCTCGATCTCTTTGCGCCGCAGGCTAGGCCGTCCCATTGCTCGCCTCCGATAGCGCCTGGCTAAGCGCCAGCGGCAGTCGCCTTGGATCCTCCGGCACCTCGCCGCCCAGCGCGGCGATGATCGCGGCGACCTGCGCGTTGCTGAGCGTTAGCGGCTGCAGCTCCCGCGCCCGCACCCATGACTTCCACGCGCGCTTGCCGGTCGCGCGCTCGTCCAGCACGCGCCGCCCGATGGACGCCACGCGCTCCCGCTGCTCCGCCGTGAGCCGGCGCGTCTCCTCGGCGACGCTGAGCAACGCGCCGAGCAGATAGTCGGGCGGTTCGAGGTCGAGTCCCGCGAGCGCGATGAGACCGCCGAGGTTGGCGAGATGATGGAGTCTGAGCCCCTGCTCGCGGCTATGATTTCCGTTGCTGTTGCCGTTCCTGCTGCCCATGCGAATCACCACGTAACGACCGGCCTCAGTTCGCCGCGGATAGCGGCGAGCGGGACCGGTCCGAAGTAGCGCGAATCCCAGCTGCGCCGATCGTTGAAACCGAAGAGCCAGACCTGCCCCGCTGCGACGCGGCGCTCGCCCCACGCGACGTGCGCGAGCGGACGCCCGGCGCTGTCGCGCGATGCCGTCGCGCTGTCAGGGAAGCGAACGCCGTTGACCGAGACCGAGCCCGGTTCGATGTCGAGCAGGTCCCCGGCAAGCGCGCCGATAACCTTGTCCACGGGCTCCGCGTCACCGGGGCAGTCGCCCGCCTGCAAATAGCCTCGCGCGAGGCCGAGCTTCGCGACTCCGAGCGGCAGGCAGGCGGCGACCAGCCCGCCGCGCCGAACTTCGCGGCCTATGATGCGATAGACGCCCGCCGGCGCCGCGCTGTCGGTGGTCGCAATCCGAATCCCGGAGGCTTTTCCGACAGCCATCAGAACCGCTGCCCCGAACGCAATTCCGGCCAGCGCCGCCAGCGGTCCGCGCGCGCCTTCCAATTGCTGAAAGCGAACCCGCTCGGAAAGCGATCCGACGGCGTTTTCTGAGGTACTGTACAGTCGGCTCAGCATGACCGCTCCAGTGGGGAAAAGGCCGCGAATTCACGAGAGAATTCGCAAAAATGCCGTACCGTACCGCAGTACCCTTTATCTTGCTCTACGACCGGCCGGCCTTTTCCCCACTCCCTCATCTCCTCCAAAACTCCTCTCTCCGCGCGCCGCGCCGCGGCGGAGAAAATCACCGCGAACTTCACTGCACCCGCTCCGCCGTCTGCCCGTTCGCCCGGCCGTTGGCTCGACGCCCCGGACGGGGCGTTCCATCGAGCTCGGCCTTGATCTGCTTGCACAGCCGCCACATCGCCGCCGTGATCGTCTCGCCCAGGTCGAAGCCCGCCTCCTCCGCGCGCGTGCGCAGCGCCTCGATCTCGCGCTTGAGCGCCGCCGGCAGCTTGAACGTGATCGGCTCGTGCTCCTGTTTGCGCTTGAGAACTCCCATCGTGCGTCTCTCCTTTCGCCGGATTGATTGCAGCGTTCATTTTCCGTACGGACCCGGCAGCACCAGGTCCGCCGTCACCATCACGTTGAACTGGTAGCCAGGACGGATTTCGATCGTCGGCGCACGATTCATCCCGTTGCCGAGCATCTGCTGGCCAACGGAGCCGAATTGTCCCGAGGCCGCGGAGCCCGCCATCTCACCCGCCATCGCCCACTGGTTCGGCTGGTAATACCCGTAAGGTCCGTAGAGGCCGCCGCCGCCGAACGCGGCCATCTGTCCGACCATCTGCCCCGCGCTGATAAGGCTCATCAGCGCGGCCGTTCCGAAGGTCGCGAAATAGTGGTGATCGACCTCGTCCGTGAAGCCCGCGAAGCCGCTCTGATCCGCGCCCGGCATCTCGGGCAGATCCATGCTCGCGGTGTTGGGGAAGATGAGCCGTTGCCACGCGATCTGGACGCGCTCCTGGCCGTAGGCGGAGGCGTTGCGGTAGGCGCCGATGAGCCTGCTGCCCTGGGGGATCAGCAGGTACCTGCCGGTTGCGCTGTCGAAGACGTTCTCGGCGACCTGCGCGATAATCGGTCCCGGCAGGTCGGAATTGATGCCGCTGACCAGGACCGCCGGAATCACGCTGCCCGCCATTACGGTGTATGGCGAAGCCGGCGGGTGGAGTCTGACGGTTGGATCGCTCGAAGAATTTGAATCAAAGGCGCTATTCGATTGAGCCTTCGCGCTGGCGATTTCGAGCGCCTGTCCGGCGTGAAACGCCGCCACCATCTCGGGCGCTTCAAGCGCCTTCAGAAACTTCTCCTGCGCCCATTGTGCGTAGCGGCTCGGCGGCTGCGACGCGCTGCGCTGAAGCGGCGTCTGCACCCTTGCAATGATTGCCGGCGTTGGGACGAAACTCGGCGCCGGATGTGGCTCCGCGCCGTGCGCGGCGAGGTCCGCGACTTCGCCGCGATCGCGGGCGTCACTGCCCGCGTCGTCGATCGCCTTTTTGACCGCCGCGTCCTGGCTCGTGCCCGACGACTGCACGCCGAGCGCGATCACGATTCCGCCCAGCATCGCGACCGCCACCACAATCACGCCCAGCAGCCGGTTGAATCGGCCGCCGCCGAGATGCTCCTGCTCCTGCTCTTCCTGTTCGTGGATTTCGTCTGCCGCCGCCATCGCGTTCACCTCTGCCCGCCCGCGTAGGAGACCGTCACGCGGTCCTGCTCGCGCCCCACTCCCGCAACCAGGATCGCCTGGTTGAACAGCCGATCGACCACGTAGTAGTTGCCCTCGACCCGGTAGTTGACCATCTGGGCGCCGCCGCCCGCGTCGATGAGCAGCGCGGGCGCCTCGCTGGTCTTCATCTCCGCCGGCATCTGGATGTAAACGTGCGCGCCGTCGTCGAAGGCGCGAATCGGCTTCCACGGCACGTTGGGGCCGGTGACGCTGTACGAGAAGTTGAGTTGCGCCGGGTCGACGTTCGCGACCCTGACGGCGTTGCTGGAATCAGCCGGAGGATCGACGGCTTCCTGCCTTGCTTTCGCCGCTGCGGCGTCGGCCTGCTTCATCGCCGCGAGCAGCTCGTCCGGGTAGTAGAACTCCACTTCCTGCATCGCGCGCCCGCGCGAGCGCAGAAGCAGGTGATAGATGTGTTTCGTGGTGTAAATCGTGAGGTTGGTTTCGATGCCGGGAAGCTGCGGCTTGACCACGAGGTGCGGAACCGGATTGCGCGGGTCTCCCGACGCGGCCGGCGTCGCCATCCAGCGCTCGGTGTCGCCCATCGCCACGTCGGTGATCGTCTCGCCCGGCTGCAGCTGGATGTCGGTCGTGCGCAGCGGCGCGCAATCGACTAGGGGTTCGCCGCTTCCGCCGTAGGGGTACAGCACCAGTTGCGGCGTCCGATAGACGGGCCATTTACCGTCGTCCCGATGGTCCTTGATCGCCTGCTGGACCTCGGGCGGCTGCTCGGCCAGAAGCTGCGCACCGGTTGGAGGCGGCGGCGGGGTTGCTTCGGGCTTGGGCGCGGCCTCGGTCACGATCCTGAGCGGCGGTGGAGCAGGCGGCTGCTGCGCCGCGCACGCCGTCAGCGAGATGGCCAATGCAACAGCGAATGCCGATTTGATTCCGTTCATCGCACTTCTCCCCTTCAGCCCTGCTGCTCCGTCCAGCTGATCTGCGTCACGTAAAAGCCGAGCGGATTGCTCACGATGGTGGCGTCGGAACTCGGCGGGACGATCTCGGTCTGCAGCACCGCTTCCCAGTGAGTCGGCGCACCCAGCATCGCGCCGCCGAGGTCGTGCCTGATTTCGGTCCAGCGCACCTGGTAGCTGCGCGCCGAAAGCTTCAGGATGGAATCGATCTGGACGGTGACGGTTTCCTTCTGCGCGCGCTTGAACGGGTTATGGGCGAAGCCGTCGGCGTGGTAGTACTCGTCGAAAAACTTGTCCGCCGCGCCGCGCGCGTGCGCGAGCAGGGAATTGAGCATCTGCTGCTCGACCTGGGGGTCGCTGCTGACCGCGCGCGCGTTGCGGATAAAGGCGGCGACTTCATACCGCTCGATCCGCTGGGTTACGTCAGGGACTGAAGTTGGCGTGAGCGGCTGCGGAACGGTAAGCGCGTAGCCGAGTTTGTCGACCTCGACCACGTAGGGGATGTAGCGGCTGCGCGTGGCGAGCCACGCGATGCCGCCAGCGAGTATCAGCGCGAGCGCGAGCAGCCCGCCCGCGGCTATCTGCCAGTTGCGCTTGCCGAGTACCAGATCGGCGTAGCGCTCATCCCATTCGCGACGCGCTTCGAAATACGGATTCGCACCCATCGTTCGCTCGCTCCTCGACACCGACGCTTGCGAGCGTCAGCGCGCGATTCGGACACTGTCCGAAAATTGTCCGAATTCTCTTTTGGAAAAGGCGAGAAACGAACCAACGACGAGACTGAAAATCGCTCAATTTTATTGGGTTTTCTTGAAGTGAGTTGGGGCTAGTTGCGTACGGGGATCGATTCGTAATCAGCAGGTCGTCGGTTCGAATCCGACGGCTGGCTCCAAAAATCCAAGAAATTCAACAACTATGACGATGATTGATCCGATGAGTCGGCCATCTTCGCTTCGTGTCCACACCGTGTCCACAAATCGAAAGCCGCGCCGATCGCGTCTAGTCGCGCGTGCGTCGGTTTCGCTGGTCCCTCAAGTGGCCTTCCAGGCCTTTATCAGAATGTCAAAGACTGCCCAACCCGGCGCGGCGTTCTGATCGTCTCGAAATTCTCATTGGTACAGGATGCGACGAAGATTCTGTAGAAAGGCCGCGAAGTTTCGAAGAAGCGCGAGGTCCGTTTCCGCAAGGGGATCGGGATCGAAGTGCATAACGTCATTGCGGATGTCTCGAATTCTCTGCAAAGGCTTGAGAAATTCAGCTCGATCCAACCGCAATTTGAGACGCTGCCATTTGGCTGGATTTTCCAGCAGGCGCACGTATTCGCCGAACGTCAGATCCGATGCCTTCGAGACCACTCGACCCGCGTCTTTTTCGTCCCGACACTCATTCAGTTCGTCGACGCTAAACTGCCCCCTTTCTATGAGGGCCCGGATGTGTTGCTCAATTTCACCCAACAAAAGAAACGGCTCTGCGAGCTGACGAAACTCAAGGCTCAGATCACTGGTCGTCACAATGCCCGTTATTCTTCCATCAGGTCCCTGAACTAACACGTACTGATGGCTGATGATGTCGTTTATTGCATCGAACAAAAACGTGTCACCTCTGACCACGTGCGACGGTTCAACACAGTCCTGAACTTCTTCGCATTTCGCTCCCAGCACCAGCCTTTTTGCGATGGATGACAGACTCACCACCCCTTTAAGTGACCGCTCGCCTGACATCACTGGCAACTGCGAGAAATCGTTCGACATCATGATCGTGAGCGCCTCTGTGACCGTGTGCTGCGGCGAAACCGACACAGGCGGGTTGTTCGCCGCACGCAGACGACCTAAGCGGTAAGTGGGATCGAAAGAACCCGTTGTTGGCGCTTCTTCGCCGCGTTTCTTGTCCAGTCCTGGTTTTGCTGAAGCTGGAGCGAGGACAAGGGCCACCTCAGCATCAAGCCATACAGATCGGAAATCTGGCTCCGTGGTCAGACCTGCTTCGGTAAGAGCGTCCTCGATCATCGAGACAGCAAAAGCCCCCCTGCGCTGGTAGCCGAACCATCCGAGCAGGGTTCGTACACTTACCGTTCGGGCCTTCCCGCTTCTTTTGACCTCGGCTGCTATGCCCGCCAGCGTTTCTTCTGGCGGGAGTGGTTCCGCAGGCGCAACAATGGGCGCGTCGGTTTTGGCCGTGGCCTCGTCGGTTCTACCGTTGGAGACCGGTGGCGAAACTTCTGACACCCTTTCGTCCTCTTTCATTTCTCCCCCGGTATCGATGTGGTTTGAATTGCTCTGCGACGCATGCAGTGAACTAGGCGCTGCCGCCGTGGCGCTCGCCGGCGCGCCTCAGGGCTTCCACCAAGCGACATCAATCCGCCCAATGGGCGCTCAGAGTCAAGTGCCGCCGGGTGATTTCAACTTGGATGGCATGGAAGCTGCTGTCCCTCTGCCTGTCGGGGGCGCATTTCAGAACACGGCTCGGACCCAGCAAAGAAAATTACCGAAGGTAGCGACATGGGTGCGAATCCATACGTGCAGGGATGGCGGGAGTGGGACGAGCGTTACGCCGATCTGGTTCTCGGCAAGCGCAACTGGCAGATCGCGGCCGGGTGCTCTCTGCTCGTCAGGCTTGTGCTTGCGGTCGGCATCGTGTGGCTCGCGTTGCGCAGCCGCTATGTCCCTTACGTGGTCGTCACTGATCGGCTCGGACAAGCGATCAGGATTCCGAAGCCGCTGACGCCGGCATCGATGCCGGTTGTAGCCGCGCGCATGGAGCGCTGGGAAATCGAGGCCTTCGTTCGCGATGCGCGTTCCGTGTCAAGCGATCCAGCCGTGGAGCGGGAGAGGCTCGCGTCGCTCCACGCACATGCACGAGGCGCGGCGGATCGCTTCCTCGACGACTACTACCACTCAGACAACTTCGCTCATAACCCATTCGAGATCGCCAAGAAGCGGACCATCGCAGTGCAGATCAATTCGATCCTTCAGGTTTCGCCCCAGAGCTACGAGGTCCACTGGACCGAGGAGAGTCGCGATCTCAACGGAGTTCCCGATGGACCGGCGACCCAATGGGAAGCCGCGCTCCAGACCGAAATCCAGCCGCCGAACTCCAGCGACGGCATTGTGAGCAATCCGCTCGGGTTTTACGTGACCAACATCACGTGGACCCCGGAGCAGACCCAGGACAGCAAGCGAAGCAAACGGAGAAAACGGCGATGAAGCAAATCGTTCTTGCCGGCGCGGTCGCGCTGATCGTGAGCGGATGCGCGGCGAAGCAGCCTCCCGCGCCGCCGCCGCTTAACCTCGCGGTGCTTACTCCGCCGAGGACGGAAACGCCACCACCGCCCACAGCAGCACAGATTCTTGCGGAACAACCGCCAGAGGTCCGCGCCGCGATCGGGCAGCACGAGCAGAGCCGAGAATGGCGGTCGTCGCCGGATGCGCCCGAGCTGGTCCGCGCCTACGGTTCGCCCACGATCCTGATAGATGGCCGCGACGTGGCCGGGAACGAGGCGCCGGGCGCGGGCTGCTGCCGCATCTATCAGCCCCAACCGGGTAAATTTGCAGCCGTGCCGCCGGTGGAGTTGATACTCGCGGCGTTGCGCGAAGCGCAAATGCGGCAGGAATCCGTGGAAGCGCAAAATTCTCTGGAGAAAGCCCGATGAAGGCAAAGCTTGGTTTTCTTGCGATTCCGGCGGCGGTCGCGTCGATGCTGCCGGTGCTCGGATGCCCGCTCTGCTGGGCCGGCTATGCGGCGCTGCTTTCGTCGCTGGGGCTTGGGTTCCTGGCTTCGGCGCGCTACCTGTTCCCGCTGACCATTGCTCTGCTCGGGATTGCCCTTGCGGGACTTGCGATTCAGGCGCGGCGGCAGGGATTGATGCCGATTATGCTCGCGTCGGTTGCAAGCGTCGCGATCATGGTGGGCAAGTTTGTGTTGGATTTGAGCGCGGCAACTTACGCGGGCGTCGCGCCGCTCCTGCTTGCCTCGGCGCTTAGCGTGGTTCGCGGACGTAAAGTGCCGAGCGCTTGCGCCGATTGCGCATCGAATTTAGGGCCGGCATCGACTGGCCACGCCGTACCAGGCCGGTAGCGCGTCTGCGATAGCTGGTTTCAAAGCAGAAGAGCGCGGCGGCCGAGTTTTCCGCTCGGCCGCCGCGCGCGGATTATGCCGTGACAGTCAGCGAGCGGCGCAGCTTGCGGAGCCCGAGCGGGCGTCTCACAGCGAAGCCGCCGCTTGGGTGCAGCACGAGTTGACATGCGAGGGTTAGAGTCGTGGCAAGGTATCGTGCAGGTGTTTTACTTGACCTTGGTGTAGAGTGAGTAAATTGAGGGAGGAAGAGTGGAGACTAGGGCCACCCGCTCGGCAGTTCCTAGCACCGCGCCAGTTAATTCGTTTTATGGAGCGCGGGTCGCAGAGTTCATGTCGGACGATCCAAATAATGTCGTGGGCGCGCTCACGACTCGTGCTTCGCTCGAATATCGCGGTAACCAGCCCGAACAAGTACGGTCGTGGCGGGAGCAGGTTAAGCTGATGCGATGGGCGTTTAGCGAGGTGAAGGGTTCGGGCGAATGGGGACTGCTGCTTGAATACTCCTTAAGGCGCCTCGGGCGCCGTCCCGATGCAGTGATCCTGGCACCCGGCGTGATCATAGTGGTTGAGTTCAAGATGGGCGCAGAAAAGCATGTTGCGCATCACGTGGAACAGGTCGAAGACTACGCATTATGCATCCGCGACTTCCATGCCTATTCGCGAGGATTTGTAGTAGCGCCCGTCGTTTGTGCCGAACACGCACCTCGAGTTGTGGCGGTGCGACCTTCAGTCATCGAAGCAGTAGCATCGGTTATACTTACCAACGCGCGCGACCTACCCGAGGCTCTTCAAATGGCCGCGTCTCTCGGAGCGAGCAACGCGCCGTCTGTTTCCTGGCGTGACTTCGACTCGGGCGGTTACAACCCAACTCCCACGATTGTGGATGCAGCGAGAGCGGTTTACGCAGGCCACTCGGTCAGAGAGATCGGGCGCAGCGATGCGGATGGCATGGCGCTTCAGCGCGCAGCGGAACGGCTGCGCCACTGGATCCTTGAAGCGCGACGAGACGGCCAACACATAGTCTGCCTCGTTTCGGGGACGCCTGGAGCAGGCAAGTCTCTCTTGGGGCTGAACTTGGTCCTGGCAGACGGGGCGGGCCGAGTTGCCGGCGAGCCAGCGGTTATGTGTAAAAGCTCGGACTTAATCTGACAATGCGGTAAGGTGCTTGGGTCTCACAACAGGAGATCGAGGACGATGACGCAGGAACAGAAAGTGATTCGGGCCAAGGTGGGGGTGCTGGAGTTGGCCAAGCAGCTCGGTTGATCACCACGTAGGACCTGCCTTCGTTGGTGTACCATCCGCTCGCGCCGGGCCGCAGCGTGTAGCCAAGATAGTAGTCCCGCCGGTAGAAAGTCGGGCTCTGAAATCCCGCCAGGCGCAATCCGAACTCGGCGATCACCACAGCCATAAGGACGCCCGCCAGCACCAACAACAGCCGCGCCGCAGTCTGCGTGAGCCGGTTTTCCTGATCGGCGGGGTCACTTCGTCAGACGTGATCCCTGCTCGTTTCATCTGCCGCAGGGTCTCAAATTTGCGGTTCCGCGGGGGAATAGATGCTGTGGACGGTGCCAATCAAGGCGGTGGTGGCGGCGTAATCTCAAAAATCGTTCCGTAGCTGTTGGCGTCGGTCAGATCGTGCGTACCGCCCGCCTGGGTCATGCCGAAAAGGTCGCCCGAGCTGTCGGCAATCAGGTTGTCGATCGGCCGACTGCCGCTCGTATCGCAGGTGGTCGGCGTCGGCGCGCTGGGATCGCATCGGGGCCCGCCAATATCGAATGACGCCACCACCTGATAGCAGGTCTGGCCAGGTTGGCAATTCGTCTGGAGCCGGAAAATCACGCCCCCACCCGACTTCGCCCCGGCATACGCGCCGCCGTTACGCGTCATGCCATACAGCCAGGAGGAAGCGCTATTGACCAGCGGCCGGGAGCTGGGCTGTGCGAGCAGCGATCCATAGGGATTGAAACCATCCTGGATGAGGTTGCCGGCAGTGTCGGGTACACAACCCACGCCCGACTTGGCATCACACCGCATCCCGAACCGATGCAGAGTCGTATATGACTGCAGTTGCGGGGTCGCGCCCAGGCTGATCACGGCCTGGAATAAAACCCCAGAACCAGGCAGCGGCTGACCGCCGTCGGTCAGGGTTCCCGTGCCGCCATCAGTCGTCATTCCATAGACGGTTACAGTCGGAATGCCGCTTGAGTTCTCGCCGATGGCGCCCGAGATTAGGTTGCCGTGGTCAGTGTAGGCACCGTCGCCGCACGCCGCTCCAAGAAAATAATGCAGTACCGCGTAGTTGCCGTTGTAGTACGCGTAGATAACCCCGTTGCCGACCGTGTCTTGCGGTAGGTTGGCCAGCCCTCCCTGCCGCGTCATGCCCAACAGGACATCGGAGTTAGCCAGATGAATCACCAGCGGCCGGCCATGCGGGGTGTCCCCGGTCAGCGCCGCATTGCAGCCCGCCGGCAGTTGGGCCGGGCACGTTCCCGCGGCGATCGTGCAAACATCGCTCGCGCCCGGAGCATTGAAGTTGAACAGCACCTTGTCGGAGGCGGTGCCGCCCGCGGCCGGAAACGAATACAGCGTCCCGCCGCCGTTGCTGCCGCCTTTCGCGGTGGCCCCGTACAGCGTCGTGCCGTCGCCCGACAAAGCGAAGGTGCTGTGGGGTTCGGCGCCGTCGGGACCCGAGTCCGCCTTGCCTTTGAAGTCGTAGACGATCGATACGCCCGGCTTGGCGATGAAACTTGCCGGATCCACCGTGAAGATCGTTCCGTCGCCCTTTGAGTCGCCGCCGGACAAGGTCGTTCCCCACAGGCTCAGGCTGTTGTTCAGCACCGGAAGCATCGCGTCATGATGGGGCATGTCGCCGGAACTATCCAGCGGTGCCACCGCGAGATTGCCGGCCGGATTGATTGGCAGACCAAAGACCGTACCACCGTTCGCGGCGCCGCCGCTCGAAGTGCGTCCAAACAGGAGCCATTGCTTGTTTTGCTCGACCAGCGTCAGCGTGCCCTTGGGATCGGCGCCGCTGTTCGCGCCATCGAATGAGTAGAGGACCTGAATTGACGGCGCGGCCGGACTTGAGTTGCTGCCCCCGCACCTGCCGACCATCAATGTCAGCGCCGCGACCGCGAGTGGCCATGGATTAAGCCCGCGCGCCCGCATCGATCCTCTCTTTCTTTTCATTACCCCGCGATCCGCTGCAACCGGGTGTTAAGCTTCCGAACATGCGGCCGCCGCGCTCAGCCGCGCGATGCGCATCAGATTGTAAGCGGCCGCCACCAGGTAGGCCGCTAAACCGCATTTGGCAAGCTACTGAGTATATCGGAGGTTCTTCAACAATCTGTTAGAAAAGCGCGATCGGATTTACCGGCGAGGCGGTGCCGTGTCGCACGATCAGCGGCGCCATGACGAATTGGAATTCATAGCGACCCAGGGCTTTGGCGCGCTCCGCCGCCGCGTCCAGATCCATGTTGTCGATCAGATGCACGCCCATCATCACGATTGCGCAGGTATGAATCGACAGCCACGGCTCGTCGTACCCAAACGGCATCGCGTCGCTGACGCCGTCTGAACCGAGCACCGCGATTTTGCGCTCGTGCAGCCACGGCAGGCAGGCCGCGTCCAGCCCCGCCAGCCCTTCCTCCGGACTCCATCCACCCCGGGCCTTGCGCCGCCGTGCGCGCCCGGTCCGCACCATCAGCACGTCGCCTTCCTCGATTGTCACGCGATGGTGGCGCACAGCCGCGTCGAGTTCGTCGGGATAGATGCGCTGATCGTTCTCCAGCCATGGCACATCGCGCAGCGCAGGAATATCGAGCAGGACGCCGCGGCCGATCACGCCATCGCGCGCGACGTCCACCGCCAGCTTGCGCGCGCCGCTCGATCCCACTTCAGAAGCTTCGAACCCGTTGTACATCCTGCCGTTCCAGATGATGTGACACAGGGCGTCGAGATGGGTATTGGCATAGCCGTGAGTGTTGATTCCCAGGTAATCGGCAGTAAACGGCGGTGACAGCAGATGGGCGTCGTAACCCGATTGAATCATCAGATGCGTCACCGGCGTGGGATTGTCGGGCGCGGGAGCCGTCGCCAGCGGCAGTGCCATCGAGACCGCCTCACCCGTTTTCACCAGACGCGCCGCAGCCTGACGTTTGGCGTCGCTTATGTAGTTCAACGCCCCGCGCTGATCATCCTTGCCCCATCGGCCCCAGTTGCTGATGCGATCGAACATGCCCTTGATTTCCTGCTCAGTCAGCCGTTGGTTGTTGCTCATCGCCATTCCCCGCGTGCCGGTTTTCGAACTATCTACTGCGGCCCGGCCGAATACGCCAGAGCTGGGGCCAACCTGACCGCGGGTCGCGAGCCGGATCCGGGCGTGATAACGTGATAAAAAGGGCCGGGTAAAGCGTCCAGACCGCGCGGGCCGGCCTCACAATTATCAAGTCGAGGCGCCGATGAGCGAGCAAAAAACCGGTGACGCGCAGCGTAAACCCAACCGTCTTATCCATGAGCAAAGTCCTTACCTGCGCCAGCACGCTTACAACCCCGTTGATTGGTATCCGTGGGGCGAGGAGGCCCTCAGCCGCGCCCGGGCGGAGAATAAACCTATCCTGCTCTCGATCGGTTACTCGGCCTGCCATTGGTGCCACGTGATGGAGCGGGAGTCATTCGAAGACGCCGAAACCGCCCGACTGATGAACGAACTTTTCGTGCCGATTAAAGTCGATCGCGAGGAACGGCCCGACCTCGACCAGATTTACATGGATGCGGTGCAGGCCTTCTCGGGCCGCGGCGGATGGCCGCTGACGATGTTTCTGACCCCCGAAGGGGGCCCGTTCTTTGGCGGCACCTATTTTCCTCCCACCGATCGGCATGGATTGCCGGCCTTCAAGCGCGTGCTGCTTGCGGTCGCCCAGGCTTACAAGGAGCGTTCGCAGGACGTCGCGCACAACGTGGAGAAAATCACCGAGGCGGTGACCGCGATGAGCGGTTATTCGGGATCCGGCGTCGAAGTTCCCAAAACCATCGTGGTGGAAGCCGCCGCGGCCCTTTCGCGTCATTACGATCGCACCTACGGTGGTCTGGGCCAGGCGCCGAAGTTTCCCAATACTTTTGCCTTCTCGCTTTTGCTCCGCGCGCTGGACATCTGCGCCGATCCCGCGATGGCTGAGATCGTTGACCGCACGCTGACCCATATGGCCAAAGGGGGCATCTACGATCAGATCGGCGGCGGGTTCCATCGCTACAGCGTCGATCAGCAATGGCTGGTGCCGCATTTCGAAAAGATGCTGTACGACAACGCGTTGCTCTCGCGCCTTTACCTCGACGCCGCGCGCGCGTTGGACCGCGCCGATTTCCTGCAAACCGCGCGCGAGATTTTCGATTACGTGCTGCGCGAAATGACCAGTCCGCAAGGCGGCTTCTATTCCACCCAGGACGCTGACAGCGAAGGCGAGGAAGGCAAGTTCTTCATCTGGACCCGGGACGAAGTCCGCGCCGCCGTGGGACCTGAGCTGGCGCCGATTGCGGAGCGCTATTTCGACGTCACCGCCGAGGGCAACTTCGAGGGCAAAAACATCCTCCATCGCACGATCGATATCGCCGATGCCGCCACGATTTTTCATCTCAAGCCCGAGGAGATGGAACTGCGCATCGCCGAGATCAAACGCCGCCTGTTCGCGGTGCGCGAGCGCAGAGTCAAGCCGGCTCGTGACGAAAAGATGCTCGCGGCCTGGAACGGTCTGATGATCGGCGCGATGGCCGAGGGCTACATCGCCCTGGCCGAGCCGCGCCTGCTGCAAGCCGCCATCCGCGCCGCCGATTTCGTGATGACAAAAATGTGGGACGGGCGCACGCTGTTGCGCTCCTGCAAGGACGGCGTCGCCCGTTTCAACGGCTATCTCGAAGATTACGCCACCATGGCCAACGCGCTGATCGACCTGTACGAGGCCTCGCTGGATGCAAAATACCTCGCCCAGGCGCGAACGCTGATGGACGCCGTGCTTGAGCGTTTTGCCGATCGCGCCAACGGCGGTTTCTTTTTCACTTCCGAGGATCACGAACGGTTGATCACCAGGCCCAAGCCAATGTTCGACGGTTCCACCCCGTCGGGCAACAGCGAAGCCGTCATGGCGCTGCTCCGACTGCATGCTTACAACGGCGAGCAGGCGTATCTGCGCGAGGCCGAACGCGCGATCAAGCTGTTCGGCGAACTGATGATGCGCCAGCCGATGGGTTTTGCGCATCTGATCGAGGCGGCCGATCTCTACTTTCGCGGCGCGCTCGAAGTGGTGCTGGTGGGTGATCCCCGCTCGCCCGATTTCAGACAATGGCGCGAGCGCATCGGTTTGCTCTATCTGCCCAACCGCGCGCTCTTCGCCGTCGATCCGGCGGCGCCTGCGGACGCCTTTATTCCCGAAGCCGCTCGCGGCAAGGTGCAGATTGACGGGCGCCTGACCGCCTACGTGTGCCGCAATTACACCTGTTCGCCGCCGCAAACCTCGTTGGACGGCCTCGAAGCGCAATTGAAACATCCGGCATAAGCGCCGTCCGCGATGATCCTGGAAGAGCTTTCGATCCACTCGCGTCGCGTGGAAACCGACCCGTTCGCCCCGATCGTTGAAAATCGCGTCGAGCGCACGCCGGCCATCCCCTTCAAGGTGGTCGCGCTGAACGCCCGCGGCTGTCCCGAGCCGGAGGTGGTGGCCCGCCTGATGCGCCAGCCGCCGTTGTCAGGCGCGGCAATCATCCTGCTGAGCGAAGCCGATTGGGGCCTGCGCCGGTCGCGCGGCCGGCACACCGCCAAAGAGCTGGCGCAACTGCTCGAAATGAGCTTCGCCTTCGGCCCCGAGTTCGCTTTCCGCCGCGACGAGAACCGCTTCACGTCGTTTTTTGGCAATGCGATCCTGTCGGCGGTACCGGTCGATAACGTCCGCGTGGTGCAATTGCCGATGTACTACGATTACACCAACCGGCCCCACTGGAAGCTGGCGCCGGGCGGCGTCAGAGTCGCGCGGCGGGCGGCGATCTCTGTTGATATCAAACTTGGCGGCCGGCGCCTGACGGTCGCGCTCGCCCATCTGGAAAACCGCACGCAGCCGCGGGATAGGGCACGCCAGATCGCCGTTCTGGTCGAGCAAATGCCAAAAGGGGGCCCGGCGCTGATCGGCGGCGATTTCAACACCACCACGATCGATGTGCGCTCGTGGCGCAACCGCGCAATTCTGGGCATGCGCCTGGCGCTCGAGCCGTACAGGCTGCGGCTGCCGCAGCGTCACGAGCCGCTATTCGAGGTGCTCGAGCGCGCCGGCTTCGAGTTGGGCGCTGCCAATGTCCCGCTGGCGCCGACTTTTACCCCTATCGGCCTGGTGCCCCGTTTCCTGCGCGCCAAACTCGACTGGCTGGGCTTGCGCAAGCTCACGGCGGTCCCCGGTTCGGCGCGAGTGGTTCCGGCCCGCCTGAACCTGCGCCGCATCTCGGATCACGACGCGATAATGTGCGAGTTCACGTTCTGAATTTTCTCCACGCTCGCGGCCATCCTTATCCGGAAGCGGACAGGCACGCGTCGGATGGACAGGCAGGGCTCTTACAGCCGCAAACACGCTTCGGCCGCCAGATGGAATAATCGCTCGCGCATTGCATTGCGGTTCCAGTTGCGCGAATCCCACCGCCGTCCGGCCAGACTGTCGCCGCCGTAGAGGATTTGCGCGCACTGGACGCGGCGAAAACGCGCGACCGCGAAGAACGCCGCCGCTTCCATCTCGACCACGACGCAACCCTCGCGCCGCCGCCGGTTCATCCGCACCCGCGTCTCCCGATAGACCGCGTCGGTGCTCCAGGTCTTGCCGCGGATGTATTCGTGATTGTTCTCACGCAGGACCGCCTCGATCGCGGCCAGCGCGCCCGGTGTCGGCGCCACCTCGCGTGAGGGCTTCAGATAGTGAAACGAGGTGCCCTCGTCGCGTACGGCGCAATCGGGCACCACGATCTGTCCCGCGGCGATCCCGCTGTCCAGCGTGCCGGCGCCGCCGCAAGCGATGAACTTGCGGCATCCGAGCGCGATCATCAACTCCATCCGTGCCGCCGCGGCGGGTCCGCCGACCCCGGGCGAAACCACCGCCAGCCGTCGCCCGCCGTAGTCGATCTCATAGACCGGATAATCGCCCGCCTCGCTGCGTCCGGTGTGAACGTGGCGCGTGGTTGCACCCCCGCTCACCAGTTCCCGGATCACTTCCTGGAAAAAGCATAAAACACAATGCTCTGCGATATCGATCGGCCGGATAACGCGCGACGGCTCGATGATCGCGACGCGGCGCGGGTCGAATTCGAGCAGCGGTATTGGCGCCGGCTCAGTTGGGCGGGCAATCGGCGCGGTGGCACGCGATCGCGCACAGGATCCGGTCGGCGTATTCCTGCTCGATGCCATCGGCCAAGGCTACAGTAACGACGTCCAGCGCCAGCGGCGCGGACGCCGAAGCAACTCGGCGGCATTTTCGCGCATCTGTGTTTGCAGGTCGAGAATGCCGCGGCTTTTCCAAGGGCAATCCCTGGGAGCCAGCGTGGTCCAGTCCCGGTTGACTCCCCCGGGCGAATCAGTTTTGCTAAGCTTCTTGTTGGCGATGGGGCTGTAGCTCAGTTTGGGAGAGCGCCTGAATGGCATTCAGGAGGTCGGCGGTTCGATCCCGCTCAGCTCCACCAGAAAAATCAAGCACTTTTCGCTTCACAGACATGGGCGGATAAGCGGATTGTCCGCAAACTGTTTCGCTTCGGTCAGGGTTCGATTCTTCAATATTCAGATGCGCGCCGAGACAAGGGCGACGAACGGGCCGAACTTTAGACGTGATTGCGAAGCATCAGCTCCTTCGGATGCGGCTCGAGGTAAACCTGTCCTTGCAAGTAGGTGATCTCAAACGTTCGCACGTAGTGGCGAAATAGCGTGATCGGCACGACCAGCGGCACCAGGCCGCGGCGAAAGTCCTCAATTAGCGTGACGAGTTCGTTCCGCGCATTTCCGTCGAGATGCTGGCGCAGGTAGCCAAGCATGTGATGCAGCGCGTTCGTGTGACGCGCCGTGGTCGCGAGTTTTTTCAGCGCTTCCATAAATGCGAGTTCGTAGTGCTCGGATATCTTGTCCCTTTCCAGACGCTTCGCGTTGGCGACGAATCGGCCCAATTCATCGTAGGCCTTGGGCGAATGCGCCATCAGGACCAGCTTGTGTGCGGTGTGAAACTGAACCAGCCCGCCGAGAGTCCATCGCGACGCGAAGAAGGCGCGCAGACGCCGATAGGCGAACACGCGTTCGACAAAGTTCTCGCGCAGACGCGGATCGTTGAGGCGCCCTTCTTCCTCTACAGGCAAGCTGGGGTACCGGCGAATCAAAGCCGCGGCAAACAGGCCGATCCCGTCGCGTGTGGGCATCCCGGAAGTACCGTAAACGCGCACCCGCTCCATCCCGCAGCTCGGCGAGTCCTTTTTCAGCACGTAGCCACAAAGGTCCGCGCGTCCGAGCGCGATAACCCGGCGTTGCGCGTACGCGTTCATATTTTCGGTGAGGTCGATGCCGCTTTTGTGGGTAACGAGTCGCGCCTTGTGAGATGCGTTGCCGTCGTGGACCAGGCGCAGCGTTTCCCGCGGAGTGCCCAGCCCGATCTCCATTTCCGGACAGACAGGAACAAACTCGACGAAGCGGCCCAATGTGTCAACGAGAAAATCGCTGCGCTTGTGACCGCCGTCGAAACGAACCGGTTCGCCGAGCAGGCAGGAAGAGACGCCGATTTTGATCGGTTCGTCGCTGGCGTAGAGCGCCCTCGCGGTCGTTACGCGTTCCATTGTTCGATGTAAGCGCGGCTGTTGAACTTGCGCGAGGTGCTGGCGAACGACATGTAGCGAATTTTGCCGTAGACCGGCCGCTCGGGGCCCCACGGGCGGTCGTGCTTGCCGCCGACTGCCCAGGCAATGCCGGCGTAGCCGTTGGGATCGCGGCCGTCGAGTTCGTACCGGTCGTTCAGCCTCACGCAGATATCGTATGCCTCGTCCGCGGCCGGACTCCACTCCAGGATCTTTTTAGCCCAGTACATGCGCATATATCCGTGCATCCATCCCGAGCTGACCATCTGTCGCTGTGCAGCGTTCCAAAGCGGGTCGTGGGTCTCGGCGTTCGCGAGCTGTTTTTCCGTGTAGAGATGTGTGCGTTCATCGCGGGCATGCTCGCCGAGGGTGCGCCGCGCCCACGGCTCGATGCTTTCGAGGGTCCTGAAGCGCGGATTGCAGCGGACAAAATTAACCGCAAGCTCGCGCCGCACGATCAACTCTTCGAGAAAGGCCTCGCGGTCGCGGGAGGGTGCCGCCGCACCATGAATCGCGAGCGCCACGGTATGCGGTCCAATCTGGCCGAAATGAAGGTACGGCGACAGTTGACTGGTTGCGTCAATTTCTGGATGGTTGCGGCCGCTGGCATAGCCGCCCAGACGGTCGCGAATAAACCGACGAAGCGCGGTGAGCGCTGCATCGGCGCCGCCATGGAACTTATCGGTGGGACTGACAGAACCATCGAGATGAAGCTGGCTCGTGAGCCTGCACGAAACGGCGAACGACTCGATTCTTCGGTCATCTTTCCAAGGCACATGCACTGTGCGGTTTCCGACCGGCTTAAGGAACTCCTTCAGGCGCCGCCGGATACGAGGACGGATCGTGCGTGCCGCGAACTGCTCTTTTTCGATTAACCTTGAAGGGACGATTACGTCTGCATCCACGCTCCAAAGTGGTGCGGACGGATAAAGCAGCGCTTCCCGCGCCCATTTCGCATCGCGACGGGATGGATCCTCGTCACAGACTATGAGTGAGGGATGAACTTCGGCGCAGATTCGCGCAAACTCCAGGTCCGAACTCGGTCCTGCACAGATTCGGACCACGAAACCGATTCTCCGCTGGGCCAGCTTCTGCGCCGTTTCTTCGAGGCCTTGAAGCATGAATGTGTAGTGGCGGAGATTCGCCATCGGAGGATGTGCTCGCAGCCCGAAGAAGACGACGACCGGCTGTTCAAGTACGTTTGCCGCGGCAATAGCCATTTCAAGTGCAGGATTATCGAGTGCACGCTGCGTTCGGCGCATCCGGTACGCAACGCATCGACCTCGTGGATCAACGGCGGCTTCACGACGCACCACGATGCGTGGATCGGCGGCGAGCTTGTCGAGCGAGGTCATGCTTTCGCTTTCAGCGATCGAGAAAATTCCGAGGCCAAACTGGCTACCTTACGGTGCCAGCGTTACGACCACAGCCGAGCAGGGCGCGTTCCCAGCCGCCCGATAACTATGGGCTACGCTTGAATCAAAATAGATCGCATCCTCCTTGCGCAGATTGTGCTCCTCCTCACCGATTCTGACGGTAAGACTGCCGGAGAGCAAATAGATGAATTCGACCCCGTCGTGCTCGTGGGTACGAACGCGTCCCTGCGCAGTCTTCGGAAACTCGGCATAGAACGTATTGAGTCTGCGATCTCCGGCGTTGAAGTCCAGGCATTCAAAGCGGTAAGTGACCTCGCTCCCGCCGAACTTCTCTTCGAACACCAGCCGGTCCTCTTTGCGCGCTACTGCGGCGACGTGGCGGCCATCGGTGAAGAAGTGTTCGAGCCCAACGTTGAAGACCATCGCGATTCTGAGCAAAGTTGGCAGCGTCGGAAAGAGCCTGCCGCGCTCGATCTTCGACAGCATCGCGGCCGAAAGGCCGGTATGGCGGCCCAGTTCCACAAGACCCATTTTTTTTCTGAGCCTAAGTCGTCGGAGCTTCTCGCCGATAGCGTATTTCTTGAGCCCTTCGGTCAGTGTGTCTGAGAGCATTCGTTTAAACCCGTTTGAGCAAAATGAAAGAAAAGCGATTTTCTGGTCTTCACAATTAAATGACTTTTCTTTAAAGGCAGATGTTTTCTTCTAAGTTAAGATTATTTTCATTATGGTCATAGTTACGCGACGGTCGTGCATTAAAGCAAGAGGGCAGACCGACCGCGAAAAAGGAAAAGGAGCAGTTAAGACGATGAAAGCTCTGAAGGTGATTGCTGCAGTGCTCGTGATTGTGGGCGCTCTGAACTGGGGACTGGTCGCACTCGCCCACTTCGACCTGGTAGCCGCGCTGCTCGGGATGAGCTTCGGGCAGACCTCGATGCTGAGTTCGCTGGTCTACGGATTGGTCGGACTTTCGGGTCTTTACCAGTTGGTGGCGCTGCTGGGCGCGGTCCGCAGCGAATAGCGTAGTAGTACACGCAACGGGCCAGCCGCGCGGAGAGAATACGAATGTCGATTCAACCGCAGATAAAGAATGAGTTCCCGGATGCATCCGAGAATCTCATTCTTCTAACCGGTGCGACCGGCTACGTCGGCGGCCATCTGCTGAAACCACTCGAGGCGGCGGGACATCGTGTGCGCTGCGCAGTCCGCCGCCCCGAGGCGATGCACATCTCGGGGGCGCGAACCACGGTCGTGTGCGCGGACGTACTCGACCGCGGGAGCATCGCCACCGCGATGCGCGGCGTCCATACCGCTTACTATCTGGTCCATTCGATGAACTCGGAGCGGTCGTTCGAGCAAGCCGACCGCGAAGCCGCACGTAATTTTGCAGAGGCTGCGCGTGCAGCGGGAGTTAAGCGAATCATTTATCTGGGCGGCCTCGGGAACCCAAACGCCGCACTCTCACCGCATCTGCGGAGCCGTCTTGAGGTGGGAGAACTGTTGCGCGCTTCCGGAGTGCAGGTGATCGAATTTCGCGCATCCGCGATTATCGGCGCCGGCAGCCTCTCATTCGAAATAGTGCGTGCTCTTGCGGAGCGCTTGCCCGTAATGATCACGCCGCGCTGGGTGACGATTGAAGCGCAGCCGATAGCGATCGACGACGTTATCCGCTACCTGGTGGCCGCGCTCGCACTTGACACCTCAGGCAATCGCGTCTTCGAGATTGGCGGCGCGGAGCGGGTTTCTTACGGCGGCATCATCCGCGAGTACGCCCGCCAGCGCGGACTTAGGCGGGCGATGATCCGTGTGCCGGTACTGACGCCACGGCTCTCCAGTTGGTGGTTGAGGCTGGTGACGCCGCTGCAGGCTCGGGTGGGACGGGAACTGATCGAGGGCGTGCGTCATGCGACGATCGTCTCCGACGACCTCGCGCTGCGAATCTTCGCCATACGTTCAGTTGGAATCCGAAAAGCTATTGCCGATACGCTGCGCGCCGAAGATCTCGAATTTGCGGCAACTCGCTGGTCCGACGCGCGGTCCGCGATGCCACCCCACTCCCCCTGGGGCGGCGTCCGTATCGGCAACCGTTTGATTGTTTCACAGACCATTGCTGTTGGCGTGCCGCCGGCGATGGCCTTCGCGCCGATACAGCACATTGGCGGCTCGGTCGGTTGGTACTACGGCCGCTGGTTGTGGGAGCTGCGCGCACTCGCCGACCGGGTACTTGGGGGCGTGGGAATGCGGCGGGGACGTTCCAACGAGGAAAGCATCGAGGTCGGCGACCAGATCGATTTTTGGCGGGTCTCGGCGTTTGAACCGGATCGCAAGCTAACCCTCGCGGCCGAAATGAAGCTGCCTGGCCGCGCTTGGCTTGACTTCGAAGTCGAACCAAACGCGACGGGTTCGACCGTCAGACAGACCGCGATATTTGACCCCAAAGGGCTATTCGGACTTCTCTACTGGTACCTGTCCTTTCCACTGCACCAGCCGCTTTTCGCGGGGATGCTGCGCGGCATCGCCGCCGCCGGTTCGCGATTGGATCACGCTGTTCCGGGGGTTTCGACACTGAAAGCGCCTCGATAAACGGGGGCATACAGAACAGACAAAGGAGTGATGAAATGAAAACTGCAACGAGGATGACAACTAAAAGTGCAGCGCAGCGGCTGTGGCACAGTCGGTTTGAATGGTGGACGTCGATTGTCGGTGAGGGGGTCGTGGCCGGGACGCTAAGCGGCGCCATAGTAGCGCTGTGGTACCTGTTATGTGACAGCATCGAAGGCCGGCCGTTTCATACACCAGCGCTGCTCGGCGCGATTGTTTTCAACGGATTGCGCGGTCATGACGTGGATGCGGCTACGCTCGCGCCGGTGCTGAGCTTCACCGTACTTCATTTTGCCGCGTTTATTGCCTTCGGCCTGGCCTCAGCGCTAGTGATCGCCGCTGCCGAGCGTGAACCACTGCTCGTAATGGGCGCGCTGATGGTCTACGCCTGCTTCGAGATTTACTTCCTCGCTTTCGTGACGGTCCTCGACGGATCAGCTTCAGGAGCGCTTGGATGGTGGAAGTTCGCGGCGGCGAACGCGATCACCCTGGTAACGGTCTTCGGTTACTTCCAGCATCGTCATCCCAAAATTCTGCGACGTTTCAGTGACCGTTGGGACGATTTGGACGGCGGCGAACTCGCCGCACAGCCGACGGTTGCTGCGCGTGTCATCCCGCTAACCCAGTTGGGCACCAGTGCAATTCCGGCAGCCACACGAGGAGCATGAACTCTAAAGAGTGGACTCCGCCCGCATGGCAGTGGCGAAGTCCGCAGGAAGATGGCATGAGAGCGCTAATTACAGGAGCCACCGGCCTCATCGGAAGGCAACTGATCAGGAGCATCGAGAGCCCCGTCGTTCTGAGCCGCCGTCCGGGCGAGGCCCGGCGGCTCCTTCGCTCCGTTGAGGTCCACCTCTGGGAACTGGAATCGGGTTCTGCCCCATATGACGCACTTAGCGGCAGCGAAGTTGTGCTCAACCTTGCGGGCGAGCCAGTTTCGGAAGGCCGTTGGACCGATAAGAAGGAGCGCCGAATCCGCGATAGCTGGGTGGTGGGCACGCGCAACCATAGTAGACTACGAGCTGCCGCTGCGCTCCCTGGGAGTCGCCGCACGCAGGCTGCTCGTGGGTCATGCACTAAACCATATTTTCGATTACCGCCGCGCTGCTACAATAGAGATGTTCGCAGTGAAGACCCAGGTTGTCACCGGAAGGAAAACAAAAGCCTGAACTAAGAATATCGACCCGCGCTGGGGGGTTCATATATCGATACACCCTCTTGGGCATTGGACTATTCCTGCCACGCAATCGAGGCTAATTTTCATATGCTTGCGAATTTCCTTTACTACCTGGTGACGGGCGCGGAAGCAGTATTTTCTGTCTTTGGTATCCGCTCGTTCTACGAACAACCGCCATACGAGGTCGTCGAACGCCTGGGCGATGCGATCGAGATCCGCTCTTACGGACCGCGTCTGGCTGTGGAAACCACCGTCGAAGCTCCGGACGGTCACACTGCTGAGAACCAAGCCTTCCGGCTGCTGCTAGGCTATATCGCGGGTGCGAACCGGGGTAGCGTCAGATTCGCCATGACCGCGCCAGTCGAGCAAACCTCCCAACCGTCGCTAATCGCGATGACAGCCCCTGTGCAGATAACAGGCAAGCAATCGAACCGGGTAAGCATGCGGTTTTTCCTTCCCAGCGCGCTCGCTGCCAAGGGAGCACCCGAGCCACTAGACAATCGAGTGAGGATCATCGAAGTTGCTCCATCGACCCTCGCGGTAGTGCGATTCTCCGGCGCTCTGAATGCAGGGGTCGAGGCGAGACGGAGCCAAGAACTCATAGAAGGAGTGGAACGCTCTGTCTGGAGGGTGACAGGGATGCCATTTTTGCTGGCTTACGATCCGCCATTTACTATCCCCTTCCTACGCAGGAACGAAGTCGCTGTGGCGGTCACGCAGCACTAAGTTGCAGTAGTTGGAATCGGAGACTCAAATTTACCCAACCCCGGGAAGAATGTCGGGCTATAACCGTTCGCCAGCAAGAACAAGGACGGAAGACCTGACCTCCGGTAAACCAAAACCCGCGAACCGTCACACAGGCGGAGGGTGCCGGTTTCGTCAGACGCATACCGCGGCGACATCGTAACGGCGGCAATAAAACCAACCGCTACAGCTTTGATGGGCTGATCAGGGAGGCCAAGCCGTTCGCGCAGGAGGTTCTGAAGGAGCGCGAGAAGCGCAAGCGCAAGAAGTCGGCGCGCGACACGAGGAAGGGGCGCCACTTACACACGGTTTAGCGGGATCGCCGGATGTCCGTGCCACTTCCAATCTCCGGCGGCGACTGCGTCCGCGCGTCGATAAAGTTGGGATCGCGACGCCCGACAGAAGGGGAGCCATGTGCGACTGGTTTCAATCCCGGCGTACCGTTTCACTTCACCCATCCCTCAACCTCCTCAGTGCTCGCGCTCCGCTCTCGCTTGGCAGCTTTCAGGGCCCGCTACACTCGGGGCGGGAAACCGTTACAATTACGGACCGGTATGCGGAGCAGTTCGGCGCGAAAGCTCGATAGTTACCAAGCCGTATCGCAAACGGGGGGCTCGTCGTGGTACGGCGTGGCGGCGGTAGCCCTGGCCGCGGCGCTTTTTCTGTTGCGGCTGGGAGCGCGGGCATTGTGGGCGTCGGAGGGACGATGGGCGGAAATCGTCCGCGAGATGTTGCTCAGCTCCAATTACTTCTGGCCCACGATCAACGGTACAGTCTATTTCGACAAGCCGCTGCTTTCGTACTGGTTTATACTCGGGGCTACCCACCTGACCGGTGGCCTTAACGAAACCGCGGCGCGACTGCCTTCGGCAATTTCCGGGGTGGCCGGAGTTGTTCTGATAATCATGCTCGGACGGCGCCTTTACGATCGGACCACCGGGGTTTGGGCGGGGATCATCCTGGCCACCAGTTTCAGTTATGTGTTCTATTCCCGCACCGCCTCGGCCGACATCGAAACCACCGCCGGCGTGCTGGCCGCATTGCTGTTGTTCGTATGCAATCGTCAGCGTCCCAACGGATGGTGGGTGGTTGGGCTGTGGCTTGTGATGGCCCTCACCTCGCTGACCAAGGGACTGATGGGCTTCGCGCTGCCGCCCTTCATCCTCGGACTATATTCACTATTGGGCGAGGGGGCGGGTAAGGCATATCAACGGCTGGCCAGCGGGCCGGCGGGCGCCCGATGGAGCTGGATACGCCAGCGCTTTGATTGGTTGCTCAATTTCAAAACGCCGATCGCCATCATCGCGGCCGGGACGGTGTATCTGGCGCCGTTTGCGATATCGCAAAGCCGCGCCCATTCCGATGCCGGCCTGTACATGGTTTTTCGCGAAAACGTGGTGCGCTTTTTCGCTCCCTTCGACCATCGCGGACCGGTCTACCTGTACCTCTACGTCCTGTTCGCCCTGATGGTGCCGTGGTCGGCGTTCATCCCCGCGGCTCTCCTGCAGATGCATCGCCAAGCGCGCAGCGCCGCTCAACGCGCGCTGGCCGACGCCGATGTGTTCGCCTTGTCTTATTTTTGGGGCACGCTGCTTTTCTTTACCTTGTCGCGTTCGCGCCGCAGCTATTACTTGCTGCCGATCCTGCCGGCATCAGCGCTGGTGGTGGGACGGCTGTTCGCGCAACGAGCGGAGAGCCTGTGGGCGCCAGCCAGGAGGCTGGTGAATCTTGGGTACGCGCTTTTGTCCGTCGGCGCGATTGGAGTGGGAATCGCCTTCCTGATGCCGGCCGCGATGCGCCCGGGATGGTTCAGTCTGCTGCCGCCGTCGCCCGCGCGGCTGATTTTCGCGGGTGGATGGCTGATTGTGCTCGCCACGATCCTTTATGCGTGGCAGCGCCCGACGGTCCGGACGATGGGCGTCTCGACCGTGGTCATGGCTTACCTGGGGATGTTCTTTCTTTTCATAATTGCGATGCCGCGGGCCGAAACTTATCGCCATGAACGCTCCTTCGCGCGGGCTGTGCGGACCAATGTCGCCACCCACCCGAGCCGGCTCGCGTTTTTCAGAATCTGGGGTCCCGGACTGGTCTACTACCTCTCGATGGAGCGTCCGATTCCCTTGTTCAACACCACCGAGCAGGTCGCCAGCTTCGCGCATCGTGAGGGAGGCGCCTGGGTGATCACGCGGGCCAAAGATGCGCAGGATTTGAAAATGGACAAACAAATTCGGGCGGGCGAACCGCGAGACCCTTGGGATCCACCCTCGGAACAGGGCAACCGTTACGTTCTGGTTAAAATCGATTAATGCCCACAACCTCGCGCTGTTTGTTTTCGCGCCAAATGCTTTGCCGGCGGGCATCCTGGCTCGGATCAGGCAAGGTAATAATCCTTTACAGCCAGCTTGTGCATAATTTTCAACATCAGAACCTTGCCTGAGCACAAAAGTGTCATTATTAGAAGTGTTCCGCTTGTGCCATTTGGCGGGTAGACTTTAATATGAAACGTGGGTAAAAAGCCGGATTTTCTCGCTGTTCGAGCGGGATTCCTGCTTTAAGTCCCTGGTTTCCGCTGGATGAGATGGGTGGTGCATGGATTTTGCTTTGCGGGTGAGCATGCGGATAACGACAACCGGGGACTGGCAGCCAAAGCGCTTCTTGAAAGCTGGCTAACGGGAGGCACCCGAGCGCGATGGCTGTTTGGCCAAAAAGTTGTGTTGGAATGACAGGTTTGAGCGTTTCCGAAGTTAATCGGCGTCTTTTCACTAATCTGGTTGAGCATCACCTCCGTTACACGCTGGCCAAAAGGCGAATCCAGCTCACGCGTCAGGATTGGTACAACGCCACCGCGATGGCGGTGCGCGACATGCTGGTCGAAAAGATGCTGGCGACCAGCGCCCGATTCGATCGGGCGGGCGCCAAAAAGCTATATTATCTTTCGCTCGAGTTCCTGATCGGGCGCTCGCTGGAAAATAATCTATTCAACCTCGGTATCATCGACATCTGCCGCGAGTACCTGGCCGCAAATGGCGTCGATCTGCAGGTGCTGTTGGATGAAGAGCCGGACGCTGCTTTGGGCAATGGCGGTCTGGGCCGGCTGGCGGCGTGCTTCCTGGACTCACTCGCAACTCTGGACATGCCTGCCTACGCCTACGGCATCAACTATGAATTTGGTCTGTTCCGCCAGGAAATCCGCGACGGGTACCAGTTGGAACGGCCTGACAGTTGGCGGCGCAGTTCCTCGCCGTGGCTGGTGGCGCGTCCCGAAGAGTCGGTGCTGGTGCCGGTCTATGGCAGGATCGAACATCGCTTCGATCGCAACGGCGAATACCAACCTCTATGGGTCGAATCGCGCCTGCTGGTGGGTATTCCGTCAGACCTGCCGATTTCGGGCTACGGCGACCGCACGGTCAACTTTGTCCGCCTTTATTCCGCCAGCGCGTCGGATGAATTCGACATGCAAATCTTCAATGCCGGCGATTACCTCAAGGCGGTCGAACAGAAGATGGTGTCGGAGACGATTTCCAAGGTGTTGTACCCGTCCGATGATGTGGCCGCCGGACGCGAGCTGCGCCTGCTCCAGGAATACTTCTTCGTCGCCTGCGCGATGCGCGATATCGTGCGCGGCTTCGTCAATCGTGGTTACGACTTCATCGATTTTCCCGCCAAAGTCGCAATCCAGCTCAATGATACCCATCCGGCGCTCGCCATCGCGGAACTGATGCGCCTGTTCGTTGACCATTACGATCTGCCCTGGACCACGGCCTGGGAACTTACCCGCTCCACTTTCGCTTACACCAACCACACCCTGATGCCCGAGGCGCTGGAGCGCTGGCCGTTGAGTTTGATGGAGCGGGTCGTGCCGCGCCATCTTCAGATCATCCGCGAGATCAACCGGCGCTTTTTGGCCGAAGCCACCGATATCTGGCCGGAGGAGCCGGAGCGCTGCGCGCGCGTTGCGATCATCGAGGAGGGGCGCGAGCCGCAGGTGCGGATGGCCCATCTGGCGATCGTTGGCAGCCATTCGGTCAATGGGGTGTCCGAGCTTCATTCCGAGTTGATCAAAACGCGCCTGGTGCCGGAGTTTTATCAGCTTTGGCCGCAGCGATTCAGCAACAAGACCAACGGAGTGACGCAGCGCCGATGGCTTTTGATGGCCAATCCGGGGCTGGCCAATCTTTTATGTGAGACTATCGGGCCGGGATGGATAACCAATCTCGAGGAACTGCGGCGGCTGGAGCCGCTGGCTGATGATCCGGATTTCCGCGCGCGCTTCGCCGCTATCAAGCGCATCAACAAGGAGCGGCTGGCGACCGTGGCCCGGCGCATCGCTGACGTCGACCTCGACCCGGCCTCCATTTTCGACGTTCAAGCCAAGCGCATCCACGAATACAAGCGCCAACTCCTGATGGCGCTGGGGATCGTGCATCAGTACTTGAGTATCGTCGAGGACGGAGCCGAGCCGGTGGCGGCGCGGACTTATATACTGGCGGGCAAGGCGGCGCCAGGGTACTGGGCGGCGCGGATGTTGATCAAGCTGATCAACAATCTGGCCGCGGTTATCAACAGCGATCACCGCACCCATGGTTTGATCAAGGTGGCATTTCTGCCCGATTATCGTGTGTCGCTGGCCGAAAAAATTATCCCGGCCGCGGATGTGTCGGAACAGATTTCGACCGCCGGGCGCGAGGCCTCGGGCACCGGCAACATGAAATTCGCGATGAACGGCGCGCTTACGATCGGCACTCTGGACGGCGCCAACATCGAAATCCGCGAGGCCGTGGGCGCGCAGAATATCTTCATCTTCGGCTTGACCGCTGACGAGATCGCGGAGATGGTTGCCCAGCGCGCCTACCATCCGATGACCATCTACAACTCCGATACCCGCCTCCGTCGCGTGCTCGACGAACTGACCTCGGATCGTTTTTGCCCGAATGAACCGGGGCTGTTTCGCTGGATTCGCGACTCCCTGCTATACAGCGACGATTACTTCCTACTGGCCGACTTCGGTTCCTATATAGACACCCAAGCTGCAATCTCCGCGGAATTTCTTTCTTCAGACACCTGGACGCGCAAGGCAATCCTCAACGTGGCGCGAATCGGACGCTTCTCCAGCGACCGCACGGTGGCCGAATATGCGCGCGAGATCTGGGGCCTGAAAAGCGCCTGACCGCGACGCGCGCGACTCCTGAACCGGGACGGAAATTGTCTATCCAGCAAGCAAGTCAAGTTGACTCATCTGACGCCGCTTGATAGCCAAAAACCTGGCGCCCCTGCGGAAGTAAAGGGTGCCCTCGTGCTGAAGAAAATTCGCCGGGCCTGGGGTGGAACGGCCCTGTAATTCTCTGAGCAAAAGCGGAGACATCAAAAAATGACACGACGATTCGTAATGTCAAAAATGGCCGCGTTAGTGGCGGTTTCATTGTTGTGGATGGCTGGGAAAGCCACGGCGGCGCAGGTATTCACCTTTGACAACGGCGCCCGCTACAAGGCCGAGGTGGACGCCAGCTCCCCGGCCACTTTGGCCCCTGGCACGCAAATCACCGCGGCAAACTGGAGACAGTATCAGGGCTTCCTGCCGGTGGGGATTCAGGCTCTTTTCAGCGGTCAATATGGTTTTAAAATCGGCGATACTCCCGACTTCACGATGGTCGTGGGGCCGACCATACCGACGCCCTTGCCCAAAGAGGTGCTGACCAACGCCGAGAAGTACGGCCATCAGGCGCGGCTGGTCAAACTGCCCAACGGCGGCTACGGAATCCAGGGCTTTGTGGCGGGAATCCCGTTCGTCAATCCCACCGAACCGGACCTCGGCCCCAAGATCATGTACAACCTGTGGTACGACTTCTGGCCTTTTCTGATCAGCTACCATAGTCATTTCTTCATCGAGGACAAGTACGGCAATACGACGCCCGAGGAGTCGATTGCGACCACCTGGCAGTTGATGCATCTGAGCGATTCGCCTTACCCGATCAATCTGCCTTACGCCGCCGGCATCTATCACAGCACCCGCGACCTGCTGCTTATTCCCGAGCAGAGCAAGTATACGACCGCGTTGGACATGCAGCCCGACGATCCCAGCGTGGTGCAGGAAAGTTACGTCTTCCTTCCTTCTCTGCGCCGTCCCTTGCGGCTGTCAAGCGCCGCGCGATGCTCGCCGATCCTGGGCACCGACTGGGCGCAGGACGACAACGCCGGCGGCATCGCCTTTCAGGTCGGCAAGTTCGATTCCGTTTACCTCGGTGAAAAGAAAGTCCTCGCCATAGTTCATGCCGATATCGCCGCCGGCACGGGCAGCCGCGACAATCTTGAAAAGGTGCTGCACACGGGGATGCCGGTGCCGGGATGGCCGCGTCCGGCGATGGGTAAATGGGAGGTGCGCGACGCCTACATTATCGACGTCGAGCCAATCGACAAGAGTTACTGCTACGCTCACAAGGTCTTTTATGTCGACAAGGAGAACTGGACCACGCTCTACTACGAGACCTACGACAAGGAAGGCAAGCTGTGGAAGGTGAACAAGAACTCCCTGGGGCCGGTCAAGCTGAACAACGGTGAAACGGCGATCGTTTCCGCCGCGACTGAGGATGCGATCTGGGATCTCCAGAACACGCACTCCAGCGTCAGCACGATCGGAACTGTTCCCGAAGTCGACAAAGACGCGGACCCCGAACTCCAGGATGCCCAGATCTACGCCTTCCCGGGCGGCCTGTCGCGTATCCTGCGTTAAGTAACAGCCCGCGCCAGGGGCCGGAGATCTCCGGCCCCTTTTTTTATTTCTATCCTGACCGGCTCATCTGAAAGATTCCCGTCGTGGCGGTATAAAGACCAGTTGGCTGGCGAGCACAATTTCAATCAGTTAGTCAGAGCGGCCAATCCTTAAAGCTATGAGACCGGGATTGTTTGCCGAGTTTTAGGCGAGTTTGTGAAAGGCAGCTTGATCGTGAAAACCGTGCCTTTGCCGATTTCCGACCATACTTCAATCTCGCCTCCGTGTTCCTGAATTATGTGGCGGCTTAACCAAAGCCCCAGACCGCTGCCACTATCTTTGGTCGTGTAACGCAGATCGAATATCCTTTCGAGTGTCTCCGGTCGTATCCCCGGGCCATTATCGGCAACACTGACCTGCAAAAATCCGGGTGCGGCGGGGACCAGGCTGGTGGCAATCATGACTGTGCCGCCTTGAGGCATCGCATCGCACGCATTGATGAGAAGATTTACCAGCACACGCTGTATAGCGATGGCGTCGCCGACTATCCGGGGCAGATTCGAACCCAGATTGGTTTCGACATCAATGTTATTTTTCTGCATCTGCTCGCGAATCAGGGGTAACGTGCGGTCGATCATCTCATTCAGGTCGATGGGCGCTGGTTTGCTTTCGCGGGCGCCGAACAATTTCAGGAATTCCTCGATAATCTGACTGGCGCGCTGGGCTTGTCGATGAACGGCAGCCGCAGCCTCGTAAATTTCCCGATTCGCCTTGGCCTCTGGCAAATCAAGAACCAGTTCCGATCTGGTTAGAATTGCCTGGAGCGGATTATTGAGGTCGTGCGCGATCCCGGCAGCAACCGACGCCAACAACTTTAAGTTGTCAGCACGGCGCGCTTCGCATTCAAGCGCGGTCCGCTCAGTGATGTCGGTAAAAGCGGCCACAAGCAAATCGCCGGACAGGATACCTGAAAGCGGGGTAAAACTGATCTCAATGGGAAAGGCAAGGTCATTTCTGCGCCGCGCCACGGCCGTGAAGGGGACCCCGATCGCAGACGCCTCTGATCCTTTGAAATGGGTGTTGCGATAATCGGGCACCAACAACTCAATCGACTGGCCCACGACTTCCTCTCGCGAATAACCGAAAAGCCGTTGCGCCGCCGCGTTGATTTCCAGAATTTTACCGCCGCGGTCGATGATGACCAGGGCTGCGCTCGCATTCCTGAAATACTCTGCATAGGGCATATGGCCTCCAATTGCAAAACGGACCAAATTTGACACCAGGCTGCTTCCCCTCACAGCGTGTTTAAGAAAGCCCGGGCATTCTGAAAAGAGCGGAACGTTATCGATCGAACAATTCGAAACAAACAGTTAGAATTCTCCGTACGCCTTTTTGTTTGCGCAAATATAAGGACAAAACACATTGTTGTCCTGAATCCAACTTTAAGTTGGCATGGTTCTTCGGCATTGGTCACCTTTCAAATTAACTTGCGCGCTGCGATGAAAAGACGCCGCCGTCTTTTGATCACAATCCCTTTGCGCTCCAATTCTCGAAGCTGCATCGTGATTACCGGCCTGGTCGCGCCTACGAGATCGGCGAGGTCCTGATGTGTCACCGGCAAATCCACAACGGTTCCCCGCGCATCAGGAGTGCCGAACTTACCGGCAAGGTAGTCAAGGACCGTACGCAGCCTGTCTCCGACTGGAAGTCGGAACATGGCTCTATTTATGGCAAAGATTTGTTCCATATTGGAAAGCAACATGCCGATGACGATCTGAAAATCATTCAGAGGCGTATTGAGGAGAATATTCACAAATTGCTGGGCATCGATGATGGCGACCTCACATTCGGTGTAGGCGTCACACTGAAAGCGGTTTATGTTATCAGGCAGCACTGCAGAGACCCCGAACATCTCTCCCGGTGAAATCAGAGCTGTCAGTTCAAACTCGCCCGACCGGTTTACTCCGCTGAGCCTGGCTACACCCTTAAGCAAAAGATAAAGCTTTCTCGACCGTTCCCGTCGCGAGTAAATTCGCTCGTGGCGATCGAATCTCGATACCGACATGGCGTTGGCAAGCCGGTGCAGCTTGGATAAAGGCACCCGAGAAAATCTCTCAAAATGGACCAATATCTCGGGATCTATGCGTTTCATGGACATGACAGGTGAGACCTTGGAGCTCTGGCTTTATTTATAAAAATTAGTGTTTTATGATTATAATTAATAAAAGCCTCGAAGCAGTCGGCTAATTGATTAAAACTTTTTCGTACGCGCACAATGTGCTGTTCGACCTTCGATTGAGTGGGGTTGTGTCTGCGAACCAGCGGGCCGATTCGTTTACACTGCTTGCGAGAAGCTATCCGTGCTCGCTGGTTTTGTGACAGATATGAATGCGGAGGATTATCCGATGCCTGATGCGCTGCCGATGTTGAGCGGTTACCGCGTGCTGGACATTACCCAATTCGTGGCCGGACCCACCTGCTGCCGGATTTTGGGCGAGATGGGCGCCGAGGTGGTCAAGCTGGAGCTTGCACCCTTCGGCGACCGCACCCGCGCCGCCGGTTTCAAGCCGCTGGATCCCAGGTACGTCAAAACGTCTCAAAGTACCCAGTTCTTCCAGCACAACCATTGCAAGAAAAGCCTGGCGATGGACATGAAGAATCCGCGCGCGCTCGAACTGGTCAAGGCGATGCTGCCGAAGTTCGACGTGGTGGTCGAGAACTTCGCGCCCGGCGTAATCGATCGGCTGGGGCTTGGTTACGATGTAATCAGGCAGATCAACCCGAAAATCATCATGTGCTCGATCTCGGTATGCGGCCAGACTGGTCCGCTGCGCAACAAACCCGGCTATGACTATATTGGACAGGCCTATGCCGGAATCACCGATCAGATCGGCGAAGCGGACCGCGCTCCCTCGCAATTGACCATGGCCGCGGGCGACATCTCCACCGGCGTCGCGGCGGCGATGGCGGTGGGATTCGCGCTGCTCCATCGCGAGCGCACCGGCGAGGGCCAGTACCTGGACGCCTCCATCACCGACACCTATTTCCACTGGCATCATGAGTTCCTGCCCAAAGTGTCGCTGCGCGGTCCTTCGGCAGTGCCCAAGCGCAATGGGTCGCAGCATCCGGGCGGCGGTCCGGCGGGAATCTTCAAGTATCGCAACGACCAATACGTCTATGTAACCGTCCTGCCCCATCAGTGGCCCCAATTCGTCAAGGCCCTGGGAATGCCGGAACTGGCCACCGATCCGCGTTTTCGCAATGCTCACACGCGACGCGACAACAACGAGGCGCTGAAACAAATCCTGGAGGATTGGCTCGCCGGATTCCCGACGCGCGACGCCGCACTGGCGGCGCTGGAAAAGGAACGAGTGCCATGCGCTCCAGTGCTGACGCTGTACGAATCGGCCAATCATCCGCATCTGCGCGAGCGCAAGACCGCGCGGCGGGTGAGGGATCGACTCATCGGCGAGTTCGACGTCCCCGGAATGCCGGTCAAGTTTTCTGCGTGGCCGGATCGGACCGACGTCAAAGCTGATCTTCTGGGAGAAAGCAATGAGGCGGTTCTGCGCGAATACCTTGGCCTGTCTGACAGGGAGATCGCGCAACTTTATGAGGACAAGGTGCTGGTCCACGACCGCCTCCTCGACGCCCGGCAGAAGTCCTGAACTCCAAAATTCCCAGGCTCTCAGCAAGGCCTGTTCTGTTCTGTTCTGTTCTCTTCTCTCAATGAGGGAGAACGAGTAAGGCTGTGGGTAACCAGCAATGCAACTCGCTTGGATTGGAACCGGAATAATGGGCGCCCCGATGGCGCGGCGGCTGCTGCGCGCGGGCCATCGGGTCGCCGTTTTCAATCGCACGCCGGCGCGAGCGCAGGCTCTAACCGCCGACGGCGCCACCGTCGCCCACGATGTGGCCGACGCGGTGCGCGGAGCCGAGGTGGTTTTCACGATGGTGCCGGACACGCCGGACGTCGAACAGGTGGTGGCGCAGATCGCTCCCGCAATCGAAGCGGGCCGCACGGTTGTCGACATGAGCACGATCGCGCCGGCCGGAGCGCGCCTAATCGCGCAGCGTCTGGCGCAGCACAATGTCGAATTTCTTGACGCGCCGGTTTCGGGTGGAGAAACCGGCGCGATCGAGGGTACGTTGACGATCATGGTGGGCGGCAAACGCGAAGCCTTCGACCGTATCCACCCGCTGCTCGAACACCTCGGAAAGCGCATCACCCACATGGGGCCGGTGGGCAGCGGTCAGATGACCAAGCTGGTCAACCAAATTGCCGTCGCCGTCAACCTGGAGGCGACGGTTGAAGCCCTGCTGCTGGCGATGCGCGGTGGACTGGATCCGGCACTCGTGCTGGAAGCGATCGGGGCGGGCGCCGCAGCGTCGTGGCAGTTGAACAATCTGGGTCCCAAAATAATCGCCGGCGATTACCGGCCCGGCTTTCTGATCCGGCTGCTGCGCAAGGATCTGCGTCTGGTAAGCGAAGCCGCGCGCGATTCCAAAACCCCGCTGCCGGCATTGTCGCTGGTCAGCGCGCTGTTCGAAGCCGCCTCCGCCCAGGGCCACGATTTAGACGGCACCCAGGCGCTGGCCGCCGTGCTGGAGTCGCTGACCAAGGCCAAGTAGTCGCCGGTAATTCCAAAAACGCCACCTTGTCAGGCGCTTCTGCTTGCGATCGGTTTGCGATCGGCCGTTTTGTCCGGCGCTCTGTTGCGACGCGCCCAGATTATGATGGCCAGCCCGACGATGATCATGGGGATCGAAAGAATCTGTCCCATCGTAATCACGCCGCCGATGTACCCTAATTGAGGATCGGGCTGGCGGAAGAATTCCGCCAGGCAGCGAAACAGGCCGTAAAAGGTCAGGAATGTCCCCAACAGGATGCCGTCCGGAGGGCGTCTGTGGGCTATCGTCCAGACAATCGCAAAGAGTACCAATCCCTCCATGGCGGCCTCGTAAAGCTGCGACGGATGACGCGGCACCATCATCCCATGGACCAGCGGCGCGCGGGGAAAAATCATCGCCCAGGGAACGTTGGAAGGACGCCCCCATAACTCTCCGTTGATAAAGTTCCCGATCCTTCCAAGGAACAGGCCCACAGGAACAACCGGCACGACCAGGTCGGCCAGAGTCAGAAATCCGATCCCGGTTTTGCGCGCGAACAGCGCGCCAGCGACGATCACGCCGATCAGACCGCCATGGAACGACATTCCCCCGTCCCACACGGCGATGATCTGGGCGGGATGACGCAGATAGTACGGCAAATTGTAAAAGAGCACGTAGCCCAGACGGCCGCCGAGGAGCACGCCAGCAACCAAATAAAGGACGAGTTCCGCCACCGCGTCGCGATCCAACGGCAGCCGGCGCTTTTGCGCCAGATAACAAAGCAGGAAGTAACCGATTATAAATGCCAGCGCATACATCACCCCGTACCAGTGGATCTGCAGCGGCCCCAGATGCACCGCCACGGGGTTTAGATTGTCAACGAAATGCAATGCTCGTATCCCGGATTTATCGGCTGAAGTCAGTGTAACAGCTTAAGGCCGCCGACCGTACTACGCCGGCCGCGCTGGCCGAAACCCGGAGCCGTCACCCTCGTCGGGCGTCATAATAACAAGCGTCAACAAAAAACGATTGATCTTGGCTGGAACTTATTGGTATTGAGCCGCCTGAGTCTTGCCGCGCGGAGAGTTGACCGTGTGACCCGCCGGCCGTTGTGAGAAGCCGGGTGACCTAAACCAAGGGAGATATCTTATGAGTCTTTCGCGCAGGATGGCGGCTGAACTGATCGGGACATTCTGGCTGGTTTTGGGGGGATGCGGCGCCGCGGTTTTGGCGGCCGGTTTCCCGCATACTGGAATCGGCTTTCTCGGGGTGGCACTTGCGTTCGGTCTCACCCTTTTGACGATGGCGTATGCGATCGGTCACATCTCAGGATGTCATATCAATCCGGCGGTGAGCGTTGGGCTATGGGCGGGCGGACGTTTTCCAGGCTCCGAAGTGATCCCCTACATAATCGCGCAGGTTATCGGCGGGATTATCGCCGCCGCCGTGCTTTATGTAATCGCCAGCGGCAAAGCCGGATTCAGTCTTGGCGCAGGCTTCGCCGCCAACGGATATGGCGCGCATTCACCCGGCGGTTACAGTCTGGAGGCGGCGGCTGTCTGTGAGGTGGTGATGACGCTGATATTCCTGTTCGTCATCATGGGGGCGACCGACAAACGGGTTCCCGCCGGCTTTGCCCCGATACCAATTGGTCTGGTGTTGACGCTGATTCATCTCATCAGTATCCCGGTGACGAACACGTCGGTGAATCCCGCTCGCAGCACCGGCCCGGCGCTGTTCGTGGGCGGATGGGCCATCGCGCAGCTATGGCTGTTCTGGGTGGCGCCGATTCTGGGCGCCACTTTGGGCGGGATTCTCTATCGCGTGGTTTGCTCGGAAGAAATCGCGCTGCCCGCTCCGTCTTTGGCGCCGCCAGTCGCACCGGCCACACAACCTGGCGCTTAAGAACCGCGGCAAGATTCGCTCCTGTGCGGTAAAGTAAGAAATCCGCTGATCGGCGGGATCTCGATTTTCTTAACCCAAGGAGTTAAACGATGGCCAAAGCTGTAGATCCGGTATGCAAAATGGAGGTCGATGAGCAGAAAGCCGCCAGCCACAGCGAGCACCAGGGACATCTGTATTTTTTCTGCTCCAAAAGCTGCAAGACCAAATTCGACCATGACCCGGACCGCTATTTGCCGCGCGACCGCACTCCCGCCGCATAGCTGCGGCGCGGACAGCCTTCCAGTGGAACTGCCCGCAAGTCGGTAATCGCAGATTGAGAGGGTAGCGATTCAAGGGGCGATTATTCCTGAGGGTGGCCAATTGCCGGTTCGAAGCGCCGTCCTGCCCACCACGAAAATCAAGTGGCAGGCTGAAAAATTTTGTTTCGAGAACCGCGGTTAACCGCCTTCGTTCAATTTGTTTCAGATACGCCACCGCATCCTGGCGCCGAGCGCTTGACGGCGGGGCCCCGGCTTCCCTACTACTCGCTTAAGATTATTGAGGTGAGTCATGCCTTCGGTATCCAAGTCCAAATCAGCCGCCGTCCGCGCCCATTTGAGCCATCCCGTAATCGATTCCGATGGCCATCATGTCGAATATGGACCGCGGGTGCGCGACTACGTTGCGCAAGTGGCAGGCGTTCAGATGGCGGATCGAGTGGGGCCGGCGCTGGAGGGAACGATTGCCAGCACCAGATGGTATCGCGAAACGCCCGCTCAACGGCGTGAACACCGCACCAAGCGCTCGCCGTTTTGGGGCTTGCCGACCAAAAACACCCTCGATCTCGCCACCGCTTTGTTTCCCCGGCTGATGTGCGAGCGGATGGAGGAAATGGGCCTGGATTTTTGCGTGCTGTATCCAAGTCTGGGTCTGGTTGCAGGCCATTTCGAAGAAGCCGAGGTGAGGCGCGCGGCATGCCGTGCGCTCAACATGTATTGCTCCGAAATCTGGGGGGAATACCGCGAGCGCATCGCCCCCGTCGCGACGGTCCCGATGCACACCCCGCAGGAAGCGAGCGAGGAACTGGAGTACGCGGTCAAGGTCCTCAAGATGCGCGCGGTCCTGATGCCGAGTTATGTTAAGCGTCCGATTCCGGCCGCGGCGCGCGACTATCCGTATGCGTTCTGGCTGGATACGTTTGGGATCGACAGCGAGTATGATTACGATCCGGTTTGGGCGAAGTGCCAGGAACTGAAGGTGGTGCCGAGCTTCCACAGTCACGGCGAGGGATGGGGCAGCCGCACTTCAATTTCGAATTACGTCTACAATCACGTCGGCCATTTCGCCTCCTCCGCCGACGCGGTCTGCAAGTCGCTGTTCCTGGGCGGGGTGACGCGGCGATTTCCACAGCTGCGGTTCTCATTCCTCGAAGGCGGCGTCGGCTGGGCGCGCAGCCTGTTCGCCGATCTGATCGGCCATTGGGAGAAGCGTAACCTCAATGCGCTTTCCAATTACGACCCGGCCAATATCGATCAGGAATTGCTGACCGAACTGTCGCGCCGTTATGGCGGCAAAGTGCTGGGCAACCGGGAGTTCGTCAAAGGCCGCGAAGTGGTCGGATCACGCGCCGGCGATCCCAGCGACGATTTTGCCGCCTGCTCGATTGCCGTTAAAGAGGATTTCCGGGAACTCTTTTTAAAACCGTTCTTTTTCGGGTGCGAAGCCGACGACCCGATAACGTCCTCCGCTTTCGACGCCAAACGCAATCCGCTATCGGCACGGCTCAATGCGATCTACGGCTCCGACATCGGCCATTTCGACGTTCCCGATATGAGCGCAGTCACCGCGGAGGCATTTGAGGCGGTCGAAAATGGATGCATGAGCGAAGAGGATTTCCGCGACTTCGTGTTCGTTAATCCAGTAAAATTGTGGACCGCGCTTAACCCCGCCTTCTTCAAAGGTACGGTGGTGGAAAGCGCCGTGAACAAATACCTCGCCAAATAAACCATCCGGGGCCGTCGGCGGTGGTCCTCACCGGCGAAAAATTTCGATGTCCTGCGTCAGAATAACGGCCAACCTGCTAACCTCGATGAAGTTGGGGAGGTCTTCGCGCACCGCCTCGATCTCCCTGGACTCCACGCTGTGTTTCAGATCCTCGAGGCTGTCGAACCATGCTTCGGCCACACCGTCGCATAGCGGGGCGTTGCGGGTTCCGTATGATTGCGGCATAGCATGGTCCTGAACGTAACGACGCAGGCCCGGGATGCGGACCGCCAGCGGTCCGTGGTGTTCTTTCCAGTAGCGTTGGAAATCAGCGACGCTCATCCCTTCCTTGCGAGTCAACAGCGCCACCAGATGAATACTGGCCGCAGAGATGGGGCCGTCCTTGTGCGTCACTTCGTTGGAAAGCAGGAAACGGCGCGCGCTTAACTCCGTGAAATTGGCTTGATCCTGTATCGCGACCTGTGCCGCTGGCGAGAGGTTGCCAATCCGCCGCTCCTCCAGGCTGTTGAACCACATCGTCGCCATCCCGTCATAGGGCGGCTCGCCATTCCCACAGGGAATCTCGGCATTGCCGTAGGTTAGGAGCAAAGTGTGCGACTGAATGTAATGACGAATATGGGTCAGCGGCCGCGTTATCTCGGCGTGAATTGTGCGCCAATACTGTTGAAATTCCTGCGGGGACAATCCCGGCTTTCTTTTGGCAAAAAACAGACCCTTGATCATGCACGATGCTTTCCAGATGTAAGATGCTTTCCAGGTTTTTGCTCCACGACTTCAGACGCCGAAGATCGAGCGCATCTTGTCCAGCAACCAGTTGCGCCCGCGCCGATCTTCGGTCGAGCTGGCAGCCTGGACGCGCTCGCGAGTCTCGCTGATACGCCGCGCCACCACCTCGCTCACCTGGTTGAGAGCGTCGGGACGGGCGTGGAACAGATGAATGAATGCCTCGCGGTTGAGCTCCAGCACTTCCACATCCGAGCGTGCCACCACGCTGGCGTTGCGCGGTTCGCCGGTCAAGAGGGAGATTTCACCAAAAAAGGCCGGCGCATCCAGGTCGCGGATGTGGATAGAGCCGCCGTTGCCCGCGTTAGCGACGATCTTCACCTTGCCGCGGCGCAGTATGTGGAAGTAGTCGCCGACCTCGCCCTGATGCATCAGAGTTTCGCCCGCCCCGAACTGATGCACGTGCGTGTTCGGCACCAGGATCTCGAGTTCTTCGTCGCTCAGCCCGGCCAGAAAATCGACCTGCCGCAACTCCACGATCAGGCGTTTCTGGCGCTCGGCGAGATCCTGACTGGCCGGCGCCGGATGCAGATGGACGGTACGAATCGGAAACGGGATGTCGATCGAATGGCGCCGCAGCGCGTACCACACGTTGCTGATCACCGTGTCGCGAACCTGTTCATGGGTGCCGTAGTCGGAAAGCCAGAACCGCAAGCGGTATTTGATCGCGCAGTCACTGTACTCCACCGCCATCACTTCGGGCTCGGGATGATGCGACACGCCCTCGGCATGGCGCAGCACCCGCATAAGGATTTCCTTGACCCGGTTGGGCGGCTCTTCGTAGGGCAGGCCGATGAAGATCGCGTCGGCGACGCCGCCCGCCGTGTAGTTCACGACCACGTCTTTGGCGATCAGGTTGTTGGGGATTTCCAGGCGTTCGTTATCGCGCGTAATGAGCCGCGTCGCGCGCCATCCAATACCCTGGACGCGGCCCAGATAATTGCCGAAATGCACCCAATCGCCCGGCTCGAACGGCTTTTGAAGCTGCATCGACAATCCGGCGAAGATATTGCCCAGCGTGTCCTGCAAGGCGAAACCGATGATCACCGAGATCACCGCCGAAGTTGCCAGCAGCGATGTCACATCGACGTGCAAGGTGGCGCGCAGCACCACCATCACGACCACCGCGTAGAGCACGATCAGGATCAGATCCCAGAAGATATTGGACGCTCTGACTTTGCTCGGCAGCACATAATCCGACAGGTCCAGCAGCAGCCGGATCATCCCGAAAAAAAACAGGACCAGCGCCAGAGCTTCCAGAGACAGGCCGACTTCGGAAGTGCGCTGCACCAGATGCATCAGGATATCGGCCATGAAGCCGGCGCCGATCAGGATTGGACCGGCGGGACCGACATAGCCGCTGTCCGAACGGTTGAGAGCAAACGCGGCCAGCGTGGCGGCGGTCGCCAAGCCGGCTTCAACGGCCAGGCGCACATGCGGCGCCAGCACCGTCAGACTCAGAATCGTTTGCAGCGAGGTTTCCGCCATAGCGGTGTTTTCCGCACCTGCTAGAGTCCCAGCTCGACGGCGATCTCCTCCAGGAGCGCGGCGGCGTCAAAATATTCCCGCGCCAACTCGCGCGCCGCCCTCGCATGGCGTCGGTAATCCGCATTGACTTGCCTGATCGCGTCCACCGCCTCGGCGGCATCGTTGAAACCGAGCAGTCCAACGCCGGTGGGCAGATACTTCTCGAATCCCGTAAACTGGGTCACCACCGGCCGGCCCGCGGCAAGATAGGTCGCGCTGCGATCGCTGAACCATCCGGAACGCGTTCTGACGTAGGAATCCTTGGACACCGTGAATTCGCCGCGCGAGGCGCTTATGTAATTGTGATATTCATCCAGATCCAGCGACATCGGAACCACCGGCCGGATAGTGAACCCGCCCTTCAGCGCGCGGTCATAATCGGGACCCCCTTCGAGATCGGTGGCGAGTTCAATCGGCTGTCCGGCGCGGCGGGCGACGTCCAGCACCTGCCTGAAATTGACGTGCTTGGACCACCAGTATTTTTCACCCTCGATCTCGACATCATTGCCCTTGTTGGTCCACGTGCCGACGGTGGTGAAAACCGCCGGCTCCGCCGGACCCACTCCTTCATGCCACAGATCGAGCAGTACGGGCGGACGCGTGCGATGCCAGCGCAGCGATCCCGTGGGCAGCAGGCAGTCAGGCGCGCCGATATTGTAGGCATAGGTGAAGAAGTCACGATGAGCCCGCGCGGTATGCACGGCGTCGCTATCGCCGCGCGCCAGGCTTACCTGAAACGGTCCCGGGTCGGTCTCGAGGTAAACCATGCGGCAGGATTGATGCTCTTCGCGGGGCTTGGTCGCAACACACAGGTTGAAGACCGCGTCAGCCTCACGTAGCAGGGCACGACATCGCTCGCGGCTCATGCCCAGGTAGTCGCCGGAAGCCGGATCGAGAAACCCCCAGCGATCGCCAAATCCATAACGTTGCAGCGCCGGGATGACCAGTTTCATGTTGGGAGCGGCATCGGGGCCCGGGCTTTGCTTAACCGGGTCATAAACATAAGCCCAGTGATCCTCAAGATAATAAACATCAAAGCCGAGTCGCTCAAAGCCAATCAGGTGATGGAGCAATTGCCACACCACCCCCGCGAACGGATAGCGGATCGCCAAATGCTGGACGACGATTTTTCCTCGATGATTGCGTTTGGCAGCAGGCACGCGGCCAAGTATACAGATTTCGGCCGGCCAATTACATGCGCGCAATTTCGCGTAAATAAGGACCGGCACGCTCGACCGCGGTTCTACGCTGGCCAATCCGAGCTTCCTCTCGCTCGCCCAGCTGCGCCAGATAGCATCCGCGCGCCGGCAGATACAGGACCGCACGATATGGAAATCCCGGCCGCACCGGCCGGTAGAGCTGGCGCGCGATGACGCCCTCGATCGCCGCTTCCACCGTGTGTTCCACCTCCCTGCCATCATGCTCATAGACCAGCGCAAGGACGCAGCGGATTCGCGCTGACCGTTGGCCGTCAGGCACGTCGGCCATCCGGCGAATAATCTCACCCGCCAGCATCTCGTCGCTGGCATCCGGCCCCAGCCATCGATGGGAACTGACGCCGGGCGCGCCGCCGAGCGCGTCCACCTCCAGTCCGCCGTCATCGGCGAGGATCGGCAGGTGCGCTCGCTCGAAATAAAAACGCGCCTTGATCAGCGCGTTTTCAGCAAACGTGCGGCCGGTTTCCGCCGGCTCTTCCCGGATTGCCAAATCACGCAGCGACAGCAACTGGAGCGGATAATGCGCCAGCAGCAGCCGGTACTCAGAAAGCTTGGCCGGATTGGTGGTAGCTATTAAAAGCCGCGCATTCATTCAAGAGCGCTCCCATTGGTTCCGCACTCTCCATCAGAGCGGTGAGAGCTCGGGGGTGACGGCGAAGTTTCAACTCTACGACCGCGAATCCAAATCGATCGTCATGAGGATGAGTTCAGATCCGCAGTCACTTTGAGGCTGGCGCGTTCCCGATAATCTTCCAGGGCCAGTTCAATCAGGCGATCGATCAGCTTGGGCAGAGGCAAGCCGGAGACCTCCCACAATTTCGGATACATGCTGATGGAGGTAAAGCCGGGAATCGTGTTGACCTCGCCCACGTTGATTTCGGTCAGCTCGCGATTGGCCAGAAAATCCACCCGCGCCATCCCGCGCAGCGACAGCGCCTTGAACGCCGCAATCGACACGTCGCGGATGCGCTGTGAAATATCGGGCGGCAACTCGGCCGGAATTTTGAAACTGGCGCCGTAGGGATCGAGATACTTGGAATCATAGCTGTAGAAATCATGCCCATGCTCGACCGTGATTTCCCCCGGCAACGATGCCTGGGGATCGTCGTTGCCCAGCACCGAGCATTCGAACTCGCGTCCCTCACAGGCCGCTTCGATCAGCACCTTGCGATCGTACTGGAAAGCCTTGTCCAGGGCGGCGGGCAAATCCGGCGGACCTTTAACCCTGGCGATGCCGATCGAGGAACCCAGGGCGTTGGGTTTGACAAAGACCGGGTAACCGAGTTCGTCGGCGAGCCGCATCGCGGCCGCGGGTTGGCGGCGGTGCTCGCCGCGCTCCAGTGACTTGAACCGCACCACCGGAACACCGGCCTCGCGGAACAGCCGCTTCTGCATCTCCTTATCCATCCCGACGGCGGAACCCAGCACGCCCGCACCCACATACGGGATACCGGCGAGTTCGAGCAGTCCCTGCACGGTACCGTCCTCGCCGTAAGGGCCATGCAGCACGGGGAAGACCACTTCCAAACCGCTATCAGCCAACAGCGCGGCGCCTTTGCCGTTGACACCAAGCAGGAGATTGGCGCCGGGTTGTGGCAACAGACCAACCGGAGCCGCGTCAGCGCTGCTCAGTTCGCCGACATGCTCGACCACATCGCGCAGCATGCCGATCGCATTTTCGTACATATACCAGCGGCCGTCGCGCGCGATGCCGATCGGCACCACATCGTAACGCGCCGGGTCCATCGCAGACATGATCGAGAGCGCCGAGCGCAGCGAGATCTCGTGCTCACTGGAGCGCCCACCAAAGATAACCCCCACCCTGATCCTGCTCATCCGCCGCTCTCCAGACAAAACTTCACCGCTGAAAGGAAGATTCAATCCAGCCGATAATTGGGCGCTTCCTTGGTAATGGCGACGCCGTGGACGTGGCTTTCGCGCTGGCCCGCCGGGGTGACGCGGATAAAGCGGGCGCGGCGGCGGAAGCTTTCCAAATCAGAGGCGCCAACGTATCCCATCCCGGCCTGCAAACCTCCGATCAACTGGTCGATATTGGATGCGAGCGAGCCGCGATAAGGGACGCGCCCCTCGATTCCTTCGGGTACCAGCTTGGCGTCGGGGACGTTTTCCTGCGAGTAGCGGTCGCGCGTGCGCTCCATCATCGCGCCCAGCGAACCCATCCCGCGATAAACCTTGTAGGTCCGACCCTGGTAAAGCACGGTCTCGCCCGGGCTCTCCTCGGTGCCGGCGAACAGCGATCCAATCATAACCGACGACGCACCCGCCGCCAGCGCCTTGGCCACGTCGCCGGAATAACGAATCCCGCCATCGGCAATCACCGGCACGCGGGCCGCGGCGGCCGCGGCGACGCAATCCATGATCGCGGTGATTTGGGGAACGCCCACGCCCGACACCACACGCGTGGTGCAGATCGAGCCGGGGCCGATTCCGACCCGCAACGCGTCCGCACCCGCCTCGATCAGGGCTTTGGCTCCCTCGGCAGTGGCGACGTTGCCGGCCACTACTTCAGCCTCGGGCCATTCGCGCTTGGTCGCCTTGAGCGCCTCGATAACGTTGTGGGAGTAACCATGCGCGGCGTCAATACACAGCACATCCGCCCCCGCCCGCTTTAACGCGGCGACCCGCTCGGCGCGGTCGGCTCCAACTCCGATCGCGGCACCCACGCGCAGACGTCCAAACCCGTCCTTGCTGGCCGTCGGATAGCGCGTCGCCTTCTCCATGTCCTTGACCGTGATGAGCCCGCGCAAACGCCCCTGATCGTCGACCAGCGGCAGCTTTTCGATCCGATGGGTCTGGAGGATTTCCTTGGCTTCTTCGAGGTCGATGCCGAGCTTGGCAGTGATAACCTGGGTAGTCATCACTTCGCGCACCGGCTTGTCCAGCCGTTTGACGAAGCGCAGATCGCGATTGGTGAGTATGCCAACGATGCGATCCTCACGGACCACGGGGAGACCGGAAATGCGGTAGCGGCGCATGAGGTCCAGCGCCTCGCCGATTTTCTGCTCGGGATGTACGGTGATGGGGTCGGTGATCATTCCGCTTTCGTACTTCTTGACCGCCTCGACCTCAGCCGCCTGGTTTTCGATCGACAGATTGCGATGAACAAAGCCGAGCCCGCCGAGTTGCGCGATTGCAATCGCGGTCGCGGATTCGGTGACCGTGTCCATCGGGCTTGCGACCAGCGGCACATTGAGCCGGATTCGCCGCGACAGCATCGTGGAGACGTCGCATTGATGCGGCAGGACGTCGGATTCCTGAGGGAGCAGCAGCACGTCGTCAAAAGTCAGCCCCTCGCGCAGCTCGTCAAAACGCATCGGCATCCCTCCCCCTGGTTAAAAAAAAGCCCGCACCAATGGCGGGCTTTGATTTAAAAGCAACAATGTCGGATCGCGCCATATCTGAAAATAACAGATGGAAGTCTCGCGATGCAATTGGCGCAACTCTCAATCCCTATCCTGCGCCAAGGTGGAGGAAAGCGCTTCGATCAACGCGTTATTGTAACAAAGACCCTCGCACCCGGGAAAATGCGGTCGGGGGATGGGATTGGCCGGGCTGCTCGCGTTGTCGACCGCTGATTCGGGGATGCCAACGGTCACGGCAGCCCGGCCATTCCGCTGGGGATGGCGCTGTCTGGGGGAACAGCGCGACCGACACCTCGAGCAATTTGCGTACCCGGCTTGGCCGATTCGGAAAACCGCCCAGTTTACGTGAATTTCCCGGCAGGCGGGGTCAAATCAGGATGTAAGCGCCTTTTTCGAAATGCGAACTCAGCGGATTCCTCAGCGCGTTGTGATGGGGAAAAATCTAACGCTTGCTTGGGTTTTCGCGAAATGCGATGCGCCAGCGTTCGTTCGCGGAGATGTTCCTCTCGTTTGCGCCCCCTCCCTGGGAGAAAACATGGAGCCCGCCGAAGGTTTCGACGCTCAAGCCGCTGGTCGAGGTCAGTCGCGAAGCTGGCGAATTCCGGAAAAGCCGGTGGCAATCGCCACGCCGCCCAGTCCGGAGAATTTTCGCAATTGGCCTCGCCCGCTGCGCCCGGGCTTCGGTCGGGACAACCTGATGGTGTTGTGGCGCGGCTTTGTCTAGTGCCAGCTGTTGGCGGAGAGCAGGTCGGGGTCATGCAGGACGTCGGCGCCCTGAGGATGACGCGGATTCGCCATGGCCAGCATCAGACCGATAATCGTCAGGCCGAAGCATGCTTGCGCGAATACGTCCCCCACGACGCAATAAATCGTGCGGCCGTGGCGCCATTGCACGGTGCGGATTTCGGTGCCGCGGGTGAACAGATCGGTGCGTGCGGTGATCCTGCCGTCGGGTTGGATGATCGCGCTGATTCCCGTGTTTGCCACCCGCACCATCGGCGTGTGCGTCTCCACCGAGCGCAACGCCGACATCGCCAGCAACTGGTAGGGCGCGGAACTGTTGCCGTACCAGGCGTCGTTGGTGATATTGACCAGCACATCGGCGCCGTGATCGACGGCGTTGCGGCTGAGGTCGGGGAAGATGCCCTCGTAGCAAATCAAAACAGCAAGTTCAGCCCCTTTGATGTTGAATAGCGTCTGCCGCGTTCCCGGCACGAATTCGCCCAGCCCGACCACGACTTTATGCACGAAAAACCCGAACAACTGGCGAAACGGCACGTATTCCGCGAAAGGCGCCAGGTCGATCTTGTCGTAATAGTCAACGACCTGGCCGTCCGCCGACACCAGGTAGGCGCGGTTGTAGGAATCGATTTCATTTCGGCCAAACCGCAGCGCCGGCGCCCCGAACAAAAGCGGCGTGTGCGCGTCGCGCGCCAACTGCAGAAGCTTCGCGCGATACTCGGCGTCGGTGGCGAGTTGCGGCGGGTATAAATCCCGGGGTTGGAAGTAAAAGGCGGCGGCGGCTTCGGGCCAGACAATCACGTCCGGGTGATCCCTGGAGGCCTTCATTGTCTGATCGACATAGACCTTGAAGCTGGACGGGAGGAAGTTGGGGTTCCATTTGATGCTTTGCGGGATATCGCCCTGCACCATCGCGACTTTCAGTGAGCCATCGTATTTCTGGTGCTGCAATTGCGAAATGCGCAGCCCGCTGAAGACCATCGCGGCGACCATCAGGACGGTCAGCACCGACAGGCTGCGGATTTTCAGCGTATGAGCCCTGCCGGGAGCAGCGATCACCGTATAAACCACGGCGTTGAAGAGCACGATCAGCGCCGAGACGCCGTAAACCCCGGTTATTTCGGCGAACTGGATCAGTCCGAGGTTGCGGTAGGCGGTGTAGCCGATGAAATTCCAGGGAAATCCGATGGGAAAGAAGGTGCGCAGCCATTCGATCGCAACCCAGGCAACCGGCAGCGTCAGCACCAGCGGCATCCTCAGCCGGCGCGTGACGAACACCGCGCTCACCAGGGTGGCGCCGATGAACAGCGCTTCGACGCCGACCAGCAGCAGCATCGGGCCGGCCGCGATCCACATCGCCACGCCGGCAAAGGTATGCAGCGGGATCACGATCCAGTAGAGCGTAACGAGATAGAAGACAAAGCCCTGGAGGAGGGAGTAACCGAAGACCGCACGCAGGCGGCGGCCGTCAATCGCGTAGAGCAGGGGCACCAGCGCGACCCACGCAAGCAGGTTGAAATCGAATTTCGGAAACGCCAGCCCCAGCGCCAGGCCGCTGGCCACCGCCAGCGCCGCGCGCGCAAGTCCATGGGACGGCGTTATCACTGGGCTGGGAAGAGGCTCTTTAAGGGCAGCACTCCGGCGCATGGTGGATGTCCGTCAAAGCGATCGTAAATTTCGTCGACGTCGCGCCAGTCCTCGACCAGAACGACGGCATCGCGGGCGGCGAAATGCAAGTCACCCGCCATCCGCCATTCGCGCTCAAAGCTCCAATCGACCGCGGGCCGGCGATTGTAATCCAATCTCACGACCCGCCACAGCTCGTGTTCGGGCAAAAGCGCGGCGGCCTCATCCCAGGGCAGATAGATGACCGGGCGCGCACCCATTTTGAAAGCGTAGCGTTTGTTGACGGCGATACCGAACGGCTCGTAACGTCGTCGCGCATGGTTGCTGAGCAGCACCCGCGCCAGATGCTCGAAAGGCGCATCGAAAAAACAGATTACCGGGCGTTTAGTCCGGATCATTCTGGCACTGGCGCGGATGGTTCCCGCGCTCAGGATGCCGGCCAGGTTATCCAGCGCTGTCGCCGGATGCGACGTGCGGGTGAAATGCGTCAGCATCCCGGCCCCCGGTCCCTCGATCAGCGCCCGCAGCTTCATCGCGATCGGTTGCGGATTTGTTCAGCGTTCCGCGACGCCTCATCCAGTGCCTTTTCGAGGCGGTCCTGGAACTCGAACATGACGGCGGCCTCAGCCCTCACTTCATGATCGTAGCCGAGCAGATGCAGCACGCCATGCACCAGCAGCGTGCGCAGCCGCCGGGCCACCGCCAGCTTCAGCGCGCGCGCCTGCCGCGCGGCCGTCTCCAGGGAGATAACCACATCACCCAGGAGCATCGAATCGGCTGGACGGTACTCGCCGGGCGCCAGCCCGAATCCTTCGGGCTTACCTTCCTCCATCTGAACGAACGCCAGGACGTCTGTGGGCTGGTCGCGGAAGCGATAGTAGCTGTTGAGCCGGCGCATGTGCAGGTCGCTGGTCAGCAGGATCGACAGTTCGCAATTCTCGCGCTCGATCAGGCGCATGAGGATTTCGGCGTCCTCCCGCAGGGCTCGTTTGTAGCTGCTGCCCTGCTTCAGATCGGAGCTCAGTTCGACCGGCACTTCAGGAGTCTTGCGATTCGCCGTTGGGCATCCCGGTCAGCGGGGGCTCGCCGCTGGCGGCTTCGTAGGCGGAGATAATCGCCTGGACCAGGCGATGGCGCACTACGTCGCGCTCGTTGAAGTAGATGAATGCGATACCGGGGGTGTTCGACAACACGGTGCGCGCTTCCTTAAGTCCCGACAGCTTGCCGCTGGGCAGGTCGATTTGGGTGATATCGCCGGTGATCACCGCCTTGGAGTTGTACCCGAGCCGGGTCAGAAACATCTTCATCTGCTCGGAGGTGGTGTTCTGCGCTTCGTCGAGGATGATGAACGAATCATTGAGCGTGCGTCCGCGCATGAACGCCAGCGGCGCCACCTCGATCGTGCCGCGCTCCAGCATCCGGCGCGCCCGGTCGAAATCGACCATGTCGTGCAGTGCGTCGTACAGCGGGCGCAGGTAGGGATTGACCTTCTCGGCGAGGTCGCCGGGCAGAAATCCGAGCTTTTCGCCCGCTTCGACCGCCGGACGGCACAGTACCATCCGCGTAACCTGGTTCTTCATCAGCGCGGCCAGCGCCATCGCCATCGCGAGGTAGGTCTTGCCCGTGCCGGCAGGACCAATACCGAAGACCACGTCGTGATTGCGGATCGCGTCGATGTAGAGTTTCTGATGGATGCTCTTGGGCGTGATAATCCGTTTGTGCGCGGAGACGTAAACGGTATCGAGAAAAATGTCCTTGAGGGAGGCGTTGCGGTCGCCGCGCAGGATGCGGATCGCATAATCGACGTCGCTGGGATAAATGGGGTAGCCGGCTTTGAGCAGTTCATACAGCTCGCTGAGCAATTTGCCTCCCAGCGCCTGCTCGGTCAGCCCGCCGGAGATCTTCAGCGCGTTGCCGGCGACTCCGATACGTACGCCCAGCGCCTGCTCGATAGTTCGCACGTGCGCATCATTCTGGCCCAGCAACTCGGAAAACAGGCGTTGATCGTCGAAATGAAGCTCGAGCGAATCCTCAGTGAGTGGCTGTGAAATAGCTACGATGCTCCTCCTCGGGAAACTGAACGCGGCCGCCGTTCCCCATAGCAGAATTTAATCATTTTCCGGGCGCTATTGAAGCAGCATTTTTTATTTGACACCGAGCAGGCTGCCAACCTTGTCCAAAGCTTCGCGCAGGCGCTGGGGATCACGTCCACCGGCCTGCGCGAAATCAGGCCGGCCGCCGCCCGATCCGCCGACAATCGGCGCGATCTGCCTGATAATGTCGCCGGCTTTTACTTTTCCCACCAAATCGGGCGTGACCGCCACCAGCAGCGCGACCTTGTCCGATGCCAGCTCCGAACCCAGCGCGACCACGGCTGAGCCGTACCTGGTGCGGATCTGGTCCGCGATCCCGCGCATCGCGGCGGGCTCGACGCCTTCCAGTTTGCGCGTCACCAGCTTGATGCCGTCCACCTGGCGGACGTCTTCGTCAGCCGGCGCCGATCCGCCAGTGGCCAGCTTCTGCTCCAGGGTCCGGAGCTTCTTTTCCAGCTCCTTCTCGCGCGCCAGCAGGCGTTGCAGCCGTTCCAGCGCGGCGCCGTCTTTGGCCCTTAACTGATCGCCGATCGCGCGCAGGACTTCCTCGCGTTTGCGAATCGCCTCCAGCGCGCCCTGACCGGTCGCCGCTTCGATGCGGCGCACCCCCGCCGCCACCCCTGATTCGGCTTCCAGCTTGAAAATTCCGATATCGCCGGTGCGCGACACGTGGGTGCCGCCGCACAGTTCGACGGAAAAGTCGCCCATCCTGACCACCCTTACGCGATCGCCGTACTTTTCGCCGAAAAACGCCAATGCCCCGGTCTTCAGCGCGTCCACGTACGCCATCTCCTCGTTAACCACGGCGGCATTTTCGCGGATGCGCGCGTTGACCTCCTCTTCGATTTCCCGCAGATCGCTTTCGCTGATCGCACCCGTGTGCGCGAAGTCAAAGCGCAGGCGGTCCGGCGCAACCAGCGAACCCGCCTGATGCACGTGAGTGCCAAGGACGTCGCGCAAGGCGTAATGCAGGATATGGGTTGCGGAATGGTTGAGCATCGCGGCCTCGCGCCGGGGCCGGTCCACTTCCAGCCTCACGCGCACCCCGGGGCGAACCTGACCGGCATCGCCCTGAAGCAGCCGCCCTGAATGGACGATGGTGCCGTCGGCTTTGCGGGTATCCGTTATCTCGATCAGCGCGCCGGACTCGGTGCGGATCGTGCCGCGGTCGCCGACCTGGCCGCCGCCTTCGGGATAAAAGGGCGTTTCGGCGACCACGATCTCGGCTTTGCCATCGGCGCCGATATGGCTGGCCAGCACCTCGGATTCGCCGGTCAAACGATCGTGGCCGACAAAGCGGGAGGCGGTTGCGCCGCCAAGCTTGAGTTCCGGCGCGATTATTTCTTCCCTGCGGGCGGAACGGGCGCGCTCGCGCTGCTCGGCCATCAAGCGCTCGAAAGCAGCCACATCGACCTGGATACCTTCGTCGCGCAAGACGTCCTGAGTCACGTCAAGCGGAAAACCGTAGGTATCGTAGAGTTTGAAGGCGACCTCGCCGGAAAGAACCCGGTCTCCTGCACCGCCAACCCGGCGCTTTTCGGCCTCGATCAACTCCAAGCCTCGATCCAGCGTCTCACCGAAACGCTCCTCCTCGGCGGTGAGGATTTCGCAGATTTTGCCTTCGTGCTCCTTGAGTTCGGGATAAGCTCCACCCATCGCAGCGATAACACCCAACTCGACTTGCGCCAGAAAAGGCCTTTTGATGCCGAGATAACGGCCATGGCGCGCCGCTCTGCGGACGATTCGCCGCAGCACGTACCCGCGATCCGTGTTGCCGGGAACCAGCCCTTCGGCAATCAGAAAACACATCGCGCGGGCATGATCGGCGATCGCGCGGAAGGAGACGTCAGTGTCGTATCCTTGTCCGTAACGGGCGCCTTCACCGAGTCGCGCCGCCGCGCGTTCGATTTCGCGAACTATCGTCTGAAAAACATCAATATCGTAATTGCCCAGCAGCCTGCCAGTCTCGAAGCTTTGCAACACCGAGGTGACGCGTTCCAGGCCGGTGCCGGTATCGACATGCTTCATCGGCAAGGGCGACAGGTTGCCCGCCGCGTCGCGGTTGTACTGGATGAACACGAGATTGCCCAACTCGATGAATCGGGCGCATCCGTCAACGTTGACCCCGCACGCGCTCCCGCGATGGGACGCGCCGTCGCAGGCCGGCGCCCCGCGGTCGATATGGATTTCCGAGCACGGACCACACGGCCCGGTCTCGCCCATCTCCCAGAAATTGTCTTTTTCCCCAAACCGCAGGATGCGCTCGCGGGGCAGGACATTCATTTTCAGCCACGCATCTTCGGCCTCGAAGTCGTCCTTGTAAACCGTCGCGTAGAGCAGCCTGGGATCGATGCGCCAGACCCTGGTCAGCAATTCCCAATGAAAGGCGATCGCCTCGGCCTTGTAGTAGTCGCCGAACGACCAGTTGCCGAGCATCTCGAAGAACGTGTGATGGTAGGTGTCACGGCCCACCGCTTCGAGGTCGTTGTGCTTGCCTGAAATACGCAGACATTTCTGGCAGTCGGCGACGCGGCGCGCTTCGGGCGTGCGGATGCCCAGGAAGTAATCCTTGAACGGCACCATCCCGGCGTTGGTAAAAAGCAGCGTCGGATCGCCTTTGGGAACCAGCGATGCGGACGGGACAATTTGATGCCTGCGTTCGCGGAAGAAGTCCAGAAACGAACTGCGCACCTTGTCTGTGGTCCACTCCATAGGGTCAAGTCTAGCCCATTGGGTCCATCGAAAGGATAGGTTGACAAGTCAACCGCCGGCCGCCCGTTCCGGCCGGTCAGGACCAACGTCTATCATCGTCCGAAACGGATATGGTACAGACGTAACCGGCGATTGGAGCCGCAATGCCGCATGAGATGTTCTTTAGCCAGGTTTCGAGCCAGATGCCCATAGCTGATTTCGAGGAGGCCCGCATCGCCGAGCGTATCGCGTCGAGCGCCGGCCAGCTGCTGGTTCTTGCCCGCTCCAGTGGACTTTTGCAGGGTAAGGCTTTGGGGGCCGTGGGCGACGCTATTTCCAACACCTTCATCACCCGGATAATTCGCGAAAGTCATCCCGACGACGGTTTGCTTTCGGAAGAGGATAAGGACGACGAGTCGCGGCTGGGCAAACGGCGGGTTTGGGTAATCGATCCGCTGGACGGCACGCGCGAGTTTTCGGAAAACCGTGACGACTGGGCCGTGCATATCGCGCTGGTAATCGACGGCATCCCGGCGGCCTGTGCGGTGGGTTTGCCCAGCCTGGGGCTCACTTTCTCCACCGCAGCCCCCCCGCCGCTCCCGCCTCCGCCGCCGGGTCTTCCCCGAATCCTGGTCAGCCGCACGCGTCCGCCCGAAGTCGCTTTGAAGGTTGCCGAGCATTTGGGCGGAGAGCTGGTCCACATGGGATCGGCGGGCGCGAAAGCGATGGCGGTGCTGCGCGGAGAAGCGCACGCTTACATTCATAGCGGCGGCCAATTCGAATGGGATTCCGCCGCGCCCGCGGGAGTGGCGGCAGCCGCCGGCCTGCATGTCTCGCGTATCGACGGTTCGCCCTTGCGCTACAACCAGCCCGACCCGTATCTGCCCGATTTGGTCATCTGCCGTCCCGAGCTGGCCCGCGATATTCTCCAGGCGCTAGCCGCGGATTAGAACAGACGTGGGAAGTTCGCTGCTCTCACCTCCCTGTTCCAGCAATTTGGCCGCAAGGCGCGTTTTTGGTAGAGCTTTGGCGAGCAACGATAGAGGTGGACTTGTGCGAAGATTTGCGCTCCTGACGTTCCTGATCGGTGCGATGGTTGCGGATTTTGCTTTTGTGGGAAGGGCTGGCGCCCAAAACGTGAGCAACGTGGCCGGGCTTTGGTCGGGAACCACCCGTGTTCTGCCGCCCTGCCTTTTTACCGCAGGCAGATGCGACGCGGTCAACAACATCACGTTCCGGTTCACGCAGAATGGCAATCGGATCAAGGGCAAGTTCACCTGCGCTTACGGCAACATGATCTGCCGCAACGGTGGGGCGGACAGCTACGGCAAAATCGTTTCCGGCAAAATCGCAGGCAACCAGATTCGCCTTACCGTGGTCCTTCCGGCCGACGTGTCGAATTGCTTTTACAGCGGCGTGTTCACCTCGCCCAACGCGGTCCGCGGCGCTTACTCCTGCTACCAGGGTGGAGAGTTGATCGAAGAAGGCATTTGGAATGCGACGCGCAACATGGCACCCTGAGGCAGTAGCCGCTCCCCTTCGCCGCGCAGCGGCCGGCACGAGCGCGGTTTGTACCGCTGTCCTCCTGCTCCTGTTTATGCCCCCCGGACCTACGCATCGGCAGGCGGCCTTAGCCGCAGAGTCCAAGCCGGTGGGTGGCGTCGCGTTGTCAAGTCCGAGCGCCAGCATCGCTGCGTCGCCGCACGCGCAGCCCACCGGCGCCGCGCGCCCCCATAAGCATCACCGGCGCAAGCGGCATAAGCTGCCGAAAATACCGCCGGTGCCGCCACCCTCGCTTCCATAGCGGCTGGCGTTCCAATCGGGCCTTGAACATCGGCCTCTTGACCCTTGCAGCACGCCGGCTAGGCTTGAGAATACGATGCCAACTGCTCCGCTGATCAGTGAAATCCTCCCCGATTTTCTTGAAGAGATGGTCTACCTGCTGCATCAGACCGGCGAAGCCGCGCTGGGCGAGCAGATGCGAACGCTCAGAATCGAGTCGCTGTGCGATTGCGGCCACGAGGACTGCGCCAGCTTTGCCACGGCGGCCGAGGTCAAAGTCGATCGCACCGTCGAGCTTCAATCGATGGAAGGGATTTTACTGATCGATTTGAACGCGGCTAATCAGGTCTGTTTCGTCGAGGTACTTGGCCGCAGCGACGTCAAATACCTGCTCGACGATTATAGCGAACGCCGCTGACGCGATCAGGTTATTCGCGGCTCACAGCAGGGCGCCGCGGAAGGGGTCGTCGCGATCGGGCGGATGTTGCAGCAGGTTGATAGCCCATCGGCGCGCCTGGCGCATCGCGTCCTCCGCGCGCTTGAACAGCCGCTCGCGATACATCGTATGCCATACGTAGACGTCCACCGACGGCTCCTCACCCAAAAAGATGTCGATCATCCAGTCTTCGAGCTGCGGACCGCAGATTAGCAGGCGCACAAGGCGGCCGTGATCGATCACGATTCCCCGCGCCTCGCGCGGCAGGCGGAATTCGTCCTTGATGCGCTTGATAAGATGTTTGGGATAGTGCTCCTCGGTCATTGCCACGTAAGCCCATCCGCCTGGCGGCGGGTTGGCTGCGCGGGCGATGTTGAGGTTGTTGTCGGTCAGATGCTCCTTGGCGCGATCCTGGTCATAGTCGCGCGCCACGCTGTAAAAGCTCATGGCGATCGGCAACTGCGGCAATTCGGGTTCGTTGCGCGCCGCCTTGGGTTTTTTGACGGTGGTTTCGACCCACCATCGGTCTTCAACATTGGGCTTGGTGGCCATCGAATTAAGCTCGCGCCGAACGTGACCGCCGCGAAATCTTGCGGCTCCTGGTCGCGGCAGTGCCCGCCCTTAGTTTGCCGGCGACGGAGCGGCGTGCGCTGCCGCGTCTGGAATTTACCTGGGAACTGCGCCGCGGCGCGGATGCGGACCTGCGCCGGCTGGCGGCGCGCCGCAGTCCGCGCACCATGCGCCGGGTGAACGCGTCGGCCTTGCGCTCAGCGTCGGTCCAGAACAGGAAATGTCCCATTTCATGATAGAAAGTCTGGATCCACATCCGTTCGGTATTGTAAATCCGACCACGCTTCCAATTCTCGGGATGGATGAGGTGGACACGGCCGTTCTCGAAGGTTTTACCGGCCGTCTTTCCCCAGTCGATGTACTCGTACCATTCGATCCTTGGCCGTTTCACGCCATAAAAACGGCAAAATTCAGCCACCGCGCGCCTGAATTCCGCCGGCTTGTGGGTTCGGAAATAGGCACTTAGGCCGCGGTCGATAACCCTGCGCAAAGCCAATGGCGGAACGATCATTCGCACGGACAGACGTCCTCCCGGTGTGGGACGAATCATAGAAAGGGCTTCGGACGGCAGTCAATGATCACGGAAATTCATCGTATCTGCGGGTCATTTTCAGGCGCCTTAACCGGTTTGGACCGGCTTAAACCCGTGCCGTTGTCCGGCCGTCACCGGGGACCGGTTACTGATAGCCTCGGCGGTTTGGTATATTAAGGCCGCCTGACCATCGCAAAAGAGAGGATTTCGCAAATGGCCGATTTTTACTCCGCCGACGCTTCCAAAAGCCTGCGCAAGCTGCGCCAACTCAAACCCGATATGTTCAAGGCGTTTATCGACTTCGATCAGAGCGTGTTCAAGGATGGCGCGATCAGCGGCAAGATGAAGCAGTTGATGGCAATCACCGCCGCGCATGTCACGCAATGCCCCTGGTGTATCGACGTTCACAGCAAAGCTGCGGTCGAGCATGGCGCCACGGATGAGGAGATCGCGGAGGCGATTTTTGTGGCGATGGCGATGCGGGCGGGGGCGGCGTTCAGTCATAGCATAATCTCGTTGAACTCCGCCGAACAAGCGCATCAGCATAATCCCTAGGCACAGGCTTGACATCATCATGGACCAGTCAGCACCGCGTAGAACTCGAAAAATCGACATTGGCGGAATTGCGGTTGGCGGTGACGCGCCAGTGGTTGTGCAGTCGATGTGCGCCACGCGCACCAGCGACATCGACGCCACCGTCGCCCAGACTCATCAGCTTGCCCAAGCCGGCGCCGGCATCGTGCGCATCGCGATGGACAACGAGAAGGAAGTCGCGGCGCTCAAGGAAATCCGCGCCCAGACCCGCGGCATCGTGTTGTCGGTGGATTTGCAGGAAAATTACAAAATTGCGAACAAAGTCGCGCCTTACGTGGATAAAATCCGCTACAATCCGGGCCATCTTCACCATATCGAAAAGGCCAAGACTATCCCGCAGAAGGTCCGCTGGCTGGTGGATATCGCGCGTGATCACAACCTGGCGATCCGCATCGGCGTCAACTGCGGATCGGTCGCACCGGCGTTTTTGGCCCAATATCCGGACGACCAGCTCAAAGCGCTCGTGGAGTCAGCCGTTTGGCATTGCGAACTGATGGACGAATACGGCTTCAACCGTTTCGTCGTGTCGCTTAAAGATTCCGACCCGGTCAAGGTCGTCGAGGCCAATCGCCGCTTCGCCCAACGCCGTCCCGACGTGCCGATCCACCTGGGCGTGACTGAAGCCGGGATGCCGCCCGACGGCATCATCAAGACCCGCATCGCATTCGAAAAGCTGCTGGCGCAACACATCGGCGAGACCATCAGGGTGTCGCTCACGCTGCCCAACGATCGCAAGCACGAAGAAGTCGTGGTCGGCCACCAGATCCTGGACGACGTCGCGGCGGGCCGCTTCATCTCGGTTCCCGATTACGATAAGGGCCTTAACATCATCTCCTGTCCGTCATGTTCGCGCGTGGAGAACGAGCGCTTTGTCGAACTGGCCCAGCAGGTCAAGGAGCTGACTACGTACGCGGCACAGCATCGAATCACCATCGCGGTGATGGGCTGCCGGGTCAACGGTCCGGGCGAGACCGACGACGCCGACCTGGGCCTGTGGTGCGGCCCGAGCACGGTCAACCTGAAAAGGAAGGACCGCAAGCTGGGCAACTTCAGCTACGACGACGTCCTGGGCCGGCTGCGCCAGGAACTGGATCGCCTGATCGAAGAGCGCCGCACCGCTTGATAGCAACCGTCGATTGCGGATAGGACAGGCGGCCCTGTCCAGCTCTTCACATCGTACCCAGGCGGCACCCAGGGCGGGTATGGCGACCCGCCCTACTGCCATCCTATCTTTCAGTCAGGCCGTCGGGCGGGGTAGGCGCAGACTCCGACGGCGGCGGGGTCGGCTTTACCGCTTCGACGTTGGGCGTGCCCTGCACGTTGAGCTTCAGTCTGGGATCATTCCTGAACGCGTCGACCAACCGTCGCGCTACTTCGTCCTGGGTTTCCGCCGTGCTGTCGATTCGCACCGGGTAGCGGACCACCAGTTCAATTGCCGTTTCGCTGAACTGGAGCCGCGACATCGGCTTGGGCTGCTCCGCCCTTATGCCGAGCGTCTTTTCCATGTTGAGGTACTCGCGTTGCACTGAATCCCGATAGCGGTTGTACACTTGCTCCACAATCTCGAGCAGACGTTTTTCCACCACTGTGTAATCAGTATCGGGGGCAAGGCTGATTTTCAGTTCGTTCCAGGTGAAGTTGGCGCCTGGCACCTGACGGAAAAAATTTCCGGTAGTTTGAAACACAACCGAATTGGGAAAAATAACTGCGCGGCCGGTCGGCTGCTGGCCGTTGGCGTCCCCCGACAGCTCCAGCATCGTCAGTTTGAACAGACCGATTTCCAAAACGTCGCCGTTGATGCCGGAGATCTGAACCCGGTCTCCGACCCGGATTCCGTAACGGCCGCTTACGTACAGATAACCCGCCATCGACATGATGACGTTCTGCAGGGCCAGCGCGATGCCCGCAGCGGCGAATCCAAGGATGGTAGCCAACGCGCCGAACTGGTTGGCAAAATCGAACACCAGCACCAGCGCCACAACTACGGTGACCACCACGCGGCGGACCTGCAGGAGTTGTTGCCGGCGCTGCCGGTCGTGAACGTAACGAAAAAGAATCCTGCGCCATACGATCGCGCCCACACCCACCGCCGCCAATACGACCAGCAGTCCGCCCAGTCCCACCGCCAGCGCACGCAAACTGGCCGCGCTTTGGCTGCCGCACATTTCGCGCCATCGCTTCAGGTTGGCCGAATACATCGCCAGCACCCCGCTCATCCGGGTCAGCGGCATCAAGGCACCAACGCACAACTTGTAGAGATTGGTGGAATGGTCCAGGCGCGTCTTGATCTGTTCGAGCGCCGCGGGGTCCGCACCATTGACCTGCATGGCAAGCGTACTTGCCTCGGTATCGATCTGCCGCAGCGCTGCCACCAGAGGGGCGCGCCGCCGGTTCACAGAATCGTTCAAGGCATTGGTGAGATCGATGGCGCTTGCCAAGGTCTGTTGTTTGCGCGCAAGAGCCAGCAGATTTTCCGCGTTGCCAATTATGCCGGTATCGGCAATTGGCTGGGCTTGACGCACTGCGTCGGGGGTTTGGGCTGTGACGCCCTCCGGTTTTTGGGGTTGAATGGGTAATTGAACCGATCGCGCCAGTTCATCGATCTGGCCTTCCAACCCGCCTGCCGAGCTCTCGGCGGCGCCTGTCCCTTTTTCAAAATTGATGAGCGACTGTAGTGACTCGGAGCGCAATTGGGCCAGCTTGAGCTGGCTTTGCGCTGCCGCGATCTGGTTGATCAATGCCCGGCGTTGCCCGCCCGAACTCCTACGCAGTCGTGCCTGCAGGCGGGCGATGGTGGTCCGCCACGATTCGGCGTCGGCCTGTGCCTGTGCCATCTTGGCGGCGAGATCGGAAACCACAGAAATCGCCGCGCTGTTAACTGTGGCAGTTGTCGTCGCACGCGGAAGCGAAGGCGCAGTGGCCTGAATCAAGGGAACCGCAGCATGCGCGAAGTCGAACGCCAGTTTCAACGCCTTTTGCGCCATCTCCCGGTCGTCGGCGAAATAGAGGATTTCGGCCGGCTCGGTAGCCAGCCTTTGCTCCACGTCCAGGTTCCGATACCAATTGATCGTCGCGTTCAAAAATGAGATTACCCCGGCCTCAGTGATTGGCGGCTTCTCCTGGACCGGCTGCGGTAGTGCCGCGGCCTGTGTCGACGGTTTGGGCATAGCGGTGGGCGGCGCTTTTGGGGATCCTTTTTCCCCGGTCATGGCAGCGCTCGACGAGGCGGCGCTCGCCGGGACGCATGAGAGCAACAGCACAAGCAGAAAGAACGAAAAGCAACGCAACTGATTTTCCGACAAACGCAAATCAAATCTCCGTCTTGCCTTGCGGCCTCGGTCCTGGAATCCTCATCCCGGCCGTCTTATCAACAAACTCCGCGCGCGACGAAAATTCAAACCGTCCGCCTACGTCGTCATCGCAACAACATCATGGCGGAGGCTGAAGGCGGCGCGCTGAAGGAGCCGAACCCATAGCAGTGGTTATGAGCTTCAAAGGGATCAGAGTAACATCTTGCCGTTTGCACCCGGAGGGATGTGGGACCGCGCCAAGCCTGAACCCGCTCCTTGATGCGGCAGGCGGGAAAAGTCGGGCTCTATTTGACCTCGTTGTACGCCATTGCCGGCTCGAATGCGCGATCGAGTTCCTTCAGCAGCATGGCTGGCTGCGCGTTGCGGCAACGCGGCCGATTGAGCGTGGGGCGAGCGCGCACTCGGGCATCGTGAGACGTCGCCGCTACATGCACATGTTAAGCGCAAAATGCGCCGCCCCTATCAGCGGCGCGTGCGGATTGAGCGCCACGCTGACCTCGATGGTTTTGAGCACCGCAGCCATCCGCCCCTTGTCGGCGAATGCCTCCATGAAGCTGCCATTGCGCAGCACCGCGATCAGCTTGGGCGCAATCCCGCCGGCAACGACCACGCCGCCCAACGCCATACAGCGCAGCGCCATGTTGCCGGCCTCGGCGCCGTAGATCGACGCGAAAACATCGAGCGTCTCGACGCACAGCTCGCTCCGTCCGGCCAGCCCCGCCTCCGATATGATGGCGCTGCGATCGCCTCCGGCCGCGAATTCATCCTTCAGCCATTGCGGTTCCGGGGCGAAACCAGTGTCGCGTAGAAAGCAGTAAATGTTGTAAATACCCGGCCCGGATAACAGCCGCTCGTTGCTTATATGGGTGCCGAACCGCTCCTGCAGGTAGCGCAGCAACCGAAACTGGCGCTCATTGCGCGGCGCAAAATCGGCGTGGCCGCCCTCACTTGCGATCGGGTGGTGCTGGGAGCCGTCCCAGCACAAAAACGCCTCTCCCAAGCCGGTTCCAGCCGCAATCACCGCGATATTGCCCTGGTGCGCGGGCAAAGTCCCCTGATTGAGGACCTCGAGCTCCTGGGGCGAGAGGTGAAGGACTCCGAGAGCGGTGGCCTGCAAATCGTTGAGCAGCCGGACCGGGCACTTGAGCAACGCTTGCAGACTTGCTTCGGAAACATTCCAGGTCAGGTTGGTGGGATGCGCCCTGCCCTCGATGACAGCGCCCGGGATGCCAAAACAGGCGGACTCCAGTTGGATGGCGGGATAATCACGCAGGAACTCGCCGATGATGGTCTCCAGGGCGCCGAAGCTGGCGCTGGCAAAGGAGCGCTCGGCTTTTTGACGCAGTCCCTGCGCCGTCCGCTCGTATAGCGCAAGCAGGGTCTTGGTGCCGCCAATATCGCCCGCGATGATCATGGGGGGTGCTCGACGTGCTTTCAATGGGCGCGGCGCCATCTGGCCGCATCCGCCCGTCAACAGCCGCTCAGCGCGTCTGACCGGCGTAGATGTTGATTATGTCGTTTAACATCTTGAGCGCATCGGGTTTTTTGCGCTGGAAGGTGTTGCGGCCGATGATCGAGCCGAAGCCGCCGCCGTCGCGAATCGCGCGAATTTCTTCGAGCAATTCCGCCTCGTCCGGTTTGGCTTCGCCGCCCGAGAAGATCACGATCCGCCGCCCGTCAAATGCGCTCTGAACTACGTGCCGCACTCGTTCGGCTTGCGTCCCCAGGGGGACCTTGTTCTGTTCGTAAACGGCTTTAGCCTCGGGCTGTTCGATATGAGCGCTGGGCAGCTTGACCTTGATCACGTGCGCGCCTAACTGCGCGGCTATTTGTGCCGCATAGGCGCAGACGTCCACCGCGGTTTCGCCCGCCTTGCTCAGATCGGAGCCCCGCGGATATGACCATACCACCACCGCCAGGCCCGCGTCCTTGGCCTCGGCCGCCAGTTCGCGCAACTGCTCGTACATCTCGGTCCGATGCTGCGAGCCAGGGTAGATCGTAAAGCCGACAGCGCAGCAGCCCAGGCGCAGCGCGTCGTTCACGCCGGCGGTCATCGCCGGAATTGGATCGGCTTCTTTATGGAGCAGATCGTGGTTGTTGCACTTGAGGATAAGCGGGATCTCGCCGGCGAACTCCGCCGCGCCGGCTTCGATGAACCCCAGCGGAGCGGCGTAGGCGTTGAGTCCCGCTTCGAGCGCCAACTGGAAATGATAGAACGGATTATAGGCCGGCGGATTCATCGCGAAGCTGCGTCCCGGCCCATGTTCGAAACCCTGGTCGACAGGCAGGATCACCATCCGGCCGGTGCCGGCCAGCCTGCCATGATTAAGCATCCGCGCAAGGTTGCTCAACACGCCCGGATTCTCGCCCTGATACCAGCCAAGGATTTCACGCACCCGCGGTGTCATGATTCAAACCTCCAGATTTTCAGCGTTCAACAAGCAAGATGCAGGCCTGCCGATTATACGCTCGCAAGGCCCCAGTCCGTGTCACAGACTCGTCAATTCGGCAACTGACATCGGCAACGGACATACGATACTGTAGCAGCCCGCGAGGCGAGGCCAAACCGATTGCGGGTTATCGGCCAGGACGCCTGCGATGCACTTGTCCGGCACAAGGGCTCAGGTTCGCGCGACTTGCCCGAGCGAGTCCGTGATGGCCCGGAGAGCGAAATCCACTTCCGTATCGCTGATCGTCAGCGGCGGGGCCAACCTCACGACGCGATCGCAGTTCAGGGTCCAATTGACAATCACGCCGGCCTCGATACATCTGGCAGCCAGGCGGCGCGTGAGATCGGCGCACTTCAATTCGATACCGATCAACAGGCCGACGCCGCGGACCGCAGTGATTGCCGGAGCGCGCAAATTCTTCAGGTGTCCAATGATATTGTTGCCAATCCGGGCGGCACGCTCCGCCAGGTTTTCCTCCACCATGACCTCGAGCGCGGCGAGGCCCGCAGCGCAGGACAGCGGATGGCCGCCAAAGGTGGTGATATGTCCCAGCGGTGGATCGTGCGCCAGCACCGCGAGCAGCGAACGGGAGGCGCAAAACCCGCCCAGCGGCAGACCGCCACCCAGCGCCTTCGCCATCACGACTATGTCCGGGACGACACCAAAATGTTCGAGGGCGAAGAGCTTGCCGGTACGGCCAAAGCCGGTCAGGACTTCGTCGAAAATCAACAGCGCTCCCGCCGCGCTGCAACGCTCGCGCAGTGCGTGCATGAATTCGGCGGTTGGGACATGCACTCCGCCTTCGGCCTGGACCGGTTCGATCACTACGGCGGCCACGGTGTCATCGATTGCTTCCAGCGCCGCGATTTCGCCGTAGGGTAGATGATGGACGGGTCCGGGCAGCGGCTGAAATGGCGCGCGAAATCCGGGATTGCCGGCCAGCGCCAGCGCACCCATCGTATCGCCGTGATAGGCGCCGTCGAAGGCGACGAAGGCACTCCGACCGGTATGTTTGCGCGCGGTTTTCAACGATCCCTCAATCGCTTCCGCGCCGCTGCTGGTGAAATAGACCTGCTCCAGTCCGGCGGGAAGCAATCGGATCAAACGGCGCGCGAGCTCCACCTGCGCATCGAGGACGTATTCCCCGTAGACCATCACATGCAGGTAGCGCTCGGATTGGCGGCGGATGGCGGCGAGAACTTTGGGGTTGGCGTGGCCACAATTGGCAACACCGATTCCCGATATGAAATCGAGGTAGCGTTTGCCGTCGCGCGCAATAAGCCACGAGCCTTCGGCCCGTTCGATTTCGAGACCGATCGGGTCCGGCGAAGTCTGGGCGAGGAAATCAAGAAAGTCCGCGTGCAATCGATTATCCATCGCCCGTCTCCATCAACCGCAGGAAGCGGCCGCCACCATGAGGCCAGGAGGGCGGCGGAGACTGCAGTTGGCCCGGTTCGCAGAAATACGAAACGCCCGCCTGGCGCAGTATCTTGCGCGCCGCTTCCAGGCGCCCGGCGGGGTCCGCGATGACGCATCCTTCAAGCACGGCGGTGGCGGAATTCAGCCTTCGCGCCAGTTCTTCCCGACTCTCGAAAACGCTGATACGGACGCTGCGCCGCAGCGGCGCCGGTTGGAAGCCAGCGTGCGGATCAAAGATCACGGTCCAGCTCAAATCCTTACCCTCCCAAAGCGCGACTGGCGCACCGCCAATCGCGCGCCATCGAGTGCTTTCGCGCAGCGCACGCGCGGCGGCGCTTTCATCCATCGGCGGATTCGGATCGGGAGGCATCGCGAGGCTGGCTGCCTCCAGTTCCAGCGCCAGCATTTGACCAAAATCGCGCCCCGACGCCGGCGTGCCCTCGATCATTATGTGATGCAGCGAAAGACATCCGCGCTGATCGAAGAAGCTGACGTCGCGAGCCAAGGCCGCGGCTGTAGAGCGTGCGCTGGCGCCGGCGATCGCTTCACTTGCGAGCACCGCACCGCTGATCCGGCTGCCAAAGCCGATTAACTTCGGACCGGCAATCGCCGCCATGGCGGTGATCGTCCGGTCCTCACCAAAAGCCACGATACGATCGCACGCGGCGGCCATCGCGGCGGTCGACGGGTAATCGGAACGACCCCACACCACCACGCACATTCGTGAGGCGAGGGCTGGATCGATCGATTGTACGGTGCGGCAAAACTGGGCGAAAAACCGCGGCTCCAGGCTGGAGGCTTTGACTATCACGGCGGCGCCCGCAATCAGCGCCTGCACCACTTCATGGAGCCCCGCGCCGATCACGTTGCCGGGCATGATGAAGCCGATCAGTCGCTCACGCGTGGAAAGTCTGCGCGCGAGATCCCCCAAGGCGCCGGCAGTGAAACCCGCCAGCAAAGCGTCGAGTGACGCGTTGAGCAGCGCCAAAGTTGGTCCGTTCGCGGATGCGGCGGCGACAGTGGCGACACGTTGGGCGAAGCTGGGGTCCCGCCATCGTTCGCAGGCGCGGGCCAGGACCGCGGCGATGTGTTGCGGCGACAACGGCGCGGCAACGGCCGAGCGCAGGCGCGATGCGATCTCGCCAAGTTCGGACGCCCCTTCTCCGGTCAGGCAATGGGCAAGTTCCTGGCCGGTTTCCGCGGGAATTCGCCATCGTGCCGGCGCATCATAACCCAGCCTTCTGCCCTTTCCTCTGTTTTCCTGCACCAGGCCCTGAGCCGGGAGCGAAGCAGGAAGCCTCGCTGCGAACTGCTCGATTGCCAACGCGCATCCCCTCGGATCGGCGCTGAGGTAGCGGCCGAAAAGGCGCACGGTCCCGTCGGCATTCACCATGCCTATATCTTCAGTCAGCAGCGCCGATACCGAACCCGCGTTGGCCAGGTCGAAGAACGAAAGCAGTCCAAGCTCACCGGGCCCTAGCGGAGCGAGAGTTTTTGGGTCGCGCGCGATGACCTTCAGCCACGGTGGAGCAACCTTGACGCGTTCAAGCCCGTCGTCTGGCGACGATAGGTAAGAATTCAAGCTGGTCGCATCATAAAGCTGTGAGCACAGCTCCGTCATCCCGTACTCGTTGATAACCCACGGCGGCGGGATTGCCAGATAACGGCTGGCCATCTCGAAAATGTCGCCGGGGGCCAGCGGATGAGACTGTCCTTTCGCACCGCCGGTATCCATCAGGCGCGATCCGGCTGCCAGCTGCAGTCGCGCGCCCTTGACGCGCAGGTACTGGAACAACGACGAAATCGCTGCGGTAGTGGATAAAATACAAAGTGGTGCGCCGCGATTTTCAGCTTCATGCAGGAAGCTCAAAGCCGCCTGGAGGTCCACCCCTTGCCGGGTGGCGCAGCATAGCCCCTCGCCGCCGCCGAAGACTTCGATACACCAGCTAATCATCTGGCTCAGAGAAGACTCCGGCATCCGATCGGCCGTGGGGTGCAACGCCAGCATCCAGGGACGGCATCCATCAGGGAATAGCATCCGCTGCATATGCTTCAGCGCGGAGGCACGGTAAAGCTCAATATCCGCGATGAGATGGCGTCCGCGCTCTTCGCGCCCAAGTGTGGTGCCGCTGGTCATGAAAACCCGCCGGGGCGTTGCGCTGCAAAACTCGACATATTTGAAAGCGGCGGTGGAGACCGGGGGGATTTCAGCCACGGTGCGAACTTTTTCCGGCGGCATGCCGCAGCTCAACACGAATCGACGATAAGGTTGCACCCTGGCAAATTGGTCCTCGAACACCGCCAGCGCCAGCTTCTCGAAGTACGTCGGGTCAGGATTTTCAATAAAATTCAGGATTTGCGCTTTGATGGTCATGTAAACCAATCGGCGGCCCCGCCGTCTAATGATCCAGCGCTGCGGTGGAGCATTCAACCCGACGCCGAAGCGGCATGAAGGTGAAAGTTTTGGATTAAATTTTTTCTTTGCGAGCCTTGATGCATCCTTGGCTTTTTGCTACTACCAATTCTGGTTGCGCCCAGGAGGGGCGTGGCGAATGAAAAGATTTGCCGCTGGCGTGGTGCTCGGATTCATTCTGAGCTGCGGGTTGGGCTTGGCTGCCCAAAGTCTGGATCACAACGGTACGTTTTGGAACAATCTGGGCAGTTCTGCGAAGCAGGGTTACGTGGATGGCTATAGCGACGCCATGAACGTGAGCATCGGCAAACTGGACAATCTGATGATTGCGGCCGACCTGTTTCGATGGAAGGGGGCAAAGAAAATCATCCGTCAGCTCTCGCGTGAGCTTGCCACCTCGGATCAGCGTCCTGAGGAGTTAGTCAAGCGCCTCAACGAACTCTATGCCGATCGCAAATACAGCGAATTGGATCTGGGTTCGGCGGTGCAGCTGCTGACCATGCGCACTCAGGCCCCCGAGGCGCAGTCCCCAACCGGCTCCAGCAATCAGGCGCCGTCAACCCGCTAGCCAAACTGCGGGAACTCCTTGCCCTGCACGCCCAGCGGGCGGCAGCGGGCAGTCGTTGCGGCGTGAGAATCCGAGCCGTCGCCAAGCCTCTTACTGGTTGGCGGCTTCTCCTGTTCAATGACCAAATGGGGCCGCCGCGCTGTCTGGCGGTCGGCACAATGCACTTGCAAGTGGCCGTGAGCCTGCCTAGCCTAAATCAACGGAGAGTGTAGGGCTTGAACGCTTCTTTGCCTTTGTTGGAGCGGGTTTCACAGGGCACTGTCGGAATCCATTCCCAGGTTCCCGCCTCCCATCCCTCGGCTGCGATGGGTCTGGGGACGGAGCGGCGCGCCGGCGGTGTGATGGTGGACCCGGGCGGACTCGTCCTGACGGTCAATTACGTCCTGATGGGCGCGCAAAACCTGATCGTGACACTGAGCAACGGGGAACAACGTCAGGGATGGGTTCTGGCCCAGGACTACACCAGCGGGCTGGGATTGGTGCGCGTTGACGGCAGGGGGCCGCATCCTCATCTTTTACTCACCCCCTCAAGCAACGCGTCGCTGGGCGATGACGTCTTCGTCGTCACCAGTATCAGCAACGAAGAGCGGCGCGCGGACTCCGGAATTATCACTTATCTCGGACCCTTTGACGCGGTATGGGAGTACCAGTTGGAACGCTGCATCATGGCTTCGGCGATGAACTTTGGCGTCGGCGGTGGTCCCTTGTGCAACAGCAAGGCGCAGATGATCGGATTGTCTTACCTGAGCCTGGCGGAAATCGGCCGATCGGTGCTGGCGATTCCCAGCGAATATTTCCTCAACGCCCGTGATGAGTTGCTCAGCCATGGACGCCGCACCAGCGTCGGTCCACGTCCCTGGCTCGGAGTCCTTTCCTATACGCTGCGCGACCATGTCGTGATCGCCGGGGTGATGCCGGGAGGCCCGAGCGAAAAAGCCGGACTCAAACCGGGCGATGTCGTGCTGGAAGTTGATGGCCGCGGTATCAAAGAGCGCAAGGCGCTGTACAACGCCCTGTGGAGCGGCCATCCGGGAGACACTTTCAGATTGAAGATTTTCCGCAACAACCAGGTCCAGGTGATCGACGTGACCGGCGTCGCGGTCGAGGACTACTACGGTTAAAGGGAACGCAAGGGAATCTTTCGGGGCAAATCCGGAGCAACCCAGCTGGCGTCGGGCTTGCGCTCAAAGATGATAAGCGGGCCGCCGCGGTATGAAGCTCTCGCGTCCGCTCAAGCTCCGGCATTTGACTGCAATCCGCAAACCGCTGCGCCGCCGCCACGATTGAATCGTGTTGCGGCCTCGCGCGATAGCGCAAGAATTCGCGGCGGGCGCAAGCGGTGGCGTTTACCGGCGCTCGCTGTTGCACTATCAGGTACACCGGGTTGCGCGTTTCACACGTCCTTGAATTCGCGCTTCTTCTGACGCCCTTCGATCGCCGCCTGTGCCGCTGCGAGGCGTGCCACCGGTACGCGGAATGGTGAACAGGAGACGTAGTCCAATCCCAAACTGTAACACAGCTTGATGCTGTCGGGGTCGCCGCCATGTTCGCCGCAGATGCCCAGTTTGAGCGATTTGTTCGCCTTGCGCCCGCGCTCGATCGCGATCCGCATCAGCTCCCCGACGCCGGTGGCGTCGAGCCCCTGGAAGGGATCGCGTTTGTAAATTCCGCGTTCGATATAGGTGTCGAGGAACTTCACCGAGTCATCGCGGGACAAACCGTAAGTCATCTGGGTCAGATCGTTGGTGCCGAAGGAGAAGAACTGTGCCGACGCACCGATCTCATTGGCGACCACGCAGGCGCGCGGCAATTCAATCATGGTGCCGATGGTAAACTTCAGGTTGCGGGCACCGTCGCTAAGCACCGTTTTTGCCACCTCTCGGATTTCACCGGCCAAAATGTCAAATTCGCGCCGGTCGCCGATCAGTGGCAGCATGATCTCCGGTAAGGCTTTGACGCCCTCCTTTCTCAATTCCGCGGCGGCTTCAAAAATAGCGCGGGCCTGCGCCCTGTAAATCTCCGGAAAGGTGATGCCCAGGCGCGATCCGCGATGCCCCAGCATCGGGTTAAACTCGAACAGGCGGTCGCAGGTCTGTTTCAGATGCTCATAGCTGACCCCCATTTTGCCCGCCAGTTCACGGATTTCGTCTTCACCTTTGGGCAGGAATTCGTGCAGCGGCGGATCGAGCAGCCGGATGGTCACGGGCAGCCCCTCCATCGCACGCAGGATGCCCACGAAATCACTGCGCTGCATGGGAAGGATTTTCTCCAATGCCGCGGCTCGCTGCTGAGCGTTTTCCGCCAGGATCATCTCGCGCACGGCAGTGATGCGATCCTCGTTGAAGAACATATGCTCGGTCCGGCATAAGCCGATGCCCTCGGCGCCGAACTCGCGCGCGACGGCGGCGTCGTGGGGCGTGTCGGCGTTGGCGCGCACTCCCATCCTGCGCTCGGCATCCGCCCACGTCATGAATTTTTTGAAGGCGGGCGACATTGAGGCCGCGACCGTGGGCACCAAACCCGCCATCACCTCGCCCGTGGAGCCGTCCAGAGTCAGATACTCGCCGCGGCGGATCACGCGGCCATTCACCGCGATGGTCCCGGCCATGTAATCGATGTTCAGTGCGCCGCATCCGGCCACGCAGCACTTGCCCATCCCGCGCGCGACCACCGCCGCATGGCTGGTCATGCCGCCGCGCGCCGTCAAAATCCCTTCGGCCACCTGCATCCCGTGGATGTCCTCGGGCGACGTTTCAATCCGCACCAGGATTGTCTTGTGACCCGATCGCGCCAGGCTCACGGCTTCGTCGGCCGAAAAAACCACCTCTCCGGCAACCGCGCCCGGCGAGGCTGGCAGGCCGCGCGCCAGCACCTCCTTGCGCGCATTGGGATCGAGCCGCGGATGGAGCAACTGTTCGAGCTGGTGCGGTTCCACGCGCATCAGCGCGGTGCGGCGATCGATCAGCCGCTCCGCCACCATGTCGACGGCGGTGCGGACCGCGGCTTCGGCCGTGCGCTTGCCGGTGCGTGTCTGCAACATGAACAGGCGGCGGCGTTCGATGGTGAACTCCATGTCCTGCATGTCTTTGAAGTGGCGCTCCAGGCGCTGAGCGATCTTGAGCAGCTCGCGGTAAACTTCGGGAAAGCTTTCTTCGAGCGTGGGATGGGTGGCTTTGCGCTGCTCCTCGCTAATCCCGTTGCGCGCCGCCCATTTGCGTCCGTTGACCAGGCTGATCTGGAGCGGGGTGCGGATGCCGGCGACCACGTCCTCGCCCTGGGCATTGGGAAGATATTCGCCATAAATGCCCTTTTCGCCGGTGGCCGGATCGCGGGTGAAGGCGACGCCGGTGGCGCAGTCGTCGCCGAGGTTGCCGAACACCATCGACTGTACCGTCACCGCGGTACCCCAATCGTCGGGAATCTTATTGATTTTGCGATAGGTGATCGCGCGCTCGTTCTGCCATGAGCCAAACACTGCGCCGATCGCCTGCCATAACTGCTCGTAGGGATCCTGCGGGAGGTCATGGCCCACGCGGTTGCGGATCAATTCGCGGAATTCGGACACCAGTTCCTTGAGATCGTCGACCGACAGCTCGAGGTCGCCCTTGATGCCGCGCGCTTTCTTCTTACGCTCGATAATCTCCTCGAACGGATCGATTGCATTCTTGTCCTCGGGCTTGAGCTTCAAGACGACGTCGCCGTACATCTGGCAAAAGCGACGGTAGGAATCCCAGGCAAAGCGCGGATTGTTGCTGGCCGCTTCCAACCCCTCGACCGTGCGGTCGGTCAGGCCCAGGTTGAGCACCGTGTCCATCATTCCAGGCATCGAAACCCGCGCGCCGGAGCGCACCGACACGAGCAGCGGATTGTGCGCGTCGCCGAACTTGCGTCCCAGCAGCTTTTCGACGCGCCCGACGGCCTTGTCCACCGCCTTCTCAAGGCCTTTGGGGTAAGTGTGACCGTGTTCGTAAAAGTAGGTGCACACGCGCGTTGAAATCGTGAAGCCGGGCGGCACCGGCAGCTTCAGTGCCGCCATCTCGGCCAGGTTGGCCCCCTTGCCGCCGAGCAATTCGCGCATACTGGCGCGGCCTTCGGCCGTACCGCCGCCGAAAAAGTAAAGCTCAGGATGCATGCGCGCCATTATCAAATCTCCTCAAGAAAAAAGTTTGAAAAAAACTAACCGCCAGGCCCGCACGACGGCGCTGCCGCGTGGGGGCGCTCAAGCATTTATCGCCTGGGCCGGGCATCCAGCCTGTTTACTCACTCCAACCGATCCGCCGCTCCAGCACCGCCGCAAGTTCGTTGATTGGGAACCGCTCCTGGATGGTGGAGTCGCGATGGCGCAACGTCACTGTGTCGTCGTCCATCGTCTGATGGTCAATAGTGATACCGAACGGGGTTCCGACTTCGTCCTGCCGCCGGTAGCGCCGTCCAATCGAGCCGGCTTGATCGTACGCGACCACGAAACGCTTTTGCAGCATCGCCAGCACCTCTTGCGCCTTTTCCGGCTGGCCGCCCTTGCGCAGGAGCGGGAAGATTGCGGCCTTGATTGGCGCCAGGCGCGGGTCCAGGCGCAACACGATGCGCTCTTCGTTTTCCACCACGTCCTCATCGTAGGAATCGAGCAGGAACGCAAGCAGCGCCCGGTCCACTCCTGCCGCCGGTTCGATCACCCATGGGCGAAAGCGCGAGCGGGTTTCCTCCTCGAAGTAGGTCAGGTCCTTGCCGCTGAATTCGGCATGCCGGTCGAGGTCGTAGCTGCCGCGTTTGGCCACGCCTTCCAGCTCGCCCCAGCCGAAAGGATAAAGGAATTCGATATCGGTGGTGCCGCGCGAATAATGCGACAATTCGTCCTTCTCATGCGGGCGCAGCCGCAGATGGTCGGAGTTGATGCCGAATTTCACGTACCAGCCAAAGCGCTGCTCCAGCCAGTATTCGAACCATTTGGCTTCCTCCTCGGGGTCGGGCTTGATGAAATACTCCATCTCCATCTGCTCGAACTCGCGCGTGCGGAAGATGAAATTGCCGGGCGTGATCTCGTTGCGGAAGGATTTGCCGATCTGCGCGATACCGAAGGGCAGCTTGACGCGCTGCGTATCCACGATATTGGAGAAATTGACGAAGATTCCCTGGGCCGTCTCCGGCCGCAGATACACGGTGCTGGCGGTGTCCTCTACCGGTCCCATGAAGGTCTTGAACATCAAATTGAACTGGCGCGCCTGGGTCAGTTCGCCGCCGCATTCCGGACAGCGCTGGCTTTCCAGATGGTCGGCGCGAAACCTCTGCTTGCAATTTTTGCAGTCCACCAACGGGTCAGTGAAGCTTTGCAGATGGCCCGACGCCTCCCAGGTGCGCGGATGCATCAGGATGGCGGAGTCAATCCCCAGCACGTCGGGCCGCCGCTGGACCATCTCGCGCCACCACGCCTCCTTTACATTGCGTTTGAGTTCGACCCCCAGGGGTCCGTAATCCCAGGTCGAGCCCAGGCCGCCGTAAATATCGCTGGAAGGAAAGATGATCCCACGGCGCTTGCAAAGATTGACAAGCTTATCCATCGAGACCTTTCTTTGGGCCGGGGCTGTAGCGACTGGTTGCTGAGACAAAACCGTTCCCTCAATGTCAGTGGGCCGCCGCACAATCCGGGCAGCCTGATTCGGAGCCGTTTTCCAACTCTTTCAGTGCAGTTTACATGGCGGACAGGCGCGAAAAAATTCTCATCGATTCACGTAACGGCCAAGGTCGATGATTTCGACGCAAAAGCGTCCGCCCGGCGAGATTTCCAGGATCGCGACCGTACCGGGCCGGTCTTCGAGGTTGTGCGGCAAGGTGGCGCTGCCCGGGTTGATCACCAGGGTCGTGCCGAAGCGTTTGGTCCCTTCCACATGGCTGTGCCCCTGCACCAGGATATCCACCGGGCCACCGAAATGGCGCGCCATCGCATTGTCGAAAGCCGCGCCCGGGGTTTCATCCGGGGTAGGCAATTCGTGCGCCAGTCCGATCCGCAAGCCCTCGATTTCCACCAGGTGGGTCTCACGAACCCGATGATCCGGCACCAAACGATGGCGATGGAACTCGCTGCCTTCGTCGCCGTTGCCGATTGCGACCAGCACCGGCGCAATCGCCGCCAGTTCGTCGATCACGCTGTTGACGTAAACGTCGCCCGCATGCATCACCAGTTCGACGTCGCGGAAGGCCTCAAACACCGCCTCGGGCAGCCGCTCGCAGGCCTCAGGAATATGAGTGTCGGCAATCAGTCCGATTCGCATCGCCAGTGACCTGTATTATTGCTCCGCCGCGCCGCGCATCCAAATCCAGGATTGACGGCGCTGCGGCAAAAAGCCATCGTCTGGAACATGCATGCACGATGCGCAGGCAACCGCGCCTGACGGTTTACGCGCTGGTGGAGGTCACATGAAGTCCAAGCCTTTATGGATCGGCGCCGTCCTGACCGTGGCGGCAATCGCGATGGGCTGCAGCCATCGGGTGGTCGCAACGCCCGGTGAACACACGGTGAAACTCTATCGCGACGAGGCCACCTTCGAGAAAATCAAGGACCTCAAGCGGCAGGGCGGCCCGATGGCGATGCTGGGCCAGGTGGGGGAAGGCTTTGTAACCAAGGAACTCGACAATCACACCCCGATCCGCATCATCTCGCAGGACTCGGAAGGCGCGCAGGTGGAAGTGACAGACGGGCCCGACAAGGGCGTCCAGGGCTTCGTCCCCAAGGCTAACGTCAGCTGAGTAAAAAAACCGACCTTGCCGATAGGACGGGGCGCGATCCGCCCCAGGGATTGCAGCCCTTAAATTGCGTTGGGGCCGCGTTCGCCGGTCCTGATGCGGACCACTTCCTCCATCGGCATTACGAAAATCTTGCCGTCACCGATTCGTCCGGTACGCGCCGCCCGCTCGATCGTTTCCACCACCTGCGCGGTCAGGTCGTCGCCGACGATGATTTCGAGTTTCACCTTGGGCAGGAAATCGACGACATATTCGGCGCCCCGATAGAGCTCCGTGTGGCCCTTCTGGCGGCCGAACCCTTTAACCTCGCTGACGGTCAGTCCCTGGACCCCGATGCTGGAAAGGGCCTCTTTGACCTCGTCGAGCTTGAACGGCTTGATGATTGCCTCGACCTTCTTCATATACCTTTTTCCCTCACCGCCCGTCACAAACCCCATCCTTGCGGCCGGGACTCCACGGCGGCTCAAAGGGTAGGTGTAGCTTGGCTATTCTACAGCAGTCAAACACCATTTATCCAACACTGCTGGCGTTGGCCGGGGTCGCAATCCGGGTGCCAGTGATGCGAACCGGGAGCACAAAGGCGCGCGCGATCGGGATGCTCAAAAAGTGGGCTATTGCGTATGGAAAGGGCGTTTCTGAACGTGGCGCACTCCTGACATCAAACATTGTTAGGCTGCGTTGGGCCCGCACCCAAGGCTGGCTCGGTACCCGCCGCCAGTCTGCCGATATTTTCCCGATGGCGCCACACCACCAACGCCGCCATCACCAGCGAGACCAGGAAAAACTGTTCGCGGGAGCACAAAGCCACCACAATCGGCATCGCGAAAGCTGCAGAGATCGAGGCCAGCGACACGATTCGTGAAACCGCAAGGACAGCCAAAAACACCAGCAGCAGAATCGGCGCAACCGACAGCGGCGCCAGGCCGATCCAGATACCGAAACAGGCAGCGACTCCACGCCCGCCCGAGAAACCCAAAAATATGGAATAGACGGCACCCAGCAACGTGGCCAGCGCGATCAGCCCCAACCCTCGGTCACTGACGTGCAGTCCATATCCGATTAGAATCGGTGCCAGGCCCTTGCCCGCGTCGCCGATAAAAGTCAACGTCGCCGCCTGTTTTCCTCCAATCCGGGCGACGTTGGTCATGCCGATATTGTGTGAACCTTCCTCACGCGGATCGAAACCAAAGTACTTGCCGACCAGTACCCCCACCGGGATCGAGCCAATCAGGTAGGCAAGGACGAGCACAAGCAGCGAGGCCAAAGTCAACATTTGAGATCCAATCTAACGACTGCGCACTCCTGACTGCGGGCCATGCGGACGCGGTGTTGGTGCCTGGAAGATGGTCGGGGTGACTGGATTTGAACCAGCGACTCCTGCGTCCCGAACGCAGTGCTCTGGCCAGGCTGAGCTACACCCCGACGAGTACATTACTGGCCTGCTCTTCACCGAGCTTTTTTTATAGCATCCATGCTCCTGACAAAGCGAGATGGGTGAGGCCGCTGAAAAGATTCCCGCAGCAAGCACAAGATCGAACCAAACTCACCGGCTACAGGGATAAAACCAGTCGCAAGCCCTCGCCCACTTCGCGGACGGTCATCTCCGGAATCCTGGAAACACGTTCGTGTTTTCAGGGTCAAGCTCGATATCCGGCGCCGGAAAAATTTGTCAATCAGTATAGATAGCGCCGGCGGCGAGCAGGGCTTGGCGTTCGGACTGGCCAAGACCGAGCACTTCGCTCAGCACCCAGTCGCGGTCCTGGTCGATTTCCGGCGCGGGGCGGCGCAACGCGCCCGGGGTCTCTGAGAGCTGGAAGGGGATGCCGGTCAGATTGATTTGCCCGCCATCCGGCAGGTTGATCGTGGGCCAGAAATTGCGCGCCTTGAGCTGCTCATCGCGCTTGCAGAGATCCTCGGCGTTGGAAACGACGGCGGCGGCGATCGAAGCGTCCTGCAGCCGGCGCATCGCTTGCCACGCGTCCTGTTCCGCCGTCCATCGGGCAACCTGGCGGTCGAGCAGTTCGCGATTTTGCATGCGCCCAAACAGGGTATGAAACCGCGCGTCCGACGCCCACCTCGGCGATCCGATTGCGGCGACAAAGCGCCGCCAGTCGCTGTGCGAACGCACCGAGATCGCGATCCATCGATCGGCGTCCTCGCCCTCGGGACGGCATCGATAGACCCCGTGGGGCGCCGCGGGCTCCTCCTGCGGACTCCACTTTGGCGGCGGCTGCCGGCGGCCATTGACGGTCAGATCCAGGATGGACGGACCAACCACGCTGACCAGCGCCTCGAATTGGGAGACGTCGATGAACTGGCCCTCGCCCGTGCGCCGCCGATGCCACAGCGCGATCAGCGCTGCCAGCGCGCCGGAGTAGCCGCCCGCCATATCGGCGTACGAATAGCCGAACCCCGCCGGACGCCCCTGCTCGTCCTGCATGTCCAGGGTGAAGCCGCTGAGCGCCTGAAGCGTCGGCCCGTAGCTGACGAAATTGGCGCGCGGTCCCGTATGGCCGAAGCCGGACATGCTCATGCAGATGATATCGGGCTTGATGCGCGCCAGGCTTTGGTAATCCATGCCCCATTGGCGCATCACGCGGGCCGAGAAATTGTCCACCACGATATCGCTGACTTTGACCAGCCGATGCGCGAGTTCGACGCCGGCTGGCACCGCCATGTTGACCGCGATCGAGCGCTTGTTGCGGTTGAGATCCGCCATCAGACCGGCGCGCCGGGTGCCAAGCATGAACCCGCTAGCTCTGCGTTCGACCTTGATTACCTCGGCGCCATGGTCGGCGAGCACGCGCGTGGCGGCCGGACCGGCCACGACCCAGGTGAAATCCAGAACGCGGATACCTTCCAGCGCCAGCGCCATTCAGCACACTCCTTCCGCGCGCAGAACGGCAATTTCCTCGTGGGAAATACCCAACTCGCCGCCAAGCACTGCGTCGTTGTGCTCGCCGAGCAGAGGTGGACGTCGATATAAGCGCCATGGCGTGTGGCTGAAAATGTACGGGGCGCCTGGATAGAGAAACTTCCGTCCCAGTTCGGGATGTTCGACTTCGACGAAGTAATTGCGCGCGACAAGCTGCTCGTCGCGCGGCAAATCGTTGATCGAATGCGGGATCGCGTAGGGCAAACGCAGCATCTGCGCGCGCTGCTCCAGTTCAACGCAGCTTTTGTCCCTGACCCAGGCATCCAGCACGTCGAACAAATGTGCAGCGTGATCGCGGCGGTATTGCGGATCTTCCCATTGCGGCTGGGTCAGATCCTGCGCCGCGCCGTCGGCTTTGACCCACTCCAACAGGGTGCTCCAGTCTCCGCTGATGCTATGCAGGATATAGCCGTCGCGGCATTTGCCGACTCTGAAGCCCCCGGCCCAGTGCAGCGTCCCGCGCCGGCGCGCAATCTGGCCCGTCCCGAAGTAACTCGGCGCCACGTGCTCGACTCCCCACGCCGCCGCCTCCTGCATGCTGAGGTCGATCCACTGACCCCGCCCGGTGCGTTCGCGTGCGAACAATGCGCACATGATCGCAATCGCGCCGTAATAGGCAGCGCAATGGTATGCTTGCAAGCCCAGCGGGCGCACCGGCGGTTCGTCCGGAAAGCCGTTGACATAGAGCATCCCCGAAAGCGCGGCAAGCACCGTATCGTCGGCCTCGAAGTCGCGCCATGGACCGGTCTGCCCGAAGGGCGCAATCGAGCAAAGAATCAGCGCCGGGTTGCGTTTGCGCAATTCGTCCCATTCCAGGCCGAATTGGGCCAGATGATCGGGCTTGAAGCTCTCGATCATCACGTCGGCCGATTCTACCAGCCGCAGCAAAAGACCGGCGCCGCGCGCATGCTGGTAGTCGAGCGTGACCGAGCGCTTGTTGAGATTGTAGAACCAGAAGCTGAGGCTGCGGTCGGGATGGGGCTGATTGCCCGCAAACGGGCCGAGGGAGCGGGTCCGATCGCCGCCGGGCGGTTCGACCTTGATCACGTCGGCGCCCATGTCGGCAAGCAGACGGCTGGCCAGCGCGCCCTTAAGACCGGTCAGATCTAAAACGCGCAGGCCCTTGAGAGCGCCTGTAGCGGACAAACTATCTTCCTATGTCGGCTTGGCTATGGCCCTGGACGCGGACTTTGGGCCGCTGTAGCGTGGGCGCAATTTCCTTGAGCACCTGACCCTTGGGATCGGTGAGTTTGCCACCCCGCAGATAAATTGTTTCCAGGGTGTCGGGATTGACCCAGCGCACGCCCAAAACGGCCGGCTTGGCCTGCCCTTCCTCGTCAACCGGCTCATAGCCGAGCCCCGGATGGTCAAATAAAGTAACTTTCCTAAGCGCCATCGCGATTCACCGGCTCAAATCTTAAAAGCTGACGCGAACTGTTTCAAACCCCTCCGATGCGCTTGCTTCGCAAAGCGCGTTCACCGCTTCAACGCCGGCGATCCGGGAGTCAGGGACGGTCGGGAACAATTAAAGATGTCCGCTCTATGAACATTAACTTCGCTTGCAATCCACGAACGGCAAGATTAACCAAAACCAAGACTGACTTATATCGCCCCCGGAGGAGGGATGTATGAAGGGATTCGGAACAGCCCTGGTGGGTCTTGCCGTCCTCTGTATAGTTATTTCCGCTTCCACTCGTATTGAGGCGGCATCGTCGGACGAAAAGGCGATCGCCGGCGTCGAGCACAAGCTCGCCAGCGCGACCAGCGCGCAAGAGGCGATGAAGTACTACGACCCCACCGACCAGGTAACAATTTTGGACATCGGCGGTCCGCAGCGCGAGCATGTTGGACAAAAAGACGTTCGCGCCGATTTGGAGAAAGGCTTTTCCGGGATGAAGGACATCAAGGTCCAGTTCCTCGAACTGAAGGTGATAACTGACGGTAAGCTCGGTTATGCCCGCAGTATCCAGCGTTTCACCGCGACCGGGCCTGACGGCAAACCAGTGGACATTACTTTCCGCCAGACCGACCTGCTGCACAAGGTTGATGGCCAGTGGAAGATCCTGGAACAGCACATCTCGGTGCCGGTCGACATGCAAACCGGCAAAGCCTTGATGGGGTAAAATGATCAGGAATTCTCTGGATAAGCGGTGGCCAATTGGTCTTGCGACCCGAGAAGCGTCCTCGCGCGCGGTGAGGGTTTGAGGGCTGATCTGATTTAGTGGCGGAGGGGGGAGGGAGTCGAACCCTCCGGCAACCGCAATGGCTGCCAGGCCGGTTTTGAAGACCGGTGGGGCCACCGGGCCCCTTCCTCCTCCGAGCCTGAATTATTCAACGCCGTTTCTTCTGCCTGATGCAATCGGGAATCCGTCCCTGGCCGCCGCATTGGCCTGACGTTACGAGGTATGGCATTTATGGCCGCTCAGCTGCTGGGAACGGACGCTTAGCCGCTCTATCGCCGCCCGTCCCGCCAGCCGGTCGTGCGCGGCCTACGGCCCGGCGATCTTATACCATCAACGCCCGCCGGCGACGTCCACCATGATCTTGGTCGCTTGCTGATGGGTGAGCGGAACGATGCCGCGTTCGATGAAATCCGCCATCGGGATCGTGCTGACCCATCCCTCAAGCGGGTAGGCGCCGCGCGTCATCAGTTCGATTACTGCGGGATAATCGTTGCAGTAGGTTTTGCTGCCGGTGACGCTGACCTCGCCCGCCAGCAGCGCCAGCGCGTTGAACGGGAACGGCTCCATGTGCATCGCGACGACCACCAGATGGCCCAGCGGCGCGGTGCTGGCCAGCGCCGCCTTGAACGCCGCGGGCACGCCGGCGGCGTCGATCGAAGCGTCGGCGCCACGTCCATCAGTGAGATCGCGAATCGCTTCGACCACGTTGAGGCCGGCTGGATCAAGCACATGCTCGGCGCCCAGTCGACTGAGGATGGCGCGGCGTTGCGCCGAAGGCTCGCAGACGATTACGCGGATATCGCCCAACGCTTTGAGCGTAAGAAACGCGCCAACGCCGATCGGCCCGCCGCCATGCACCACGAAGGTCTGCCCCGACGCGGGTTGGGCGCGCGCAATCGCGTGATAGGAGACCGCCATCGGCTCAACCAGCGCGCCCTGTTGAGCCGAGATGCCGGCGGGCAGCTTGTGCACCATCGAACGCGGCACCACGGTGAACTCAGCCAGACCGCCGCCCTCGCGGTTGTAGCCGTGGACCGCAGGTTTGGGGCAATGGTTGTACTGGCCGATGCCGCACCAGTAGCAGGTGCCGCAGGTCTGAATCGGCTCGACCGCCACCAGGTCGCCACTTTTAAGGTCGTCGACATTTCTGCCGTTTTCCACCACCTCGCCGCAGAACTCATGTCCGAGCACAACCGGATTTTTGACCCCGGTCAGTGGATGGGGCCGGGTGCGGGTCATGATCGGACCGTGGTAGTACTCGTGCAGGTCGCTGCCGCAGATGCCGTTGTAAAGGACGCGGAGCTTGACCTCGCCGGTTTTCGGCGACGGTTCGGCAATGTCCTCGATCCTGACATCCTCGCGTCCGTAGTAAAGAACTGCACGCATAAAATTTCCTTTCGCCTCGCTCGCACGCCAGAGAAGAAGACGCGGTCCGGCGCCGAACCTGGATTAGATCATCGGCACGCTACCTGCGGCAAGAGCCGTCATAAACTGGAAATGCGCAGGTCCTCGGGTCTACAGTGAGCGACAGGATGGAGGCGTCGCGCGCGCCGTGCGCATTGGAGGATCGAATATGCCATATGACCTGATCATCAAGGGCGGTACGGTTGTGGACGGCAGCGGCGCGGCGCGCTATCGGGCCGACATCGCCGTTGCGCAGGGCCTGATCGCGGAAATCGGCAAATCCATTTCGGGCTCCGCGCGCGAAGTCATCGATGCCGCCGATCTGATCGTCGCGCCCGGCTTTGTCGATCCACATACCCATTACGATGCCCAGATCTGCTGGGACCCGCAAATCACCAGTTCGTCCTGGCATGGCGTGACCACCGTGGTGCTGGGCAGTTGCGGCGTCGGCGTCGCGCCGTGCAAGGCCGAGGACCGCGCCGTCACCGCTGCCGATCTCACCAATTTGGAGGCCATCCCGCACGACGTCCTGCAAGCCGGCTTGACGTGGGATTGGGAAAGTTTCCCCAGCTATATGGAGGCCGCGGCGCGGCGCCGATCGGCTATCAACCTCGGCTTCCTGGCGCCGCTGACCCCGTTTCGCCATTGGACGATGGGCCGCGATTCGCTGGAGCGCGCGGCCAGCGCGCGGGAACTCGAGCAGATCGCGGGCGCCTTGCGCGCGGCCATCAGCGCCGGCGCCCTGGGCTTTTCCACCAGCGTTTCGAATATCGATATCGGCTACGAAGGCAAGCCGCTGGCGTGCCGCATGGCCAGCCGCGACGAACTGAAGGCTTACTGCCACGTCCTGCGCGATTTGGGCAAGGGCGTGATTCAGCTCAATCTGGCCGACAAGCCTGCGGACATGAGCGCGCGCGAGTACGACATCCTGGAATTTCTGCTGAATGAATCGGGGCGGCCGGTCAGTTGGATATCGCTGTTCGATCGCGACGACCTGCCGCAGGGAGCGATGGACACGCTGGAGCAATTCGCGCCGCTGATCCGGCGCGGCGGCGTGCCGCAGATTAGCTGCCGCCCGTTGTTTCTTGAACTCAATCTGCGCTCGCCGCTGCTGTTCATAACCTTTCCGTGCGTGCAGTCAGAGATCTTCAATCGACCGCTGGAGGTGCAAAAGCGCCTCTATCGCGATCCCGGCTTCCGCAACAAGATGCGCGATGAAATCGAGCGCTCCGGGATGCATCTGCATACGTTTCGCAATCTCGATCGGATCGCGGTGCAGTGGGTCAACAATCCGGCGCTGAAGGAACTGGAGGGCAAAGACCTGGCCCAAATCGCGAAGCTGCGCGGGCGCACCGACGCTTTCGACCTGCTGCTCGATCTCGGGCTGGAGGACGAACTGGAGATGCGCTTCGTGGTTGCGCTGCTCAACAATCACAAAAAGCGGGTCGGTCAGTTGGTCAAGGATCCGCGCACCTTGATCGCGCTATCCGACGGCGGCGCGCATGTCGATCAGATCTGCGACGCCGGCTACTGCACCTATCTGCTCGGCACGTGGGTGCGCGAGGAAGGCGTTATGACGCTGGAGCAGGGCGTGAAACGGATCACCTCGGAACCGGCCGATTTCTTCGGCATCAGGCGCCGAGGGCGCATCGCGCAGGGAATGGCGGCCGACCTGGTAATCTTCGATCCGGCTACGGTCGGCTCAGCCGAGCGCGGCAAAATGCGCAACGATCTACCCGGCGGCGCCCGTCGCCTGGTGATGGAAGCGCGCGGGATCCATCACACCATCGTCAACGGCGTCGCGGTGTACAAAAACGGCGACTACACCGGCGTCAAACCCGGCCAGGTAATTCGTTCGTAGAGCGGGCGGACGTCAGCCACGCCCCCGAAGCGGATTATTCAAACCAGTTTCGCTGCCCACGCAACCGAGGACCGGGGTTCAAACCGGAATTGAATACACTCGCGCCGCGTTGGCGCTGAGCAGCTTGCGCTTGTCCTCAAAACTCAGTCCTTCCAGCGTATGGGCGACGTGGTCCAGCGCGTTGGGATAGAGGCAGGTCGGATGAGGAAAGTCGGTTTCGAACATGATGTTATCGACCCCGACCGCATCCAGCGCCGCGCGGAAGCCTTTTTGCTCAAACCAGAAACAAGCGTAGATCTGGCGGCGGAAATAGTCAGACGGTTTCATACTGAGTAATGACTTGGATTTGGGAGCGGCCTCGTCCAGTTCGTAATCCAGCGCTTCGAGCAGGAAAGGCATCCAGCCCACCCCGCTTTCCACTGATACAAACTTCAACTTTGGATAACGCTCGAGAATTCCCGAGTAGATGATATTGGCGAAGACCTGCGCGTTGTGCAGAAACAGCATCGTCGATCCGAGCGCAAGCTTGCGGTCGTCGCTTTGTGAGGACCAGCACGACTTGCCAAAAAAATCCATCGACTCGGTGCTGTTGCCGATATGGAAATTGATCGGCATGCCGAGGTCCGAACAGACTTCCCACAGCGGGTTCCAGTAGCTTTGCCCCAGATCGGGAATGCCATGGTCCTGCGGGCTGGAATTGGTATTGATGCCCTTGATGCCCATTTTGTGGCAGCGCTCGGTTTCCTTGACCGCCAGTTCGACGTCCCACCACGGCATCAACGCCATCCCATAAAGGCGGCCGCCGGATTGCTCCTGAAACTCCGCCATCGCATCGTTGTAGATCTGGGTGCACATCAGGCGCAGTTCCGGATCAAATGTGGCGGAACGCTGCCCGCCGAAACCCAGCAGGTTGGGATAAAGGATCTGCGCCCAGATGCCTTCGCTGTCCATGAATTCCAGACGCGGCTTCAGGTCGTACGATCCAGCGTGAACGTCTTCGAGTTTCCATGCGAAAAACTCGATTCCGCGCGACTTGTCACCGTTGGGGCGCACCACGCTTACCGCCGACACCGGGCCCATCACGGTTTTGCCGTCGATCACCCACTGCCGCTTGTTATCCACCGTCTTGACCTGGGGAACGCGCTCCTTCCAGTTGGCGGGCGCCCTATCTGTCCATAAAGTGTAGGGCTCGCTCAAGTGAGTATCGACGTCGATTACCTTGATCCCGGCAATCGATTCACGAGTCGATCCCTTTGCGATTGATGTCTGCTGCGAGGTGGCCATGATGTCCTCCGAGCCAGTTTAGTTTGACGAGACGGTCGCCGCTTATCCCCAGAAATGCCGGAGGAAAAAATGCGCGCTCCGTCAGGCGCCGGCAAATCTCCCCGTCCGACGCTTCCCTACAGCATCTGTCCGGGCTGCCGTTCGGTCAAGCTCCCTACCGTATTGGCAAAACATGCCAAACATTGAAGTTCAGGGTTGATATGGATTGATACGGCCCGGCGCATCCATCGCGGAAACTTGACGTTGGGAATAGCGCCGTTGCGCATGGATAATTCCCAACTGCAACAGGCATGCTTTATCGGATCGATCTGCCCAACTGAACCGCAGCGACTCCTTCAGCGACCGCTGAAGCGGGCGGTGCGGCGCTCGACGAAGGAGCGCAGCCCCTCTTTGGCGTCCTCGGATTTTTCCAGTTCGCGGTATTGCGGCAGCAGGCTCTTGAGCGCTTCGGCCTGTCCCTCCATTACGGATTTGCGCGCCGACAGCAGCGTCGCCCGAACGGCAAGCGGGGCTTGCGCCGCGATGGTCTGGGCGATTGTGAGTGCGCGCTCCAGATGCTGCCCCACCGGGGTTACCTCCTGAACCAGGCCGATACGATGGGCCTCGCGCGCGTCGAATTCGTCGCCGGTCAGCAGATAGCGCATCGCATTGCCCCATCCCATCAGCGCCACCATCCGGACCGTCGCTCCCGCTGCGGGAAAAACCCCGCGCTTGACTTCGATTTGACCGAACCGCGCGTTTTCGGCCGCGACGCAGATATCGCTGGCAAGCGCCAGCTCGATTCCGATCGTGAGGCAGCGGCCCTGAATTGCGATAATCACCGGCTTGGTGCGCGCCTGCCCGTAGATTCCCATCGGCTCGATTGTCCCGGGGGCGGTGATGAAATGTTCGGGATGGACCTGGCTCAAATCGATGCCGGCGGTGAAATGATCGCCGTGCGCGAACAGCACCGCGCACCGGTAATTGTCGTTGTTCTCATATTCGGTGTACGCCGCCATCAGCGCGCGCAGCATCGGCAGGTCGAACGCGTTCATCTTGCGCGTGCGATCGATACCCATCAAAAACACATGGCCGCGAGCCTCGGTAGTGATACGTCGACCGGATTATCCATGATGCTCCTCCCGGTTGATCAGGCTAACAATCCCAGCCGGTTCTTCACACTGACCGTCAGCTTTCAGCGGACGCGTCATCGGAACCGGGGCCTAATGAATAGTTGTCTGGCGCATTTTTATTTCGTCTTTCAGGGCGATCTCGCGGACACTTCCATTTGCGCTCGGGTCCGGTCAAGCAGCGCGACGGATCGGGCGCACTTGAAAGCCACGTGGAATTGCTCAAGGCTTGGACGCCATGAGCCCGCCCCCCAACCGATTCAGCCTTGTCGCTCTCCTGGTTCTTTTGATCAGCCTGATCCCGGCTCGGCAATCGGATGCCGGGATGGCTGGCGGCTTTACACGAACCGGAGCGCCGCACGCGGTGCCCACGAATCCGCCCGTCAGCGAAACGAGCTTCGTCAGCATAGCGGGCCCATCGCCCTTCGATCGCATCGGATTGCATCGCCTGGCCGGCGCCAATCGCGCCGGTCCACCGGTCCTGTACCTGCCTGGCACCAACATGAACGGAGAGCTTCCCCTGGATGACCCGCGCCATTGGTTGCCACTGTACCTCGCCGTCAACGGCTGCGACGTATGGTCGATCGATTACCGCACGCATTTCATAGCGCCGCGAACTCCCCAGGCCGCGCTCGCGCAACTGCGCGGATGGACCGCCGCGATGTTCGTGTCGGACATCGACACCGCTGCGAACTTCATTCTGAGGACCACCAGACAGCCACAGCTTTTTGTGATGGGGTTCAGCCGGGGCGCGGCCTTCGCGTATTTGTACGCGGCGTCGCATCCGCAAAAGGTGCGCGGCCTAATCATCCTGGATGGCTTTGTTCTGCAGCACGCCGCAATGGCAGGACTGACGGAGCGAAACTCCGAAACGTACGCCACGGATATCGGCGGGCGAAGCCTCACTTACGACAAACGCAAGGCGCTGCTGGAGGCGGTGATTCGCGATCCCGACGGTCCCGCGCCAATCCCTGAATATCGCACCGCGCGGGAGAACCTGGATCATGTCGTGTATGAATCCAGGGCGTTTGGCGGGCGGGGCGGACTGGCCGATCCGTTGGGCGGCTATTCCGACGCGGTAACGTTGGCGCGCGTGCTCATCACTTACGACCGCTTCTGGCCCACAGTCCAGGACCGGGAAGATCCGATGACTGCGGCGATGAGGCAGCGGCTTGCGCGGTCAAAAATCCCGGTGCTCGCGTTTGCCAGCACCAATATCGGTCCGGGCTGGAGCGCCAATGTGCAACGCGCGGCCTCCGCGACTGGAAGCAACCCTGACGTAATTGTGCTCTCCGGATGGGGCCATCTGGATCTGTTGTGCGGCACCCACGCCGAATCGCGCATCTATGTGCCGGCGCTGGCCTGGCTCAGGCGGCATGCGGCGGCGAAGGCGGGCTCCGTTCCGGCGAGGAAGACTTCGGCGGACTCATCAGCAGCAGCGTGGCGGCCAGCGCCCACATCCCGAGACATAAGCCGATGACGCCCCACACGGCAGCCGAATGGCCGCGGCGTCCCGCGATCACCGCGGTCAGCGGCGCCAGTGCGACATTGATAGCGGCGGAGGTGACCAGCAGGTTGACGGGACTTTCTCTGTAACCCATCAAACCAAACCCCGACGCCAAAGCCGCCGCTGTAGCCCAGGTCCCGATAGCTTGCATCCATATTCAGGGTATATTACTTGCCTGCTTATGGCACGCGGGGATGCGGAAAAACTGATCTCGATGCTGCGCCGGATGAGCGAGGAAGGCGCCGCCAGTTTCTTCAGTGAAGTGATGTCCAACGACTCCCTGCGCCGGGCGCTCGGCCGCGCCGGTGAGCGCTTCCTGGACAACAAGGGCCGCTTCGATCGCAGCGTCGAAACGCTGCTCGATTTCGTCAATCTTCCCTCCAAGCGCGATATTCGCGAGTTGAAGTCGCGCCTGGACCACCTCAACGGTCAGTTGCTCAATTTGAATATCAAGCTCGATCGGATGATGAGCGAAACCTCCAAGCCATCACGCTTGCGACCCAAGCGCGCGAAAAAATCGGAGCCCCCGTCGTAATTTCCCTACCGCTGGGATGGGTGGCCGGTTCTCAGGCCGCGATTGTAGTTTTGCGGGAGGAACTGTCCCTCAATGCTGCGCGGCGGAGGTCGGGCGGGTGGCGCCGCGCAGTAACAGGAATGCCGGAGCCATCAGCAGCGACATCCCTGCCAGCAGCCGATAGATGTCGTTGAACGCGAGCATCGACGCCTGCGCCTGCACCACGTCGTAGATCATTCCGAGTCCCTGCTTTTGTCCAATCATCAATTGATGCATCAGCCCGAACGCGGGCGCGCCGGGACGCGTCGGCGCAGCCGTGCTCAGCCGCCACGCGTCGAATATCGAAAAATGCTCGGTGAGGATCGCCTGATGGAGCTGCTGATGGCGCACCAGGATATTGGTCATGTAGGCGATACCGACTGCGGCCCCGGTGTTGCGCATCATATTGTAAAGGCTCGCAGCATAGCCCATCCGTTCGGGCCTGACACCTGAAAGCGCCGCCGCGGAAATCGTCGGGAAAATCATCCCGAAGCCCAGGCTCATGATGATCGGGGGCCAAGTCACCGTCCACATGCTGACCTGAAGGTCCCAGCCCGACATGATCCAGGTGGCCAACGCGACCAGGACAAACCCCACGCCCACGAAGCCCTTGGTGTCGTAGCCGCGGCGCGAGACCTGGCCCACCACCAGCATCCCGGTCATCGAACCGAGGCCGCGCGGCGCCTGGACCAGGCCTGATATCCATGGCGTGTAGCCGAGGAATTCCTGCATGAAGATCGGCGATATCAGCAGCGTGCCGAACAGCACCCCGCTCATCGCGACCTGAAGCACCAGCGAGGCCGAGAAGATTCTCTGCTTGAGGATTCGCAAATCGAGGATCGGCTCGCTGAAAATCAGCTCCCAAACCGCCAGCGTGACGAATGCCAGGACGGAGATGGCCGTGGCGTAAACCACCCACGGCGAATTGAACCAATCGGCGCGTTCGCCGCGATCGACCACGATTTGCATCAGCCCCAGCGAAACCACGAGCAGGAGCATCCCGGTGTAATCGACCTTCCGTCCGCGCCGCCCGGCCAGATAATGCGGGTCGTGAACGAAGCTCGTGACCATCGCGATCGCGATCATTCCGATTGGCAGATTGATATAGAAATTCCAGCGCCAGCTCCAATTATCAGTGATCCAGCCGCCCAGCGTCGGACCCAGGATCGGCGCGACCATCAGGCCCATTCCCCACACCGCCATCGCCAGTTGCTGCTCCTCGGGCGGAAACGTCTCCATCAGGATCGCCTGGGAGGACGGAATCATGGCGGCGCCGGCCGCGCCCTGGATCAGCCGAAAGACCACCATCTGCTGAAGTGATTGTGCCGCCCCGCACAACATCGAGGCGGCCACAAACACGCTGACCGACGTCAGGAAATAGCGTTTGCGTCCGAAGCGCGCCGAGATCCATCCGGTCATCGGGATCATGATCCCGTTGGCGACCAGATAGCTGGTTACCACCCACGATATTTCATCCAGGCTGGCGGAAAAGCTGCCCTGCATGTGCGGCAGCGCGACGTTTACGATGGAAGTGTCAAGGACCTCCAGCGACGTACCGAGCATTACGGCCAGCGCGATTAACCATCGATGGGCAACGAGGTGGCCGCCAGCCTCGGCTTGCGCGGGCGCCGTTTGGTCCTCAGCGCTCGTCGAGGCTGCCGCTTCCATGGAATATCCTTGAGCCCGCGAGCCGCCATTCAGGGTCGGCTGTTCAATCGTGGTGAAGCTACAAGACCTCGTCCGCAAGCTGTTGCAATGCGGCCGATGTGTCGCCCAACAGCAGTTCGTTGCTCTTGATCCGCTTGAAATACAGGTGCAGGTCGTACTCCCAGGTGAATCCGATGCCGCCGTGGACGTGGATCGCCTGGGTGCCAACGAAAGCGCCCGGGGCGGAAGCCGCCGCCTTGGCCATCGCGATCGCAATCTTGCGCTCAGGCACATTACTGTCGATAGCCCAGGCCGCGTAGTAGACTGCCGAACGCAGACGGTCCGCTACCGCGCCCATTTCGGCGATTCTGACCTTCACCGCCTGGTTGGAGCCGACGGGTTTGCCGAATTGGATGCGCTCTTTGACGTAGGCGACCGACAATTCGATCATCTTCTCAGCAACGCCCAGGCTTTCCGCCGCCAGCGCCGCACGCCATTCGTCGAGCAGAACCTGGATAGCGGCGGAAGCGTCGGCGTTGCCGAAAAGCGAAGGCGAACTGGCCGCGCCCTCCAGGGTCATTTCGTACTGGCGCACCGTGCGGTCCATCACGTCGAGATCCAGCCATTGGATTGCGGGCGTGTTCGTGGGCATCACAAACAAGCCGCGCTTGCCGTCGGGAGTTGCGGCTTCGATCAAGGCAACGTCGGCCAGCGGGCCGTACGGAACGAATTCCAGCTTGCCGTAAAGCCGCCAATTGCCGCCCTTTTCTTCGGCTTTGACTCCTTCACCCAGGGCAAGCGTGAAACTGGCCGCGCCCGTGCCGATCTGCTTCAACAATTCGCCGCGCAGCGGGCCCGCCGGCGCGTTCGTGACCACCCGTCCGGCCAGCAAAGTGGTGGTCAGCGGGACCGGCGCAACGGCTCTGCCGGCTTCCTCCAGCAGCACGATAAAGTCTTCGAAGCGCAGTCCCGAACCGCCCTCCGCCTCCGGCACCATCAGCGCGGTCCAGCCGCCCTCAGCCAATGCCTTCCACAATTGAGGGTCGCGTCCGTCGCCGTCATAGGCAACTTGCCGGACGCGCCGGATATCGCAGGCGCCCTCGAAGAGGCTGCGCAGCGCACTGCGCATTTCCTGCTGGCTGTCGCTCAAGTCAAAGTCCATAGAATCACCTGCCGGGCGGGCTGAAACTTTCAGGAAAGTAAGACAAGCCGGATTCGGAAGCAACAGGCCCGGAGGAGCACGGGAAACAGGAAAAGACAGCGGAGACAGGCGCCCCGGAGCCATCCCCTCTGGCGTCTCAGCGCAGGTGGCGGCGGGCGTAGTTCAGACGCTGGAGGGCAGTCCACAGTTCCGCGGCGGCGTAAGCATAGCAGAGGTAGAGTCCTGCCCTGCCGATCAGGGCGAGGGCCGTAATAAAGATGAAGGCTTCCGCCCGTTCCAGGATTCCCGGCGGGTACTCGATCAGCTTTTCGCCACCGTGCGAAGCTGCCCCAACGGCGAGGAAAACCGTGATGTTTAGATACCAGCTTGCCACCACGACCAGCGCCGGAAAGCTCAGGAAAGGACGGGCCCAGACTACGCCCAGCAGCGCGGCTGCTTCGACCAGCCGATCCGAGCTCAGGTCGAGCACACCCCCAAACGGCGTGGGACGTTCGCAGTTGCGTGCGATCGTGCCGTCCACCGCGTCAAGAACCGCGCTGATCCACAAGGCCGCCAGAGCAGCCGCGTTATGTCCCCGCGCGAAAGCCAGGCCTGAAAACGCCCCCGTGAGCGCCGCCAGCACGGTCGCACGATTTGCCTTAATTCCCGCCTTGTACAGGATGGCCGCCGCGCGAGACTGCGCCAGGCGCATCCAGCGGCTTTTCGCCATCAGCGAGTCCAGCATGGATCAGAGCTTCATCGCCGGCCGGTAAGAGCGCAAGGCCTGAAAGGCCGGAGTTGGCCGTCGAGTCGCTTCAGTTGTGTGTTTCTCGGGTTGCGGATGGGTGCCATTATGGATACTCGGTAATGCTATGGCCCCGAACGACGGAGATCTATTTCGGCGCGTTTTATGACCAGGATCGCGTTAGCTTTGGCTCTGACGGTTCCGATACTGCTGTTTGTAGCCGGCATTTCGCAAGCCGTGGTCGATCTCAAGTCGATGTTGGCTTCACCTATTGACCTCACGATCTACAGTGCCGACCGCAAACTGCTAATCGGCCATTCGCACTTCACCATCAAACAAGAGGACCGAAGAGTCGACGTGAATGGGCTTACGCACTACCTCAACGGCGAACGCGACCTGGAGCACGTGACCTTGCGTTACGAGTCCGGGGATCCTTTGCCGGTCGTCGTCAAACTTCAGTCCAGCTTTCTTGCCTCCGATGGTCTTCCCCAGTTGATCGAGGATGCCAATTTTGAAACTGGCGAAGCCACGTGTCGATGGGGCAGCAATCCCGGCGAGGATTACACGGCCCAGCTGCAACCGCAGCCGGACACCTATGCTGGCGCGGCCTCAATCATTCCGATGGAGTATGCCCTCAAGCAGGGCCAATCCAGCGTGACCTTCCATGTTTTCGACTGCGCGCCCAAGCCGACCATCTTCACCGTGGACGCGAAACTGGAAAACGGCGAAGCCCACTGGAGTTATTATCCTGGCGAACTGGCGAAGATGGGCCTGACGCCGGATCTCGGATGGCTCAACCTTATCGCGAGCCCATTCATCCCGAACATTACTATCTGGTTCAATCCCCGGCAGGATTACCAGTATATCGGGACGCGCAAGGACCGCTTTTATCGCGGCAGAGAACAGGTGCTGGTGCGCAGCAGTAACGGTTCCACGGTTAATCCCGAATCCAACAAATCCGCACGCACCACTTTTCCCAACGAAGCAAACAAAGCGGCAAACTGAGCGCACGGCCGCGGCGATATCTCACCACGGCCCCCGGCGCGGCAAATGATAATTCAGAAGCGCACGACGCCGCTTGGGCGTCATCGGATTATGCGTGAGTCACGCCCCGGCCACTTCGACGCGGCTGGGGCTTGCGGTATTGAAAGAGAGTCTGACAGTGCGGGCAAACCCCCTCGGGCTGCTCGGCACGCGCCCGCCTGATCAGCTTGGTGTAGTGAACTCTGCCGTCGATGCAGATGTGGGCGGCGACAGGGAAATCATATACGGTGCGAACTGCGGAACTCTCTTGCGCCATCTAACTCGGATGCTCCCTCATGCAGAATGTCCTTCGCTACGCGCGGTTAGACGTGTGATCGGCCGCGCACGTTACCGATACTCGATCAAACATAGTCCAATGCTGACGCAGGTCAATCGTTTTGAGGCAGCGATCGAAAATTTCTCCTGGAGTTCATCGGCGCTGGCGCTGGTCCGGTGCGATACCGCTTTTGGGGTAAACCGTCGGCAGCGGCTGGCTCGCGTGCTAGGCTTGGCCCGGATTAGACGGCGAGGAGTAGGCGCACTTTTCTACCCATAACTCAACCGGCGATTGGACTCATGCCCCGATTTCGGACCCGAAGAATCAACAAACTGCTGATCGCCAATCGAGGCGAGATCGCCCTGCGGATTATTCGAACCGCGCGAGCGTTGGGCCTTCATACGATTGCGGTATATTCAGAGGCCGACGCCGATTCGCCGCATCTGGCAGCGGCGCACGAAGCACATTTGATTGGACCGGCGGAGGCGCGGCACAGCTACCTCAACATCCAGTCGATCCTCGACGCGGCGCGGGCTGCCGGCGCCGACGCGATCCATCCCGGCTACGGATTTTTGTCCGAGAGCCCCGAGTTCGCGCGTGCAGTCGACCAAGCCGGCCTGATCTTCGTCGGACCGCCGCCGCAGGTGCTGGCGGCGGCGGGCGATAAGGTCGGCGCACGCCAACTGGCGCAGCGTGCCGGGGTGCCGGTGGTGCCCGGCACCGAAACCGCTGACGCCGCCACCGCGCGCAGCTTTGCCGTCCTGACCGGCTATCCAATCCTGATCAAAGCGGCGGCGGGCGGCGGGGGTCGCGGGATGCGCGTGGTGCATGATGAATCAGCTTTGGACGCGGCACTGCAAGCGGCCGGACGCGAGGCCCAGGCGGCGTTCAGCGACGGGCGGCTTTTCCTGGAAAAGTATCTTACCGCCCCCCGCCACATCGAAGTACAAATCCTCGGTGATGCGCATGGGCGGGTGATCGCGATGGGCGAGCGCGAATGCTCGCTGCAGCGCCGCCATCAGAAGATCGTCGAAGAGTCGCCGGCGCCGGCTATCAGCGCGCAGATGCGGGCCACAATAATTGACGCGGCCGCCACCCTGGCCGCGGCGGTGGGCTACCAAAACGCCGGCACCGTCGAATTCCTGGTGGACGGCGACAATTTCTACTTTTTGGAGATTAACGCGCGGCTGCAGGTCGAACATCCCGTGACGGAACTGCGCTTCGACTACGATCTGGTTGCCGCCCAGTTGGCAATCGCGGCCCGCCAGCCACTGATCGAACCACCGCCGCCGCGCGGCCACGCAATCGAATGCCGGGTGTATGCGGAAGATGCCCACAACGACTTCCGTCCCGCTGGCGGATCGGTCCTGTATCTGCAACTGCCTGCTGGCCCGGGCATCCGCGTCGATACGTGGCTGGCTCCCGCAATCGAGATCGGGACCCATTACGACGGCTTGCTGGCCAAAGTAATCGCCTACGGAGCAGATCGGGACGAGGCGCGTCGCAGGATGCTCGCCGCATTGGATGAATTTGTACTGACCGGCGTAACCCATACCGCCGCATTCCTGCGCGACCTGATTGCTTCAGAGGGCTTTGCGCGCGGCGAGTTTTCGACCACCTTCGTCAGCGAGTTCCTGCCTGATTGGCGACCCTCCGATGAAACCTTCAAGGCCGCGGCAATCCTGGCGGAATTGGCCGCCCAAAGCGGTACGGCGGCCCCCGCCAGACGCTGGAATGGCGCAGGTGCAGTCAGCCGGCGGCGCTCGCCGTGGGAGGCGCTGGGCGACTTCAGTCTGTGGAGCCGGCGATGAAGTTCCGCGAGCTTTCCAGCGGCCGGCAGGTCGAGGTTCAGCTGCAACAGCAGGGATCGACGATCCAGGCGCGCATCGGCGGCGCCGTGGCGCAAATCGGGCGCCAACTGCTGCCCGACGGCGCGATGCTGATCGAGATCGGCGCGGTCCGCGTACGCGCCTTCGCCGCCCGCGCCGCCGACTCGATCGTGGTCAGCGTCGGCCCCCACAGCTTCACCTTCGTGCCGCTTAAGGCCAGCCGCGGTGCATCGCGAAGCGGCCTGGCCAATCCCCTGGTGACGGCGCCGATGCCGGGGAAGGTGCTCAAAATTCTGGTGGCCGAAGGCGATCAGGTCGAGGCTGGGCAGCCGCTGATCACGATGGAAGCGATGAAAATGGAAACCACCCTGGCCGCTGAAGGCGCCGCCCGCATCAAGCGCATCCCGGTCAGCGAAGGCCAGATGATCGACGCCGGCGCGGTGCTGATCGAACTCAGCCCGCTTGATTCATCAAAGCCGTGATCCGGTCGCGCAACCCGGCCATCCATTGATCCAGATCATCGTCGCGCTCGACCACAATCTCCAGTTTGCCGTTGGGAAGGATGCGCACCCGTCCGGGATGGTCGGGGCGCAGCGGAATCACCACCGCCTCGCGCGAGATGCCGAGTGGCTCGATAATTTCGAAAATCCGCTCGATTTCCTTAAGCGTCACTGCCTTGAGCAAAGTCGTTCTCCTGTAAAACCCACCGTCCCCCACTTTACATCGGGTACCGCCGGGGTAATCTCCCTGTTGAACTATCTCAGATTACGGACGCGGCGTTCCGAGTTCGAGTAGCAAAAGCGTTGCGTTTAGACGAGGCATTTGTGTACGGCACTATAAAGAAGGTGATCAAGGACAAGGGGTTCGGCTTCGTGATTCCCGATGACGGCGGTGACGAAGTCTTTTTCCATCGCTCTCGGCTGGCACCCAAGGTGCGTTTCGAGGACCTGCGCGACGGCGACGAGGTCCAGTTCGAAGTTCGATCCGGAGAGAAAGGACGCCAAGCCTTCAACTTGCGCCTGAGATAGCAGGCAGGCAAGGAAGAGGAATGAGGCGGAAAGCGCGGAAGTGAGAGGGAAGCTGGAAAAATGTGAAAAACAGGAAAAGAGCGGCGGACCAGAACCCGACACGGTCGAATACCGAAGGTTTTTCGAAGGACGAGGGGGGTCTTTTCTGGCTCTCCACTGTCATTGCTCTTTTTCGCTTCTCTTTTCTGAACTCTCACTCCTCTCTCCTTGTTCTCGTGTTATAATCGCCGCGATGGCGATACATCATCATACGCATCGGTCGGGACGGCCGCTGCGGCTGGGCGTGATCACGGTGAGCGACAGCCGCACCGAAGCTACGGACGAAAGCGGCAGGCTCATCCGTGACTTGCTGGCCGGTGGCGGTCATCAGGTGGTGTATTATGAGATTATGCCGGATGAGCCGGAACGGATAGCCGAGGCAATCCGGAGCCATCGCGGGGATTTGGACGGGATCGTTATCAACGGCGGCACCGGGATCGCGCCGCGCGATCAGACTTACGAGGCGGTCAAGGGCTTGCTGGACAAGGAACTGGACGGATTCGGCGAGCTGTTTCGGATGCTATCCTACCAGGAGATCGGATCGGCCGCCTTTTTGAGCCGCGCCACCGCCGGAATCAGCGGCGGAAAAATCGTGGTGTCGCTGCCAGGTTCTCCCGCCGCCTGCCGGCTGGGAGTCGAGAAGCTGCTCTTGCCTGAGCTGGGACATATGGCAAATCTGCTGGGACTGACATGACCTTACGGCTAAAGTTGTTCGCTTCACTGCGCGAGCGCGCCGGAGCCGCGGACCTCAGCCGGGAATATGCCCAGGGTATCTCGGTCCGCGATGTATGGCAGGCGCTTACGCGGGAGTTCCCCGCGCTCAGCGGTCAGGAGGACGCGCTCTCCTTCGCCGTCAACCAGGAGTACGTCAAGCCCGACTTTCGCCCCCAGGACGGTGATGAGGTCGCGTTCATTCCCCCGGTCAGCGGCGGATCGGATGGCCTTGTCGGACCAATCAAGATTGTCCGCTCGCGCATCGATGTGGCGGCGCTGGAAGCGGCGGTGGCGGACCCCGCGGCCGGCGCGATCGCGACTTTCGTCGGTACCACGCGCAACGAAAATTCCGGCCGCCGCGTGCTGCGGCTGGAATACGAGGCGTACGAGCCGATGGCGTTGCGCGAGATGCGTAAATTGGCCGAGGAAGCAGGCCGTCGATGGAATATCGTGCGCGCCGCTGTCACTCATCGCATCGGCGTGGTCGAGATCGGCGAAGCGTCAGTGGCAATCGCGGTGTCGGCGCCGCATCGCGCCGAAGCGTTTTCAGCCTGCCGATTCCTGATCGACCGGATCAAAGAGATTGTACCCATCTGGAAAAAGGAACATTTTGAGGGCGGCGAAATTTGGGTGGGCTGCCAGACCTCACATCCTCCGCATCTCCATCATGGGGACCACTAGCTTGCGCATCCATCAGACCAGCAAGGTGAGAGCAAATGCATCCAGGCAAATCGACGGTTGAAAGGATAGTTCTGGCCGAGCCCCGTGGTTTCTGCGCCGGCGTCGAGCGCGCGGTCGAGGCCGTGCGCAACGCGCTGCGGGTTTACGGACCGCCGCTCTACGTGCGCCATCAGATCGTGCACAACCGTTTCGTGCTGGAGGCGCTCGAAGCCGAGGGCGCGATCTTTGTCGAAAGTCTTGATCGGATTCCCCACGGTCAACGCGTGATCTTCAGCGCCCATGGCGTGGCGCCGAGTGAATGGGACCATGCCCGTGAGCGGGAATTGCGCGTGATCGACGCGACCTGCCCGCTGGTCACCAAGGTCCATCTGGAAGTCGCCCGCTATGCCGCCGAGGGCCGCACTATCATCCTCGTCGGCCATGCGGGGCACGAGGAAGTCAACGGCACGCTGGGTGTCGCGCCCGGAAAGATGGTGCTGGTCGGCACCGTGGAGGAAGCGCTTTGCGTGGAAATTCCCGACCCCTCGCGGGCGGCGGTGGTGACCCAGACTACGCTCAGCGTCGATGACACCCGCGACATCGTGGAAACGCTCAAAGCCCGGTTCCCGCAGATGGTCACGCCGAAGACCGACGACATCTGCTACGCGACCCAGAACCGCCAGAACGCGGTGAAAGAGCTGGTCGAATCCACCGACGCCATCCTGGTGGTCGGCTCGAGGCAGAGCTCCAACGCCAACCGTCTGGTCGAGGTCGCGAGGATGCGCGGGGCGCGCGCCTACCTGGTCGATTCGCTCAAGGACGTGACCGAGCCGATGCTGGAAGGCGTGCGGGCGCTGGGACTGACGGCCAGCGCCTCTTCTCCTGAATGGCTGGTCGAGGAAATCATCGGCGCCTTTGCTGAACAGGGCGCCAAGGTCGAGTTGGTCAGCGTAGCGCGGGAACGGGTCCACTTCGCGCTGCCGATGGCGGATTGAGCGCCGCGGTTTCGAAAAAATCTCCAGTTGTCTCAGGCAGGCGCGCCATTTTTGGCAGACATGATGCCAATAGGCGCGCAAAATGCATCCGAAGTATATGCGGCGATGCTTCGGTATGCTAAGCTGCGTCCTGTGGCGTCGTGGTCAAAGCGGGCAGGAATAGAGCAAAAGGCCACCCGGCGCCGTCGCGTTAAACGAGGCAATGCCCGCGCGGACCTGGAGGTAAGAAGAGGGTTTATGCAGCGCTTTATTGGAGCCCTATGCGGCACGCTCGTTCTCGCGTCTTTTTTGACCGCTTGCAGCGGACAGCCGCTCAGCACCCGTGAGGAAGGCACGTTGGGCGGTGGCGTTCTGGGGGCTGGAACCGGCGCGCTGATCGGTGCGGCGGTGGGCCATCCGGCGGCAGGAGCGGCCATCGGCGGCGCGATGGGCGCGGTAGGCGGGTACGCGGTTGGCAACTCGATGCAAAACCAGGAAGTCCAGCAGCAGCAGACTCAAAGCCAAATCGAACAACAGCAGCAGGAGATCGAACAGCAGCGGCGCGAACTGGAGCAGATGCGGGAACAGCAACAGACTGAATAGCCCACCGCGCGCCAAAATAGCTGCGTCGTGCGGCTGCGGCGATGCGCACACCAATGCGCCGGACCTGTACAGGCCCGGCGCATTCGATCCCGGCAATCCGATCAGCGCATCGTAACCTAATTTGACGACCTTTTACTTCCTTGGGGCCGGGGCGATATCCAAATCAATGGCAGGTGTGTAGCTGATAACGAGTCTAGCGGGTGGCGGTGGCGCCGGGGCCGGAACGGCCCTGCAGCGCTTGAGCCGCCCAATTGCGCATCAAGTCGTTGCGCTTGCGCTCGTACAGAGTCTTAATCTCAGGCGGGATGTAGGCGAGCAACGCATCGGTATAATGGAGAACGGGCGGCGCCAGGCGGGAATTTTCGAGCACGGCGGAATTTGGCGGCAGCGCCGCGGTTGCCATCATAAGGATTAGACCCACAATCGCCAGCGTAATTGCACCTCCTGCGGCCCCCCCGGCGAGCCGGTCGATCCATCCCAGATTTGCGGTGCGCACCAGACGCATCAGCACGCCGCCGGCGCTTTCAACCACCATCATCACGAGCAAGAACACGACCCCGTAGCCGATCACGGCCGCCAACGCGGGCGTCATCGGGATGTATTTTTCCACAACGTTGCGCACCACAGGATAATAGATGAAGGCAAGATAAATCGCTCCGGCGAGGCCGGCGAGCGAGGTTCCCATCCGCAAAACGCCGCGACTCAGACCCGAGAACACCCCAAGGCAGCCAGCCGCTATGATTGCGACGTCAAGCCCATTCATGCGCCGGCAGATTACATCATCTTCCCCGCATGAATCGAGGGGCGCTTGCGCCAAGCGCGGTGACTATTCGGAGAGCGTCAGTCCTTGTGCTTTAATGCCTGGCATGAGTGGGACTCCCATCAGCGAACTGGGCAGCCGCGTCGGCGAGGAAGTGACGCTGAAAGGATGGCTTTATAATCGCCGTTCCAGTGGCAAGATCCATTTTCTCCTGATCCGCGACGGCACCGGCATCTGTCAATGCGTGGCTTCCCGCGCCGATCTCGGAGCGGAAACCTTCGAGTTGGCCGATCACCTGGGTCAGGAGAGCGCCCTGGAACTTACCGGTATCGTGCGTGAAGATCGCCGCGCGCCGGGCGGATACGAACTTTCGGTCAAGTCGCTGCGCCTGGTTTCGGCCGCCAGCGATTACCCGATTACGCCCAAGGAGCATGGCGTGGCCTTCCTTCTCGACCATCGTCATCTTTGGGTGCGCTCCTCGCGCCAGCACGCGATCCTGCGGATTCGCTCCGAGATCGAAGCAGCCTGCCGCGATTTTCTCGACCAGCGCGGGTTTATCCTGTTCGACGCGCCGATCCTGACGCCGGCCGCCTGCGAAGGGACCACCAACCTTTTCGAAATTGACTATTTCGGCGAACGCAAGGCCTATCTTACCCAGAGCGGCCAACTCTACGCCGAGGCAGGCGCGTTCGCTTTCGGCAAAGTCTACTGCTTCGGCCCGACCTTCAGGGCGGAAAAGTCCAAGACGCGGCGCCATCTGACGGAATTCTGGATGGTTGAGCCCGAAGCCGCGTTTTTTGAATTGGCCGACGACATGGATTTGGCTGAGGACTTCGTGGCCTACATCGTGGGCCGTGTGTTGGAGCGCCGGCGCGCCGAACTGGCGGTGCTCGAGCGCGACATCAGCAGGCTGGAGCGCGTGAGCAAACCGTTTCCGCGCATCAGCTACGACGATGCTATCGCCAGGCTCAAGGCCAAGGGCTTTGCGATCCAGTGGGGCGACGATCTCGGCGGCGATGAAGAGACCGCGATCTCCGAGGAATTCGACCGTCCCGTCATGATTCATCGCTATCCCACGCAGTGCAAGGCATTTTACATGAAGCAGGATCCGGCCCGGCCGGAGGTCGCGTTATGCGTCGATATGCTGGCGCCCGAGGGATACGGCGAGATCATCGGAGGCGGCCAGCGCGAAGACGATTACGAAACCCTCAAGCGGAAAATCGAAAGCCATCAGTTGCCGATGGACGCCTTCCAATGGTATCTGGACCTGCGCCGTTACGGCTCGGTGCCGCATGCCGGTTTTGGAATGGGAATCGAACGGGTGGTCTGCTGGCTATGCGGAGTGCATCATGTACGCGAAGCGATACCGTTCCCGCGCATGCTTGAACGGCTCGAACCGTAAGGGGACTGAAGGCGAATGTCTGGAGTTGTGAAGATTTTCAAAATGAGAATCACGAAGCGGGGCTGGCTAGGTTTGATGGCGATTGCGGCAGCCTTGATCGTCGCCGGATGCGAAACTTTGAGCAATCCTGACCGCGCGAAGTTTGGGGGCGTCGATTCCAACTCACAGTCCGCCCGCCAGATGGCCACCCCCTACAACCAGCCCCTGATGGCGACCGGGGGCGACCTCGCCATGCTCCGCCTGCTCCGAGACGTTGCAGGCACCTGGCGTGCCTGTTAAGCCATTATATCGGTTAAATCCGTAAAATCGTGATCGAGGCAGACGCCGTGCGCTCTCTGTTTGCGTCCGTCGCCTTTGCCTGATTGTCGATCACGTAGAACTCCAGGCCGGACCTACATGCAAAATATCGAAAAACTACTCACCAGTTGGCAGCTTCATCCCGTAATCGACCACTTCACGATCGCGCTTTTGGTGGTTGGGGTCCTCATCGATCTGGCCGCTTTGCTCCTCTCACAGTGGCCCTCGCTGCGTCAGACCGCTCTCACGTTGATGATAATCGGCGCAATTGCGGCGGCCGGTTCTTTCTGGACCGGTGATTTGGAGGGCGATCGCGTCTGGCATCTGGTTACCGACTCCAGGGTCCACGACGTGCTCAAACTACACGCTCGGATTGGCTACTACCTGATGATCGTGTTTGGCGTGCTGGCGTTGTGGCGGATTTTAATCGAATTCGTACGCTTCATGCGTGCCACCCGTCAGATCTACCTGCTGGTCGCGGTAGTGGCAGTCGGGGTTTTGCTCTATCAGGGCAGCCTTGGTGGCGAACTGGTCTATCGATACGGGGTCGGCACGGGCGCGATGGCGGCGTCGGCCAGTGCGCTAAGCGTGGAAAATCCCAAGCCCGAGCAATCGGCGGTTGCTACTCCTTCTCCAATCCCGACCGTTTATGTGCCCACCGCGGAACCGACTGCTACGCCCGCCCAGCCCTCTGCGGCTCCAACGGCCGAGCCGAGCAAAAACCCGGCGGCATCGGCCAAGCCCACCCAAAGCCCTCCACCGCCGGCCGCCCCTTCAGCGCAACCGTCGGTCTGATCGGGTATACTTGGAGCGATGCCAGCCGGTTCATCGCTCCCAATCCATGCCGGCAGGCAGTTGCAACCGGGGTACAGGAAACGGCCGCGATGGATTTGGCGATACCGAAAATTTTGATAGGCCTGGTTTTTGCCACATCGATCCTGCTTGGTGGATGCGCCGCGGCAGCGCCGGCGCACTTCACCACTGAATTGGACGCTACCGGTGGCCTCGGGCCCGGCGATCCTGTCACTCACGCCGGCCAGACCATCGGCAGGGTAACCGCAGTGGCACCGATCTCGGGCGGCGACTCCGAAATCGGCTTCGAAGTGGATCATCCGCACGCCAGTGAAATCCGCGAAGACACGATCATGGTGCTCAACCAAGGCGGCGGCGCGCCGTCCCTGGAGGCCTTCAACAGCGAACCGCTAAGCCCAGCGGCACCTTCGGGTTTTCCGCTTGACGGCGCGTCGAGCATGAGCGAGGCGCAATTGTTTATAGCGGCGCGCGGGCCGGGCGCGTATGGGCAGATGTGGGCAGATTTCCTGCGGCCGCTCAGTGCTCCGTCCGCTCCGCCCCCCGCGCCGACTGCGGCCGAGGCGCAAATGGAAAGCTTCCTGACCCAGCTTTCGCAACGCACGATGGCGGCAGCGGCGGCCAGTTCGCCCATGACCTATGCGCAGCTCGACCAGATGCGCAACGAGGCGCAAGGCGTGGAGCGCCAGCTACGCCGGCAGGGCAAGACCGCCGAGGCGGATCGCCTTCAGCGCCAAATCGACATGACGTTAAGCGGTGTTGGCACCCCGCCCAACACTCTGACTATCCCGCGCCCCAGCCCTTCCGGCCCGTGAATGCTCGATTGCCGGGCGGGCCGATCCTTGTCAGTCGACCTGGAAAAAGTGCGTGCTCAATGTGCAACTGTTTTCACCTTCGCCGGGCCGCGATGTCGTAAACTCGATGTTCGCGCGTTCAAAAGTAGCGCGGTCTAAATCCTCTGCTCACGCCGTGGTCGAGTTGAGGGCGGTGGCGCCGTTCGATTTTGACCTGGTGCTCCGTTATCTGCAGATTTGGCCGGCAGCGGTGTTGGAGAGGCTCGAAGACCGGCGCTACCGGCGCGCCGTTTATCTTGGCCCGCACAAGGTGCTGCTGACGATTCATTCGACCGGCACGCCGAAGCGGCCGCGGCTGATCCTGGAGGTCTTTGGCCCTGGGATCGACAGCTCAATTGTCGAACAGGCGGCGGCGCTGGTACGACGCACCTTTATGCTCGACGCCGATCCCGCGCCCTTCATGCAAACGGCGCGGGCCGATCCGGTGCTGGCTGAAGTCGTTGGGCGGCTTGGCGGAGCGCGTCCGGTGCAGATCATCGATCCTTTCGAGGCGGTGCTGTGGACGATTATCGGCCAGCAGATCAACCTGGCGTTCGCGCGCCGCCTGAAACTGGCCCTGATCGAGATGTGCGCCAGCCACGTGGAAGTCGATGGGGAGCGCTTCGGACTTTTCCCGCAGCCCGCGCAGGTTGCCGATCTAGACCCCAAGCTCGCGCGCCAACGCCAGTTCAGCCGCCAGAAGGTTGAATATATCAAGGCTATCGCGGCGGCGGTGTCAAGCGGCCGGATTGATTTCGAATTGCTGCGCAATGCCCCGCCCCACCAGGCGCTTGAGACTTTGACCTCGATCAAGGGAATCGGCCGCTGGACTGCCGAATATGTCCTGATTCGCGCGCTGGGCTTCCCCGACGCGATTCCGGCCGCCGATGTGGGACTGCGCAAAGCGATCGGTAACGCCTACGGCATGAGCCGGTCGGCGACCGAGCAGGAAGTTCGCGAGCTGGCGGAACGATGGCGCCCATGGCGCGGCTGGGCCGCGTTCTACTGGTGGCTGGAACGGCTGCTGGCGCTTCATCCAATTTGACATCCGGCGGGCAAACCACTAGCCCTTAGTGCCAAGTAATTTTGGCGAGGAACGGGAAAAGGCCACCTACGCCCTCATCCTAACCCTCACTCATCAGGGAGAGCGAAAGGATAAAGAAGGTCGAGTGGCTGAGGCCGCCTCGTCGACAAACGGGTCATCCTCTTTTGTCAAAGAGAGGACAGAGTTCGAGAAAGGTTGTTTCGCGATGCCGACCAAATACGCGCAGGTCGCCGGCCATCCGACCTACTATTACTATGTGGGCCCGACCACCACGCCCGACGTGGTGCCCGACTTCTCCCGCGGCAGAACCATCGTGTTTATTCATGCCTCGGGTTCCAACGGCCATAGCTGGCACAATCAACTCGACGGCCTGGGCGCCAGACACAGCCCGATCGCGATGGACATGCCCGCCCACGGACGATCCGACGGCGTGGTCGGTTTCGAAACCGTATCGCAGTACGCCGATTTCCTGGCGGCGTTTCTTGAGGCCCTCAAAATCAAAAGCGCTGTAATCGCCGGACGTTCGCTGGGCGGGATGGTGGCGCTGGATTTCGCCCTGCGCTATCCGGACCGCACCCAGGCCGTAATCGCGATTTGCACCGCCGCCAGGTTCAATATCCCTGCCGAGCGCCTCGCCGCGCTGGAGGCGGTCGCCAAGGGGCGCGCCAGCCAGCAGTTCAACACCGACGGTTATTCGCCCAGGACGGTGAAGGAAAGGATGGAGGTGATCCGCGAGGGCTGGGCTGAGCAGGTCAAGACCGACCCGCGCGTGCGCTGGACCGACGTGAAGGCCTGCGCCGCCGCCGATTTCAGGGCGGAGCTAAGTAGGATCAACAAGCCGGTGCTGGTCCTGGCCGGTGCGGACGACACCACCGCGACGCCTGAGGATGCGCGGTTTATCGCCGAGCACATTGCGGGCGCCAGGCTGGTGGTGATTGCCGATGCGGCCCACAATCTGCCGACCGAAAAACCGGCCGAAGTCAACGCCGAAATCGAGAAGTTCCTCTCGCAACTCTAAGCCTTGGGAATAACTCACGTGAGCTTGAAAAACAAAGCAGCCATCGTTGGGGTTTATGAGCATCCCACCCGCTTTGCGCCGAGCAAGACCACCTACCAGATTATTGCGGAAAGCGCGCGCGAGGCCTTGGCGGATGCCGGTTTGACGATCAAGGACGTGGATGGATTGTTCAACGCCGGCGCCGGATTCAGCCTCGGGCTGGCGGATTACCTCAACGTTAATCCAAGCTACACCGACACCACTAATTACGGCGGCTCCTCTTTTGTCGGCCACGCCGCCCACGCGGCCGCGGCGATTTCAGCAGGTCTGTGCAGTGTAGCGCTCATCTGTTACAGCGCTACGCCCGTATCCGCCCCGATGGCCGGTGGCGGCGGCGGGATGCCGCTGGATCCAGCCTCCAATTTCGAAAATCCCTACGGCGTCACGATTATCAACGGCTATGCGCTGACGGCGCAGCGCCATATGCACGAGTACGGCACTACCTCAGAACAGTTGGCGGAAATCGCAGTGACGATGCGTCTGCATGCGTCGATGAATCCCAACGCCAAGTACCGCGATCCGATTACCGTCGAGGACGTGCTCAAGTCGCGCGTAATCTCCTCGCCCCTGCATCTGCTTGATTGCTGCGTGGTCAGTGATGGGGGCGGCGCCGTGGTGATGACCTCGGCGGAGCGCGCCCGCGATTTGCGCAAAAAGCCGATCTATCTCCTGGGATCGGGCGAGGCGATGCGCCACGGCGCAGGGGGTCATCGTGATTTGATGGACATTGCGACCAACGATTCTGCGCGTCAGGCTTACGAACGCAGCGGTCTTGGCCCCAAAGATATCGACATGGCGATGATCTATGACTCTTTTACGATCACCGTCCTGATGCAGTTGGAGGCGCTGGGGATGTGCAAGCGGGGCGAAGGTGGCGCCTGGGTGAGCGGCGGACGCTTGCGTTACGACAGCGAATTTCCGATCAACACCGACGGCGGCGGTCTATCGTCCAACCATCCGGGGATGCGCGGGATCTTCCTGCTGATCGAGGCGGTCAGGCAGTTACGCGGCGAAGGCGGCCCGCGCCAGGCGAAAAAGCGGCTGCGCACCGCGGTTGCGACCGGAATCGGCGGGATCCTGGGTTACCGGCACGCCGCGGCAACCGTGATTCTCTCCAACGAATAGTCACCGGAAAAGGCACCGATCATGCCCGAGGAAAAAGAAAAAAGAACCTATCAGAAATTCGTGCCGGTGTTCGACGAGGAGAACCGGCCATTTTGGGAAGCGACCAAGCGGCACGAACTGTTCGTCCAGCGGTGCCGCGAGTGTGGCTTCCTCCAGTTCCATCCGCGGGCGGTCTGCGCCAAGTGCCTCTCCTCCAATGTGCAATGGGTAAAATCCGCGGGAAAGGGAAAGATCTATACCTACACGGTGACCTACCAGAATCCGACGCGCGGGTTTCGCGATTCACTGCCCTACATCCTGGCCTATGTCGACCTCGATGAAGGGGTCAAAATGTTGGCGAACGTTGTCGACTGCAAACCCGAGGAGGTTAAAATAGGAATGCCGGTCGAAGCGGTTTTTGCTGACGTTACGCCTGAGGTCACCTTGGTCAATTTCCGCCCGGCCAGGTAAACTGCCCAGGGAATCGACTGTTAAGCAGATGGCTACTATTCTCGACCTTCACAGCCATAGCGAGGCTTCAGAAGACAGCCGTGCGCCGGTTGAAGCATATCTCAACTGGATTCGGCTGCGGCGGCAGGAACGACCCATTGACGGGATCGTCCTGACCGAGCATCGCCAATGGAACGCCGGCGCCGATTATCGCGCGCTGGAAGATAAGTTCGGGATCATGATCCTGAAAGCGACGGAGGCGGAAACCGACTACGGGCATATGCTGGTGTTCGGCGTCAATGACGAGATCGTGCATCGTTTCGATTTCGCCAATATCCGTATCCCGGCGCAGGAACTGATCGACACCGTGGCGCGGATGGGCGGGGTTGTCGTCCCGTGCCATCCCGGACGCCCCACGGTCGGCCTGTGCGAGCACTACGCCAGCAAGCCGCCGTTGGAAAACGTGGTCGCCGTCGAGCTGCTCAACGGCGGTTCGCGCCGCGGTGAGGACGAGCGTGCGGCGGCCCTGGTCGCCAAGTATGGCTATCGCGCTACCGGCGGATCGGATTCGCATTTGGTAAGCCTGATCGGTGTTTGCGCGACGCGCTTTGATGCCGATATCAAGGATATCGACGATTTGGTGCGCGAATTGAAATCCGGACGCTACGAAGCGGTGGACTTTCGCGCGCCGCGCAAACCGGTTCCGCGCGCCGTTCCCGAGCAGACGGCGTGAGCGCGTGGAGGGTGGGCAGGAACACCGCAATTTGGAAGGAAAAATGACACTCGACTACGATCCAGCGATAATCGGCAAGGTGTTTGAAGAAACCGATCCGGTAGCCGTCTCGGCGCAGGAGATCAAGGATTTCTGCGCCGCCATCGGCGAGACCAATCCGTGGTACACCGACGAGGAGGCGGCACGCAAAGGTCCTTACGGAGAGATCGTCGCACCGCCGATGTTCGTGCTGACCTTCCGCAACGGGCGGCATTTCTTTCAAAATATACCGCGTTTCGGCAAAGGTGGTTTCGATGCCGGCCGCGACGTGGAGTTCGTCAACCCGGTCCATGCCGGCGATCGGATTACGCTGGTATCGCACGTCAAGGAAATCTATGAGAAGACCGGACGCAGCGGCGCGATGTACTTTGTGACCATCCGCTCCACGGTCAAAAATCAGAAAAACGAGGTGGTTGCGCACATCGACCACCGTTTCATGGGACGACTATGAGCGGCAACCAGGTCAGATCGATGCAGGAGATCAACATTGGCGACAACATCGGCCCGCAGCCGTTGTTTTTAGCCAAGGACCGCGTCCGTGCCTACTGCAACGCGGCCGGGCTGGCCGGAGTGCCGCGATTCACCGACGATGAGGGCGCGCGCAAGGAAGGGTTGCCCGGCATGATAACGCCCGGCAACATGAGTGCCGCCCTGATCGGCAAACTGGTCACTGACTGGGCGCGTCCCTATAACGGCCGCCTGGTCAGAATCGGCACGACCTATCGCAGTCCCGTTTTGCCCGAACACAACCTCTCGCTGCAGGGCTTCGTCACCCAGGTCGATCACGGCGAGCGCACGGCCGAACTCGACATCTGGATCGAAAACGAGGACGGCGACCGTCTGGTGACTGCCACCGCGACCGTCAGGTTTCCGTAGACCGCTGTCTTCGCGCCTGATTTTTCCCCGCGCTTGCGTTCTCCATTCTGGATCAGGGCCGGGGCTTTGTTCCCGCCGCGGCGAAGCACAACAGGCATCCGAAAAAGCGCCCCGACGCCTCGCGCTGTTTGAGATCGGCGAACCAATCGGCAACCGTCTGCTCGCTGAGCAGGCCGCGCTCGATGGCGGCTCTGGCCGTTGCGTCGAGTCTCAAGAGCGCGTTGGTGTCTGACAAACTGTGGGACATTATCGGCGTGGGGACGATCGTCACGTCCACCAGCCCGTTGGCGGTGAACAGGCCGAACAGCGAGCGCCCAATCCAGGACGAGCGGATAGCGTCGGCCAGCGCCTGGACGAGCGTGCGGGTGGTAGCGCGGTCAGCGGCGTCGATCACCAGGGTCGAATGGTCGGGTTCGAAGACCACGACCCGCCCGCCCGGTCTGGTCACGCGCACCATCTGATAAACCGCCCGGGCGGGGTCATCCAGGTGCTGGAGGACACGCTCGGACCAGCAGGCGGCAAAGGAGCCGTCGGTAAATTCCAGTTCATGCGCATCGCCAACCATGAATTGCAGTTCATCACCGAAAAGCTTTGAGCGCCGGCGTGCCTCCTCCACCATCGCTTCACTGGCATCGACGGCAATCACTTTGCCGCCCGGAGCCACCAGCGCGGACAATTCGCGGGCATCGTCGCCCAGCCCACAACCCACATCCAGCACACAGTCGCCCGCGCTCAGGTTCAGCAGGCCGTAACGAGCGCGGCTGAGAGCGCGCAGCCGGCTGCCGGTCTGCTCCAGGTAGGCGACATATTCGCCGGTCTGTCCGGTCGCGTTGAGATTGCTGAAGCGTCCCGGTCTGAAGCCGGCTTGCGAGATTTCCTTCATACGAGTCCTTTACATCTGATTTTTATTCTTGAATCGGCCAATCCAAGCAGGCGCCACAAGGTCATCATCTGCTCAGCGAGGGGTTGAACACCGAATGAGGGTCCATTTGAGCCGAGGTTTTCGCTTTTTTCACGCGTTCGCTCCCCGATCTTTTCCGCCAATTTAACCTAACAAGCAGATTAGCGCATCCCAGTCAGCTAGTAAGAGTCCTCAAATTGGCATAGAAACGCACCATCAGGCGAACAATCGCACTGAAGGGAGGAAAAATCCATGGAACTGCGTTTATTGGAAACCGAAGCGGAACGGGCGGCCTTCGAACGGGCGTTGACGCAAGCGCGCGCAACCAAGGGCTCGGGATTTATGGAAAAGCAACGTTCGCGACTGGGACGCGTACACATGGCCTTTGCAGACCTGTGGGCGGTCTTCGACGAGACCAGCAGCACGCCGGATCGGATGCTGGCGGGATTCGCGATGCACAGCCTGGATCTGTTCAGCCAGAGCTATCCGCGTCCCGATCTGACTAACCTGCCGCCAGAGGAGGTGTTCGAAGTCGGCGAACTATGGGCGCTGAGCCTTGGAGCCGGAGCGGCGGCTCGTCATGGCGGTTTCATCGTGCTGGGCATGCAGGGCGCGAAGACGCTGCTGATTTATCCAATCGCCAAGCCATGGGACCTCACTGGGAATTATCCCGACTACCGCGCGGTTGACTCGCCGATCGTATGGCCATTTGCCGAAACTTTGGACGGCCAGAAAATTTATGTCCAACCGATGCTGCTGGACGGTGAAAACCTTGTCCGGCGCATCGAGGCTGCCACGCGCCCGGGGTACGAAGCGCTGGACGGCAACCGCCGGATTCGTTTCGACAATCCGCTGGAGGCCGCGATCCGGGAGCGCAGAATGGCGCGGATGGAGCGTGCGGCGCGCAATCGGGAGCGACTGGCGGTGCCGGACTCAACCGGCGCGATGGTTAGTGCAAAATAAGTGAGGCGGCCGAATCACGTTCGGCCTGCTAAGCCGGCCGAACTTCGAGGGAATGAAAACGATGGGCAATTACACCAGAGATGATTTGGACGCCAAAGCACTGAGAAGGCTGCTGACTGAAGACCAAATAGCGACGCTGTCGGAGTTGATCGAACGGGCCAGCGCTATCATGTTCGATGCGGTTGCCGGCGACGGCAGCTGGCAGGCGGAATTCACGCGGGAGCAAAAGAGCACGATTTGCCAGCGGATCATCGTGCGGATGGTAGGGGAGTTGTTCAAACCGGAAGAGCCGTCGAAACGTTCTTCCATTCTGCATTAACCATGTCGTTTTGGGGGCACCCTGGCCAAAGATGGCGGCGCAAGGTCCATTACCGATGGCTGAAATCAACCTGATGCGCGAAATACTGGAGGGCTCCGGACACGTTATCGTTACGCCCCGCTCTCCGCCTGGCCCCCAGGCAGGCTTCGCGCTTGCGGCCATGCGCCGGCGGGCTACTTCATTATTTCCATCAGCCCGCCGGGCGTGGAGTACTTGGCGAAGTCGCGATATTGCATGGGAACCTGCGAATTGATGAAGACGTCGTGACCCTCAGCGTCCTGGGTCGTGCCGGTTGTCATGTGATCGTTTTGCACGTCCCAGATGCACGACGTGACCGAGGCCGGCACCAGTCCCAGGGCCGGCGCCGGCGTCTCGCGCGGAGCCACCAGTGCAAGTTTCCACAGCTTCAGGTGGGCGTCATACACATCTTCCCATAGCGAATAATGGGTGTAAGCATCCTCGTAAATGATGCGGCTGCCGTAGCAGTAGCCGGCGCGCTCCGAAGGCACCCGGCGCACATCGATTACGTCCACGTCGCGCACCTGCCACGTCCCCCATGACGGTTTGGGCCAGCCAATCGGCATGTAGTAATGGCGGGGGAAGTCGCCGGCGACCGCCGCATAGGTTCCCGTTAAGGCAAGGATCTTTCGACGTCCCAGAAAATGCGCGTCGAACAGTGCGATGCCGCCGTTGAAGCCGTTATTGCGCGCGTCATCCTGAAGATAATCAGTGCCGACCACCTGGGTGCAGCGCGCCGGAATACCTAATCTCAGCGAGCGGCGGAAAGATGGAATATATATGTACAACTCCTCCGGCCGCTGGTTATCCTTGAAAAACTCGGTAAGTTGCGCGGTGTACTTGGATTGCTCGGGCGCCTCGACCGCGGTCCATTCAGTGAGCCATACACCCGCGGCCCCGGCCTCCTCCCGAGCTACACCGGGATCGGTGTTGTACGCAGTCTGCCGATAGACGTAGTCCAACAGCGTGCAGTAGATATTGTGGAAGCGATCCTCGGTGCAGGTGCGGAAAGGATTGGCGGGAGTACCTGCAATCAGATGCGGACTGTAGGCAAACCACAAGTCCACCAGCAGTTTGTAGCCCTTGTCGGGTTCCTGCGGATTCGGAAACGGCTCGCCCGCGACATAATTGGCGATGTCGTTGTGGCCGTTGGCCAAATGCACGACACGCACCGGTTCCTTCTGCGCCGCGGTGTAAGTCCGCGGCAGCGGTTCGATCACGGTCGGACCGACATTCAGCTCGGCTTGTTTCGGCATCTTCCAGAAGAACCGGCCGGCGAACAATTGCTGCATTCCCATCGGCATGAACTGCTGATACTCGCGCCAGTTGGCGGTCGTGATCCGGGTACCCGGACTGATGGTGCCCTGCTGGTCGGCGGTTGCGGCGATCCAGCTTCTGATTTCCGCCGGTTCGGAATCCTTCACCTGCTGCGCTGAGGCTTTGGCGGCGATAAAGGCGGACAGCAGTACGGCCATACAGATAGTCAATGGCCGATGCGCCCAGCAATGCCGCCCGCTGCGATCGTAAACGCTACCGATTTGGCTTGAATTTGATCTGGTTTTAGAGGGCGCCGTCGGCGCCAATAATTCGGTTCTATCAAAGGATCGTTCCAAGCCGGGCAAAAACTAACGTAGCCCAAGAGTACTCGCAACTTTGGCAGCAGTAATGTTTGTGAATAATTCGTACGATTCGCCTTTTCTGTCATCCGATCCTCCAGTAAGCTGAAGCGAAACCTCGATGGCGGCTGGAGGAGGAGGTGAATTTTGGCGTCCAGAAAACCTGATATGACAGCTTTTGCTGAAGCGATCCGCTCGCGCAGGCGCGTTCTGGACCTCACTCAGGATGAAATCGCGCGCCGCATCGGCACCACTACTCCATATGTGGGTCACCTGGAGTCGGGGAAACGCCATCCTTCAGAAAGAATTGTGGTCAAGCTGGCCGATGCTCTTGGGATGGATCGCGGGCAGCTTTTCCTGCTCGCCAACCCTCAGGCTCACGCGATCATCTCGCCGCCCGATGAAGACTCCAACCGATCGGCCTGGCAGGATTTCCGCCGCGACAAGCAGTTACAACGGATCCATAACATCTCCGGCGAAGAAATGGTCCTGCTGTCGCGCGTCGAGCTGATGGGACGGGTGAGAAGCCCGCGCGACTTCCTGTTTATTCTCTATACAGTGCGCCAGGCGCTGGGCCGCGAAACGTAATTACCAGTCACAATAACGAACGCGCCTCGCCGGGTTTGAGATCGACGGCGGTCGAGGCGGGTCGAGGCACTGCGTCATGGCCGGGCGCCGGAAAGGCAGCGAAAGCCGCCAGCCCACCGGCCACGCAAAGTGCGCCGCACACTTGCATCGCCGTGGAATAGGCCGCCGTGCGATCGAACATCCGGCCGACTATCACCGGACCGATGGCGAAGCCGATCAGGCTGCAGAAATTCAGCAAACCGAGCAGGGAACCGAAGCGTCGAAGCCCCAGGGTTTCAACCAGCAGTATCGGTCCGGCAATCGGTGCCGACCCGACAAACAGGCCAACCATTGCCAGGGCTGCAATAAGAATCGGCACTGCGGCGGGCCGGTAACCAATCCCGCCGAACAGGGCCACACCCGCTCCCAGCATCCCCATCGACCACGCCAAAGTGGCTCGCCCTCCGAACCGATCGGCAGCCATCCCCACCAGAAAGAAGCTCGCAACCGCGACCGCGGAGGTGATGCTCATCAGGATCGCCGCCATGCTTTGCGAATAGCCCGCATTAAGCAGCACAGGCACGAAATGGTAATGGAAGCCGCCGAAGCCGGCACCGTAACCGAGCTGTACCAACACCAGCAGCCAGAACGGTGTCGTGCGCAGCGCCGGCGAAAACTCCAGACCTGACACGGCTTGGCCGCTTTTCCCGTCCGCTTGGCGGGCTTCGCTCGACTCCGCGGGCCGCGTACGCACAATCAGAAGCACCAGCGGCATCACCAGCACGATTATGGGAACCGCTGAAATCGCCAACGTCGTGCGTGTGCCGTGGACCAGCAGCAGGTGACTGATCACCAATGGCATCGTTACCGACGCAGCCGCCGCGCCGGCCAACGTACTTGCCAGCGCCAGTCCACGCCGTTGACTGAACCAATTGGTAGCCACGACACTGGCCGGAATCATCGTCGAGCAGCCGACGCCGGCGCCGATCAGAACGTATGCCCACAGCACCGTGCCCAGCGAATGGGCTCGGCTGGCCATCAACAACCCGGCAATCACGAAGGCGGCGCCCGACCCCATCACCAGGCTGGCGTCAAGGCGGTCGAGCAGCCATCCGGCAAGCGGCGCACTCAAACCCATCGCCAGGCTGAAACAGGTCGCGATCAGCGAAACCTGGGCATGCGTCCAGCCGAACAATTTCACGAATGCGGCAAAGTAAAAGCTGAGAGTATTGGAAGTCGGTCCCAGAATCAGGAGAAGCGCAATAAACAGAGTCGCGACGACGAACAGCGATCGCCGTTGTTTCTGAGCCATCCCCATTTACCTCCCGGCGCAGACTGGCGCCCGCAGCGCAAGATGATCGCGGCATCCTGACCGTGGCGCGGGTGGCTGGGGCTGCGACCGTTGTCGTCCCCGAAACCAAATCCTGCGCGTGGAAGGACGCCGTCCCGGCCCCTTTCATAGCGCGTTGCGGCTGCGCCGTCACGGCAAACCGTTTTTTTTATTGCCAGGAGTCTTGTTGGATTTCCGGGAGCCCGGTTTAGCCCGCTGCGGCAGTTGGTAACGGCGCGGATCAGACCGTACGCCGGCGGCAATTGACAGTGTCGCCGTTGGGTTAGGATACTCCAAGTGGGGTCCGTGTTGGCAAGGGGGCGCGACCCCATAAGGGTAGGAGAGACTCGGCAGTGATCGAGGTAAAAACGTCCACATGCAGAGCCTGTTCAGCGTACTGTCCGATTGAAGTCACGATCGAAGACGGGCGCATCGCCAAGGTTGACGGCAATCATGCCGCGCCGTTGTATGAGGGTTTCATCTGCCCCAAGGGTCGCGCGCTGCCGGCGATGCACAACGATCCGAATCGGTTGACGCACTGTCTCAAACGCCAGCCCGATGGCAGTTTCAAGCCAATCAGCAGTGCACAGGCGATCGACGAGATCAGCGATAAAGTCTCCGAATTAATCGCGAAGTACGGACCGCGTTCAATCGCCGGATTTACCGGCGGCCCCAGTGTGGAGCAGCCGGCCTCGGCGCCGCTGATGCTGGCGTTTCTGCGCGCAATCGGATCGCCGATGGTGTTCAGCGCCGCGACTTTCGACCAGCCCGGCATCAATATCGCCAATGCGCTGCATGGCACCTGGGCGGGCGGACGGATGCGGCCCGAAAATTGGGAGGTCTTTTTGCTGATTGGCGGCAACCCGATCATCTCCAAGCAATATTTCGGGCAGAATCCGGGCCATCAGCTCAAGGCGTTCTTAAAGACCGGCGCAAAACTTATCGTGATCGATCCGCGCCGTACGGAAACCGCCCGCAAGGCTCATGTCCATCTGCAATCCATCCCCGGTGAAGACCCTGCTATTTTGGCCGGTTTGATCAACCTGGTGATCACCAATGGTTGGGTGAATCGGGAATTCGTCGCGCGCAATGCGCAGGGCCTCGAGCAACTGGCGCACGCGGTCAGCGGTTTCACGCCCGACTATGTCGCCGAGCGCGCGGGTGTCGAACCGCAGGATTTGCAGCAGGCCGCCAGCATTATCGGTCATGCCAAAGCGGGCGACTTCGGCTGCGGAACGGGCCCCTCGATGGCCACACGAGGCACGCTTACGGCATACCTGATGCTTTGCCTGCAAACGCTGCGCGGCTTTTGGGCGCCGGAAGGTCAGGAAGCCGTTCAGCCCCGTGTGCTGCTGCCACGCGTAAAATTCAAGGCTCAACCGCGCGCGCCATACCCGGCGTGGGGATTTGGCGAAAAGCTGCGCGTGCGCGGACTCCAGCAGTCCGTCGCAGGTTTGCCTTCCGGAGGATTGGCGGAGGAGATACTGACGCCTGGGGAAGGCCAGATCCGCGCCCTGTTCCTGCATGGCGGCGCGATGCTCAGTTGGCCGCAGCAGGACCTGACAGCGCGGGCCTTGCGCGCGCTCGATCTGCTGGTTATTCACGATATCGAATTGTCCCCCACGGCGCGGATGGCCCATTACGTAATCGCCACCAAAATGGGTTTCGAAATACCTGCGATTTCCCTGGTCGGCGAGATCTCCAGCCTGCTCCATCCGGGCTATGGATGGGCTGAGCCTTACGCCGCGTATCATCCGGCGCTGATCGACCCGCCCGAGGGAGCCGACGTCCTGGAAGCCTGGCAAATCTATTACCGGATGGCGCGCAAACTCGGCCTGCAGCTGAAATTCGGATCGGGCAAGCCGCCACTGGATATGGAGCACGAACCGACCACCGATGACCTCTACGAATACCTCTGCAAGGGGTCGGCAGTGGCGCTTTCCGAGGTCAAAAAGTACCCCGACGGACACATTTTCGACGAGGCACGCGAAATGGTTGGTCCGCGCGATCCGGACTGTACGGCGCGGTTGGAACTGGCCAACACCACGATGATCTCAGAACTGGCAACGGTGCGATCCGAGGATGTCTCCGCGCGCCGTCGACTCAACCAGGATTTCCCCTTTCTGCTCATCCCGCGCCGGATGCAGAACGTAACCAATGCTGCGTACCGGCCGCCCGGCGTGCTCAGAACTCCATACAATCCGCTGTTTATGAATCCGCTCGACCTGGACCAGCTCTCGCTGCGTAACGGAGATCTGGTCGAGATTCGGTCGCGTAACGGACGGATTGCCGGCGTGGTCCAGGCCGATCGGGGGCTCAGGCGCGGAGTTGTTGCCCTGACCCATGGCTTCGGCAAAAACCCCGGCGAAGAGTCGGACCCGCGCAAGGACGGCTGTAATGTCAATCGCCTTACGCGAGTCGATGATGATTACGACCCGTACACCGGAATCCCGCGAATGGGGGCATTGCCGGTTTCGGTTTCGCCTCTGTCCGTCATTTAACTGAAGACATCAATAGTAGGGATAATACGGGCGATAATAGCCGTACCCATAAGGATTGCCGTAGTAGCGGTGCTGCACCTCATTACCGATCAGGTAACCACCCAGCGCACCCCCGAGACCGCCAATGATGGCTCCGGTACCCGGAGCCCCGACCGCCGACCCAACCAACGCGCCGCCGCCAGCGCCAAGGCCGGTTCCCGCCAGCGTATAAGTCTCACGCGGGGTCATGTAGCATCCACCAAGTGCGAAGGCGACCAGCACCGCGGCCAGCAACCCGATCATCCTTTTTTTAATGCTCAGACCAGCTTTGACGCTGTTTGCTTTCATGATGGTTCGAGACCTCCTGCGGATCTCCCTTCCCTCTGACACTTGGACGATATGAACCGGTATTTTGTTTACCAGGGTTCTATATGGCGGTCTGAAGCGGCGGGCGGCGAGACCGTCCCAAGTGTCGATTGCGCACCGCGTCTGAGGGGAAACAGCGTCGGATACGCCGAAAAAGTCACCAAAACCAGGATGGCACGGATTTCGCTTGCCTATCTCGATTTCGACTCATCCATCTGGTCTGGTAAACTTTACGCGATTTGCAAACCGGACGCGTCTGCCTGATGGACACTATACTGGTAACCGGAGGGGCTGGATTTATCGGCTGCAATTTCGTCCGGATGGCGCTGCGGCAGACCGTTTCCCGCGTGGTCGTATTCGACAAACTGACCTATGCGGGCTCGCTGCTGAACCTCAAAGACGTCGAGCACCATCCGCGCTATGAGTTTGTCCGCGGCGATATCGCGGATCGGCGGTTAGTGGCGGAGGTGCTGCAGGGATTTCGCCCCACTTCGATCGTCCATTTCGCTGCCGAGACCCACGTGGATCGCTCGATCGAGGGGCCGCGCAATTTCCTTGACGCCAACGTAATCGGCACATTCGAGTTGCTCGAAGCGGCCTTGGCCTATTATCGGGGGCTGGGCGAAAAAGGCCGGGATTTCCGTTTCGTCCATGTTTCCACCGACGAGGTTTACGGCAGTCTGGGACCCCAGGGATATTTCCGCGAAGATTCACATTACGCGCCAAATTCGCCGTACGCGGCGTCGAAAGCAGCCGCAGACCATTTCGTGCGCGCGTATTTCCGGACCTTCAATCTGCCCACGCTGATCACCAACTGTTCGAACAACTACGGCTATTATCAATTCCCCGAAAAACTGGTCCCGCTGATGTTGCTCAACGCCGCCGCCGGCCGCAACCTGCCAATTTACGGCGACGGGCTTAACGTGCGTGACTGGCTGTTCGTGGAGGACCATTGCGCGGCCGTGCTGGCGGTTTTGCGCTACGGTAAGATCGGTGAAAAGTACAATATCGGCGGCGGCAACGAACTCAACAACCTGCAGATGCTGGAGGCATTATGCTCAGCCTTGGACGAGCGGCTCCCGGCCAAGGAAAATCCGGCCTTGAAAGCGCGTGGCCTGACCAGTTATCTCCAGTTGCGGGTGTTCGTGCCCGACCGTCCGGGTCACGACCGCCGTTACGCGACCGATACTTCCAGAATCCGCAATGAATTGGGATGGCGCCCCGCGTGCCGGTTCGAGGACGGTATCAGGCGTACTGTCCGCTGGTACCTCGACAATACCGCCTGGTGCGAAACGGTATTGGCAGGACGATCCGGCGCCCGCCCCCCTTTCATTCCGGACAATCATCAGAGTTGATACGGGCGGGAATCGATCGAACATGAAATTCACCTCCACTGAGCTCGAGGGCGTGTTGGTGATCGAACCCGATGTTTTCAGGGACGGGCGCGGCTTTTTCCTGGAAAGCTACAACCAGCGCAAATATACCGAGGCCGGCGTCACCGAGGTCTTTGTCCAGGACAACCATTCGCTTTCCCGCCGCGGCACGATCCGCGGCCTCCATACGCAGCGGACACGTCCGCAAGCCAAGCTGATTCGGGTTGTGCGCGGCGCGATTTTCGATGTCGTGGTCGATATTCGCAGAGGCTCGCCGACCTTCCTGCGCTGGATCGGGGTTGAACTTGGCGCCGAGAATTTTCTGCAATGCTACGTACCCGCCGGCTACGCTCACGGGTTTTGCGTTCTGAGCGAGATGGCCGAAGTCGAATACAAGTGTAGCCAGCTTTACGATCCCGCCGACGAACTGGCGATTTTGTGGAATGATCCGGAAATCGGCGTTAAATGGCCGGCCGATGAGCCCATCCTGTCCGCCAGGGACAGCCTGGCTCGCCCGCTCAGGGACGTGATGAACTTGTTGCCGCAATACAAAGGGACCTGTCTATGAAAATCCTGGTCACTGGCGGCGAGGGACAACTCGGGCGGGCCTTCATCCCCGTATTAAAAGAGCATGAGATAGTGTCGATCGGACACGATCGGCTTGACATCACCGATTGTGCAGCGGTGCATGCGGCGATCGAGGCCTTGGCCCCCGATCTCGTGATTAACACCGCGGCTTACAACGACGTGGACGGCTCGGAGAGCAACCGCGCCCAGGCGCACGCCGTTAATGCGACAGGCCCCCGCAACCTGGCGATGGCCACCGCCTCCTTGCGCATACCTTTGATGCACTTCTCGACCGACTATGTATTCGATGGCGCCCTGCGGCGGCCCTATGACGAATCCGACACGCCGCGTCCGCTCTCAGCCTACGGCGCCGACAAACTGGCGGGCGAAGAAGCAGTCAGGCAACTCAACCAACGTCATTACATCGTGCGCACGGCATGGCTGTTCAGCGCGGGCGGCAGGAATTTTCTCAACACGATGCGCGCGATGAGCGATCGCCCGCAGGTCCGGGTTGTATGCGATCAAAGCAGTTCGCCCACCTACGTCCCGCATCTGGCGGCGGCCGCGGCGGCGCTGATTGACACCGGCGCTTACGGCACCTTTCACCTGGCCGGCCAGGGCGGGACTTCCAAATTCGAGCTGGTGCGGCTGTGTTTCTCGATGCTGAAGCTGAAAACCGAAGTCCTGCCGGTGCCGCTTTCCGAATTCCCTTCGCCCGCGCGCCGGCCCGCCTATTCGGTCCTCACCACAACGCGCGAGCCGCGCATTACACTGCCGCGATGGCAGGAGGGCTTGAGCGAGTTCGTTCGCGCCCTTGAAAGCGGCATCTGAGGTCAGGCGCCGGATCAAATCCGGCATGTGCTTCGACGAACCGGACTGCTTCCATTTGAAGCTGATCCAGTTTTCCACGCCTCGACAGACACCACCGCCGCACACTTCTTTCCTTGATAGCGCCGCGCACATCCCACTATCCTGTCGCAGGCCTTTCTCAAGGAGCCCGGCGATGGCGCAGAACGTTCCGGATTTTCGTTTCGGTGAAGACGCGATCAAGGTGCGGCAGTTTCTCTACCAGTTCTGGTGCGAGCGCGGTTATCCGCCCGCCCTGCGCGACGCCGCCGAGGCGACCGGCTTCGATCGCCGCCGGCTGATGCAGGCCTATCGCGAGCTGGACCTGGGTATCATGATCGTCATCGACCAGGAGGCGGAAAACGTTAACATTCTGAAATGCATGCCGTTCTCCGCCTACCCCACCCAGGCGCGCCTGATGATGGACGGCAGATTCCACAGCTATCTGGGCTGCGCGATGGAAGCGATGGCGGCCTCGCGGATGCCGCCGTTTGCTGGCAAGGCGTGCGAAATCGAAGCTTATTGCGCCTGCTGCCTGGCGCGCATCGGCCTGGTTATGACCGACGGCGCGGTGATTTCAGCGCGGCCGGATTCCGTTCTGATTCACGTAAGCCTCAGTCCCTGGTACTGGAACACGACCAACGTGATGCGGATGTGTGACAGCATGAATTTCGTTCTCGATCGCTCCCACGCCGACCGCTTCGAGCGCCAGGCCGGCCGGCGCGGCGCGATCTTCACGCTGGAGCAGGGCCTCGCCTTCGTGAGCCGCGGCGTGAGCACGCGCATGTGGGATCCCCATCGCCCGCCGGACTTCATCCGGCCCGCGCAAATGCTCGACGGCCTCAAATCATTAGGCGTCGATGTGAGCATGTGGGAATGACGTCGCGAGGGGCGGCGAAGATCTTTATGGAAATGTTGGTTGAAATCAGGGGCGCAGGATCCAGCCGCCGTCTATGTGCAGGACCTGGCCGGTTATCCAATCGCCCGCCGGCGACGCCAATAGCAGAAGCGCGCCCACCAACTCGTCGGGCTCGCCGGTGGGGCGCAAGGCGACAGTATTTCGCAGCATCTGCATGAACGGTGAATCATCCGGGGCGGCCATCCGGCCGGCCTCGCTGGCGACGTTGCCAGGCGCGATCGCGTTGACCGTGATCTTGTCACGGCCCAATTCCATCGCCAGCGTGGTCGTAATTCCTACCAGGGCAAGCTTGCTCACTCCGTAGCCGGAAGTCGCCGGATACGCGCCGCCGGAAACCTGGTTGATGATCCGTCCCCCGCCGCGCTTGCGCATGTACGGCACCACCGCCTGGCTGCAAATCAGCGCCCCGTTTACATTGACCGCGATCAGCCGGTTCCATTCCTCCAGCGGCGTGTTGATAATCGGTTTGTAGCTCAACTCCACCATCAGCGCCGCGTTGTTCACCAGGATATCGATACCGCCGAAGACTTCGTTGGCCTTGTCCGCCATCCGGTGGGCCGATTCCGGATTGGAGATGTCCACCTGCATGCCAACCGCCCTACCGCCGCGCTCGGTCAGTTCGCGAGCGACAGCTTGCGCACCAGCGCCGTTCAGGTCCGCCACCACGACCGATGCTCCGGCCGCGCAAAGACCGCCAGCATACGCGGCACCGATACTCCTTTGGCGCGCTCCGGCTCCGGTCACGATTGCCACTTTCCCCTTGAGCGAGAATCTGTCGAGCGTGAAGGCCATTGATGCAGCTCCTTTTCCGTCAACGCAGGCGTATGGTGTTCGTTCCCGGTCAGGCGATCATGTCGTAGCTGCGCAACAGCTTGCCGGGCAAGGCCCCGGTGCAGCGATCTTCCTCGAAGGTAACAGTGCCATTGACGATGGTATAACGGAAGCCTTTCGCCTTCTGGATCAAACGGCGCGCGCCGCCGGGGAAATCCGATTCGTAGTGCGGCTCGTCCATAGCCAGTCTGTCTAGTTCGTACACGATGATATCGGCCGCCATTCCCTCGCGCAGGATGCCGCGATCGCGAAAGCCCGCGATCCAGGCCGGCAGCGCCGCGATTTTGTAGTGCGCGTCCTCGATACTCATCAGGCCGCGGTCGCGAATCCAATGGCTCAGGAAATGCGTGGGCCAGGCGCTCGAGGTCTGATAACGGGTGTGGGCGCCGCCGTCGCCCAATGAAACGTGGGTGCACGGATGCGCGATGATCTCGCCCGAGGCGACGTGCAGATCGCGCCACGCAAAGCGGCATTTCAGACCTTCGTCGACGCACAAATCCAGGAACACATCGACCGGATGCCTGCCCTCCTGCCGCGCGATTTCGCCGATGCTGCGGCCTTCGTAGCGGTAATTGCGCTCCTGCGTGACCTCCAGCACCCGAACTGCGTCCCACGCCTCGGGGGTGCCGCGGCGGGTGCGGTCCATGTCCTGTTTCAAACCGGCGCGGCGGGCGGGATCGCCCAACTTCTGCAGTCGTTGCTCGACGCCGCCCAAGGTCGCTTCGAGCCAATGCGGATTGGTGTCGAAGAGGTTGTAGTCCTCCATCGTGAATTTCTGCGAGACATCGACCGCCATCGACTGCGCGTACATCGGGTAGCCGCGCCGATGCATCTCGCTGAGCCATGCGAGTTGCTCGCGATGCATCTCAGGGTGATTCTCCAACTGCATGACGAGGCCCCATTGCAGCGGGCGCCCGCTCAAGTCCATCAGGCGAATCAGAAACTCCCGGTCGCGATTTGCGCCCATCCGATCGGGGATGCCGCGGGTCCATCCGATATGGCCGACGCCGAATTCCCGCAGAATTTCCGCCAGCGCATAGAATTCCTCGTCCGCCGCCACCTGGGTGGGAAGGTAGCTGCCGTCGCCGGGGCGGTCCTCGAGGCTTTTGTCGGCGGAAAAACCGAACGCGCCGGCCACCATTCCCTCACGGAACAAGCGCTTGATTTCCGCCATTTCCGCGTCCGTTGCCTTGCTCCGTTCGCGCGACTCCTTCACCCCCATCACATAGGAGCGCAACGGGGAGTAGGGGACCAGTGATGCGATGTTGAGCCCGAGCCCCTGCCGCTCAAGGCTGTCGAGATATTCCGGGAAGCTCACCCAATCCCAGCGCATCCCGGCCCGCATCGATTCCATCGGGACCGCTTCGATCCGGCACATCATGTCCATCGCGTCGGCGCGGTCCTCGGGCCTTACCGGCGCAAATCCAAAACCGCACTGACCGCATCGTAATGGCAATGCAGATCGATAGCGCCCGGCGCCACGTAGCATCCGGTCGCATCCAGCTCGCGGCCTCTATCGGACTTGATTCTGCCGCTGATCCTGACGATTCGCCCGTTTTTGACCGCGAGGTCGGCTTTGAACGCCGGAAGCCGGGTGCCATCGACGATCGTACCGTTGCGAATTACCAGGTCGTAGCTGCTCATTGCGGATTACTCCTTGGACCTTTTCGGCGATCGCCCTCGGCAATCCCGCGCAATCCATCTCGCCATCAAAACGAATCACGATTTGGGCGCATTTTCAATGTTCCGAACGGTACCAGGAGGGTTTGCTTGGCGCGAGCGCACGGGCGCGGTCTGGAAGCTCCAATAGTCAGTGGCGATTCCGGGATACCACGTTTCGCCGTTGGCATCTCGGCGAGGCCTGAGTGTTGCCGGCCAGGTAGCACATGCGCGCCGCCACAATCCAGCTCTGCGCAACTCAACTGGGATCCCTATTGCACGCTGTCGGGATGGCACGGAATCACCTCGCTGACCATCGGACTGTACGCGGAAGAGAGAGAATGTACACCTTTATGCATGAATAACTTACAGTAAGGACTAATATCACCGAAGGTTGACTAAAGCGCTCGGTTCAGGGTATAGATTGGGCCGGAGAGTCCAAATGCTTAAGTTTAGATATACTTAAGCGAAAGGTCCTGGGCGAAAGCCCGATGGCCGGACGGGAGCTCCGCCGGTACTACGCGTGAGGTGTTGTTTTTTGGGCGATGAAACCGACGAGCAACAGGTCTGAACGTCGGACGGATTAGTGTGATGAAAGAAGATTCCATCGCGACAGATAAGGTGGTCCAGTCGGTGCTTGCGAAAATCGGCGTTCTGAACGCGAAAGAACTCAAGGCGTGGGAGCATCCGCGGAATGATATCCGGCGCCTGAGCGCGCGCGATTACGCAGCCAGCCTGCGCAGTCAACTGACCTTCGCACAAATTACGGAACTGGTTGACAAAGCCACCGATGTATGGCCCCAGTTTAACCACAAGGTATTGGGGCCGCCCTCGCGGCAATTTTTTGCGCGTGCGGCTGACGCCTTGCACTTGAACGTGAAAGCGGCCCGATACACCAGCCTGGCGTTGTACGGCTTTTATGTGGACGGTTCCCGGACGGCGATGGCCAAGCCGCTGATCTTCGTCAACAGCGCCCATCATGCGTTGGCTATTGGCACCGCTTTTTGCCATGAAGTCGGTCATCATTTCCGGGCCGGCAGCGGCAGAGGCAAATCCAACGAAGTTCGTTTTTATTTCGACGCCGCGTACAACGACCATCTGGACGATCCGGGCGAACTCGCCGCTGACGTGATCGTGGCACTGGGCGGTTATCCTCAAACGGCGGCGAACAGAATCTTCACCCGAAAGCGGCGCAGGCAAATCGCCCGCGCGGGAGGAATCGATCGGTCAGTGATCGGTCGAATAAGGTCGCACCTGGAGACGTCCTACGGTTTTGATTTTTCCAGGACGCTGTCTCCGGATCAGAATCTGCAGTACCTGGCCGGCATGATCCATTATGCTAAACTTCGTGCGGCGTTACTCGAGGAATATGACATATGAGGGAGGAGAGCTTCGGTAAAGTCCTCAAGGAGGCGCGGCTGGCCTTGGGCCTCAGCCAGCAGGCGCTGGCGCGCAAACTCGGGGTGCGGGCCAGCCATGTCGGTTATCTGGAGCAGGGCCGACGCCGTCCCTCTTTAACGCTGCTCAATCGTCTGGCCGATACGCTCGGCATCGACAAGGAACGGCTCTTCCTGCTCTCCCATCCCGAGGCGAAAAACCTGATTGGAAGCGCGAAGGGAGCGCGTTCCAAACCAAAATCGTCGAATGCGTGGAAAGAACTGCTATCCGACAAGGCGGCGTTGATCCGCAACAATGTCACGCCGAAGGAACTGAAGGTGCTGTCCCACGTCGAACTGCTGGGCACAGTGCTTAATCCGCGCGATTACCTCTTTATACTCAATTCAATCAGGCAGGCGGTAAAGGAATAGTTCGAGCCCTGTTTGCGCTCAACTCAATCGCCCCGCCTTACCCGCTCCAGCGCCCTGTATTCGTGGCTGCTGAACTTGCGCGAGAGGCGTTGCGACGACATGTAGCGCAGGTCAGCCGCGACGATCTTGGGAAGCCACGCGGCAAGCACGACCGCGCCCGGGGTCCGCAGCGACGGTAACACGCCAACATGAGCGCTGATAAACCTGCCCCGAAGGGAATAAAAGGTTTTCAGGATAGAGCGGTAGCGACCTCAACGGCTCTGTCCAGCCCGCGGGATTATTCAACGCCTGCCGCGCCCGGCGTCAAGCCGCAAAGGCGCCGAGACAGACGTTGAAGCCGATTCCTGTTGCGGTGAAACTGTCCGCATTTCGCATGATGCCGTAAGAGCATCGGGGCACAGGGCTTTCCGGCTTCTGCTTCAGCCCGGGAATTTTCTGCCTTCGAGCACAGCGCGGGAACACACGCGCAGGTCCGGATTCTTACGCAGTGTAAAGTTCGATTCTTACGCAGTGTAAAGTTTCCTTACAATTAGCAAATATATGCTCAACTAACTGTTAGCATGCAAACTTGACAAAAATCGTGGGGTATGGTTTAGATTTGGTCATGAACAAAATTGTTGTGCGCCGTTTGGCCTCCTTCCTCGTTTTTTCAGCCGCCGCCGCTGCGATCCTTACGTTTTACGGGTCCGATCTGCAATCCATCCCCGTGGTCCAGCAGTTCTCGGGGAGCTGCTACCAGATCTACTTGAGCTGCATGGAGATCTACCGCAACAATCCAACCATTGGCGCTTTCCTGCTCGCTTCGGCGATCGGGATACCCGCGGGGCTCGCTCTTTCCATGGTCTGGCCGCGCAACGGCTTGTTCAGCGTGTTCGGCAGCCGGCGCACCCAGATCGAAGATCCGCGGGCATAGCCCGGAAGGACCGTTCGCTGGTCAATTAATTAAGCCTGCGCCGCCTCGCGCAACAATCCACACGGCATTGTTGTGAACCCGGGGCGCGCCGGTCTGGGGATGGCGTCGGGCACCGCCTGCCGAATTTCCGGGTCATGGCCGTTCATCGAAATACTGCCGCGCCGTTCAATCGGCCGCCGTCGCGCTGAGCCTCTGGACGACCGCCACCGTCAGTCTTGCTCCACGTTGAGAACGAAGTCGCATCGCCGATCCGCGCCGCCTCTTTAACAGATGCGCCGCGTTAGCTCCCACATAGCTTGTTTTCCGTCCGTCGCAGCCAGTGAGGTGAAGCTAGATTTTTAACAGCTCGCGCGTTGCCTCAAATGGAGCGGGTGGTCGGTGAGGATTGACATCCTGCCGCGGCTCTCGCCGAACGGAGATGTCTGAGATCGAAGCCCGAGGTAAGAGGGCATGCTAAACTTACCCCTGCTTGATTTAAAGTCATTCATTCTCGTCCTGATGACTGACATACTGGGAAACAGTTATCCTATGTATTCGCAGAATGGAGGCTTCAAACCGGAGACATCTATGGAGCAATCGACCGATGATCTGATCGGGCGGGTAGCGCGGCTCGAACTGGAACAGGCCAGGCTTCAGCGCAGCAACAAGCGCCTGCGCCTGATGCTCGGGGCGCTCATGCTGTTTTGCGGCGCTCTGACCACGATGGCGGAAACCAATTCCACGGTGCCTGACACGCTGGAGGCGCACCAGTTTTTATTGCGCGACAATGACGGCAAGGTGCGCGGAGCGATTGGCATCTTGCCAGACGGCGCCGTTGGGCTTAATTTCAACGACTCGAAGGGCCGCAGCCGCCTGACAGTTGACCTCGCGAGCAGCGGCTCCCCCGGCCTGGATCTGTTCGATCAGGACGGCAAGTTGCGCGCGACTCTCGCGCTCGGGCCCTCGGGTGATCCGGGGCTGGGTCTATACGGTCCCAATGGCCATCTGCGAACCAGCCTAGATGTTCCCGAAAACCGGACTCCAGGTTTGGCGTTTTATCGCCAAAACGGCAAACCGGCCTGGGGAGTGCCTTGAAGTGATTTCGAAAAAGTTACTGGTAAGGCTCCGCCGTTTTTTGGCTGCGTTGGTTTTGCTCGGCGGGTTCGCCTGCGCGAGCACCGGATGCGGACCGATTTATGACTATCCGGGTTATCCCGCCTACGGCTACGCGCCGTACTCTACCTGGGGTTGGGGCGGTTGGGGATACGATCCCGACTTCGATGTGGACCATCCGTGGGAAGAACATCATAGGTTCGGCCATCATATGGAGTTCTACCACGGCGGCTTCGGAGATGGCTTCCGGGGCGGTTTCCACGGCGGCGGTTTCCATGGCGGCGGATGGGGTCATGGCGGCGGCCATCATTGAACTACTGGCGCGAGTCTGATGCCGCGTCTCATCGCATACTTCTTAAGTCGGGTCCGGTTCCGCTCCCTCGCCCGGCTGCCCTCAGGGGCTTGCGTTGAACTCGTTGAGAATCAGCACGCTCAAAAAGGGCAACTCCCCGCCGTGATCCACCGGTTGCGTGCCGCTTGAACCGGGAAGCGTAACATAATCGACTCCCAGCCCTGCGGGCACCAGGAAGTTGTTGTTATCGACCAGGGCCTCCTTGTAGGGTCCGGACGGGTTTTGTTTGGTGAAATAGGCAAAGGCAACGTCCGAATTCTTTCTCGTGACAACCGAGTCCTTCATCAGCGAGACCAGCGTCACCGGCACCGTGGGCACGAACTGGTAGGTATCGGCTCCCAGCACCTGTTGATAAAGCGGGTTGCTGGTGTCCTGCTTCTGCAGCGCGGTGGCATAGGCCTTGGTCAACAACGGGGTGATCGCGTTGTCGGTGGTGCTCCAGCCCGCGATCTGGGCCAACGCGTAAGTCAGCAGCTCCACCTGGCCGTTGTAGCCGGCGCTTTGCGTGGCGGTGAAATATAGTCCGGCAAGGTTGTTACCGGTTCCGCATGCGGTCGTGCCCGCTGGACAGTTGTAAAAATTGGCGGCCAGGATATTGGTCGGGTCAATCCCCGAATAGCTGGCGAAGCTCAGCACCAGGTAAGCGCTCAGGTAGGGCTTGCTCAATGCTGAAATCGTCGGATCAAGCGAAAACCAGTTGTTGTGGGTCGCGCTGATGTTATCGAACAGGTAGGCCAGGCCGGTGCCGGAAAGATCGAAAAAGCCCGAAAGCGGCGCCGCCTTGCGCAGCGAGACCTCGAGTACCTCGGCGTAAAGCGGATTGCTCTGCATCATGTGCTCAGCCTGCAGCGCGTAGGCTCCCCCCTCCGAATAGCCCGTTACATAGAAGGGCAGGTTGCCGATGATGCCGTACTTCGCGGTCAGGTAGGCGCGCGCGGCCTTGACCATTGCCAGCCCGCTCTGCGCGTTGACCCCAGGATAGACTACGTAGGGATGGGCATGGGTGATATCATCGCCCAAGCCGATATAATCCGGCATCACTACTACGTATCCCTGCGAGGCAAAAATTGCGGCGAGGACGGCGCCGTCCGTATAGGTGCTGGTGTTGCTCAGTGGTGTGAAATTGGACGGCACGTAGCTGCGGTCAACTGTAGTTCCATGAAAATAGAGAATGACGCCCTTGAGCGAGGAGGCACTGATCCGGGGCACCAGGATGCCGCCTGAAACCGGCAGCGCGTTCTGATCGACGTTGATTGCCGTATAATGGATCTTTACCGCATCCACCATCGCGATACCGAGTCGATTGTGCCCGATTGGATTTTCAGCCAGGTCGAAATTGCCAAACTGGGCCGTGTTCAGATTGTTCTCGTTGCTGGTGCAATTGGCCGTCTCCAGCCCCGCGCAGATCACCCCGGTATAAAAGCTGTCCAGCCCCGTGGTGCTGCCGCTGGTCAGCGTCGGATAGCTGGTGACCAATTCACCGTCGATCAGCGCGCCTTCGTTTTTGCCGCTGTTGAACGGCGGCGGCGGAGAAGCGGTAGGCGTGGCGCTTGGCGTCGGACTTGCGGTTGGCGTGATAATGGGCGGCGACGAGCTACTCCCGCATCCCGCCGCAGCAATCGTTACGATGATGAAAAGTGCGGCTGAAAATCCACACTGCCAACGACCAACGGACCGAAGGGAAATTTTTTCCATCTTAAATCGCAATCGCGCTCACCAAAGTCGCCATCAGGCGCGTCATCGACCTCGTCTCGGGCGGCCTGAGCTGTAGCGCCCGAAGCGAATTTCGCGGAATATCTTGCCAGACCCTTTGCAGCGGCGCCATCCGGACCGGTGAAGCAAAATGGTTTGACTCTAGCCATCGGTGAGATGAAGGCGGTCAACGGCTCGAATGCCGCCGTTTGAGACGGTTTGCCATAGAACCCGACCCTTAGCTTGTCTAAAATCTCAGGCGGGAGCGACGCGAATAAAGCTGTTTACGCCGTCAAGCGGCGGACCAGCGCTTCGCCGATCAGCAGGATCATCGCGGCCAGTAATAGGGGTTGGGTGAATCCGACCGTGTGTTTGAATTGCGGCCGCGCCATGACCAGTTCGCTGGCCGGCGGATTGAGGCGGCCGCCAGTTGCCGCGGCCAGGTGTTCGAGCAGGTCATAGTTCGGACGGCGGCGCGGCAGTTCGGCGAACGCTGCGGGGCTGACGGTGTAGGCCAGCGGGGGAAAGGGACGCTCCCGGCCGTCGTGTCCCGATGATAATTCGATGTAGTAGGTACCGGCCGACGGCGCGGCGAAGCTGCCGCTGAGTTCGCCGGGAGCGGATTGCGACAATAGCAGATCCTCGCGGGTGCCGTCCGGGCGCATCACACGCGCCGCCACCATGGCCAACGCCTGGCGCGCGTCGGCGTCGTAGTCGGTCAAATGGAACTCGATACGGCCGTCGCGATAACCCATCGCCACATCGAATTTCGGCAGATTGGCGGCCGGCGGCGTCATCCATTGGAGGATTCGATCCCACAGTCCGCTGAAAACATTGTCGCGGATCCACGGCGACGCCCAGCGCCCGCCGGCGTCTGTGGTTACAGCCAGCGTTTTGCCGGCGCCGTACCGAGTGCTGGCGATTAGCGGTTCGCGTTGTCCGTTGCGCGTGACGAAGGCGTCCAGTGTGGCGCCGGGCCGGAGTTCCGTGCTGACATAGCCTTTGATCGGCGGCAGGCGGCGTCCGCCCATCCCTTTAAGAACCGCATCGGGACTGGTGGTCTGCGGCACGAATTCGTTTTCCACCATCGTGTGCTGCTCGCCGCCATGCTGTCCAACGTCCTGCAACACCAGTTGCGGCAAGGCTTCCGCGCTGGACGTCTGATAGAGCGCTCCACCACCGTACTGGCTAATCGCGTCAAGCAGCCGCACATTGGCTTCGTTGCCAATCGCGATCGACGACACCGTTACGCCGCCCTGCCGGTGCATCGTGGCGACCAGGTCGTAATACATGGCGGCGGTTCCACCGGTCTCGCCGTCGGTCAGGATGACGACGTGCTTGATAGCGGCGCCGCTGGCGGCAAGATCGCGGTCGGCCTGCTTGAGCGCGGGCATCAGGTAAGTGGTGCCGCGTGCCTTGAGCCGATCGATCATCTGATCCAGGTATGGACGGGCGGTTTTCATCGGCTCCAGGGGCACGACCACGAAGGGCTGCGAGTCAAAGCCGATTACCTCGATCAGATCGTTGTCCTTGAGCGTGGCGGCGGCAGCGCGGGCGGCTGCCTTTGCATAGTCAAGCTTCTCCGCGCGGCCCATCGAGCCCGACTTGTCGATGATCAGGACCAGCGCGCGCTGGCGCTCCTTGTGTTCGGGCGGCTTCATGATCACCGGCATGATTGACTCCAGCGTGCTGCCATGCCATCCGCCCAGTCCGAAACTGCGGTCACCGCCAATCATCGCCAACGCGCCGCCTGCACCGACGTATCGGGCCAGGGCCTGCCGGGTCTCAGCGGGCATCTGATCGCGTGCCACGTTATCGAGCAGGACGGCATCAAAGCCGTGCAGGTCGGCATCGAAATGGGTGTCGCGCGGCGCGACCACCTCCGGCTCCATCCCCAGCCGCCGCGCCACGCTCGCCAGATAATTGGAGTCGGGAGAGCCGGCGAAAATCAGAATCTTGCGCTTGGCGCCGATTCCGACCCAGCTTTGGAGCGAGTCGTTCTCATGGTACAGGTCGTCATCCGGGTTGGAAGCCGTAAACGTCGCGCGATAGGAAGTCAACCCGGTGGCGGCGCTGCGGACGGGAAAATCGAACCGCTCGGATCCCGGATTGATTGTGACTGCGCGTTGATCGATGAGCCTGCCGCTTTCGAACAGGCGCACCGTCCCTGCCACCGGATGATCGTTAAGATTGGTTAGCGCCACGCCGACCAGGAAGGAATCGGTGTTGGCCAGCGCATGCGGCGTGCTGACTTCGGAAACGGCGACGTCATGAATCGCGGAGGCCCCCGGCGGCGTGAAGATGTAAAGTTCGGTGTGCGCGGCCAGCAACGCCGCCGATTCCTGGGCGGCGTTACCCTGGTTTTCCCATCCATCGGTGACCAGTACGACGGGCCCGCTGCCCTCGCCCAGAGCCATGAGCTTGGCCAACGCGGCGGCCAGATCGGTAGCTCCAGGACGGCATTGCGTGCATCCCTCGGGACTGGTCAGCGCCGCCAACGCATCGCCGAGATTTTCCGCCACCGGGCGAGCGCCAAAAACAATCGCCGGGTCGCCGGACTTGAGCTTGAGCTGATTGCGGACCAGATCCTCGGTCCAGGCGCGCATCTGGGGCGTGATACTGGCCGACGCGTCCAGCAGGACCGGCTTGGCCGCGCCTTCCGAGGTGCTGAGCCGGTATGGCCCCGCGACCGCCACAACCACCATCGTCAGAACCATCGCGCGCATGATTGGCCCCGGCAATCTGCGCCAGCCATCCAGACGGATCAGCCACCAGATCAGCAGCAGAGCGACGGGAATCAGCAGATAAAGCGCTGCGGGGTGGGTCCACGTCAGCGTACGATAGCTGGCCAGGTCGCGCAGCGAAGCGAGGTCGCGCAATTCCGAAAAGTTATGCATCCAGGGGAAATCGCGAGGCGAATCGATCGTCACGTCAACCCCTGAGCATAGATGCGCCTGCGGCGGTATGTAAACAGGGCCTCGCACGCAGCAAGCGTCAGGATCGCGGCGAGCAGGTACGGAGTCAGGCTCTGACGTTGCGAGAAGTCGCGACGCTCGCCATCCCCAGGCGGTATATCAAGTTTGATTGAGGCCGGATTTTCCAGATTCGACTGATTGAGATCCGCCAGATTCACCGCCCGCAGCCGCCTTTGCGAACCCGGCCCGATTAGCTGATAGATGCCCTGTTCCGCGTCGTCCGTGAACGGCGTTCCCGGCTTCACATTGATGGTTTTTCCCGACGGAGTGATGATCTCGCCGACGCCGGCGGGAACGATCCATGGTTCGCCCGTGCGATAACCTTTGTCCTCGGAACCGAAGCCTGAGAGATAACCGAGTATATTCAGCGTCAGCACGGACATCGGCAGATTGCGCGTGCCCAGATACGGGAAAGGATTGAATCCGAGCACGACATAGCGATGGCCTTGATGCCTGCCGTCCATGATCAGGGAGCCGAGATTGCTGTTGACCACACTCTGCATCCACGGATGGACCGCGAAGGACTCCGGCTGGCGCAGCGCCAGCAGGCGGAAATTGACCCCGTCGGTCAGTGGATCGGGTGAGCGCCAGTCCGTGATCTGAGTGGTGATGCCGGGCACCACGCGCAGTCCGAACACATCGTCACCGCCGGGCGGCATTACCAGCAGCGCGTTGGCGGCGGGCAATTCCCTGGGAATTCCATATTCGAAAATCAGCAGATCGGCCTTGGCCGTTTGGGGTGAGTAGTTCTCGGGGGAAATGGTATGGACATTCAGTTGGGGCAGGTTCTGCAAGCCGGCGGCGTCGGCGGGCGTCGGACTGACGAACAGGATGTTGATCCGCGCGCCGCCCGGTGGCGTCGCCCAGGCGACGTTGTCCAGATTAAAAGCGTCAGCCGGTTTCAAATCCGCGCGATACGAACTGGACGGCGCCAGGGTGGGGAATTCGATATCGGTGATTTCCTGAGGATTCAACCGCGCCTGGGCGCGCGTCAGCGCTTTGCCTTCAGCCGAAATGGTGACTTCGAGGGTTTGCGGCTGGGCGCTGAAATTGGCAACCGTCACTTCGGCCTTGAGCGCGCCGGAGCCGAATTGCGCGCCGCCGACGGCGAACGACCCGATCGCATAGTTGGGAATCGGGTCGCCGGCTTTGAACACGTGCACCGTGGGAGGCACCGGCGGATTGACCGGACTGGCGGTCGCGAACAGGCATTGGGTAAAGCGATGGCCCGACATGATATCGCGCAGCATCCGCGCGACTGCGAGCGGACTCTGGGCGGCATCCACGGCGCGCACCTTGGCGATCGCCGATCGCGCGCGCGAGGGGCTGAGAGCATCGGCTATCTGATGGGGCTGCGGAGCGGTCACATACAATGCGATCGCCACATCATTGCCGTTGGGAATTGCGCCCGCCAGCGCCGCCTTGGCCGCGTCGAGGCGGGCGCCCTCCGGAACCCCAGCCTGCATCGCGGCCGAATTGTCGAGCACCACCGCGACCGGATTGTGCTGATGGATCAGGTAAGGCTGCGCCATCGCGAGTACGACCAGGCTCAGGATCACCAATTCGATCAGGAAGAGCCAATCCAGCCGTGGCCGGCCCCACGGGCGCTCGGCTCGAAGTCCGCGCAACGCTCGATATCCGAGCACGCTGCTGACGATAACGCTGCGCGGCCGCTCCCGCACCAGGTAGGCGATCAGCAGCAGCGGCACCAGCGCGAAGAAAACCAACGCGCCAGGATAGAGAAAACCGAACTGCGACATCATTTACCAGCGCTGCGTGGCCGCGTGGCACAGGCTGGAAAGCCTGTTTTACCAGCGAACCAGGACGCACCGATCCCCATTCCTAATGTACCAGGCCCAGTTCAGTGACGGCGCGGATGAAGAACTCCTGGAAATCGCGCTCGGTGGTGTAAAGCGTGTAGCGCAGGCCGCGTTGCAGGCACATCGCCCGGATCTCGCGCGCCAGGCGCATCAGGGTGGTGCGGTATTGTTCGCGCGCGCGGCGGCCCATCGACACCCGCAGCCGCTCGCCGGTTTCCGAATCGATCACCTCGACGTCGCCTTCCAGGGCCTGCGCTTCCAGTTCGCCGCCGCCCAGGATCTGCACCGCCGTCGCGTCCATGTTGGATGCCACAAACAATCCCATCCCCTGCGCGATCGAATTGAACATCATCTGGAAATCCGAGATAACGAAGACTTTTCCCGCGCGCTTGAGCATGGCCAGCTCGCGCGCCAAAGCAGGCGCGAGATCAAGCTGACCGCCCGGTTTGACGGCGGCTAATTGACGCGCCAATTCGATAATCCGATGCCGTCCGGTGACGAAAGCGGGCGCGGCCGCTTTGCTGTTGCCCGCCAGCACCCGCACCATCACGCGGTCCCCCGATGAGAGCGCGACATAGGCCACCGCCAGCGCCAGGCTGACCGCCGCCTCGAACTTCCGATCGGTGCGCGGCAGTCCCATCGAGGCGCTGGCGTCGATAAAGATGTAGGTGAGCAGATCCTCTTCTTCCTTGAACAGCTTTATGTACAGTTTGTCGCTGCGCCCGTACAGATTCCAGTCGATATAGCGGAAATCATCGCCGGGCGCGTAATGGCGGTAGTCGGCGAACTCCAGCGACGATCCGCGCCGCGGCGACAGATGCGAGCCTTTACCTTGGCCAGCGTATTCGCGCCGCGTTCTGATCCGCAACTGCTCCAGGCGGACCAGGAATTCCGAGGTGAATTGTTCGGGCAATCCGAGCATGCGCGGACGTCAGCGCGGGCGCTTGAGTTTCTTCACCACCAGTTCGAGCAGCGCTTCGGGAGTGACGTTCTCGGCCTCGGCCTGGAAGTTGCGCAGCAGCCGATGGCGCAGCGCGGGCACAATCGCGTCTTCGACATCGTCATAACTGACGCTGACGCGACTGTCGAGCAGCGCGTTGACCTTGGCGCACAGCAGCAAAGCCTGGGCGCCGCGGGGACTGGGGCCGAAGCGCAGGTATTGCGTGATTTCGGGCGGCGCTCCCGGTCCCGACGGCGTTGCCGATGAGATGATTCCGATGGCGTAACGCTCCACCGGCTCGGCGGTCATCACTTCGCGCACCAGCAGCTTGAGTTGCTCGATGGCTTCGGGCGCCTTTTGCGGATCCAGGACCGCTTTGGGCTGATAAACCGAAGCGGTCGTGGTGCGGATCAGGATTTCGCGCAATTCCTCGGGTTTGGGCGGACCGATCACGACCTTGAACATGAACCGATCCATCTGCGCTTCGGGTAGTGGATAGGTGCCTTCCAGTTCGATCGGGTTTTGCGTTGCCAGCACGAAAAAGGGCGGAGCGAGCGCATAGGTGGCGCCGAAAATCGTCACCTGATGCTCCTCCATCGCCTCAAGCACCGCCGACTGTGTTTTGGGCGTGGCGCGGTTGATCTCGTCGCCCAGCACGACATGGGCGAAAATCGGTCCGGGTTTGAACTCGAATTGGCGATGGCCGTCCACCTCGTTGAGGAATTGCGTGCCGGTGATATCCGACGGCATCAGGTCGGGCGTGAACTGGACGCGCTTGAAGCTTAAGCCCAAAGCTTCGGCCGCGGTCTTGACCATCAGCGTCTTGCCCAGTCCGGGGACGCCTTCGATCAGCACGTGGCCGCCGCAAAAGAGTGCGGTCAGGACCTTGCGGATGACGCCCTTATGGCCGACGATGACGCGTCCGACCTCGGCTTCGACCCTGGTGAACACCTCCCGAAATTCGGCCACGCGGTCCTCGGGCCTGACTTGTGGAGCAGCTCCCATCTTTCCTCCTCGACGTTATCTCAGCAGGTCGCGGTAGCGCGGCGGAATGAGCTGTTGTTCGTCAGGTTCGGCGGCAACTCGTTCCTCTTTAAGGGGAAGATTGGCGTAAGGCACTCGGGCCGATGGGCGGTCCGAGTCAATCACGGTTTTGCCCCCGCCGCCGCTGATCAGCGCGGGGGGAACGCGAAATATAACGTAGCGCGCATTCTTCACATCCATTGGGATCCCGTGCTCGCCGGCCTTGTAGAATTTTTCAAAATTCTCGGGTTGAGGAAACTGGCCCAGATGGGTATCGCCTCGCGAGGAGCCATAATCCTTGTGCTGCTGGCCGGGTTGGCGGTTACCTTGTTCCTGGCCCGGTCGGTTGCCTGATTTGAATTGACCCAGGTTTGCGGTGTACCCGGGCTTTTCGAGCGAGGCGATTTGCGGCAGTTCGCCGGGTTGTGGAGCGTGGCCCTTCAGTCCGTTTTTCTGTTGTTGCCGGCCGGATTTCTGCCTGGCTTCCGCTTCCAGGCGGGCCTGTACTTTGGAGATGTCGGCGCTCGCCTGGGCCAATTGCCCCTGCCCTTTGGCGTTTTTGGCGCTGGCACTTCCTCCGGTTTCCTTACCATTGCCGTTGTCGCTGCCGCCCGACCCTTCCTGACCCTTGCCGGCATTAGCCTCATTCCGGCTGGATCCCGCACCCTTGGAGCCTTTTCCGGTTCCTTTAACGGTTGATTGTCCTTTACCGGCCGCGGACTGCTGTTGACGTTGCTGCTGGTTCTTCACTTCCTGCTCGACCCGGGCGAGTTGCTCGATTTTTTCCTGAGGCGGCACTTCGGGGTTGTTGATGAGGGTGGCGGCCTGGCGCAGCCTTGCGGCCAATTCCTGCGCCTCACGGTCGCCGGGATTGGAGTTGGCGATCTCTCTTGCGATTCGACGCAGTTGACGGGCTTCGGCGAACAGCGGCGGCTTGTTGGCGGCCACCAGGACCGAGATCGCGGCCGCAATCAGACCCGCCGTCGCTACCGTCAGGAGAAATGCCAGCCGCAAGCTTTGCCTGACCTGGAACGTACAAATGCTGGATGGGTCGAGTTGATCCAGGCGCTGTGCCGCGCGTTTCCACAACACTGGAAATAACGGACTGCGCGCACGTTTATCTTTTGAACTGGTGAACGTAGCGAGGGTCACAATCTCTTCGCGGCATCCAAGTTTGCGGTCGATCAATTCGGCTGCCGCGATCGCATCTCGGTTGCGGATAAAGGCGAGCGCGGCAACGAAAGCGGCTGCGACCACGCCGAGGACGGCGGCGCTCAACGACACTGTTTGGAGGATGCGTACCGACTCGGCGGGAAGGGCGAGGCCCCAGCGCTCCCACGTTTGCTCGACCGTGCCGAGGCCGAAGGAGACCGCAAGCAGCACGATCACAGGCGGAAACGCGGGGGCGAGGGTCTGCAGCGCGGCCAAGCGGGCGAGGCGCTGCTCGACTTTTTGGATAACTTTGAGCGGGTCGGTCAAAGGGCGTTCCTATCTGGAAACGTGGCCGTGGTCGAGCCGCCCATCCATGGATGCTTGGAACTGTGCCCGGCGCAGGTCAGCAATTGCGCGATCGTGCTCCTTGAGAGTACGGGAAAACACGTGAGAACCATCTCTACGCGCAACAAAGTATAGATATGGAGTTGGGGTCGGATAAAGAGCCGCATGGATGGAATCCCATCCCGGATTCGCGATCGGTCCGGGCGGCAAACCCGCAAAGTTGTAAGTGTTGAAAGGCGACGCCTGATGAACCGCCTGTAGGACCGGTCCGGTGATACCTTCGATGCTGTATTGGGCGGTGGGATCTGACTGCAGGGGAATGTGCAGACGCAAGCGATTATAAAAGACGCCGGCGATCAGGGGCCGTTCGGCCGGCACCTTTGCCTCCTTTTCGATGATCGAGGCGAGCGTCACCAACTGTCTGACGCTCAGTCCCATCTCAAAGGCGCGCTCTTCGACTCCCGGTGTGATTTGCGTGTAAAAGCGCTCGAGCATCGCGCTCAGGATATCCTGAGCGGTAGATGACGGAGGGAAGCGGTAAGTGGCGGGAAAAAGGTAGCCCTCAACGCCAAACGGCGACAGACCAAGCGCTTTGACCAGCGGCGAGCGTTGCGCCACCTCGACGAATTGCCAATCGCACAGCAGGCGTGCGCGCTCCAGGTAGCGGCCGATTTCACGCACGGTCGAGCCCTCCGGGATCGTCACCGTGACGACGATCGATTCGCCGCGGACCAGATGACCCAGAACCTCGGGAATCGTCTCGCCACCCGAGAATCTGTATTCACCCGGCTGAATGCGGGTGGCGGCGCCGGTCAGCCGCGCATACACGATCAGGGCAAACCGGCTGCGTACGACACCGGCGCGTTTGAGACTGCTGGCAATCGAAGGCAAACGCTCACCCTGCCTGACCTCGACTATGCGGGGCGATTCCAGCACCTTCCCGGGGGACAGGAAGAACAGCCAGAAGCCTGCTCCTCCGACCAGGACGATCAGAAACATTACTGCGGTTGTGAGCTTTCTTGCCATCCCGGCATCGGCGCGCGAGAGTTGCCGAAAAGTCTTCCCGCGCTGGTATGCGGCCGGCAGCCGGCCGCGTGATTAAGCTCAAACAGTGTCATCATTGCCGTGGGCGGCGAGCCAGCTTTCCAGAATCAGGGCGGCGGCAATCTGATCAACCACCAACTTACGCGACTTTCGACCCATAGAGGAGTGCTTAAGCCGCGATTCAGCCTCTAAGCTCGTGAGCCGTTCATCATGTAGTTCCACCGGCAGGCCGAGTTCCTGGCTCAACAAGGCCGCAAAATTGCGCGCCTCGCGAGCGGCGGGACCTTCGGAGCCGTTCATGTTAAGCGGCAGGCCGACCACGATCCGGCGCGCCTGCCGGTCTTCGACAATAGTGCGGATCCGTTGGATATCGCACGGCCATGAAACTCGCACCAAAGTGGTCAGGGGTCTGGCACCCATCCCAGGCAAGTCGAAAACGGCGATGCCGATCCGCCGCTTGCCGAGATCTAGTCCCAAGGTGCTCATTGGTATCTCGAACAATAGCAAGCGTCTCCCATCGTCAACAAGCCTGTTGGCAAACGGCGTTTTTCGCCCGCAATGAACCACAAAAACCTTGCGTCGATTGTAATTTTTCAGCCACAATCGGGCCCGATGGGCAAGTCGGGAGGATTCCCAGTCAAGCTGGGGGTGGTTGTTGGATTAATCGGATGCCTGGCCGTGTTTGCCGGCATCACGCTTTTTCTGACCGGCACCGTCAGGCTAGGTCTTTCGCCAACAGAGCGGAAATTCGTTCCTATCCACGCGGTGCCGGCGCTTACGGCCCGGATGGCCTCACAGACGATCCGGGCGGGAACGCTCTCCCCGATCTACGACAACGCCGCCGAGCCTCAAGTCCAACCAGCCGTGCCGTTGCGGATCGTTAGATTCACGCTTTACCGGCCGGTTACTATTTCCGGGATGTTGCGCGATGCCGGTGTGGACGGGGCGGACCGCGACACTTGGGCCGACGCCTTTCGCTCTTCCGCCCATTGGGGAATCCTATATCCGGGCCATCAGGTATCCGTATTCAAGGATGCCAGCACGGGCAAGGTGCGGGCGCTGGAATACGAACTCGATGATAATCTGGTAATCCGTGAGGAAAGCCTGGCCGACGGCGTGGTGTTCGCAACCCGCCAGCCATTGGTCTACCAGCCTGAAACTGTCGCCTACAGCCTGTCTTTGGCCGACGGACTTGACGCGGCAGCGGCGCGCCGGCACCTGCCCGACTCCGTAGTTGCGCAAATCAAATATGCTTTCGGGACCCGGTTGCAGCGTCTGGATAGCGGCGGCACTTTGAAGCTGGTCTTCAAGGAACTGGTTACGCCCGACGGACTCCATCGCCGGGACGCGGACCTCCAGGCCTGCAAGATTCAGTCGGGCCGTCGCAGTTATGCCGCTTTTTCATTTAACGACGGATACGGGCGGGAGCATCTTTACGACGAGCACGGGAATCCGCTGGAGCCGCAATTCCTGCGTTTTCCCGTCGCTTTTCAATACATCTCCTCCTCCTTTTCGCCCTCGCGCTATCATCCGATTCTCCATCGCTTCCGTCCCCACGCGGGAATCGATCTGGCCGCTCGTTATGGAACCCCCGTGAGATCGGTCGCCGACGGCGTGGTCCAATTCGCCAACTGGGATGGCGAGTTGGGCCGCTGCATCCGGATCAAGCACAAGAATTCGCTGATCAGCGTCTATGCCCATCTGTCGGCAATCAGCCCGTTGATCAAGCCGGGAGCGCCGGTAAGGATTGGCCAGGTGATCGGATTTGTCGGCAGCAGTGGGCTCTCGACCGGTCCCCACCTGCATTACGCGCTGTTCAAAGACGGCCGATTTCTCGACCCGATGAAAGTTAACCTGGACGGAGGCGGGGCGGCAATTTCCAGTGAACGGTGGCCCCTGTTTGAAGCTTTCAGGCAAAGTTTCGAGCGGGTTTTCAGCCGATTACGGGTGGGTACGGTCGATGCTGCCGTCAAGGACCCGGTAGTCAATCGCGTCGAGGCCTTCAATGCCGACGCCGAACCGCCCAACCCATTTTCGATCCCGGCGACCGATACCATTCCTGGCTCCCTGGCAACATCCCATGTACCTGTCCGCCGTCACCGCGACGTTCATCTGGCTCGCGGCGGATTGCTGCGGGATCATGTCCAGCGCGATACCTCAAGTACCGCACTGGACCGGCTGATCGAAAGCGGCGTGCTGGGCGATCCGGGCATGTAAAGCATCGGGACATTCCAGAGGGTTTGCGTAACTCCACAAATCTGTTCAAATCAGATTCGACTCTATTTTCGAAGCGAAGTTCAGTCGAACCGGGCCAATGCGTAAGGGGCTGAGAACCGATTTCTTTGCGCCGCCCGCGCCACGCCTTATCGCCCATCGTGGCGGCGCCGGCGTCCGTCCTGAAAACACGATCGAGGCGTTTACCGCGGCTTATCAGGAAGGGGTGCGCTATTTTGAGCTGGATGTGCATACCAGCCGCGACGGCGTAATAGTGGTTTGTCACGACGACGATTTGCGGCGCACGACCGATCGGAACGGGGTCATCCGCGAGCTTGATTATGTAGAGATCGCCCGCGCCGACGCCGGTTACGGCCTCCAAGGCGAAGGCGAATTTCCGTTTCGTGGCAAAGCTATCCGCATCCCCCGGCTGCTGGATGTCCTGGGACTGTTCTCCGACGCTTTTTTCGTGATCGAAATCAAACAGGTGAAGCCCAGTCTCACGACCGCGCTCAACGCGGCCCTGACTTCGACGGCGACTCGCAACCGGGTCCTGATCGCGTCGGAGCATCAGCAGCCACTGGATGAGATTCGCGCGCTCGCCCCGGAACTGCCGACGGGATTTTCCGGACACGAGGTGCGGGGATTTTTCGCCGCCATGATGGCGCAGATGGCGGGTTATCGTCGTCCGGCTGACGCGCTACAGATCCCACCCTCGCATGGCACGATGGCGCTGGCGACGCCCAGCAGTGTCGCGGCGGCCCACGCTTTGGGTCTGGAGATGCATAACTGGACGGTCAATGAGGAATCCGAGATGCGCACGCTGCTGGAGATGGGTATCGACGGCATCATCACCGACTTCCCCGCCCGCCTCCAAACAATCCTGGCGAAAGCCTGACACGGGCGAAAAAGAGAAGATTGCGCCTTTTATCAAAAGCTGCGTTCCGCACCCTGGACAATCGATGGCTGCTTTCCGCTACTTTCTCTCCCTGCGGGAGAGACTGGAGTGAGAAGAGCAGGTTGTGGGAAATCCTTTTTCCGAAACCTGCTAAGACCGATCCTCCGCAACCTGCCTGCTCCAAAAAGGGTGCGACCCGAAGCGCCGAATCCGAAGCGCGGGCGTTCTGGCGCAAGGCTGCCAATAAACTCCGCGAGCGCGGATTCAGGCGGACTGACCGGACATCGCAAAGGGCGCTTGAGTCGTGCTTCGGCCCCCCGCCAGCACCCATCGCAACTACCAGTCGCGAGTCCTGTGCGGGCGAGTAAACAGGCGCCGCTTGACGCTGGTGCATGTCTATAACAGCATCCGAAACGAGTGCACGAGCGAGCCGAAAACAAAGCAAAAGACGATCGGGCACCGTGGCGGCCGCGTGATAGATGGCGGCGGCCATCGCACAGAGAGCGGATTGCGATCGCCGTGTTCGGGCTGTGCGCGATCGCTTTCGGCGTCAACGTCGAGGTGCGCTCCGATCTTCTCAACACGCGCCGCACCGATCTCGACGTTTACTTGCGTGCCGCATGGGCGATCCGTACCGGCCATGATCCGTACACGATTACCGACAACCGCGGATGGCATTACCAATACCCTCCCCTGTTCGCGATCGCATTGATCCCCCTTGCCGATCCTCCACCCGGCCACAATCGCGCCGGGATGATGCCCTTTGGGATGGCGGTAGCGATCTGGTACGTGCTCAACCTGCTCTTTGTGGGCTGGGCGGCGAACCATCTGGCGGTCGCGATGGAACGGGCGGTGGCCGCGCGCTATGGCGGAATCCCGCCGCCCGGATCGCAAGCATGGTGGGCGCTGCGCCTGCTGCCAATCGTGATCTGCCTGCCCCCGATCGGCGTGGCGCTGGAACGCGGTCAGGCCGATTTGTTGGTGCTCGCGATGCTTTGTGGATTCATCGCCGCCGCAATCGCCGGGCGCAGCTTCGCCGCCGGGATGTGGTTGGCCGGGGCAATTTGCGTCAAGGTGATTCCCCTCTACCTCCTGCTTTATCCATTATGGCGGCGCGATTGGCGCATGATTGCCTGGTGCGCGCTGGGCGTCGTGATCGGAATTCTCATGATTCCGGCGGCATTGCTGGGACCGGCCAAAGCGATCGGCTATACGCGGGAATGGAATCGCGTGCTGGTCGAACCGGCGATGTTTGCCGGCAAAGATCGGTCGCGCGTGCCTGAATTGCTGGATATCAACGGCACCGACAACCAATCCTTTGTGGCGTTAATCCATCGCTGGCGAAACTTTGATGAAACCGTCACCAAACCGCGCCGGTTTCGATCACGGCCGCTGGAGGCCTGGGCCAAGCCCGCTCACTGGTCTATCGCGCTTTTGTTGACCGCGCTGACTTTGCTTGCGGCCTCATGGCGTCGCGCGAGCGCATCGCCGATCGCCGAGGAGTTGTTTGCCGGCTGTCTGATGGTCTTGATGATTCTATCCAGTCCGGTTTCGCATCTGCATTACTTCTCGCTGCTGATGCCGCTGGCCATGGGACTGATGGTGGCAGGACGCGGCGATGACGTTTATCCGAGCCGGAAATGGGTCTGGTTGTTTGGCGCCGTGGTAGCGTCCGGCGCGCTGCCGTTGCTGCCGGGTTTGGGCGCGCTGCGCGATCTTGGGATGGCGAGTTTCGGCGCACTCACGCTGTGGAGCGCCGGCCTGATTACGATGCGGCGCTTAGCTGCCGAAGCCGGCGTAACTGACCAGTTCGATACCAGCGCGCTGAAGGCTGATTCGGGTATCGGGATCGGCCAGCAGCTTTAGTTCCGCTTCACGCAATTGCGCAGCTTGCGCGGACAACATCGCGCACAACTCCTCGTCGGCATATCCGGGATGGCACACCCATTCGGTGAGGCCATCCCTGCATGAACGCACAATTGCGGCAAACAGATCGCGGGGCGAGTAATGCCGCAACTGGGGCGTACCGATTATCCATCGCGAGGGGCCACTCCGATCATTGCGCCGCGCGCACAGTTGCGATCCAAGTATCGCCAAAAGATGACGAGCGCGCGCGTCCACATGCGCCCAGCATGGACCTTGCTCCACGTCCGGAAGGACAGGGCGCTGGCTGCGGAACCGGATCCATCGAATCTTCATCCGGCGGGCGACGTTGGTCAATGCCGCGGCGGCCATCGGATGCAGATGAACATTGTGATGGCTGTCGAAATGGGTGATGGAAATTCCGGCGTCGAGCACGCGCTGCGCCTGCGCGGTGATTTCGTCCTCCAGGGCACGCATGGACACCGCGCCGAGACTCAGCCGCAGCGCGAGCGCAGCAGGCCGATGAAAAAATCCGCGTCCGTCAACCAGTGACGAGCCGGCTGAGGCGAGCGGGCGTCCTTGCGTCAGATTGACGTGAAGTCCAGTGCTCAGGCCGGGAGAGTGACGCAACATGGAGACCGCATCGTCGAATGCGGCGCCGTTGGCGATCAGGCTAGTCGACTTCACGACCCCTGCGCGATGCGTTTGCATAATGGCGCGGTTGATCCCGTGGGTCATCGCCAAGTCGTCAGCATTGACCACCAGTTGTTTCATCGCATCAGGCGTAAAACCCTCTGGCCGCGTTGAGCCGTACACGCGCCAGATCGCGCAGGGCGCAGATGGAATCGCGCAGAAAAACCACCGTGCTCGGCTCGGAAAAATAGCGGAACTCGACCGGCACCTGGCGCACCTCAAGGTTGAAGCGGCGTGCGATGTAAAGCAGTTCGGCGTCGAAGGTAAAGCCCTGCAGCCGCTGCCGACGAAATACGATGTCCGCCGCCGCGCGCCGGAATCCCTTGAGTCCCGCCTGGCAGTCCCGCACTGAAACTCCCAGCCATCCGCGCACCATCAGATTAAAGAACCGGCTCAAGACATGGCGCGTATAAAGGTAACTGAAAAATGCCGGACTCATATGGTAAAGCGAATCCGGCGAAGTACGATCGGCAATGGCCAGATCGGCGCCGGCGTCAAGCGCGCCCACGATCTTGTCGATCTCGGTTAATGGATAGGCGAGATCGGCGTCGGTGAAAATCACACGCTCGCCGGTGGAGTGGATAACTCCGGTGCGTACGGCATGTCCTTTGCCGTGATTGGCGCCATTGCTGATCAGGCGAATGGAGGGATTGGCCGCCGCCAGCTTCGACAGCAGCGCGGCGGACCCGTCGGCGCTCCCGTCGTCCACTACGATCAGCTCGTAAGTTTCGCCGCGACGCTCCAAAAAAGCGCGCGCGCTGGCCAGCGTATCGCCGATGAACGCCGCGCTGTTATAAGCCGGAATGATTAGTGAAAGCTGGACGGCGCACATGCGCAATTAATCTAGCCCGCGCAAACGGACCCGGCTAGCTGCCCCCAGGCCCATCCGGATGAACTATTCGATTACCGGCAGCCGTTCCAAAACGATTCCGCGCCCGGGCTCGAAACGCACGTGCGCCACCCATCCTTCGCCCTCGTACAGCGGCGCGGGCGTCCCGCAATAGGCCGCACGGGTTGCACCGCGAGAGCAGTCGGTGAAGACGTGAATATGGCCCAGCGCGATGTAATCGTAGCCGCTGGCTTCGATATCCGCCGGGTTAATCGGCGAAGAACGGTCGAACTCGCCCTCTTCCATAAAGAAGCCGTGGGCCAGCGCGATGTTCCACATCCCTTCGACCGGCGGCGCGATTCCGGCCAGGGGACGGTAATCGGGCGTGTGCTCGACCAATGCCCGTCCCCAGACCCGCGCGTGAAGCTCGGGGAACTCCAGAGTCGATCCTTCTGGTTCCAGCAACATGTGCAGGTTCCGGGGCATCTCGGAGGGCGGCATCTTGATCCACAAGGAACGCTCGTCATGAGCGTCGTGATTGCCCGGCGTCATTACGACCGGCATTTTTGCGCTGGCAATCTGGCCCAGCGCGAAGGACAGCGCCTCATCCGTAATGCGGCTGGAATCAAAAAGGTCGCCGACAATCAGCAGCAGGTCGGCCTGCAAGCGGTTGGCTGTCGCGACTACCCGGCTGAAGGCGTCACGAATCCCCTGCCGCAGCTTTCGACCGTGCTCTCCATGCCCGAAAGTATCGCTTTCCAGGTGGACATCGGACGTATGGATCAGCCGCAAGGGCCGTTTGGGATGTGAGCGCCGTTGATGAACGGGCATCTGAGATGGCATGATTAGGTCACTCACCCCGGCGTCCCAATGAGCAGGATACTTGGACTCTATTAGATGTATCAAAAGGAGTCGACTTGGCGCCAGCGGACTCATCGGTCAACCTTGCACGTCCGCATTCGCTGATGCCGAGGCCAGGGCGATGAGCCTTTAGGAGGAAGGACAACGTGATCGTAGTCATGAAAGCGCACGCCAGCCCCGCTGAAATCGAGGCCGTGGTGACGCGCGTGGAGCAGGCCGGATTTCAGGCCCACAAGATTGTTGGCGTCGAGCGCACTGTAATTGCCTGCGTCGGAGAGGAGCGAGGCAAAGACGAACTGTCGCAGCTCGAGTTTTTCTCCGGCGTGGACAGTGTTCTGCCCATCCTGAAGCCCTATAAACTGGCCGCCCGCGAACTCCATCCCAAGGGCTCGGTGGTCAAGGTTGGAAAGGTCGAGATCGGAGCCCGCAAGTTGGCGGTGATGGCGGGTCCGTGCGCAATCGAGAACGCGCATCAGATTGAAAGCGCGGCGCACGCGGTAAAAGCCGCGGGCGCTCATATCCTGCGCGGCGGCGCCTTCAAGCCGCGCACCTCGCCCTATTCTTTCCAGGGAATGGAATCTGAAGGCCTGCAGCTGCTGGAGCGCGCCGGACGTGAGGTCGGCCTGCCGGTCGTGACCGAGGTAATGGATCCGCACGATATCGACGAGATCGCGCAGCACGCCGACATGCTCCAGGTCGGCGCCCGCAATGCGCAGAATTTCTCGCTGCTGCGCCGTCTGGGCAAGGTCAACAAACCAATCCTGCTCAAACGTGGAATGTCCACCAAGCTGGACGAATTCCTGATGGCGGCGGAATATATCCTGTCCGCCGGCAACCCCAACGTCGTGCTCTGCGAGCGCGGTATCCGCACCTTCGAGACCGCCACCCGCAACACGCTGGATCTCAACGCAATCCCGGTGCTCAAGGGCTGGACGCATCTGCCGATCATCGTCGATCCCAGCCATGGAACCGGTGCTGAAGCGCTGGTTATTCCGATGGCGCTGGCGTCGATTGCGGCTGGAGCTGACGGGCTGATGATCGAGGTCCATCCCGAGCCCGACCATGCGCTGTCTGACGGTCCGCAGCAACTGCGCCCCGAGCGCTTTGCCGAACTGATGAAATCGGTGCGGCGCGTCGCCGAGGCTGTGGATCGAACTGTCTGACACAGGGCCGGTTTGCGCTCGTCCCAGCCCGCCTTGTGATAACCTAAGGCGCCATCAATGGGTTCCCGGGCGCGAATCAAACCTCCACCGCTGCGAGCCGGCGACACGATCGGCGTGGTCGCCTGCGCTGCCGCGGTCGACGGCGAGCACCTGGAGCGCGGTGTGGCGGAACTGGAAGGCCAGGGTTTCCGGGTAAAAGTCTCCCCGCGCGCGCTGGCGCGCGATCGGATCTTCGCGGGCTCCGATGAGGAGCGGGCTGGCGAGCTGACGCGATTTTTTTGTGATCCGGAAATCACGGCGATTTTCGCTGCGCGCGGCGGTTATGGCAGCGGACGCCTGCTGCCGCTGATCGATTTCGATCTAATCCGACGCCATCCGAAAATTTTTCTCGGCTTCTCCGATCAGACGTATCTGCTCAACGCGTTCGTCCACTTAAGCTCGATGGTCTGTTTTCATGGACCGATGGTGGCCAAGGACGTCGCCGGCGGCATCAGTGCGCCTTCCATGTACCATCTGAAGCAGCTGCTCGCCGGCCAACTGAACGGCTTCCACTTGCAGGGCAGCGAATCGTTGCATCCGGGAACTGCCGAAGGCGAGCTTATCGGCGGGTGTCTTTCCATTGTCGCCGCGATGATCGGCACGCCCTACGCTCCGGATTTCAACGGCCGGATTCTCTTCCTGGAAGATACCGGCGAGAAGGCGTACCGCGTCGATCGGATGCTGGTGCAACTTCGCCATAGCGGCGCGCTCGCCCAAGTCGCGGGCGTTGTATTCGGCGGGATGCGCGGTCCGGGTGACACCGAAACCGACCGCCGCCTGATCCATGATTTCGCCGCCGAGCAAACCGCGGGCCTGGGAGTGCCGGTCCTGTGGGGAATCGAAGCCGGGCACAGCACCGAAAATTTTACTCTGCCGATAGGTGCGCGAGCGCGGCTGGAAGGCGGTCGAATCGAGTTTCTCGAACGGGCCGTCAGTTTAGAAACGAGAAAGTAGTGCTTGATGGATCCAACTGAATCCAACACCCGCCTGGCGCGGATTCCGGCAAATTGCAGACTCATTCATCTGATGGGCATCGGCGGCACCGCGATGGCGGCGCTGGCCGGGATGCTCAAGGAACGGGGCTTCGCAGTCAGTGGCTCCGATAACGAGCTTTACGAGCCGACCGCGTCGCTGCTGAAGCGGATGCATATCGACGCCAGGCGCGGCTTTGCTCCGTCCAATCTCGATCCCGCTCCGGATCTCGTTGTGGTGGGAAATGTTGTCACGCGCAATAACAGCGAGGCCCAGGCGCTGCTTAAAAGCGCGATTCCGTATGTGTCGATGCCCGAAGCGCTTTGGCATTTCTTTCTCAGCACGCGATGCCCGCTGATGGTCTGCGGGACACACGGCAAGACCACGTCAACGTCGCTGATGGCGCAGGTGTTGATCGCCGCGGGCCGCGACCCCGGAGTGCTAATCGGCGGCGTCAGCCTCAATCTCGGCTCCAACTATTATCTCGGCGCGGGCCGCTACTTCGTGATCGAGGGCGACGAATATGACACCGCCTTTTTCGACAAGGGTCCCAAGTTTCTCCATTACCGGCCGCAAGGGGCAATCATGACTTCCCTGGAGTTCGATCACGCCGATATTTACCGCGATTTGGCGCATGTGAAATCCGCGTTTGCGGCGATGGTCACGCGGCTGGACCGCTCGGCCGTGCTTGCCGTATGCGCGGATTATCCGGCGGCGCTCGAAGTGGCGGCACAATCAGGGGCGCGGCGGCTGGACTTTGGATTGCGCGCCGGCCAGTTCCAAGCCGCATCGATCCGAGCTGATAGCGCCGGGACCCATTTTGACATTGTGCACGGCGATCGCGTGATCGTGCGCGATCTGCTGGTGCCGTTGTGGGGGTTGATGAATGTGGCCAATGCGCTGGGAGTATACGTGCTGCTGCGCGAGTTTGGACTCGACGATGCGCAAATCGCGCATGGGATGGCCTCTTTCAAGGGTGTCGCGCGCCGCCAGGAACTGGTGGGCGAAGCCGATGGGATTGCGGTGATCGACGACTTCGCGCACCATCCGACGGCAATTGCGGCAACCCTGGCGGCGCTGGCCGATCGTTATCCGGGCCGCCGCATCCTGGCCGCATTCGAACCGCGATCGAACACCAGCCGCCGCAACGTGTTCCAGTCCCAATTCGCCCAGGCCTTCGACCGCGCCGCGCGCGTGTATCTGGCGCCCGTCTACTTCAAGGAAAACGACCCCATCCCGCCCCCTGAGCGCCTGTCCACCGATCGTCTGGCCGCCGAAATCAGCAGCCGCGGTCCCCAGGCGATCGCGTGCGGCTCGAATGAAGAGCTCCTTCGCCAATTGCTGAACGACGCGCAAACCGGCGATGTAATTACAGTGATGTCCAATGGCCCCTTCGAGAACCTGAAAACACGCATCCTGGATGGCCTGCGCTGCCGTTAATATGACTGGGGCCGCATCACAATCAGCAGGCATCCGCTTCGCGCCAGCCCCATCCGCTGGTCGTACACCAGGTTTGCGAACCGCGCGCTTCAGTTCGCACCGGGATGGAGGACGCGGCCGGGCAGGACCTGGCGCGGTTTGCCGTGATCGTACAGCACCTGCCCGTTGACGATCGTGTAATGCACGCCGGTGGCCGCCACGGTCAGGCGCATCCCCCCGCCCGGCAGGTCGAATGAAGCCTTGGGGCCTTTCTCGCCCACCGTATCGTAGTCGAAAATCGCGATATCCGCGGCCATCCCGGGCGCCAACCGCCCGCGATCCTTCAAACCGAAAAAGTCGGCGGGCTCCGAGGTCATACGCTTGATTGCCCGCTCCAGCGACATCAGCTTTTCATCGCGCACCCAGTGCCCGACCATGTAAGTGCTGTAGGCCGCGCCGCAGAACATATCGACGTGCGCGCCGCCGTCGCCCAGTCCCACCAGCGTGCGCTCGTCAGTCAGAAGTCCGGCCAGGTAACGCTCGAAATCCTCGAAGATGCAAAAGCGGGTCTCGAGGTTGTCGGCAATTGCGAGGTCCAGGAAGGCGTCGACCGGCGCTTTGCCCATCCGCTGCGCGACCTCCGGTATCCCCAAACCCTCGAACTCGCGCAGCTTCGGATCGGCGACTTCCGCCACCGACATCGCTTTCCAGTTTCCGGAAAAGAAGACCTCCGGCCTTTTCAGCCCTTCGGCAAAGGTCGCGCGGAACTGCGGATCGGACAGGATTTGCTTCTGCCGCTCGACGCTCTGATGGAACACCTGCTTCCATTCCGCCCGCGGCGCGAATACGAACGGGTCGCGCAGCGCGAACAGGATCTTGTTGCCCTTGCTGACGATCTGCGGGATCCCGCCGCGGCGGATCAGCGGCTCGGCTTTGCGCAGCGTCGCCTCGTGCGCCGTGAGATCGGTGATGCGCGGCAGCAGCGCTGTCCACGTCACCGGGCGATGGCTGTGTTCGAGCAGGAGATCCACCAGTTCGTATTCCTGGTCCGACAGCAGACCGAGGTCCTGAGTCAATGCGATCTCGACCACGCCCTTGTCCGCTTGCCGCAGGACATTCGCATATGCGGCCAATTCCTCGTGATCGGCCAGACGGCAGGCCAGCGGCCGCCCTTTGTAGCCCAGATGCTGGCGGAAAACAGTGGTGGAAAAACCCAAAGCGCCCGCTTCCACAGCTTCGCGCAAAAGCGCCGCGATGCGCTCGCGTTCATCAGGGCGCGCCGCGCGCTCGCTCGATTCCTCGCCCAGCACGTAATGGCGCAGCGGCGTCAATGCCACCAGGAAACCGACGTTGATACCGAGCCCGCGTTTGGCGGCGGCATCCATATATTGCGGAAAACTTTCCCATTCCCAGGTAATGCCCCGATTGAGCACGTCGAAGGGGATGCCCTCGACCGTCACCAGGTCGCGCGTCACGATTTCGCGCGCCTGGGGCCGGCAGGGCGCGATACCGACACCGCAATTTCCGATCACCACGCTGGTAATGCCGTGCTCTGATGAGCAGGTGAGCAACGGATCCCAGCATATTTGCGCGTCGTAATGAGTGTGCGGATCGACGAAACCGGGGGTGGCAATCAGGCCTTTGGCATCGATCTCCTCGCGTCCCCTGCCGCCGATCCTCCCGATCGCCGCGATCTTGTCGCCGCTAATCGCCAGATCGCCCTCGCGCCGAGCCGCCCCGGTGCCGTCAACGATGGTTGCGTTTCTGATGATCAGGTCGTAATCCATGGCTTGCACTTTCTTTCCTCTCCCTGGCCGCTGAGGCAGGAGAGAACGCCCAGGAACACTCTTTCCTCAGCCTGAGCCTTTCCTTTCCTGACTCAGGCCAAGGGGGTCAACTCGCTCAAGGCCGATAGAACGACAGCGCGCTTTGCGCCATCACCGCGTGCCGGATCTCGGGCCGCAGCCGCTCGGCAATCTGCTTGGGAGCGCCGGGGAAAAACCCGTCCGGATGCGGATAATCGGTGGCCCACAGGATATGCTCGGGGCCGAGAAAATCCGCGGCGAACTGCACCGACGCCTCCACCGGCTCGAACGAAACCCAGCACTGGCGGCGGAAGTAGTCCGAGGGTTTCATCTTGATTTCCGGATAAAACAGATGACTGTCCGAGAAATGGCGATCCATGCGATCCAGCCATGCCGGCATCCAGCCACCACCCGCCTCCAAAAAAGCGAAGCGCAGCCTGGGGAACCGCTCGCACACTCCGCCCCAGATCACGCACAAGGACGCCAGCATCATCTCCATCGTATGCGAGACGATATGCTTGGCGCCGCGATTTTGGAATCGATCCGCGCCAATGGCGGGATTGCCGCCCAGTCCTTCGTGGATACCGATCGCGAAATCGAGTTCCTGCGCCTCGGCCCATAATGGGTCGTAGGCGCGGTCGTCCAACTGGCGGTTGTTGTAGCGATTGGGCCGCACGAAACCCGATCGCATCCCCAGTTCCCTGCGCGCATAACGCATTTCTTCAATCGCCGCTTCCACCGACTGCATCGGCAGCATCGCCACGCCAAAAAGACGATCGGGATAGGGTTTGCAAAAATCGGCCAGCCATCGGTTGTAGGCGCGCACGCAGGCGGCGGAAAGCTTCGGATCCTCGATTGCGCCCATCCACAGGCCCATCGTCGGATACAGGAACACCGCGTCGATCCCGTCGAGATCGAGGTCGGCGATGCGCGCATGCGGATCGAAACCGCCCTTGCGTCCGTCGGCATATTTCATGTCCTTGACCGAGTCGGCACCGCCCCTGACCACGTCGATTGCCCCGGCCGATCCGATCCCGTCAAAGCCGGGAAAGGCTCTGCCGACAAACCACATCATCTCCTTGCCGCGTTCATCGACAAAATACCTGGGCGCCTGATCGCGATAAGCGGGATCGATGTATCTCTGCCACAAATCGACGGGTTCGAGCACATGCCCGTCGGAATCGATAACGTTGTACGTGCGGCTCATCGGCGCGCCAACCTCCGAAAATGCAAAGCGGACCGCGAGCGGACCCCGCCGCGGAGCTTCCGTACACGGTGTAACATGGCACCGTCGCGTTTATCAACGTAAATGCGCTGGCGCCAACGAACCCGGCGATGCGTAGATCGGCGGGCTGCTGGCCGCGGTTGAAATGATCTGGAACGGACGGCGAGGTGGTGGCGGGCCGCGCCCTTTTCAGCACGGCCCGCCCATGAAATCAGTCCAGGTTGTATACCTTTTTTGCGTTGCCGGCGACGATTTTGTACTTCTCGTCTTCCGGCACCCCTGCGAAGGTGTCCTCGATGTACTGGCGCGAGTTCGGCCAGGTCGTATCGGTATGCGGATAATCGGAGGACCACATCAGATTATCCACTCCGATATCGTGGCGGATCTTCACTCCGATCTTGTCCTCGATGAAAGTCGCGAAGACCTGGCGATGGAAATACTCGCTGGGCAGCCTCGGCAGGTCGAGCCGGGTCCAGTGTCGGTGGCGCTTGTAGGTGCGATCGGATTTCTCCAGAAAATACCCGAGCCATCCGATGTTGCCTTCCACCGAAACGAACTTCAGTTTCGGGAACAGCTCCAGCACGCCGCCAAAGATGATTTGCGACAGCGCTTCGTAATTCGCCAGCGACGCGACATTGAGCAGCGCCGGCACCGCGCCGCGCAGGTTGTTGGCCTTGAACAGCGCGGCCGTCCTGCGGTCCCCGGTGCGCAGATGGACATGGACGGGCAGATTCAAATCCTGCGCTGCCGCCCAAATCGGATCGTAAATGGCGCTGTTGAGGGGCTCGCCCCGCGGATACGTCGGCAGCATCACGCCCCGCAATCCCGGCAGCTTCGCCACATGCTCGACTTCTTTCCTGCCGACCTCGACATCGTCCGTCGGAATCAGGCCGATCCCGATCAGCCTCGCCGGATTGGCCGAGCAGAACTCGGACAGAAAATCATTGTAGGCGCGGATACAGGCGAATTGGAGTTCGGTATCCTCTATATTGAAAACGCCCAGCCCCACGTTGGGGAAAATGGTCTGGGCGTCCACGCCGTCGATATCCATGTCCTTGAGCCGCTCGTACGGATCGTAGGAGCCCTTGCGAATCGTGTCGTAGGACTCGCCTGAGGCCTTGTACTCCTCGAACTTCTTGCCGGCCTGCGCTTCCAATCCAATCGTTTTGCCGCGGACGCCGTTGATCTCCCAGGCGTCGCCGTCGGGCACGCGCACCACCCTTGGCGCCCGGTCGCGCAGCCGGGCCGGCACTCGAGCCTGCCAGGTATCCTTGGGTTCCTCGACGTGATCGTCGGAGGAAATCACGTTGTACTTCATTGCGGACCTCCTATCGCATTGCCTGTTTTTCAAACGTCTCCGAAGCCGGCGCCCGGACCATGGTGCACTCAAGGAGGCGCCACAAACCCTTTACATACTGATTGCGCCCGAATCTGCCAATCATACTCTGACTTTACCGGGACCTGTTTTGTGCCGCTCGGGGACCGCTTTCAACCGGCTCCCGGCCAGATTCATTTCCCGCTCCAATTCCTGCAACTGCTTCATCAGCCTGGCGCGCGCGCCGTGTGTGGCCACACCCAGCAGCGTCAGGATGAACCCGTAGAGCATATGCGTGCGAAAACCTTCGCTGTCCAGATTGCCTTGCACCCACATGACGAGGACGCCGTAAAAGCAGATGACCAGCATGCGCGCGACGTATTCGGCGTTGACCTCCGGCAGCAAACGGCCCTCCTCGACGCCAGCCTCCAGCGACCGATGCCAAAGGGCCACGATTCGCGGATGCAGCGGCGATTCATGAAGCGCGCCGCGCGCCAGCCAATGCGCCTGCATCAATGGCAGCCAGAAGGCCGGATCACCCGTGTAAATCCGCACGCCCAGTTGCGCAACTTCAAGCACCTGATCGATCGGATCGCGCGCGCGCAACTGCTCCATCGCCGCTTCCAGCTTTTCCAGCGCGCCGAGCTGCAGCGCCATCAGCACGCTGCCCTTGGAGCCGAACAGATTATAGGGCGTGGCCAGGCTCACCTCGGCGCGCTGCGCCAGCGTGCGCATCGACAGTCCGGTTCTCCCGCTTTCGCGGATAAGCTGGGCGGCGGCGTCAAGAATGCGCGCGCGCCGCTCGCGCATCTGTCGATCACGCAGGCCTGCGCCGCCGTGTCCTAACGTCATAACGTGTTCATTTTTTATAACGCGTTAAGATGCAGGTCAAGCGACACCCGAGGTGCGCCAAGGTTTGGTTTCCTTAATGGCGCGCCAGCGGATGTGGAACTTTGGTATCGACGAACGGCGTGACGTTGAGGAAATACCATTCGCCGTCGATCTTGCGCAGCCGCGCGTTGTAGCCGCCCACCAGCAGCAGCGAGGTGATGCCCTCGCGAGTCACGTACACCGTCAGATTGCACAGCGCGGTGCCCCGATCCTCCTCCAGAGACATGCTCAGATTGGTTACCAGATGGCGCTGTTTTACCTTGCCCATGTCGCTGGCGGCCAGGTCTTGCGTGAACTTGAGCAGCCCTTCGCGTCCCGCGTGGCGACCGGCAACCGGACTGTCGAAGACGCCGTCAGGCGTAAAGGTGCCGACCCATTCGTCGTAGCGGCCTTCGTCGATACTGTGGCAGAAGCGCGCGAACAACTCGCGCACCTTTTCCCGGTCCTCGTGGTTGAACATGCTCAGGAAACGCTCTTCACATCGTCCAACGCCTTGCCGCCGTACGATCTGGCGGCGTCCTGATCGAACGTGAGCACGATGAAGGTCGCGCCGTCCGGGCCGCAGACCAATGGCGTTTCGGGTTCGTCGCCCTGCACAAAACGCAGCGCGTCCACGTTCAGCCGCTTGTCTCCAACCGTTGCACAACCGCTGAGCATCAACTCGTAACGTCCGTACGTCGGAGCAGGAGCGTTGAAAGTGGCCCCCGGCGGACATTGGACAATCTGCACACAAACGCCCTTCTCGTCCTTGAGCAGGGTCTTACAGCTTCCGCCGCCCGGCAGCGGTTCGGACCTGGCCTCGCGCGCGCAGCCTTCGAGCTCGCGTCCGCGCGCGTTGATCATCTTGCGCGCTTCCTTGTCGCTCATCGGCGCGTACCCTGCGGGCTTGGCATGCAGGATCAGCATGCTGTGTTCGCGATCGGGTTTGAAGGGTCCGTAAGGCACGTCGTGATCGGTGTAGTGAACGCTGATCGCCTCCATTTTACGATCGCTGAACTGCATCGATCCCTTGAGCAGCAACTGGAATTGCGCCGCATGATGGAAATGCGGCGGAACGTCCATGCCCGGCAACCTGACCTGCATCGCTTCGGGACCGTCGGGACCGCCGTCCATGCAGATACGGAACTGGTAGCCGTGGCCGCCTTCCTGAGCCTGCTTCCACGCAATCTGACTCAAATCCACCACGATGTCGCGTTTTGCCGATGACGTTTCCATAGGAGCCTCCGCTATGGTTTTGCGCCTTGAAGGCGGCGCCGGTCAAGGTTCAAGGTTGGCAATCGCTAATTGCTCCTCCAGACCCTCTTCTAATATGTCGGCGGCTGGTCAATTATGACGCTGGAGATTATTGCGATGGCAGATCAAGGCGCGATTTTTTCCGGAATCAGGGTAATCGAGTTCAGTCAATGGGTCTCCGGTCCGATGATGGCCAAGATGATGGCCGATCTCGGCGCCGAAGTGATCAAACTGGAGCTTCCTCCCGCCGGCGACAACATGCGCATGCCGGTGATGAAGGGTGGATGGGGAGCGGGATTCATCAGCGAGAACCGCGGCAAGAAAAGCGTCTGCCTCAACGTCAAACAGGCTGAAGGCGCTGCCATTGCACGCGATCTTATCGCACACTCCGACGTGTTCCTGGAAAATTTCACTCCAGGCGTGGTGGCCAAATACGGACTGAGCTACGAGGCGCTGCGCGCGCTCAACCCGCGGCTCATCATGTGCTCGATTTCCGGCTACGGTCAGAATGGTCCCGACGCGCATCGGCCGGGCAACGATCTGATCGCGCAGGCCGCCGGCGGGCTGCTCAACCTGGTCGGCTATCCCGACGGTCCGCCGCTTTATCCCGGCGTCAACGTCGGCGATTGCACCGGCGGGCTCAGCGCGTTTGCGGCCGTCAGCTCGGCGCTCTTTTACCGCGAGCGCACCGGGATCGGTCAATATATCGACATCGCGCTGGTCGAGTGCCTGGCCTATCTGAACAGCCTTGGGATGGTGGCCACGAATCTAGGCCAGGGAACCTACAAGCAGAAGCGCGCGGGCGCCCATTCCACCGGTCTTGCGCCTTTCGGCATTTTCAAGGCAACCGGAGGCTATGTCGCGATTTCGGTGCTTGCCTATCAGTGGGAGATATTCGTCAATGCCATCGGCAGGCCGGAACTGGCCGACGATCCCCGCTTCAACACGCCGGCGCGCCGGATGGAGAATCAACCGCTGGTGATCGAGATCGTCGAGAGCTGGCTGCAGTCGTTTCCCAATCGCGAGCAGCCGCTGGCCATTCTGGAGCGGGCTCATATCCTCAGCACGACCGTGGCCGAGACCGAGGAAATAATCAATCGCGAGCAAACCCGCGTGCGCGGATTTCTCCAGGATGTTTCCCATCCCGGAGCCGGTCCGGTGCAAATTCCCCGCACGCCCTTTCATTTCTCGCAAACGCCGCCGTCCATCCCGCGCCGCGCTCCGATGCTGGGCGAGCACAACGCCGCCGTGCTTGCCGAAGTGCTGGGATTTTCCAAGTCCAGGCTCCAGGCCTTAACCGCGGCCGGCATCCTGGTCGAAGATGAACGCCTGGCGGAACTACGGGCGGGTGGAAAAATCGAGTAGCTTGAGAGCAACACCTGCTATCACCGCATTTTCCAGACCGCAGGGCGCTTTTCCACGAACGCGCGCGGGCCTTCGCGCCGATCTTCGGTGCGCTCGATCGCCGCGCGCAGCGGCTCGGCCATCTGTTCCATCACCGGCACCGGCAGACTGTGGCCGGTTTTGATGATGCGTTTGAGCGCCTGGACCGCCAGCGGCGCGCATTGCAGGATCTCGTCGGCGATCGCATCGGCTTCCTTGAACAAGGCCTCGCGATCCGCCACCAGGCGTTGGAGGTAGCCTAACTGATACATCCGCTCGGCGCTGACATGGCCGCCCGTGAGCAGAATCAGCAGCGCCTCCCCCATCGCGATGTGACGCGACAACTGAACGCCGGGTCCCGGTATCAGGCTGCGGCGCGCCTCGGGTAATCCGAAACGCGATTGCACGGTGGCGATGCGGATGTCGCAGTTGATCGTGATCTCCAGCCCGGCGGCAAGGCAGTAGCCGTCAATCGCGGCGATGATTGGCTTGCGGCAGTTCGCCAGCTCATCGAAAGCGGCGCGAGCGCCGCCCCCGCGCCCGTCATCGGCCGGCAGTTCACCCTGGTCTCGCTGCGAGGTTTCCTTGAGATCCATCCCGGCGGAAAATGCGCGGCCACCCGCGCCGCTGATTATGGCGACCAGCAGGTTTTTGTCGCTTCCAAACTCGCGGATCGCGTCCCTGAGCGCGCGGCAGATTTCAACGTTAAGCGCGTTCATCACCTCTGGACGATTCAGCGTGATGTAAGCCTTGTGATCACGGGTTTCGTAGCGCAGCACTCGCGAAGGGGTAAATGCCATTGGAATCCTCCGACTCGGTTTTGCACAGACTATACCGGATTTCCGGCTTCGCGCCGCGTCCCGAGCGGTTGAAATAAGAAACCGAATCAGACCAAAACATCTCCTTGCCTGCTTCCCTCTCTGTTCTCATTCTGGTCTGGCCGGATCGGATTTTTCCAACCGCGCTTGCCGATTGGGTTGAGCTGAGGTCGGGGAGACCTGACATCATATGCGCACGGTTTGCGGCGGACCGCCCGCGTGCTAATCAGAAAACGCTTCAAGCCCAAAAAACAGGAGGCCGCGGATGGCCGGGATACTCATCGAGGGGAGCTGTGAGCCGGGTTTTGAGCGCGTCCGAGAAGCATTCGCCGAAAATTTTGCCGCGCGCGGCGACGTCGGCGCGGCAGTCGCCGTGACCATCGATGGCCGGCCGGTGATCGATTTGTGGGGCGGCTTTGCCGACAAACAGCGCACGCGGCCATGGACGCGCGACACCATCGTCAATGTTTATTCCGCCACCAAAGGCATCGCCGCAACCTGCCTCAATCGCCTGGTGGACCAGGGCCGCGTGGATCTCGACGCGCCCGTGGCGCGCTATTGGCCCGAGTTCGCACAGGCCGGCAAGGAGCGCATTACGGTAAGATGGCTGCTGAGCCATCGCGCGGGATTGCCGGCGATCAGCCAGGCGCTGCCCCCTGACGCACTCATGCAATGGGACGTAATGACGGCGGCGCTGGTGCAGCAGGAACCGTGGTGGGAGCCGGGCACCCGCCACGGCTATCATGCGCTGACCTTCGGTTATCTGGTGGGTGAGGTCGTGCGCCGCGTCGAGGGCAGGACGATCGGCAGGTACTGCCGCGAGGAGATCGCCAATCCGCTGCAACTCGATCTGCACATCGGCCTTGACGCGCGCAACGATGCGCGATGCGCGGAGATGATCGCGCCGATGCCGCCGGTGCCTGGGGCGTCCCATCCGATTCCCACCAATGCCGATCCCAGCTCGATGGCGGCCAGGGCAATGAATAATCCTGCCGGCTCGATGCGGATTTCCACGGTCAATTCGCGCCGGTGGCGGGGCGCGGAAATCCCCGCCGCCAATGGCCACACCAACGCGCGAGCGCTGGCCCGCTTTTACGGCGCGCTGGCCCGCGGCGGCGAACTCGACGGCGTCCGCCTGCTCAGCGCCGCCCAAATCCAGCGCTGTCACACAATCGAATCCGACGGTATCGACGCGGTGGTTGGAGTGCCGATGCGCTTCGGGTTGGGCTTCCGACTCACGCAACCGGCGGCGCAATACGGCCCCAATCCCCACACCTTCGGCCATACCGGCGCGGGCGGTTCACTGGGCTTCGCCGATCCCGATGCGAAGATCGGATTCGCGTACACGATGAACCAGATGGGTTCGCACATATTGATCGACCCGCGCGTGATTGCGCTGCTTGACGCTTTGTATGCCTCAATGTGAAGAGAAAGGAGAATAAGCATCGGATCGAATTGTTTGGCTCCGCTCTTTTCTCTATTTCTCTTTTCTCAACCAACGGCTGCGGCGCGCTCGCCTGCGCCGACGCTGTTTGATGCGTCCATCGTGCAGCCCTTCCCGCAAGGTCACAAGCGGCTCGCCGTCTGCTCCGAGCAATGAGTGCAAAGTCCCTCGATCAAGTGAGCCCTTTCCGAAGACCGGCCATTTTTTCATCGGTTCCCGCTCAAAGGCGAGGTCCCGCCGCGTTTCCCGGCAAACTAGCCACAACGAAGTTTGAAATTGGTGCCGGGGGCGGGACTTGAACCCGCATGTGGTTACCCACGGAGGATTTTGAGTCCTCTGCGTCTGCCGTTTCGCCACCCCGGCTCGGAAGGCCGGCGCCATGCCTCGGATTCGGAGCTGAATCAGTTACGCCGGAGTTGCAAGTTTGCCAGAGCCGGACCTGTTTCGACAAGTCCCCCTGCGCTGGCCGGACCGCTGGCTGTGGTCGCGCCGAAAGGGGCGTAGGTGTAAGCAGGTGATTATATCCTCAGATATGCGGACCTGGATTTACTTGCGCTGCAGGACCTCCATCCAATTGCCGTCGGGGTCGCGGATCATGAAGAGGCCGGCCAGATTGCCTGCCCCTGAAGTGAAAGCCACGCCAGGATTGTATGGCTTGCCGCTCAGGCGCTGGTATTCGGCCGCGCAGTCGCGCACCTGCAGCGTCAGGTAGCGGATGCCCGCACCCGCCATCGCGGAGACCGCGTCGAGCGGGTTGATTACCGGTTCGGTTCTGACCTGGCGCGCGGAAGGATCGGCGCCGAGCGTGAGAATCGTCTGACCCAGCCGGTAACGTCCGTCTCCCATCGGTTGCGCGCCCATCACGTCGGCGTAAAAACGCTCGGCCTGTTTCAGATCGCTGACGCCCATCTGAAATTCGATCTGATCCACGCGGTTGTGGCCCGGCGGCACAAATTGAAGTTGATTGCCGTCGGGGTCGCGAACGGCGCGCGGCGCGGAGGTCTTTGGGTCCGCGATGGTCAGGACTTTAAAACCGCTGCCTGCGCGGGGCGGCAGCGGATCGGCGGCGTGCCAGAGCTTGAGCACCGAGCCGTTGAGCAGATAGCGCGAGAGCTTGAATTTCGGCCCCATCGCAACGGTGCCTTCGAACTTCAGCCCCAGTTCGCCGCCATAGAACTGGTGCATCGCATCGGGATTGTTGGTGAACATTCCGAAATCCAGGCAATCCTTTTCCAGCTCCATTGAGACACCTCCTGCAATTGTGGCCCATTCGCGACTTTAACGCGGCCGCCACACTTCATCTACCTGAATGCGGGCAAAACTTCCTTGCAGAACATCCGCATCGTATCCATCACCATCGCATGCGGCATCAGACCGATTCTGAACTGGCACATGACGCGGTCAACTCCGTACTGCTCGAAAGTCCGGAGTTGCTCGATCACCTGACCCGGCGTCCCGGTCACGACCATGCCGTGCTTTTTGAAATCGCTGTACGACGGCTCGCCGAAATAGTATCCCGGAATCGGCTCGGGCGTCCCCGGTTTGGGATTGGGAAAATAGAATTCGCGGAAGCGTTGGATCAGCCACTTGTGATAGGGGATCAGCGGCTCGTCAGCCTCGCGCTCGGTGCGGGCGCAGCGGACGAAAGCCAATTCGGAAAATTCCCCGGGCTGGGCGGCGCGGGGCGAATGCCTCCAGGCCTGGCGAAATTCCTCGACTTCGCGTGCGACCTCGATTAGCGGCTTGAGCGTCGAAAACCCCAGCAGGTTCCATCCTTTCTCGGCGTAGAGCCGGTACGAATCGGGACTGCCGCCGGCCACGTGAATGCGCGGATGCGGCTTCTGCAACGGCTTTGGAATGACGTTGATCGGCTCTTTGATCGAAAAAAATTTTCCCTGGTAGGTAAAGCGCTCCAGCGTCCAGCATTTCTGGATCAGATCCATCGCCTCGTACATCAGCGGCCGGCTTTCCATCGCGGGCTCGCCAAACAGACCGGGCCGGAACGTGTTCCATTCCAGCGCGCTGACGCCGCGGCCGATGCCGAATTCGACGCGGCCGTGGGAGAGCTGATCCAGCATCGCGTAGCGTTCGGCAATCGTAATCGGATTGTGGAAGGGCAGCAGGCAGACCGCCGACCCCAGTCGCATCGTAGTGGTGATACGCGAGAGCGAACCGAGCAGGACTTCAGGTGCCGAACACCATGAATAGCGGTCGGTGAAATGATGTTCGACGATCCAGCAGGAGTCGAAGCCCTGCTCTTCAGCGTAACAGATCTGCGCGATGATGTCGTCGTAGAGTTGGGTGACTTTATCGTACCCGCCCTGTTCGACTTCGAACTCGAAGAACAGACCGAATTTCATCGGCAACTCCCCGGTTTGCGGCTTTTGTAGTAGCACAACGCGGCGGGCGCGAAAATGAACGGTCCGGGAAGAGAAACGAGAAAAAGAGACGCACAAAGAAACGGCAAATGAGTTAGACAGGACTGGCCGCCGGCGGGCGAAACGTCGATAGACGCCCCTCATCTGCGCCTCTCTCTTTCTCAATTTCGTTTCTCTTTTCTCATCAAACCCGATCCTGCTGTATGATTCCCCGCCTTACCGTTGCTCGACGCGGGACGGGGCGGTTGTGCTAAGGTGCGGTTATCGCTAGCGCATATGGCTTTGCAGGCTAAGTTCTGGCTCGAAGTGACAGCAAGTTGCTAGCCTTTATCTCCAGGTTGATCTTGCGTCCTCAGATGGGCCCGAGTGCGGTTACGACGTCGACGTCCGCAATAGCGGCCAACGGGGCGGCTGCCTTTAACCTGGGTGGCGCGCCGCTGGGCGGGGCGATGATGCTCCACCAGTTGATGGCATTGGCGGTGGCGATCATGGTGGTGCGGCTGCTGGGACTGGCGTTGCGCCGCCTGCGACAGCCGCTGGTGGTTGGCGAGATGCTCGCCGGGATTATGCTCGGCCCCTCCGTTCTGGGCTGGATATCGCCGCGGGTGTTCAGCTTCGTTTTTCCGCCCGAAGCAATCGCGTTTGTCAACGTCTTTGCGCGGGTCGCGGTCGTGCTTTACATGTTTTTGGCCGGACTCGACCTCGAGCCCAAGCTGCTACGGCGGCAGACGCCAGCGACAGGGGCGATCGCGCAATTGGGAATCCTTGTCCCCTTTGCGGCGGGCCTGCTGCCGGCATTCGTTTTCTTCCCCGGCATGCCGCCGGAGCCCGCTTATTTTGGATGCTTTCTGGGACTTGCGATGGCGGTGACGGCGTTTCCGCTGCTGGCGCGCACGCTTACCGACCGCCGCGTTCACAACACCCCGATCGGCTCGGTCGCGCTCAGCTCGGCGGCCCTGACTGATCTTGAATCATGGTGCCTGCTGGCCGTGCTGCTGGCAGTGATCGAAGCACGCGCGTTGGGCGTGGTCGCGACGGTGCTGATGTTCGCGGTGTTCGCGGTCCTGCTGTTTTTCGCGGTACGGCCCCTGATGCTTCGCTTGTCCGTACTTTACGGCAACCGCAGCGGGAGGCTGACACAGGGTCTGCTGGCCACGATCTTTGTCGCGCTGCTGTTCGGTTCGCTTATTGGCCAGATGATTGGGTTGGGCGCGATATTGGCCGCGTTCGCGCTGGGCGCCGTAATGCCGCATGAAAGCGGCATGACGCTGGAGCTCACCGATCGATTTGAGGATTTGGTGCTGGTGGTGCTGCTCCCAACTTTTTTTGTGGCCATTGGGTTGCGCACCGATTTGACCGCTTTGGGCGTCGCGCAATGGCTGTTATGCGCCGCGCTTCTGGCGCTTGGATGGGCCGCGAAATTCGGCGCTGGCGCTCTGGCCGCGCGCCTGGGAGGCTTTCAATGGCGTGAGGCGTCGGCCCTGGGCGCGCTGATGAACGCCCGCGGTCTCAACGCCCTGATCGTGCTCGATATCGGCTTTGGACTGGGCGTCATCTCGCCGGCGCTGTTCACCGTCCTCGTTCTGATGACGCTGGCCAGCACCTGTGCGGCGATCCCGATTTTCGATTGGCTGGTTCCGGCCGGGAGCGAAGAGAAGGATCCCGCGCCCGCTCGGATAAGTCCGGCGCTGGGCCCGGTACGGCGCGCCGCCATCGTGGTTGCGATCTCCAATCCCGAAGGCGCGGCCAACCTGCTCGACATCGCCCTGGAGGCCAACCGGCCCGACGATCCGCCGCCTCACGTGGTCGCGTTGGCGCGCCGTCCCGCCGAAGGGATGCGTTCGGGTCTGCGCGAGGTCGAGCAAAGAGTGGCGCCCCAGAGCGCGGGTCTGGCCGCCGCGCTCGATCACGTCCAGGCGCGAGGGACCGCCGTGACGTCGCAGGCGGTCTGGACCGATGATCCCGCCCTCGACATTCTGCGGGCGGCCCGCGAGGCGCAAAGTGAATGGCTGCTGCTGGGCGCGCACCATTCGGTATTCGGCTCCGACCTGCGGGGCGGGGTGGTGCGCAGTATCGCCGACCGCGCCGAAAGCATTCCGGTCAAAGTCGCGGTGCTGACGCCGGGACTGGAACAGCCGCTGAACCGCGTCTTCACCGTGGTCGATAACAGCCCGCATGGACGCGCAGCGCTGGAACTCGGAATCCGTCTGGTAAAGCGAACCAGACGCAGCCTCCACGTAATCCTGGTGCCGCGCAGCAACGTCAAACCCGACCTTGCACTACTGGAGATGGTCAGATCGATCGGGAGAGCCGAGGGTCTGAGACTGCACACCGACGTATTGGCCGAGCGCAGCGCGGCGCAATTGGCGCGCCAGGCGCCCGGTCCGCTGACTATCATCGGCACTAATCTGCTTGACGAATTCAAGCTGCCGGCCGGCGGTTTGATCAAGAGCGGCCATTCGATGATAGTGGTCCAGGGAACAGCGCAAATGTCAGGGGTCAGCGCCCGTCAGGACCGCGCGCGGCGGGAGGGTTGAAGACCGTAGGGTAAGCGAGAGGGGCTTTTCCGGGCCATCATCGAAAATAAACGATGCTCAAAGCGAGAGGCCCCCTGCAGAATTCGCGGGGCTTCCTCGATCAAGCAAAAATATCTGGCGCGTTGCGCTTTGACTCGGACCACGGTACCCAAAGCGAAAGGGAATCACTCAGCCCAAGGCGGCGAGATCGACGAAAAAGTGCGGATAGGTTTTCGAAACGCAGCCGGGGTCCTTGATGCGGATGCCGGGAATTCGCAGGCCCATCACGGCGAAGCTCATCGCGATTCGATGGTCATCGTAGGTTTCGATCGTTCCCGGCCGAGGTTGGCCCGGGTTGATTTCCAGCCCGTCCTCGTGCTCGATCACGCTGACGCCGAGACGGCCGAGTTCCGTCGCCAGGGCGTGGATACGGTCGCTTTCATGATGGCGGATAAACTGCACGTTGCGTATGCGCGTGGGTGTCTGCGCAAACGGCGCCAGCACCGCCAGCGTCGGCACCATGTCGGGCATCGCATGCATGTCGATATCCAGGCCGCTAAACTCTCCGGTGCCCTCGACCACCACGGCGTGGCGCCGCCAGTTAACCTTCGCACCCATGCGTCTGAGCACCGACAGGAACTGGATGTCTCCCTGCACTGAATCGCGGCTGAGATTGCTGAGTTCGACTTTGCCATTGCATAAAAGCGCGGCAGCGGCGAAATAGCTGGCGCTCGAAGCGTCGGCTTCAACCAGGAAGCATCCCGGCTGATACGCCTGCCCGCCCGGCACGCTGATAAAGTTGTCATCGGTGAAAATGCCCCGGATACCCGCCCGTTCCATCAGTTTGATGGTCATCGTGATGAACGGGATTGCGGCCGAACCAACAAATTTGAGCTGCAAACCTTTGCGCCAAATCGGTGACGGGATCAGCAGCGCCGACACGAACTGCGAAGACAGGCTGGCGTCAACTACCGTCTGGCCGCCTTCGAATTTGTCGCTGCCGTGGATTACCACCGGCGGACATCCGTTGTTCGCCTCGCAGTGCGTGGCCAGCCCCAGTTTGCGCAGCGCTTCGATTAGATCGCCGATCGGTCGCTGACGCATCCGCGCATTGCCGTCCAGGCGGAAGTTTCCCTTACCCAGGGTGAGGAATCCGGCCAGAAACCGCATCGCGGTCCCCGAGCCGCCGACGAACAGGTCGGCGGATTTGACGGGAATGGCGCCGCCGTGCCCCTCCATGACGATTTTGCTGTTCTGCTCGTCCAGCGCGATGGAATAGCCCAGATGCTGGAGCGCGGCGATCATGTAACGCGTATCATCGCTGACCAGCGCCGACTCGATTACCGAACGCCCTTCGGCCAGCGCGGTCATCAAGAGCATCCGGTTGGTGATGCTTTTGGAGCCGGGAACCTGAATGGTTGCCGCAAGCGGGCCTAGCAGAGGCTTAATCTCGATCTGATCCATGACGAGCCAACCGGTGCGATGCAATCCGCACGCCGATACTACATCCTAAGTTAAGATCACGGTCAATTCTCATGTTCATACAGCGGCGGCGCCCTGCGAGGGCTGCCGCTCGCCCATGTTGCGCCGGAGCGGAGCACCGCCGTTTGCGCCTTTTGTGACGATCGTTACGGATCACCGGTGCGGATCATCTGGGTTGAATGGCCACCGGATTTGCCGGTAGCCTCCCGGTACCCGAACCATGGCAGCTCGATTTCAGCATTACGTTCCATGCCCAGGCGGCGATTAATTGTTGTGCAACCGTTCGCGCCTGCAGCCGCGATGCGCGACGACGATCGGGAAACCGCCGGCGCCGCGACGCTGGCCAGAATCCGCAGGCGCCTGCTGCCGTTTACCTTTTTACTTTACATCGCCGCCTACCTCGATCGCATCAACGTCGGTTTCGCCGCGCTGCAGATGAACCATGATTTGCGGCTGGGCGACGCGGCCTTCGGCCTGGGGGCCGGCCTGTTCTTTGTCGGGTACTTCATCTTCGAAATCCCCAGCAACCTGATTCTGCATCGGGTGGGAGCGCGGCCGTGGCTTGCGCGCATCATGATCACCTGGGGCGCGGTGGCGATCTCAATGGCGGCGGTGCGCGGCGCACCCAGTTTTTACCTGCTTCGATTCATGCTCGGAGCGGCGGAAGCAGGCTTTTTTCCGGGAATCATTCTGTACCTGACATACTGGTTTCCCACCCGCGAGCAGGCCCGTTCGATCGCCCTGTTCATGACCGCCAGCGCCCTGGCCGGCGTAATCGGCGGACCATTATCGGGTGCGATACTCAAGACCCGGATCATGATGGGATTATCGGCGTGGCAATGGCTGTTCATTCTGGAAGGCCTGCCGTCGGTGATCCTGGGCGTGAGCGTTTTGTTCTACCTGCCCAACGGACCGCAGGACGCGTCGTGGCTGGCCGAGAATGAAAAAAGCTGGCTGGCCGAAAAACTGACGCGCGAAGCCGCCGGCGCACGCGAGCATACGCCAGGCGGCGCATTGACCAGCCGCACAATCTGGATGCTTGGGATGCTTTACTTCATGGTGGTCACCGCTCTGTATGGCGTCGGGATGTGGTTGCCGCAGATCGTCAAAGGACTGGGCGCGTTGAGCGATCTGCAAGCCGGCATCGTTTCCGCGATCCCGTTTTTCGCCGCCGCGGTGGCGATGGTGTTAATCGCGCGGTCTTCGGACCGGCGCGCGGAGCGGCGAAAGCATCTGGCCGTTTGCACCTTTGCGGGCGCCGCGGGGCTGACGGCATCGGCATTGGCGCACAATCCGCCGATGGCTTTGGCCGCGCTCTCGATTGGCGCGGCGGGTATCTGGGGCGTGATGGGTCCGTTCTGGTCGATGGCGGCGGAAAATCTATCGGGCGCGGGCGCCGCCGCCGGGATCGCGCTGATCAATTCAGTCGGCAATCTGGGCGGCTTCATCGGCCCCTACCTGGTCGGGATCGTCAAGCAGGTGTCGCACAGCTTCAGCGGGGGACTGGCGGCGATGGCGCTGGTGCTGATGATCGCGGGACTTTTTGCCCTGACCATTCCCGGGCCGAGAAGCGGCGCGAAATAATCTCACTGCGGCTTTGACGCCGCCGGCCCCGCAGTCGTATTCAATAGACATTACCTGGTAGTTGAAACGGCCGCGACGAGAGGGCGCGCATCGAGGAGTAAGATGAAAGCAATCGCCAAAACCCGGCCCGCGTTCGGAGCCGAACTCGTCGATATTCCCGTGCCCCGTCCTGGACGCGGCGAACTGCTGGTCAAGATCGCCGCCTGCGGAATCTGCGGTTCCGATCTCCATATTTACGAATGGGAATTGGGCGCGGAGCGGTTCGCGCCGCGCCTGCCGATGGTGCTGGGCCATGAGCCGGCGGGCGAGGTGGTCGAGGCCGGTCCCGATGTTACTGGCTTCAAAAAAGGCGACCATGTCGCGCTGGACCCGTTCGGCCATTGCGGGCGATGCTCAAGCTGCCTGGCCGGGCGGTTCAACCTGTGCGCGTCGCCCACCACGCTGAGCGGCGCGTTCGCCGAATATACCGTCGCGCCGATGGCCAATGCTCATCTGGTTCCGCCGGCGATGGACCTCGAGCAGGCCGCGTTGCTCGAACCGTTTGCCACCGGATTGCACGGCGTTGAGCAATCGAGCGTCAAGGCGGGAGATCGGGTAGTGATCGAAGGGCCGGGACCTATCGGAATCAGCACGGCGCTGGCGGCGCGGGCGATGGGCGCCACCTCGATCGTGGTTACGGGATTGCCCGCCGATGGCGAACGTCTGGAACTGGCGCGGCGTTTTGGTTTTCAAACGGTGTGCGCCGAGGACCAGGACTGGATCGCGCAGGTCAAAAGATGGATCGGTGAGGACGGTGCCGACGTGGTATTTGACGCCGCCGGGATGATGCAAAGCGTGCGTCACCTGATCAAGCGCGGCGGCCAGTTGGTGCTGCTGGGATGGCCGGCGCGGGACGTTGGATCGGCGGAAATGCGCTCGCTGTTTTTTCACGGCGTCAACATCATCAGTTCCAGGGTGAGATCGCCGCAGACATGGCGGCGCGCGATCGCGCTGGTCGCCAACCGGGCCGTGGACCTGGCGCCGATGGTCACTCATCGCGTGGACCTGGTCAATGGCCTGGAAGCTTTCGAATTGTTGCGCAAAAAACAAGGCGTCAAGGTGCTGGTCAATCCGACGCTTTGACTGGCCGCACAGAGGCCCAGGTCATTGACCACGGCGGAGGTATCACGATGCGAAATGGAATGAAGGTCGTCGACACCGATACCCATCATATGGAACCCACCCGGATGTGGGAGCAGTACATCGACAGCCGCTTCAAGAGCGCCGCGCCCCGCCTGGGCCGTACCCAAAGCGGCCGTTCCACGATGATGGTCGAAGGCGAGTCGCTCACCGCCGAGGAAGGCAAATATCCGATGGACTCGCCGGAGTTCCTGGCCGCCGGCGAGCGCGCGATGAAGCGCTTCGAGCGCACCAAAAAGGCTGGCTACAGCGCCCAGGCGCGGTTGACCGATATGGACGAAGAGGGAGTTGACGTCCAGATCATTTATCCCACCGTCGGCGGCCAGCTTCTGGGCCGCGAGTTTCACGATACCGAACTGCTGGCGGCCTGCTGCCGCGCCTACAACGACTGGAGCGCGCAGTATTGCAGCGCCGCCCCCGACCGTTTGCGATGGGCCGCGATGCTGCCGCTGCAGGACATCGATAAAGCTATCGAAGAGGCGCGCCGCGCGGTGAGCAACGGCGCCGTATGCATCTACCTGCGGCCCAATCCGGTCAAGGGCCGCAACCTGCACCATCGCGACTACTGGCCGCTATTTCGCGAAATCGAGCGGATGGACAAGCCGATCGCAATCCACGACTCCGGCTCGCCGCGTATCCCGTCTTATGGCGACCGGATGGAGACGCATACCAGCGGCCATATCCTCGCTCATCCCTTCGAGGCGATGTCCGCGATGGCCGGCCTGATCTGGTTCGGCGTTTTCGAGCATTTCCCGCGGCTCAATGTGGTGCACGTTGAAGCCGACGCCGGGTGGGCGCCCTACTGGGTGCAACGGATGGAGCAGCATTGGGAATTCAGCGGCAACGCCGAACATCCGGACATGAAGATGCGCCCGACAGAGTATTTCAAACGCAACGTATTCGTGGCCTGCCGCGCCGACGAGATGACGTTGAAGTCAGCGATCGACTTGCTGGGCGACGATAATTTTGTGTGGAATTCCGATTACCCGCATCCCGACGGCACCTGGCCGTGGGCGCTGGGCAAGTTGGATCAGCAACCGATCGCGCAAAGCAGCAAGCGCAAGATCCTGTGGGATAACGCCGCCCGCGCCTTCCGCCTGGATTGATTTTTCGCACCCGGGCGAAAGCACACGGTCGTCCGCCCGCAAAGCCCGAAAGAAGACCGTGTCAACGCCGCGTGCGCGAGGCGGTGCTGGGCACGTCTTTATGCTACCGGCACGCGATTCCTGAAATTATCAGGGCCGGCGGCGCAGCGATCGCCGACATGTTGTCCAGCGCCTTGGCCGGGACTCACGGTGACTGAACCGGTCGTCTTCCCTCACTTCTCGATCTTCTCGACCGGATCGAACAGCACTCCGGGATTCAGGATCGCGTTCGGATCAAGCGCGCGCTTGGCTGCCTGGAGCGCGCGTCTGAAGCCTTGCGGAGTTTCACGCTCGTACCATGGCCGATGATCGCGGCCGACCGCATGATGGTGCGTAATAGTCCCGCCGAGCCTGATCAGCGTGTCGGATGCCGCCTGTTTGATTTCGTCCCACTGTTCAAGTTCGCTGCCGATACGGCCGGGCACCGTGATGGTGTAGTAGGGAGCGGGGCCGTCGGGATAGACGTGCGTGATGCGACAGGTAACGGAACCCGGATGGCCGCACACCCTGAGCACAGCCTCGCGCACCGCGGCCATTAGCTGATCGTGGAACGACTCAAAGCGCTCCCAGGTGATCGCCGTCTCCAAGGTCTCGGCGATAATGCCCATTCGGACCAGCACTTCCCTCAGGTAGGGCGCGTTGAGAAAACTGCGGCGCCATTGACCGGCCGCTCCCTCGCGCGCACCGCTGGATCCGGTTCTGGTCTGCCCGGCATCCGATGGAAAGCGACCCTGGTGATCGGCGCAGCACTCGAGCGCCCGGCGCATCGACGCGGCGGGATCATGGTCCGCCGACTCAAACGCCAGCACCATGACGGCTTCGCGGCCGTCGCCTGCGCCGGAAATCAACGCTTCGCCCGGGTCGAGCACGCGGCAATTGGCCGGATACAGTCCCGCCTGTCCAAGCTGGCGCAGCGCGCGCATCGCGGCGAGAAAACTGTCGAAGCTGACCGAGGCGTCGGCGCGAAAACGCGGACGATCCTGCAAGCGCATCCAGGCTTCCGTGATGATTCCCAGAGTACCTTCCGATCCAATAAACATCCGCTCCGGGTTCGGTCCCGCTCCCGACCCCGGCAGGCGGCGTGTTTCGATTACGCCGGTCGGGGTGATAACGCGCAGCGATTCGACAAAGTCATCGATATGAGTGTACAGAGTGGCGAAATGGCCGCCTGAGCGCGTCGCGATCCATCCGCCCAGCGATGAGAATTCAAACGACTGCGGAAAATGCCGCAGGGTGAAATTGCTGCGGTGAAGCTGCTCCTCGAGCGAGGGCCCGAAGACGCCGGCCTGGATGCGGGCTGCGCGCGACACCGGGTCGATTTCGAGCACGCGATCCAGACGGCGCAGGTCGATCGATACGGCGCCTGCGCACCGCTCGGCACCAGGCGCCTCGACACCGCCGACGACACTGGAACCGCCGCCATAAGGAATCGCGGCAAGGCGCGCGCTGTCACACCACTCCAGGACCGCGATCAGCTCCGGTTCATTGCGCGGATATGCCACCAGGTCGGGCGGATTGGGATAATGACGGCGAAACCCGCGCACCAGGTCGCGAAATGATTTACCGTAGTGATGCGCGGCGCGATTGTAGGCGTCAGCAGCACAGATCTGTTGGAGCGCGGCAGGCGGTTTGACACGCACCGGCCGCAGCGCAATCTCCTCGAGCTTCGGCGCCGGTGCCAGCGACAGCGCGCGATTGAACCGCGCGGCCGTGCGTTCGCACAAACGCCGCTGCGCGTCTTCGCTGGGGCCGTCGCCCTCGTAGCCCCATCCCCAGAATTTCAAACGCCGCTCGTTCATGCCGCTCACCTCGATTCGGGTCGTATGTTAACTTTATAGCTTAAGCAGCTTTCCAACCCGCAATCGCAACCAGCTCGAAAACTTATGAAGGATCGGAGCGATGAAGTACGTCAAACTGGGCCGAACCGGACTCACGGTTTCAAGAATCTGTCTGGGATGTATGAGCTACGGCACCAGACAGTGGCGCGACTGGGTGCTGAGCGAAGATGAGGCGCGAGCGCATTTCGCCCGCGCAATCGAGGCCGGAATCAATTTTTTCGACACCGCCAACGTGTACTCGATGGGGGTCAGCGAGCAGATCACCGGCAAATGGCTGGGCGAGATGGGCCGGCGCGACGAACTGGTGATTGCCACCAAGGTACACGGCCGGATGGCGCCGGGACCCAACGGCGCCGGACTCAGCCGCAAGCACATAATGGCGCAATGCGACGCTTCATTGCGCAGACTTAACACCGACTATATCGACCTCTACCAAATCCATCGATGGGACTACACCACTCCAATCGAGGAAACGCTCGACGCGCTGGATTGCCTGGTCCGCGCCGGCAAGGTCAGATATATCGGCGCCAGCAGCATGGCTGCCTGGCAATTCTCCAAGGCGCTGTTCACCGCGCGCGAAAACGGATGGCATCAGTTCGTCTCGATGCAGAACCATTACAACCTGGTCTATCGCGAGGAAGAACGCGAGATGATTCCGCTGTGCGTGGATCAGGGCGTCGGCGTGATTCCGTGGAGTCCACTGGCCCGTGGCTTCCTGTGCGGCAATCGTACGCGCGAGGGCAAGGCGATAACCACGCGCGCCGCCAGCGATCCATTTGCCGGGCCCTATTACACCGAGGATGGCTACGCGATCGTCGAGGCGGTCTCCAACGTGGCCCGGGCGCGCGGCGTGACTGCGGGCGAAGTCGCGCTGGCGTGGATTCTTCAGGCACCGGGCGTAACCGCTCCGATCGTCGGAACCACCCGGCTGAACCATCTGGAGGAGGCAATCAGAGCCCTGGATTTGCAACTGTCGCCGGAAGAAATCGCTGCGCTCGAGGCGCCTTACCGACCCAAACCGATTGCCGGTCACGAACAGCCCAAAGCGGCCATTATGCTCAAGCAGCGCGGATAAATCTCAGCGTTAGTTGCATGACACTATTGTGGCGGAGGGCCTTGGTTCCGTCTCCTTTCAGGAGAGGGTTAGGAAGAGGTTTTACGCCCCGGCCTCGATACGCCCTGCACCTCGGGGCCATATGTGTTTCGCGGTCATTAGCTGACGACAAAATTCTCGCTTTGGTGCTAGGATAGGCGGACCGCGCCCGGCGCTTGCGGCAAGGGCCGCAGCCCCAGGCCGCAAGGAGCAGGACCATGGAATTCGATCTGACCGATCCCGAATGCTTCGCCAAACACGACCCGCATCCGGTGTTCAAGCGTCTGCGCACCGAGGATCCTATCCATTGGACCACTGGCGGCCGAATCCAGCGCGGCTTCTGGTCGATCACGCGCTACGAAGACGCACTCACGGTCTATCGCGATCCCATCCGGTTCAGTTCGCAGCGCTATTCGGTGGGGCTGCCCTCCAATTCGGAAGCGGAAACGATGCTGAGCCCCGAGATGCGCGGCTGCGGCCAGATGCTGATCGGCACTGACCCGCCCCGCCACAATGCGATGCGCAAGCGGTTTAACGGCGCCTTCCTGCCGCGCGCAGTCGCGCAGTTGGAATCCTCCGGCCGGCAAATCGTTGCGGAAATAATCGACGCGGTCGCGGCGCGCGGCGAATGCGACTTCGTGGTCGAGGTGGCGGCGCGGCTGCCCATGGCGGTCATTTGCGAGATGATGGGGATTGCGCGCGCCGACTGGGGCTTTATGTTCAAGTGTGCCAACATGGTCATCGGCGGCGAAGATCCCGAATACCAGGTTGGCGGCTCGGCGATGCAGACCGCGATGATGGGCGGGATGCAGCTCTTCAACTACTGCCTGGATTTGGCCAAAAAGCGGCGCGCGAATCCCGGCCGCGACCTGCTCAGCGTGATCGGCAACGCCCGCCTTGACGGCGAACCGCTCAACGACATGGAAATCGGCCACAACGCCGTCATGTTCGTGCTCGGCGGGCTGGAGACCACGCGCAACGCGATCTCGGGCGGCGTGCTCGAATTGATGCGCAATCCGGATCAATGGCAGCGGCTTGCGCACGAGCCGGCCCTGATGCCTACGGCGATCGAGGAAATCCTGCGCTGGACCAGTCCCATCACACACATCATGCGCACCGCCACCTGCGACTTCCAATGGCGCGGCCGGCAGATCCGTGACGACGACTGGATCGTGATCTGGAATCCGTCGGCCAATCGCGATGAGGATGTTTTCCCCGACCCCTATCGATTCGATATAACACGCAATCCCAATTACCATCTAGCCTTCGGACAAGGTGAGCACTTCTGTATCGGATCACATCTGGCCCGCCTGGAACTGCGCCTGATGCTGGAGGAGGTAATGCGCCGATTGCCAGATCTGAGGCTGGCGGGAGAAGTCGAACGCCTGACCTCGATCCAGGTCGCCGGGATCAAGCATATGCAGGTCAAATTCACGCCCAAGCGGGCTGCCGCCTGAACCGCACCCCGAGATCATGGAGTCTGTTCATCGAAACCTGAGTACCGCCGGCATCGCCGGCGTGGGGCAGGGCGGACACGATGTTCGCTGCGCTAATCAGGCTGTCAAACCGTCTTAGCGGCGCCGTACCGCCCCCTCAGCGCGATTTTCAAACCAGGCATGTAGAAAATTCCCACTACAAACATGGTGGCGTAAAACCGCTGCCCGCTCTTCCTCAGGATTGGCACGAGTTTCGCTGCGTTGGGAAATAACTCAATTGGCCAAGAGGAAGGAGGTCAGAAATGCGAAGATTCTTCTGTGTTCTCGCGGCGGGAACGATGGCGGTGGCGATGGCCGTCCCGGTTATCGCCCAGGCCGGTCCGGCCGATACCAATAGTCAGCCCATGCAGATGGCATCGGTAAAGTCCGGCAACGTGATTATCGAAGGAGGAGGAGGGTCCACCGCCGACCTCAACGTCGCGCGCTATAAGGCCTGGGACGAATTCCGCAGCAATCATCCGGAAATAGTTCGTGAAATACGGCGCAATCCAAGGCTCGTGGGCAGCCAGAGTTTCCTCCGCCGCCACCCTGCCCTGGCACGGCTGTTCGATTCCAACCCGGGTATGCAGCAGAGTATGATGCGGTATCCGGGTAATTACGTTGTCCCGGCGATGACGCATCGCTACCGGATGGCTAAAGCTACCCGGTGATCGCCACGCGTGAAAGGGGGTTCTACGCTCGCACGCAGAGCCCCCAATCCCAGATTCGCCGCTGCCAGCTTGCCTCATTTACCGGTGAATTTGGGCTGGCGCTTCTCGGCGAACGCCGCGGTGGCTTCCTTGTGATCCTGCGTATACATGGTCAGAGTTTCGTAGGCGAGCGCGGCGTCGTCGTTCATTAGCGCCAGGTTCTTGATGGTCTTGTTGACCGCCAGCTTGGTCCAGCGGATAGCCCAGGTCGGGCCGTCGGCCAATTGTCGCGCAAGTTCTCGCGCCTTGGGCAGCACCTGATCCTTGGGTAGGGCGTAATTGACCAGGCCGATCTTGGCCGCTTCCGCCCCGCTGATGAAATTGCCGGTCATGAGGTATTCCTTGGCGCGTGAGGGGCCCACCAAAAGCGGCCACATGATCGCGCCGCCGTCGCCCGCCACCAATCCCACCTTGACGTGCGTATCCGCCAGCTTGGCGCTTTCGTCGCACACCGTGATGTCGCACAGCAGCGCCAAACTGCATCCGAGGCCGACCGCCGCGCCGTTGATCGCCGCCACGATGGGCTGCTCGACGTCGAGCATGTTGTGGATGATGCGGCGCGCTTCGGTGGCGTTCATCGGAAACGGACCTTTGCGATGAGTCCGGCCGTCAGGACCCTCGTGACCGAAGCCTTTGACGTCGGCTCCGGCGCAAAACGCCTTGCCGGCCCCGGTCAACAGGATGGCATTGACTTCGGGATCTTCGGAGACGTCCACCCAGATCGTTTCCAGTTCGTGGTGCATCGTAGGAATGATGGCGTTAAGCGACTCGGGCCGGTTGAGGGTCAAGGTAATCAACCCGTGGTCCTTCTCGATCTTGATGTATTTGTAACCGCTGTAATCTACTGACATGACGGTCCTCCTCTGGCTCCGGTTTATACCGCGTTTGCCGGTCTGGCGAAAATGCCGGCTCAACTGCGGGCCCGATCTGGTCTGGCTTGTTCGATTCTGATCTGGCTTGACCTGGAGGCAAATATTGCTATCTTTGACTCGCTTATCCAAGCCTCCCGGGGGGACGCGAATGAAAACTGGGGAAAACACGCGTTGGCAGCGTGTTCACGGCAGCCGTACTGTCTGGGCCGTCAGCGGAAACCCACGTTCGGCATGGCACGCTCGTCGCCAGTGGGGATCGGCGCCCATCCGATTTTGCGCCGCGGTGGCTTTAAGGCTGCGCTCGCCTTTATTGAGCTTTTTGCGCTTGCGGCTGGTACGCCGGGCGCACACGCGATCTCGCTAGCCCAAACCATCGCCATGATTACTTGAAGATAAACATAAGGGGGGATCCCACAACAATGCAAAGCTTGATCGGGGGCGTTCGATGGCGTGTTGGCCTCGCCTGCGCCATTGTGCTCTTCGCGGCCTCGGCGATGGCATTTGTGAATCCTGACGCCAGAAACGTATCCAATACCGCGTCAGTCAGGATTCAGGGCTATCCGTTGGACTGGAGTTTCAAACACCTGATCTTCTCGCACCCAGCTTCGGCATCGATCGCGCAGCGAATGGAACGGGACCCGCGCTACCGCCTTCAGCAAGCGTGGCGAACTCGCCAATCTCAAACCGCAACGGTTGAGCAGTATATGCGATCGCTGGACGCCATAGCTCAGCAGCTTGCGTTCGCGTCGACGAGGAGCGGCAACAAAAAAAAGAGCAAACAAACCAGGCTGACGGGCGACTGGAGCGTCAATCTGGGGAGCGGCGCCAAGGTGGGAGCCGGCAGGTTTCCGGCGAAATTCTCGTTCAATCCGGATGCCACGCCGAACTGTTCCAGCGATTTCGTGGTCTTCAACACCAGTCTTACCGGCAGCCCCAGCCAGGCCAGTGTGATCGCCTTTAATCAGCTCTATGCCACCACCTGCGGCACCGCTCCGGCAGTGTATTGGGCATACAATACCGGGGGCATGGTCAATAACTCAGTGGTGCTCTCGGCTGATGGCTCGCAGGTCGCCTTCATACACTCCGGAACCCCTCCTAGCCTGGTAATCCTGAAGTGGAAGGCGGGACAGGGAACAAGCGCCTCTTCGCCAATGAGTTCCAATGGAACGACCTTCATCAGTACATCAACCGCCTCAACCTACGTGAGTTGCAAGACGACTTCCAACGCATGCCAGTTGACTCTGCCTTTTTTTTCCTACACCTTCGCCAACGATTCCCTGTCATCTCCTTTCTATGACTATACCAACGACATACTCTATGTGGGCGACGACGGCGGTGCGCTTCATAAATTTACCGGCGTATTCAATGGCACACCCGCGGAAGTGGGCTCCGGATCTCCCTGGCAAACCATTGAAAATGGCACGGCGTTGACGTCGCCGGTTGTTGACTATGGCGCGGCGACTCCAACGATATACATCGGTGAATATAAAACGGGGTATGTCGATTATGTCACTACCTCAGGAACGAACCACACCAGATCGGGACACATAGGTTTCAATACCAACGTCGATATCAAAGACGCTCCCGTTGTGGACGCCACGGCCGGAAAAATTTATGTGGCGGTGGCGGCGGATTCAGCAGGCAACAACGCCATATACATGTTTAATCGCGGTTTCGCCGGCGGAAATACCGGCAGCGAAGCAATAGTTGGAACTGGCTCTTTGACCAATTCAGTTCCGCTCCTGGACGGCGATTTCGATCAGGTTTATTATGCCTCCTCCAACGCCACAGGTAATCTTTATGTCTGCGGTGATACCGGCGGTAGTGCAAAACTCTATCAGGTGCCGATAAACGCGGGAATCTTCGGCAGCGCGCTCACAGGGCCAACGCTGAGCAGCGCGAGCATCACTTGTTCTCCCGTTACGGAAATATACAACACGGCGGCATCTGACGGACCGTTCGACTGGATTTTTTTGAGCGTGCAGGGCAGCGGCGCTCTTGCGAATTGCGCGGGCGGCGGTTGTGTGATGAGCTTTACCGTCACACAATGGCAGGCCAACACAGCCTACTCGTTGAACCAGGAGGTTCTCGACACCAACCTGAACATCGAGAAAGTCACCACCGCGGGAACTTCGGGAGCCAGCCCCCCATCCTGGAACATCAGTTCGGGTGGTGTAACCGCGGACGGCAGCGGCACGCTGGTCTGGACCAACCAGGGTTCGATGGCAACCAACGCGGCCTCGCGCGCCGAAGCCGGCGGCACCAGCGGTATCATTATCGATAACGTATCCACTACAACAGGAGCTTCCCAGGTCTATTTTTCCACGTTGAGCAACGGAAGTTGCGGCGGGGGCTGCGCGGTGCAGGCGTCACAATCGGGTCTGAATTGAAGCGCCCCCGGGACCGGTAGCCGGCCCCTTGGCTGGCGGGACAAGGCCAGGCGGCGCGGCGTTTCGGCGGACGGTAGATCGTGTTATACGACGCGAAAAGGCCGCAGGAGGCACCAACATGCGCGGAGTATCACACGTTGCTGTCGGCGTTGCCGATATGGAGAAGTCGCTGCACTTCTATCGCGATCTGCTGGGACTGCGCGTCGTAATCGACGAAGTCCAGGACATCGGCGGGATCCAGGCGATGAAGGAGGGCACCGCGCGCCCGTCCCGCCGCGCCGTCCATCTGGTATGGGACGATGAACCCTGGGCGACTTTTATCGTCCTGTCGCAGTTTCCCGGCGTGCAGTCCAATCCGCCGCCGAAACTGAACCAGGTCGGGATCAACCATTTCGCCTTGTGGGTCGACGATCTCAGGGAGCGTGCGGCCAAGCTGGAGCAGGCCGGAGTAAAATTCCAGCTCAAGCCGTCCGAGGTTCCCGCGCCGACTTACGGCGGCGGCAAGACTCAGAAAGTTCTGACCTGTATCTTTGAAGATCCGGATGGAACGCTGATCCAGCTGGATCAGCAGCTTTGACGAATGGATTTGAACTACAGTCCCGCGCAGGAGGAATTCCGCCAGCGCGTGCGCGCTTTCATGCGCGACAACCTGCCGCCAGGATGGGGCTCGCCGGGCCATGTGCCGCCCAAGGGCGAAGCCTTTTTGGAATTTCAGCGCGACTGGCAGCGCCGCCTTTACGAGCACGGCTTTCTCGGCCTGGAATGGCCCAAAGAGTATGGCGGGCAGGGCGCCAGCCTGGTCGAGAGCGCGATCTTCGGAGAAGAACAGGCGCATGCTCACGCGCCCCAACCGCTCAACCTTGTCGGCTTGTTCCTGACCGGTCCGACTCTGCTGGCGCACGGGACCCGGGAGCAGAAGCACCGCTATCTGCGCAACATCCTGTCCGGCCAGGAAATCTGGTGCCAGGGATTTTCCGAACCCGGTTCCGGATCTGACCTCGCCGCCCTGCGCACCCGCGCCGAGCTTGACGGCGATCACTTGGTGGTCAACGGACAGAAAGTCTGGACCTCCCTGGCGCATATCGCACATTGGTGCATGCTGCTGGTGCGCACCGATCCCGCCGCCCCCAAGCACCGGGGTCTGAGCTTCCTGCTGGTCGATATGAAAACACCGGGAATCCGGGTCAAGCCGCTGCGTCAAATGACCGGCGACGCCGAGTTCAACGAAGTGTTCTTCGACAATGTGCGGGTGCCGCGAGCCAACCTGCTGGGTGGATTGAACAACGGGTGGCAGGTAGCGATGACCACGCTCATGAACGAGCGCGGCGCGCCGGTAATAACCGTCGGCGCACAATATTACGTGCTGTTCACCGAAATCGTGGAGCTGTGCCGCCGCATGCGCGGCGTGTCGGCGACCCGCGCTCCGCTGATCCGCCAGCGCATGGCGCAGTTGTACGTCGAATTGCAGGGGATGCGCCTGACCTCCTACCGCGCCTTTTCCACCATCCTCAAAGGCGGTACGCCCGGACCCGAGGGCTCGATCCTGAAACTGATGTGGTCGGAAACTAACCAGCGCATGCAGGACTTCGCGATGGAACTGGAGGGGCCGTCCAGCCAATTGCTGGAGGGCCCATACGCGGTGGACGGCGGCCGATGGCAGTTCGAGTTCCTCTACTCGCGCGCCAATACCATCCAGGGCGGCACCTCCGAGATTCAACGCAACACCCTGGCCGAACGCGTGCTGGGCCTGCCCCGCGCGCGTTAAGCTCTATAGCAATCCGCCGAAGGCCATGGACCTGAGTTTCACCCCCGAGCAACAGCGCTACCGCCGCACGCTGCGGCAATGGCTCGCCGCCAATCTTCCCGAACATCCCGAAGAGCAGGACACTGCCAGACCGGGATGGCTCGAAGCGGCCAAAGCCTGGCAGCGCAAGCTGCTGGAGGCGGGCTACCTGGCGGTTGCGTGGCCGAGGCAATACGGCGGTCAGGGACTGGCGCCTATTTACCAGGTGATCGTCAACGAGGAGATGGCGCAGGCGGGCGCGCCGCGCCTGGCCGGTGAGGAGGGCCTGCTGACGCTGGGGCCGACGCTACTGGCGTGCGGCAGCGAGGAGCAAAAGCGCCGCTATATTCCGGGGATTATCAGCGCCGAAACCATTTGGACGCAGGGCTACTCCGAACCGCAGGCCGGGTCGGACCTGGCTTCGCTGACCACGCGCGCCGAGCTGGCCGGCGATCATTTCATCGTCAACGGCCGCAAGCTTTGGGCCTCGCACGCGCAAATTGCCGATCGCATGTTTGCGCTGGTCCGCACCGACCCCAATCGCCCGAAGCACCAGGGAATTTCGTATCTACTAATTGACATGCGTGCGCCCGGAGTTACGGTCCGCCCGTTGGTACAAATCGACGGCAAGCGGGATTTCAGCGAGGTAACCTTTCGCGACGTGCGCGTGGACAAGGAAGATCTGGTGGGCGGCCTCAACAACGGATGGAAAGTCGCGAACAGCACGCTGGCCAATGAGCGCGGCAACATGGGGCTTAACTCCGCGCCCTTGATGGCGTTTGCCCAGTTGGTGCAGACCGCGCGCAACATTAAACGCCAAAACCGCGCGCTGATCGAAAATCCGTACTTCAGGCATCGTATCGCCCAACTCCAGATTGAGCTCGAAGCGCTGCGCCTGCATTCATACCGCCAGCTCACTAACTCGATCCGTGGCCGAACTGCGGGCGTCGATTCGATGGTGACCAAGCTGGTCGGCAGCCAACTTGCCTACGAACTGGCGTCGGCCGCGATGGAAATGTTCGGGGATTACGCGATGGCGGAGCGGGACGAACACGACATACATCTGCGCGGCCAATGGGCGCAACATTTGATGACATCGATCGCATTCCAGATCGCGGGCGGCACTTCGCAGATCCAGAAAAACATCATCGCTCAGCGCGGCCTAAGAATGCCGCGGGAACGGTAAGAACTGACAGCGGACTTAAAGCCTTGACGCGGACTGGCGCCATCCATATCGTCAGGTTACGGATGCTTTGGTTGGCTGCGCGACGTTGGCCCGTTCAAGGCGGAGCGCGATGTGCGCAGCCGGCGTTCGGCCGAAATTGTAACGGCACGCCTGCGCCGTGCGCCTGTGCTCGCTGTTTCAACCCGACCACGCCGGGATTGAAGGACGGGCGCCTTTGATTTGGGCGCGCTGGGCTCCCTTTGGACGGCGAGGTGGGCCGCTAACACGAAGAGGAGAGACGAAAAATGGCCTTTGAATTGCCCAAACTACCCTATGCCAAGAACGCACTCGCTCCGCATATTTCCGAGGAGACGCTGGAGTTCCATCACGGCAAACATCACGCGGCCTATGTCGCCAAGCTCAACGAGCTGGTGGCCAACACCAAATTCGCCACCATGCCGCTGGAGGAAGTGGTACGGACATCCGAGGGAGCTATCTTCAACAATGCCGCCCAGCATTGGAACCACAGCTTTTACTGGAACTGCATGGCTCCGAAGGCGGGTGGATCGCCCAGCGGTGCGATCGCGGCTGCAATCGACAAGTACTGCAAGGGCTTCGAGCAGTTTAAAAAGGACTTCACCGAGGCCGCCGTCGGACAGTTCGGCAGCGGATGGGCGTGGCTGGTGCAGAAGAACGACGGCTCATTGGCGATCGAGAAGACTTCGAACGCCGAAAATCCACTAACTCGCGGTCTGCGCCCGCTGCTGACCTGCGACGTATGGGAGCACGCCTACTATATCGACTACCGCAACGCCCGCGCTAAATACGTCGAGGCGTGGTGGAATGTCGTCAACTGGCAATTCGTGGCTTCCAACATGAAATGACGCCCGCGCCGGCGGGGCAGAAAAATGGGGCTGCGCGCCGGACAGCCCCATCGTAATGCCCGGGCTGGGGAACGTTACTCGCGTTCCACGAAGCCTTCAAGATTGCGCGAACGCGCCGTGGTGCGCAGCTTGCGCAGCGCCTTGGCCTCGATCTGGCGGATACGCTCGCGCGTGACGGCGAACTGTTTGCCGACCTCCTCCAGCGTATAGTCGGTCTTCTGGCCGATTCCGAAGCGCATGCGCAGGATTTGCTCCTCGCGCGGCGTGAGCGTCGCCAGCACCTTGCGGGTCTGCTCGCCGAGATTGGTATGGATCGCGGCCTCCACCGGCGAGGGAGCCAGCTCGTCCTCGACGAAATCGCCCAGGGAACTTTCCTCCTCGTCGCCAATTGGAGTCTCCAGCGAAATCGGCTCTTTAACGATTTTGAGCACTTTCTGGACCTTGTCCAAGGGCATCTCCATCTGGCCGGCGATTTCGTCCGGAGTCGGCTCGCGGCCCAGGCGCTGCACCAGCAGACGCGTAACGCGCAGCAGCTTGTTGATGGTTTCGACCATGTGCACGGGGATGCGGATGGTGCGGCCCTGGTCCGCGATCGCCCGCGACATCGACTGGCGGATCCACCAGGTGGCGTAGGTCGAGAACTTATAACCGCGCTGGTATTCGAACTTGTCGACCGCGCGCATCAGACCGATATTCCCCTCCTGGATCAGATCCAGGAAGCCCAATCCGCGGTTGGTGTAGCGCTTGCCCAGACTCACGACCAGGCGCAGGTTGGCTTCGGTCAGCTCTTTTTTGGCCTGGCGACTCTTGGCCTGGCCGGCCTCGATGGTTTGCAGTGAGCGCGCCAGTTCGTCGCCCGAAGCTTTGACCCGATGTTCGATATCCTTGATGGCGCGCTGCGCTTCACGGATCCGGGCAGCGATGTCGCCCAGAGACTGGCGTGTACCGTTGACCTTGATCGAATGGCGGCCCTCGGATTCGGCCGCCTCGCGCAGCAGCGCATTCTTGCTTTTGCCGGTGGCAGCTTCATAGGCCGCAATCACGCTTTGATTGCGGCGATGCTCCTGCAATAACCGGCGCATCTCATCAATCACCGCTTCCTCGACCCGCGGCGAAAGCTGCATCTCCTTGAGTTTTTCCTTGACCAGTTGGCGCAGCCGGGAAAGCTGCTTTTCCAGCTTGGGCTTGCGCCGGGGACCCGGTTTGGCGCGCAGCTCCTTTTCGGTCTCCTCGATCCGCTCCCGCAGCTTGGTCAGCTTGCGTGTGAAACCCAGCAGTTTTTCGCGTTGGGCTTCGTCGGCCTCAGGACCCTTTTCCTCATCCGAGTCGGTTTCCTCAGCTTCCTCGAAGATGTCGCGAAGATCGGCCTCCCCCGCCTCGACCCGCTCGCCGATATGGATGATATGCTCGAGCATGATCGGGCTCTTGAGCACTTCCTCTTCAACTTCCTGCTCGCCGGCTTCAATGCGCTTGGCGATTTCCACTTCCTGTTCCCGCGTCAGGAGCTGGAAATTGCCCATCTCCTTGAGATAAAGACGAACAGGGTCGGAAGACTCGCTCAGATTATCAACGGCCTCTTCTTCGGGTTCTTCCTTGGCGTCGGCTTCGGTTTCGACTTCGGCATTGTCGCTGGGAACCTCGTCGAGGACCTTGATATCCATGTCCTCAAAGCTCTCCAGCGCCGCGCGCAGGTCGCCGGGTGAAGAAACGTCCTGGGGCAGAAAGTCGTTGACCTGGTCGAAGGTGAGATAGCCCTGCTCTCGCCCCAGATCGACGAGACCTTGAAGATCCTTGCCTTCGTATTTATGTTTCATTCTGATTCCAGACATGCCGTGCTGATTGACCCCGCATCGTACCTCGACCGGACTCAAGTGCAGTTTTCAACATGCAAAACGCCCAAGAACCCACGAGTGTAAGCCAGTGCGACGCGTGAAGTCAAACGCTTTGCTTACATTGTAACCACGATTGGGGAGGTTCACAGGGCAGCCGCCACTTTTTTGGGCATCAGCACCGCTCTCCTTCCCAATCCCGGTAATGATTAGATTCAACTTGTGGCTTTTTTACCCAATCAAGCTGGTACAGACGCCTCCATTTGCCGGCTTTTTTAGTCTTCTTCTAAGACCGGATTCGATTATCGCAATTCGGATACCTCACGCTTTCCAGGTCTCGTTCAACGGTCCATAATTTTGTCTCGGGCGCCCAATTAAATAGACGAAGCCAGCCGCGAAAATGAATGACTTGTCAGGAGAACTTTATGGAGAGAGTTGAATTGAGCCGCGATTGCGACGCGATCCAGGTGCCATCCGGAGATGTCGTGCGGCTCAGACAGGGTACCGAAGCGATCATCACTCAATCGTTAGGCGGAACGTTCACGGTCCAGGTACCATCTTACGGCGGATTGTTCCAAATTGCCGGCAAAGATGCCGACGCCTTGGGGAAGGAACCTGGCGGCACGGTGGTGCAATCGGGCAGCGGCGACCTGGAGTCCATGGTCTGGGAGCAACTGAAAACCTGCTACGACCCCGAGATTCCGGTAAATATCGTCGATCTCGGGCTGGTTTACGGGATGACCGTGGCACCCCGTCCCGAGGGCGGCCATGTGGTCGAGGTCAAGATGACCCTTACCGCCCAGGGATGTGGCATGGGAGCATCTATCGCCTACGACGCCAAGCAGAAGATCAGCGCCTTACCGGGGGTGGCCGAAGCCAATGTTGATCTGGTGTGGGATCCCCCCTGGAATCCGCAAATGATCTCGCCGCAAGGACGTGAACGTCTGGGGTTGGACTGAGCGGCCCGCTGTTGCTTTTTCAGGCCCCGGTTCACTGGACCCGGACCGGGAGTTGGAAACGATGCCCGCTGCGTACGATCGCCATATACACCGTGTCGCCGGGCCTGAGGTCGGCTACGCTCTGCATCAGGTCCATGGTGTTGCGCACCCGGTAACCGTCGACCCCGACGATGAGGTCAGATGATCGCCCGAGGTTGCTGTGAGCAATCATGGCAACCACGACGATGGCGGGCGGGAACAGCACCGCCGAGGCTACTCCCGCCCCGATTAAGGCGCCGTTGACCAACACATGGGAAACCTCATGGGTACCCAAGGCTTTGGCCGCCGGACTATGCGGCGCAATGTCCACCACCTCCGCTCCGGACATCGATTCCCCTCCGTCCAGGGTGGCGGTTCCGTCGCGGACCATGATGCCGAGCGATGGGACTTCGACCGGCTCCTCGCTGGTATCAAGGTAATCCTTGATCCCGGGTAAGTTAGAGGTTGCCCCGGGGGTGTCGTTGACAAGTGTGGCTGGCGGCGTAGCCGCCGACTGCTGAGCGCCCAGACGGCCCGCAAATGAAAACATACCAAGGCAGCACACTGCGATTGCTGCCCACAAAAGCGGCGCACTGAGCGAATGCGGGAATAAACACCGCGGCAATCGGGCGCGAACCAGCCGCTGGCAGTTGCGATGAACTGAGCTTTCAATTGGCAGCCGGTCACGCATCACAGCGTCTGCCCATCAGAGATAAGTGAGAGTACAAAAGTTACCTATACTATTGTGCTATCTCGCTTAGCAAACGCCAATCTGCTCGATCGAAAGGAAGCTCGAATTTTCGCCAAACAAGCCAGGCCGTGCGACACTGGGGACGCCCGTCTTATATTCCTCCCCCGGCCGGAAACCAATCAGGGAAGGAAATCAGGATTGATCGCCCAGCCGGGGTGGGTCTGAATCTTAAGTGGCGTTCAGGAGCTGAAGCTTTGAAACTCTGGCGGGCCGCGGCTCAGACTCCGGCAATGATACCGCTATTGCAAATCTGCGAAATTGGAGCGCGGAACGAAGCCCATCGGCGCCATGTATCCCTGTACCGGCCATCCCTGATAATCATGGCGGAGGTCCCAACGCTGCGCGTGAAGAGCCATGTAGTCGCGGCGCAAATCATTGCGCTGGGCCTGCGCGGCCCACCAGTTGCCGGTCGCGATGTCCCGGCGCAACTCGAAACGGTCATGGCGGATGTCCCGGATCTGCCGACGTAAGTTGTGCCGGTCCCAAGCGATATCACGATGGCGCAGACTGCATCCATAACCCGGCGCACCCCACTCCTGCGCCTGCGCGCCAAACGGAATCACCACCATCAGCCCCAATACCGCCGCCGCTACAATCGTGAGTGTTTTCATTTCCAAGCCTCCTTCTGCATTCACCATCTCAGACGGAGGCCAACTCACGGGTGTTTACCTGATCCGATAGCTAATGGTGAGCCTAATGGCTTCCCGGCTTGTCCTGCGCCTGCAGTTTGCCACCTGCGGCGGCCGCAGTTTTGTGGCATTCGCACGAGCATTCATGCCTTAGGACACCGCGGGGGTTATCGGGACTGCGGGGACGGGCACCCGGCACCTCGAACACACCCTCGCAGGTCGAATGCTCGCCACCTCTGCACATTTCGAACAGCCTGACTTTGGTTTCCATGCGTCCTCCTGATCAAAACGAGGCGCGACCGGAGGTGTCAACGCGGTAAAGCCGCCGCGCTTCAGCTCTTACTGGAAGCTTGTATCACTTAATTTCCGGGGCGAAAACAGCAGCGGCGCCGGCAAGCGTACCGGCGCAACGGCTGCGGGATTCATTTGAGATAGTCGCGGATAACCTTGCCGCCCCATTCTTCGCCGCCAACCGGACGGCGGTAACGATATTTCAGATACCAGCGATCGCCATGCTTTTCGAAGTCCCAATGGTTGAATCCGCAGGTAAACGGTTCATAGCTATCGCCCTTCTTCAGGTACACGACGGAGTAACCCTCGGCCCACGCCGTATTGCCGTTTACCCGGATGAAATAGTTCATCGAGGTGTGCTGGCACCGGCCTTCGATCGCTTTGTGACCGCCCTTGGGATTGGCGATAAAATCCATCAACTCCTCTCTGCCCGTCCACTTGGTGGTGGGGGCGAGGTCGATGGTGCCGTCGGGCGTGTAATTGTTGACGTATTCCTCGGAGCGTCCCAGGTCGGCATTGAAGGAATACCGCGACAGGCATTCACGAATCTTTTCCTGGTCCTCGAGCACCTGCAGGCGAGCTTCCAGTTCCTTGACCCGCGCTTCCAAATCCATAGCAGTGCCTCCTTGTGTTATGCAGCTCAGCTCTAATGAACCACCATCCAGGCTGCAAGCGGTCCCTCGCTTGCGCCACATTTTGGGTCGGTTTTTGGCGCATAATTGCGTTCAGGGGGCAGGGCGATGACTCCTGGGAAAGAACTGATTCATCGGTACATCGAGGCCTTCGATCGCCGTGGTACGGTGGGTGAGGGCATGCTTCACAGCGATGGCGCCATCGTGGGCGCCGACCGCCGGCCTCAGCGGCGATTTCTCAATGCCCGGGAGCGGCGGTGCGGCGAGAGCGTTTCGTCGGCCCCGATTCTTTTTGCCAGCCCTAGCCGCTGTCTCCCAGAAGCGCGCGGTCGGATGGCCGCAAACTTCCGGGTCCGGCAATTGTGGGAACCCGCCGTACCCGCTCAGCCAGCATTTGCGCCAAATCTCCGACCAGCCTGCTGAGCGCCGCCGCGCGCACATCCGCGGAAGCATCGGGCGGAATGCCTTGTACGCGGACAAACTGCCCCCGCGCCTCCAGGCTTCCGGTGCGCGCATTCAGCACGCTCCAGTTGGCCCGGATCTCGGCCGAGTTGGTCGCATTGTTGAAAGCGAAGTCGATCAGATCAACCGTGATCTGGCGATCGACAACGGTCGTTCTATACCAAGGATAATCGATAATCTGATCCTGATTGAGTTCCTGTGCCAGGTCCTGCTTGAGAACCTGGTTAAAGCCGTCGCGCAGCGGCTCACCCCATTGATCGTGCGCTGACACGTACAGCCGATTGCCCGCGCCGCGTGAGACTATCCATTGCTGGTCGAGATAATCGGGCAGGCTGACCGGACCCAAACCGATCCTCATGGTTGAATTGGCATTATGGACTACAGATTGGGCCGGTCCCGCGATCGGCGTGAGGACGTAAAATCGCGTTGGGTCGGGCTGCGGAGCCAGCGGATTGCATCCCGCCAGGATTGGCAGGGCCAGCGCTGAAGCGGCGAAAATTCGCAACCGTCGCGGCTTCACTTGCCGTCCTCGGTTGAAATGTAGCGGCCGCGGATCAGCACGCTCGGATTGCGATTGAGCATGCGGCTGAGATCGGCCAGATTGGCCGCCGCCTCCCGCACCTCGACCAGGGTGCGATTAAGCTCCACGATCGGCGGGGCAGTTGGATTGACGACGCTGCCCACGCCTTCGAGCGTAATGTTGGCGGTACTGAGTGTCTGGTTTGCATGATCGAGCGTCTGCGAGATCTTTTGCTCTATCGGTCCAAAATCAGCGTCCACGCGCGCAATCAGCTTGCGCATATCGCCCAGCGTCAATTGTGCGGTGTTTATTGCCGAGCGCGCCTGCGCCATCGTCAATTGCGCTTCGACCAGCGTCTGGTGAAGCGCGGCTATGGTCGTGGGCAGGTTCGGATCGGAACTGAGCAGGGCCAGCGAATTCATCGCGCGGGTGGCCGAATCGACCAGTGCGCCGATATCGACCTTCTGAATGTCCTGAACCGTTTGCATCAATTTTTTCTGAAACAGTTCGAGGTCCGTGGGGCGGGATGGAATTTCGGGAATTTCCGAATCGCGCGGTTGGTAAAGCGTGTAAGGCGTTCCCGGATAGAAGTCCAGGTCAACGTAAAGCAGCCCGGTCAGCAGACTTTCCATCGACAGTTGCGCCCTCAGTCCCTCCTTGATGGCCTCGCGAAGATTGGCGCGATTGCCAAAATCAACCGAGCCGCCCTTGCGCAGCAACTGGCGCTGCTCCAGTTCGATTATCACCGGCAGCGCAATGTTGTTGGGGTTGATCTTCCAGGCCGGGGTGCGGTACTCGTCCGGCCGCTTAAGCGACAACCTGACGGCTACTACCCGGCCCAGTTCCACCCCTTTGAATTTCACCGGCGCGCCGACCTTAAGTCCGTTCACGCTGCCAGTGAAATAACAAACGTACCGAGTCGAATGAGAGAAAAGGCGGCCGGAAGCCACATAGGCGATCGCGACCAGCGTTATGATCAGGCCGCCGAAGACAAAGACGCCGATCGCGGCCGGGCTGAATCTACGCATGGCGTTGGGTCCGCTCCTGTCCCCGGTTGAGAAATTCGATGACCTTGGGATCCTTCGATGTCGCCGCGAGCACCTTGGGGTCGCCCTGCGCAATCATGGTGCGAGTCTCGGCGTCGAGCATGATGCCGTTGTTGGCGATTGCGAAGATGCTGGGCAGTTCGTGGGTGACGATCATGACAGTGGCCTGAAGGCTATGGCGCAATTCCAGGATCAGACGATCCAGCCGATACGAGCTGATCGGATCCAGACCTGCGGAGGGCTCGTCAAAAAACAGGATTTCCGGATCCAGCGCCATCGCACGGGCCAGCGCCGCCCGCTTCTGCATCCCGCCGCTGATCTGGCTGGGGTAGTAATCCTCGAATCCGCGCAGTCCGACCAGCGCCAGTTTCAGGCTGACCTGGCGACGAATCTCCGCGGCCGAATAGCCGCTGAATTCGGTCAGCGGCAGGGCTACGTTCTCGGCCAGCGTCATCGAACTCCACAGCGCCCCGCCCTGATAGGAGATGCCGCAGGAACGCCGCAGGAAGGCTCCCCGCTGCTCCTCGGTGGCGGCAGTGAAATTGAAGTCGCCGTAATAGATGTCGCCTTTGGCGGGCTCCTTAAGCCCGACCATGGTGCGCAGCAGCGTGCTCTTGCCGCATCCACTGCCGCCCATGATCACGAAAATGTCCCCCCGGTGCACATCGAAGCTGACATCGTGCATCAAGACGTAGCTGCCAAATGCTATGGTCAGATTTCTGACTCGGATGTGGGAGTCGCGCTCGCGCGGCGCCGGCGTTTGTTCAGCCACGATTCAGATTCCAACCAGGTTGAGAATGAAGGCGGAGATACCGCAGGCCACCACGATCATCACGATCGAGGTAACCACCGCCGAGGTAGTGGCGTAGCCGACTGCCGAGGAACTGTTGCCGCATTCAAACCCGCGCAGGCATCCGGCGAAGCCCACCAGCACGCCGTAAATCGCGGCCTTGACCACGCCGATGGTGAAGTCCGACATGGTGAACGCGCTCATGGTTTCGTGGAAATAGGCGCGCGGCGCGACGTGCAGCATGACGCTGCCGATAAAAGCACCGCCGGCAATTCCCAGCAAATCAGAATAGATGCACAGAATCGGCATCATCAGGCACAGCGCGAGGACCCGCGGCAAACAGAGAAACTCCACCGGCGAGATTCCCATCGTGCTCAGCGCGTCGATTTCCTGCGCCACCTTCATCGAACCCAGTTGCGCCGCGAACGACGCCCCGGTGCGTCCGGCCATGATAATCGCCGTCATCATTGCGCCCATCTCGCGCAGCATCCCGATCGCAACCAGGTCGGCGACGTAGATCGAGGCGCCGAAGCGCTCCAGTTCAACCGCGCCCATGAACGCGAGGATCACGCCGACCAAAAAACTGATCAGGCTGACGATCGGCAGCGCGTCGGCGCCGCACGCCTGCATCTGCTCGAAGACATCCGCGATTCGGGTGCGAGCGCGCCCGCTCACAAAGCGGCCAAAGGCGATACTGAGCAGGCCCAGGAAATCGAAAAGCATGGCGGCCGCATCGACCGCGGCAATGGTTTTCTTTCCCAGGCCCGCAAAAAAGCCGTCGCGCGCGTGGCTCACCCGCGCATCGGTTTTTTCCGGCACCGCATCGGCCAGCGCGATCAGCCTGGCGACCCCGTCAGGAAGCAGATTGCGCTCTACCGCTACCTGGAATTCGGTGCAATGGGTCTGGAGGTCAAAAATGTAGCCGACAAACGAGCTATTCCATGCTCCAACCCCACGCGCATCGAGTACGACCTTGCTGGGACGCGGAGGTCGGCTGATCTCTTCAAGCAGCGATCCAAGTTGAGGCAGCGGAAATTTGCCGGTCCAGTCGCCGCTCAGGCTAATTGCATAGGCCCCCCCGGTGGTCCGTTGACCTGCAGCGCGAGGCTCTTGCGGCACGGCTTGCGCTTCACCGTTAGCCATCAAACAAACACTCAAATCCTCCGGCCGCTGATAGCATCGCCAAAGTCGCAAAAAACTCGCGGCCTGCTAAGCCCATTGAGCAGAAAACTTCCACCGTTATGTTGCTTTGGTCCCAGTCTCGCGCAAATCCCACGCTTTCAGCCACGCCAGACTAACACTTGCCACAAATGATGCCAAGGAGAGTAAGCGCAAGTAATGGCGGGATGGGGTGGGCGGTTAATTGGCCAACTGTCGTGAAAATCGAGAACCTCGCCGAAGGCGGCGAGACGAAGCCCAACTCGGGCCGACATACCGCCAGCCATGCTAGTGTTTCAAAATCTGATAGATCGATTCGAGATCCCGGCGGATCTCCATCAGGGCCTGGCGGTCGGCGGCCACAACCTGATGGTTTGCATTATCAATTGCCGATGCCCTGTCCGCCTTCATGGACGTAGCCGACGCTGGTTTCGGTCCGCTGTTGCCGGTAGTCAGTTCCCTTATCCGTTTGCGGGCGCCCTCGATCGTGAAACCCTCTTCGTACAACAGATGCTTAATCAGGCGCAGCGTCTCGAGGTCCTGGGGTTTGTAGAGCCGATGCTTACTGGCGGTATGGTAAGGACGAAGATCGGGGAACTGGGTTTCCCAAAAGCGCAGTACGTAAGCCTCCACTCCCAACAGCCGCGCGGCTTCACCGATTTTCAGCGTTTTCGCCGACGCCGTTGCGGAGTTGCCGGCATCGGCCGATTTGTTCCCTTTCTTTCGGCGTGATTGTAACCGCCATGCCGATTTGCGTACCATTCACACAACCCCGTCATGAGGGTACACGCTCGCGACGGCCAGTTACAAGGTTTGTCTTCGCTGTCTGTTCACCACCGCTTCCCGCCTACTGGCGCATCTGCGCGTTAAGCTTCGGCAGCACCTCTCGAACCAGTTCCTCGTGGGCTCGATTTACCTCCTCGTCGGTCAGGGTTCGTTCCGGGCTGCGATAGCGCAAGGAGAGCGCCACGCTCTTTTTACCCGCAGGAACGCCTTCGCCGGTGTAGACGTCGAAGATCTCGATACTCTCAAGCCACGTCTGGTTCACCTGCTCAACCACGCCGATAATGCGGGCGGCCGGAATATCCTGATCGAGCACAATCGCAAGATCGCGTCGTATGGCCGGGAATCGCGGCGGCGGCTGGATCGATTTGACCGGACGTTGAAAGGCTGCCAAGGCAGCGAAATCCAACTCGAACAGAGCGCAGCTGCGGGCCAATTCCAGCCGCGATGCCTCCATCGGATGCAGTTCGCCCACGACCCCGATTGGCTTGCCAGCCAAACTGATTTCCGCGGCCACCCCCGGATGCAGATAGGGTGCGCGGTCCGGATCGATTGCCGCAAACGAGACCTCGTCGGAGATTCCGAGGGTGCGGAAATAGGTCTCCAGGATTCCTTTGGCGGTAAAGAAGCCGGCTTCCAGCGGTGCCTTTCCGATTGCGGTCCGAACGAAATCCCCGTAGCTGATTGCGCTCAGCCGCTGGTTCTCGGTGGGCACGCCGGCGCGATTCTCAAACGTCGTGGCAATCTCAAAGGCGTGCAGCGCAAGCGCCTGCCGATTGAGGTTAAAACGCAGCGCGGCGATCAGTCCGGGCAGCAAACTGGCGCGCAGTTCGCTCAGCTCGGCCGAGAGCGGATTGCTGACCGCCACGGGCGAGCCGCCGCCGATCGATGGAAAGCGTCGGTTGTCGTCAGGCGCAATGAATGCGATAGTGCGCAGTTCCGTCAGCCCGCATCCCAGCATCGTTGCCCTGCTTGCGGCTGTGAACGCGCGCAGAGGCTCTCGCCGTGTGATCCGCGCGGGATGCTCCGGGAGCCGTTCCGTGACTTCCTCAAAACCACGCAGCCGCCCAATCTCCTCGGCCAAATCCGCAGTCTCATTGAGGTCGGGCCGGAAAGACGGCACCACGACACCGATTCGATTCCCGCCGATGTTGTGGACCTGAGCGCCGATCGAAATCAGCCGCCGCCGCATCTCCTGGCGCGGCAGCGCGACGCCCAACAAATCGGTGACCCGCCGCGGATCAAGAACAACCTCGCGTTGGGGTGCCGCTTCAGGCTCGACGTCGCGCACCGGCGCCAGTTCGCTTCCACCCGCTGTTTGGCGGATCAGCTCCGCCACGCGTCGGGCCGCTTTGACCTGGAGCTGGCGATCGATTCCGCGTTCAAAACGGTAACTGGCCTCGCTGTGCAAACCCAGCCGCCGCGCTGTGCGCGCTATGGCCATCGGCTCGAAATAGGCGCTCTCCAGCAGGATCCGGCTGGTGTTGTCGCTGACTTCGGAATCCAGACCGCCCATCACTCCGGCAATCGCCAGCGGCCGCGACGCATCGGCAATCATCAGGTCGTCAGGATGAAGGACTCGGCGCTGGTTGTCGAGCGTGACAAACTGACGATCATTCTCCGCCCGGCGCACGACGATCCTGCCGCCTTCGATTCGATCCAGGTCGAACGCGTGCAACGGCTGCCCCAGCTCCAGCATCACGTAGTTGGTGGCATCAACCACATTATTGAGGGCGCGCATCCCGCACAGCTCAAGCCGCCGCCGCATCCACATCGGCGAGGCGCCGATTCGGATTCCGCCCATCGGCAGTGCCGCGTAGCGCCGGCACAGGTCGGGCGCATGGATTTCAATATCGGGGCATTCGCCGTTGGCGATTTTGGGGATTGTGATTTTTGGCAGCTTGAGTTTGAGGTCGAACAAGGCCGCCACTTCACGGGCAAGCCCCAGAATCGAAAGGCAATCACCGCGATTGGGAGTGATGGCGATATCGAACACGGTTTCTTCCAGTTCGAGGTACTGCGCCAAATCGCTGCCCAGCGGGGCATTCGGATCAAGTTCGAGGATTCCGCTGTGATCCTCCGAAAGGCCCAGTTCGCGGCCCGAACAGAGCATCCCCTCGGAGCGCACGCCGCGAATCTCGGCGGCTTGAAGCGGCGCCACTTCGTTCAACGATTCGGCGGCATCCTTGCGTTCCCCGCCCAGCCGCGCCCCGACTCGCGCCAACGGCGCGATCATGCCGGGCTTGACGTTGGGCGCCCCGCATACCACCCTGAAATGACCGTACTGGCCCGCATCCACTTCGCACAGGCTGAGTCGGTCCGCATTGGGATGGCGCTCGACGGTCAGAACACGGCCGATGGTGACGCCGTTGAATGACGGATGGCGCCGCTCGATATTTTCGACCTCCAAACCCGCCACGCTGAGCCGATGGCTGATTTCGGCCGGCTCAGCCGTTATCGGAACGAATTCTTTCAACCAGCTAAGAGGCAGCTTCATATATCGTGCACGCTAGAACTGTTCGAGAAAACGTAAATCATTTTCAAAGAACAGCCTCATGTCATCGACGCCGAGCTTGAGCAGGGCGGTGCGTTCGATTCCCACGCCGAAAGCAAAGCCCTGGTATTCGGCGGGGTCGTATCCGACCGCGCGCAGCACGTTGGGATGGATCATCCCCGAGCCGAGGATCTCGACCCATCCGGTTTGCTTGCACACGCGGCATCCTGCGCCACCGCACAGCAAACAACTTATGTCGACTTCGGCGCTGGGTTCGGTGAAGGGAAAAAAACTGGCGCGGAACCTGACCCGGGTTGACGCGCCGAACAGCCCGCGCAGAAATTCCGAGAGCACGCCCTTAAGATGCGCCATCGTGACGACGCCGGCCCGATCCACCATGAAGCCCTCGATTTGCGAGAACATGGGCGAAGCGCGCACGCTCAGTTCGTCGCGGCGATAGCAGTTGCCCGGACAAATCACGGCCAGCGGCGGCTGCCGATGTTGCATCACATGAATTTGGCCGTTGGAAGTATGCGTGCGCAGCAGCAGGCCGCCGGGCAGGAAAAAGGTGTCCTGCATCTCGCGCGCAGGATGGTCGGGGGGAAAGTTCAGTGCGGAGAAATTATGGAAGTCATCGTCCACGTCCTGGGTGGCGGCGGTCTCGAAACCCATCGTTTCGAACAGCCCGATCATTTCCTCGGCGACCTGAGTCAGCGGATGGAGCCGACCGCGATTGATCCGCGTCCCGGGTAGCGTGACGTCGACTTTCTGCTCTGCCAAAGCACGCTGCATCCGCGCGCGTTCCTGCGATTCCTGCAGCGCCTGGATCCGGCTTTCCAACTCGCGCTTGATCTCATTGACCAGTTGGCCGATGGCGGGCCGTTCCTGCGCGGGCACGTCGCGCATCCTGCGCATAATCGCGGTCAATTCGCCCGACCGTCCCAGCACCCCCACGCGCACCTGCTCGATTTGCTCCGCAGTGGCATCGTCAGGGAGTTGCGCCAGGGCACGGCCGCGGATGGCCTCAAGCTGTTCTTTCATGATGCGCCTTCTTTCATTCGGCGAGCACAGAGGAGCGAGGGAAGAAAAGTGAGCGGAAAAGCGGAAAAGAGCGCAGAAAAAATCTGACCTCGAGTGTTAAGCTCGGTCCTCATTCGATTGTGAATCTCTCATTTATCTTTCTCATTTTCCTCTACCCGGCCTCTCACTTCTCGCCGAGTCGATAAACAAAGACCATGTGGCTGTACAACCACATGGTCTTCCTGATGCGCGCGGCTGATTTCTAAAAAATTAAGCGGCTTCCATACCCAGGGCGCTTTTGGCCGTGCGCACCAGCTCGCTAAACAAGCCGTCGCGATCGGTGGCAAGAAGCGCGAGTTGTTTGCGGTCAATGGCCACGCCGGCCTTCTTGAGCCCGTCGATCAGGCGGTTGTAACTAAGCCCGTATTCCCGCGCCAGAGCATTGATGCGCGTGATCCAAAGCGCGCGGAACTGGCGTTTCTTCTGCTTGCGGTCCCGATAGGCGTAGGTCAGTCCCTTTTCGAGGGTGTTGCGAGCCTGGCGGTAAAGCTTGCGACCGCCCACGTAACCCGAAGCAAGTTTCAACTGGCGTTTATGGCGTCGGCGGCTTTTGAATCCGCCCTTTGCACGAGGCATTGAAGTTGGGTCCTTCCCTTACGTTTTCCCGCAACTTACTTGTATGGCACCAAGGCATGCGCCCGCTCGGCGTCGGTCTTGCCTAGCATTCCGGGACGGCGCAGATGGCGCTTGCGGCTGCGGCTTTTGGAGCTGTTCAGATGGCGCAGGTAGGCCTTTTTGTGCTTGACCTTGCCATTTTTGGTGAAGCTGAAGCGCTTGGCCGCGCTGCGATTGGTCTTCAGTTTAGGCATCGGTGTTTCCGTTTCAATTTTCGACCCAAAACTAGCGCGGAGTCAGCAGCACCGACATATTGCGCCCTTCCATCCGCGCCGTTCCCTCGGGCTGGGCGATATCCTGAACCAAGCCCACGATCTGTTCCAGCATCTTCTGGCCCATTTCGGGATGGGTGATCTCCCGGCCGCGAAAGAAGATCGACACTTTAACACGCTGCCCGTCCTCGACAAAGCGCCGGATATGCCTGACCTTGAACTCAAGGTCGTGCTTGTCGGTGCGAGCGCCCATCTTGACTTCCTTGATGCTCGAACCACCCGAACTCTTTTTGGTGTGGGATTTCTTCTTTTGCGTGTAACGATATTTGTCGAAATCCATCACCCGGCAAACCGGCGGTTGGGCGGTAGACGCGACTTCAACCAGATCCAGTCCGCGGCTTTGCGCCAAACCCAGAGCTTCACGCGCGCTCATGATTCCGGCTTGATGGCCGTCGGCGTCGATCACCCGGACTTCGGGCGCTCGAATCATTTCATTAACCCGGACCGATGGCTCGCGCACCGGGGGAAGACGATAATTCCTAGGGATAAAACACCTCCTTGGTCGCGCGCGCAGCGCGCTACCCCATTAAAGACTTTGCAAATAAAGGTTCTACAAAAACAAGGACGTCGCCGCCACGCAGCACTGTACTGCGGCTCAGTATAAAATCCCCAACTTTGATCGCAATATCAGCCCGCAATCCAGACTTGCGGACACCCTCCTTCGACTCGCTATCCATCGCAGCGGAGCGTTTCAGCATGGCAGCGGCTCGGCCTTGAGCAGATCGACAAAGCCCTCGAGGGTCAGGGTCTGGCTTTTTTCGCCGCGCAAGCGACGCAAGGAAACTCCCCGCGACGCCGCTTCGCGTTCTCCGACCACTGCCATATAAGGAATTCTGGCCAATTCTGCCTCGCGCACCTTAAATCCGAGTTTTTCATTACGTAGATCGGCGCGGGCGCGAAATCCAGCGGCCGAGATAACCTGCGCGATTTCAGCCGCATATCCTTCGACTTTTTCGCTCAGCGACAATACCCGCACCTGCTCCGGCGCAAGCCAAAACGGCAGGATGCCGCCGGTATGCTCCAGCAGAACTCCGATGAACCGTTCGAGCGTCCCCAGCACCGCGCGATGAATCATCACGGGCCGGGCTTCGGTGCCGGCGCTGGCCGTATATTCAAGCTCGAAACGTTCGGGCATGTTGAAGTCCAGTTGGATGGTCGCAACCTGCCATTTGCGCTTGAGCGCATCGGGCACATAGATCTCGATCTTCGGACCGTAAAAGGCGCCCTCGCCCGGATTAATCTCGAATTTGAAGCCGTGGCGCCGCATCGCGACGGCCAGCAGCTCTTCGCGCTGGTGCCAATCCTGCTCGAGGCCGAGATGCTTTTCCGGCATCGTGCCCAGCTTCAGCTCGATATCGCCGAATCCCAGGGTCTGGTAAACCTCGCGCACCATCTGCAGGTTAAGGTCGATTTCGCCCGCAATCTGCTCTTCGGTGCAGAAGATATGAGCGTCATCCTGCGACATCGCGCGCACCCGCGTCAGACCATGCAGCGTGCCCGAACGCTCCGCCCGATGGAGCCGGCCGAAATCCGCGAACCTGATCGGCAGGTCCCGATAGGACCGCTTCTCACTGCGATACATCACGCAATGGCTCGGGCAGTTCATCGGCTTGACGCCGTAGTCCAGCTCGCCCGAAGCATTCTCCCCATCAGTGGTCAGGAACATGTTCTCGCGAAACATGTCCCAATGACCCGAAGTGCGCCAAAGCTGATTCTTGAAAATCTGCGGCGTAATCACTTCCTGGAAGCCATAACGGCGGTACAGCCGACGGATGTATTCGATTAACTGGTTGTAGATCAGCGCGCCTTTCGGCAGAAAAAAGGGGGATCCCGGCGCGATTGGATCGAAAAAGAACAGCTCCATCTCGCGGCCGAGCTTGCGATGGTCGCGCGCCCGCGCCATCTCGAGCAGGCGCAGATGCTCCTCCAGCTCCTCTGTGGACGGGAACGCAGTGCCATAAATCCGCGACAGCATCGCATTGCGTTCGTCGCCCCGCCAATATGCGCCCGCCACGCTGGTCAGCTTGAACGCCTTGAGATATCGGGTTGACGGCACATGGGGACCGCGGCACAAATCGATCCAATCGCCCTGACGATAAAGCGAGACCCGGTCCTCGGGAATTCCCCGGATGATCTCGACTTTGTACTTCTCGTTCATCGAATCGAACAGCGCGATCGCCTGGTCGCGGTCCATCTCAATGCGCTCGACCTTGAGATCGGCCCTGGCCAATTCGCGCATCTTGGCCTCGATTTTTGGCAGATCCTCGACCGTAAACGGACGGGGCGGAGCGAAATCGTAGTAAAACCCGTCCTCGATCGTCGGCCCGATCGTCACCTGGGTGCCCGGGTAAAGCGCCTGCACCGCTTGCGCCATCAAATGGGCCGTGGAATGGCGCAGGATATCGACGCCCTCGGGGGAATCGGCCGCAACCGGTTCAACCCGTGCATCAGTCTCGATCCGGCGGCTGAGATCGACGACTTGGCCGTTGACGCGCGCAGCGATCGGCCGCACCCCGTCGCCGTACAATTTGAGCAGTTCGCCGGCAGTAATACCGGCGCGGGCCACATGAACGGATCCGCCAACCGTAACCTGAATTTCCGGACTCATCGAGAGCGCATTGCAGTCAAGGGCAGGGTTGAGCAGGCGGCGATTGCGGACAATCGCACACCGGACAAGCAGGTGGCGCGTTCAGCCATGGTAGGCACGGGCGGGATTGAACCGCCGACCCCTTCCGCGTCAAGGAAGTGCTCTCCCGCTGAGCTACGTGCCTGATGATACAAGTTTGGATACAACGTTCTCACCGGTAACAAAAAATTTGGGTACGGGCAATAACCTCAAACTTCAAGCCTGGCTCAAAGCAGCAAAGGGCGACCGGGCCCTCCCTTTCTGATAGATTCGACCACTGCCGCACAGGCGACGCAAACCATATGGACCGCGAACGAATCGTCCAGATCTTTCTGCTGGGCTCGTTAATCCTGATGGCCTACGAGCTCTACCGCATTTTGCAGCCGTTCCTGGTGCCGGTGGTATGGGCGATGCTGCTCGCCTTCATTTTCCATCCCCTGATGCTTCGGACCGAACATTTCATGAAAAACCGCTCTTTGGCCGCCTTGTCGATCACGCTGCTGGTCGCCTTGGTCGCGATCATCCCCGCGCTATGGCTTACGACCCTACTCGCCGCCGAAGCCCATTCCCTCTACAACGAAGCCTACACGTTGGCTGGACAGGGTGGGTTTGGAAAAGTGCAGGATATCGCGCTGCATTCCCGCGTCGGAATGTCACTTAACAAGCTACTCAACCGCATCCACATCCGCCTGGACGAGGAACTGCCCAAAATCGCGCTGCAAACGGCACAATTCGCCAAGGACACTATGGTCGGTTATGTCACCGGCGCCTTCAAAAATCTGCTGACCGTGGTGGTCGATTTTGGACTAATGCTAGTAATTTTATTTTACCTGCTGCGCGACGGCGAAAGCTACTACCACGCCTTTCGCGACATGACACCGCTGCACGAAGAGGACAAGCACGCCGTTTTCGAATCGCTGCGCGTGACGCTGTCGTCGGTGATACGCGGGCTGCTGGTGACCTCGCTCATTCAAGGCGTGGCGATTGGTGCCGGGCTGGCGGTAAGCGGCGTTCCCTATTGGGCCTTTTTATCCGTTGCCACCGCCGGTGTGGGTCTGCTTCCGATCGGCGGTACCGCTCTAATCTGGGTTCCGGCGGCGGCGTATTTGTTCTATGTCAGCGGATGGGTATGGGCGGCCGGATTCGTAGCCTGGTGCATAATCGTCGTGACGGTGATTGACAATTTCATCAAGCCGCAACTGACCGGGCGCGGCACCGGGCTCCCGACTTTGGCTTTGTTTCTGGGTATAGCAGGGGGGCTGGAAGCTTACGGTGTTCCCGGTTTATTCGTGGGGCCCGCGGTGATTGCGGTTCTGGCGTCGCTGCTGCGCGCGTACAACAAAAGCTACAATCCGGTCCAACGCGAAGCGGCCTGAACGATCTATGCCCTACGCCAGGGTATAAGTTACGAGACTGGTGAGCAAAGAGCAAAAGCAGCGCGATGCGGTTCTAAGCGAGGGCCGCATCGCGCTGGAGAGCTGGTGTGGTCGCCCGGTTACTGAGCCTGGATACTCTCGATGTAGGCGATGATCGTGTCGATTCTGTGCTTAACCTGGGCAGGCGTCCGGACGGGAGCGCCGGGCATGACGCGCTGGGCAAAGACGGTACCCCAAATTGGCATCTCGCGGGTACCGTGACTTGCGATTACTTCCTGACCGCTAATCATGTTGTAGACTTCGTCGTAAGGAAACTTGCCGCCATGGTTTTTGGACAACAAAGTGAGGTTCGCCGGCTTCTTCTTCAGCGTATCAGCCACCGGACCGTTCCCGGTCGCGTCCATGCCATGGCAGGGCGCGCAGTACTGCCTGAACATGAGCTTGCCACTGGTAATCTCGCCGCTGGTAGCGTGCAGAGTCACTTCATGCCCCGGTCCCGGGCCCGGCGGTACACTGACTTGGGCTAAAGCTGTCTTCCCAGTCGCGACGACAAACAACACCGCCAACGCCGCAATGATGGACAGGCTAAGGTATTCCAGACTTTTTGCCACCATTATCCTCTTCCCCCGTGCAATGGGTTTAATAGACTAGCGCGACCTTGTAGCAAATAAGCGGGCACACGTCAAAGCCAAAAGCCCAATTAAGTTTTGCTTAATGTCGGGAACACCACGATATAGCTCCGGGCGGGGCTTATCGTTAAGCTGTGGCTCAATGAAGGAAGCCAAAGAGGCCAAGGCGCTGAGCATAATCCAGCGTCTGCGCGAACATGGTTTTGTCGCGTATCTGGCCGGCGGATGCGTCCGCGATCGTCTCCTGGGCGTTAAAGCGAAGGACTTCGATATCGCCACCGACGCGCGCCCTGAAGCCGTGCAGCAGCTTTTCAGCAATACGATTGCGGTCGGCGCCAAATTCGGAGTCGTGCTGGTGTTGATTGACGGCGACCCATTCGAAGTCGCCACCTTTCGCGCTGATGCGCCCTACTTCGACGGCCGCCGCCCTTCGGCCGTGCGTTTCGGTTCGCTTGAGGCTGACGCCGCGCGGCGCGATTTCACCATCGGCGGAATGTTTTACGATCCCCAATCCGAACGCGTGATCGACCTGGTCGGCGGCCAGCGCGATCTTCGCGCCGGCATCATTCGCGCTATCGGCGACCCGCGCCAGCGCTTCGCCGAGGACCGGCTGCGGATGTTGCGCGCGATTCGCTTCGCGGCCCGCCTCGACTTCGAGATTGAACCCGCCACTATGGAAGCGATTCGCCGCGCCGCACCCGCGATTACCGACATTTCCGCCGAACGAATCGGCGACGAACTGGTGATGATCGTAACCGAGGGGAAGGCAGCGCGCGGAATGGAATTGCTGCGGCAAAGCGGCCTGATGCGCCCGCTGCTACCCGAAGTCGAAGCGCTCATCGGATGCGAACAGCCAGCCAACTACCATCCTGAAGGCGACGTCTATCGCCATACGATGCTGGCGATGTCGATGCTGGATTACGGATGCACGGAAACGCTGGCCTTCGGCGTCCTGTTTCATGACATTGCCAAGCCCCGCACGCGCGAAGTCAAGGGCGACAAGACCACGTTTTACGGCCATACCGAGCAGGGCTCCGAGATGGCAATTCAGATTCTACAGCGGCTGCGGCGTTCACGATTCGTGCAGAACCGGGTAGCTTACCTGGTGCGCTACCATCTGCGCCTGGGGGACGCGCCCAAAATGCGTCCGTCGACGCTGAAACGGATGCTGGCCGAAGACGGGTTCGACGAGCTGTTGTCGCTGGCGCGGATGGACGCCCTTGCTTCCAGCTCCTATCTTGGTTTCTACCACTTTTGCCGCCGCGCGATGCTTGCGCACGAGCCCCAACAGTTGCACCCGCCGCGCCTGCTCAACGGCAACGACTTGATCGCGATGGGATTCACGCCAGGTCCGGATTTCAAAACCATCCTCAAGCAAGTCGAAGATCTCCAACTCGACGGTGAACTGGCCGATCGTGACGCCGCGATTGCCTGGGTGCGCGGCCATTTCCATCCTGCTCCAGAGGCCTGAACGGGCCGTATCTCGGCGCAAGTGCAAAACCTGCTGGAAGCCTGCGCAATTACCAAACACTTCGGCGCGACCGTCGCCCTTGACGCTGTCGATTTCAGCGCCAGAGCGGGAGAAATCCATGCGCTGCTTGGACAAAACGGCGCGGGCAAAACCACCCTGATGAACATACTGGCGGGCCATCTGCGGCCCGATCTCGGCACGGTTACGCTTGACGGCGTTGCGATTAAAACGGCCTCGCCACAAACCGCCTTGCGCGCTGGAATTGCGGCCGTCCATCAAAGCCCGATGCTGTTCGAGCATCTGAGCGCCGTCGAAAATCTGGCGTTAGGCGGCTTTGTGCGGCGCGGATTAGCTTTGAACGAGGTTGCCGAACGGGCAGGGGCGATGGCACGGTCGCTCAGTTTCCCCGTGCAACTGCCGCCAAAGAACCTGACTGGATTGTCGCTCGCACAACGGATGCGCCTTGAAATTCTGCGCGCGCTCAGCTTCCAGCCGCGCGTGCTGATGCTTGACGAACCCACCGGGCTGCTTGCACCCGGCGAGCTCAGCGGCTTTCTTGATTTGCTGCGGGCTTTGCGCAATCGCGGATGCGCGGTCGTGTTCATCACTCACAAGCTGGCCGAGGCGATGGCGGTCGCCGATCGCATCACGATGCTGCGGGCCGGACGCGTGGTCGATCAAACTTCACCGCCGCAGACCACCATCGAGCAACTGGCCGCGCTGATGCTCGGAAATGCGGTGGAACTCGCCCGCCCGAAAAAGTCTCATCGCCGTGGAGCCGAGGTTTTGAGGCTCGAGGGTCTCAGCCTGGAAGTGGACGGCGTGGCGCTTGTGGACGAAGTCTCGCTGCGTCTACATGCGGGCGAAATCCTGGCCATCGCAGGAGTGGACGGCAACGGCCAGCGTGAACTGGCGGAAATACTGGCCTGTTCCCGCCGCCCAACCAGCGGCCAAATCCTGCTTCACGGACAACCCGCCGGCGCTCGCGCGATGGGTCAGATCGCCGTCGTGCCGCAAAACCGCGACCAGGAAGGGCTGATTCCCGGCATGGAGCTATGGGAGAATCTGCTGCTCTCACCGGCGCTGCGCCGTCAAATGCAAACCGCCGGAGTGCAGCGGCGCTCCGCGGCAATCGCGCTGTGTTCGGTGCTGCTCAAGCGCTTCTCCATTCGCGCGCGAAGCCCCCGTCAAAAGGCCGCCGATCTTTCGGGGGGCCATCGCCAGCGCCTGATGATCGCGCGCGCACTGGCCTCGCGTCCCGCGGTACTCGTGGCTCACGACCTCACGCGCGGCCTGGATGTCAGTGCCGCCGCGGAAGTCAGCCGCATCGTGCGCGAGTTTGCCGATCAGGGCGGCGCTGCAATCATGATCTCGACCGATCTCGACGAGGTTTTCGGCCTCGGCGACCGCATAGCCGTAATCAGCCGCGGCCGGCTGTTCGAAGTCCCCACTGCCAACCTCACCATCGAACGGGTCGGCCTGCTGATGGCCGGGGTCGGCCAACACCGGTGACTTGCAAAATTGCTGAGGCGGACCGCCGTGCCTACCATGGCACGCGGCCAAGCCACGCCACCATTGTGGTTAGCCAGGATAGGCGGGTCGCGCGCCGGATTGCTAAAGAGTGCTCGACTGTCAATAGCCGGCAGGAGCGTCTGCCCGACTGGAAAATTTGGATGAATTGGGCTGAATTCGGAGTTGGGATGTTAAAACGAAATCCACGATGTCACCCGTGATTTCCGCAACCGTTAAGCCATTAGCCGCGATGGCTGTTGCGATCGGCCTGCTGGCCATTGGGCTGGCAGCGTTGGGGGCTAATCCCGCCGTCACCCTGACCGCGCTGCTAAGCGGGGCGTTCGGAGATTGGCTGGCCGTCGCTGATACGCTGCTGAAGGCGACGCCGCTGGTGTTTACCGGGTTGAGCGTAAGCCTCGCCTTTTCAGGATCAATATGGAACATCGGCGCCGAAGGCCAGTTGCTGTTCGGCGCGCTGGCTGCGACCGCCTGCGGTATCCATCTGGCGCGTTGGTCCCATGTTGCGGCGATTTCAGCCGTCCTGGGCGCGGGCGCCATCGCCGGTGCCTTGGCAGGCGCGCTTTGCGGATGGCTGCGGACGCGTTTTTCGGTCAACGAAGTAATCAGCACGATCATGCTCAACTTTATCGCGCTGCAAGCCGTCAGTTGGGCCGTTCATGGGCCGCTGATGGAGCCGTCGCATTCCTATCCGATCAGCCAAAAGCTACCTGCCGCCGCCTGTATGCACTGGTTTTTTCCTCCCAGCCGGCTTAATTGTGGGTTGCTGCTCGCGATTGGGTTGGCTCCCGCCTGTTATTTCTGGCTATACCGCACCAATTCGGGCTTTGAACTCCGCGCCGTGGGCAGGAATCCGCGCGCAACCGCGTTTTTTGGAATTGCCGCCGGTCCCATCACAGTGGTGGCGATGGCTCTCAGTGGCGGTCTCGCGGGTCTGGGCGGTGCCGTGCAGGTCTGCGCTATCACCCAGCGCCTGTTCGAGCGTTTTTCTCCCGGATGGGGCTATGAAGCGATCGCGGTAGCGTTGGTGGCGCGGCTTAATCCACTGGCCGTGGTTCCCAGCGCGCTATTCTTCGGTGCGCTGGACAACGGCGCCCAGGTAATCCAGCGCACGCAAGGGGTCTCGCCGGTCCTGGTCCAGGCCGCACAAGGACTGATAATTTTCGTGCTCCTGGCCTTCGATACCCCAATACTGGCGCGAGGGCGCTCCGCCACGCTCCCTCACCACAAGCAACCCGCTGATGCTTGACGCTTTCCTCAGTTCGACCATCAGCATGGCCGCACCACTGCTGCTTGCCGCCCTGGGTGAACTGCTGGTCGAACAAAGCGGCCTCATCAATATTGGGATTGAAGGGGTGATGCTGACCGCAGCGTTCTGCGCGATGGCAGCGGCATACGCCACGGGAAGCATCGCGACCGGACTGGGCTGCGCCATTGCGGGCGCCCTTTTGATGTCGGGTTTGTTTGCTGTCATGGCCGTGAACCTGGCCGTAAATCAGGTCGTGGCGGGCACCGCACTTGATATTTTCGCGCTCGGGGTAACCGGCGTGCTTTACCGTCGTATATTCGGCGAAACCGGTAAGGCCCTGACCGTGCGCACGCTGCGCGGGGTCTTTCGCGGCGCGCTCGCACGCCTGCCGTTGGTCGGTCCCGCTCTGCTCCAGCAAAATGGCCTGGTGTACTTCGCCTTTTTGATGGTGCCGGTCTTGCACTTGGTTCTTTACCGTACCCGCTGGGGCCTCAAACTGCGCGCCGCCGGCGAAAGACCCGAGGCCGCGGACGCCCTGGGCCTGGGCGTTTACTGCTTGCGATGGCAGGCGCTGATGATCTCGGGCGTGATGACCGGATTGAGCGGCGCTTACCTGACGCTCGGATATGCCAACACCTTCGTGGAAGGGATGTCAGCGGGACGCGGATTTATCGCGCTTTCGATCGTTATCCTTGGCGGATGGCGTCCCGTGCGTATCGCAATCGCATCGCTCCTGTTCGGCGCCGCCCTCGCCCTGCAATTCGTCCTACAAGCGGTAAATACCGGCCTCCCCTACCAACTTTTCCTCGCCTTGCCCTATGTCCTGACGCTGGTTGTGCTGACGATACTCGGCGGGCAGGGGCCGGTGCCCAGCGCATTGGGCGAACCTTACGTCCGAGAATAAAAAAGCAAAGGACGCCGCGAAAAGAGCGCGGAAGATCATTTTACGTCGATTTGTCCGACAAGTTGTGAAACAATTCAATCAAACTGATTATTCCGCGCATACCACCTGGGCAATGCGCCGATCCGTTGCAAGCCCGCAGGTGGTAAGTCCAGGACGAAAATCAGACGGCGGATTCAATAATCTGTGTTTCGGCTCGTTGGACCGTTTGGGTAAGGAGGGATTGGATGGAATTTCTGCTGTATTGGGGGACTGCCGCTCAGATGGCCTTTATTATAATCGTCTTTGGCGGCGGCAGTGTCGCGGGCCTGTACATCGTCAGGCGCCTGGTGCCGCTCGATCGCCTGCAGAAAAATCACGAGATCGCGAGCGTCACCTTCGGCGTGCTGGGAGCTTTTTACGGTCTGGTGCTGGCTTTTGTGATCGTCGCCACCTGGGAGCGCTTCAGCGAGGCCAACGCCAACACGCACGACGAAGCGACCGCGCTGGAGTCGCTGTACAAGCTGGGCGCAGCGTTATCGGAGCCGATCAGCAGCCGCATCGATGAGGCGGTTTTGCAATATACGCGCACCGTAATTTACGAGGAGTGGCCTCAAATGGCTCGAAGGCGCTTCCGGCCGGATAAGGCCGGCGCCCAGGAGATGTGGTCCGCAGTGCTCTCCTACCATCCGATAGACGGCCGGGAACAATTGCTGATGGACAAGGCGATCGATCAACTCAACGAGATCAGCCGCACCCGAAGCGAGCGCCTGCTCTTTTATGACGACGACCTTCCCGCAGTTGTCTGGCTGGTGATTTACCTGGGATGTCTGATTACGATCGGCTTCAGCTACTTCTTCGGCGGTGACATCTTCCGCGCCCAGATGACCATGTGCCTGTTCTTTTCGATCCTGCTGGGAATGACAATCCTGGCAATTTTGGAAATGGCGCATCCGCACCAGGGCCGCGTTGCGGTACCCGACCAGCCGTTCCGATACGCGCTTGCGCGCATGCAGGAGCTGGCCAACTACCGGATGGCAAAAATCACGCACTGAAGCGCGAAACTGGAACTTTTCACGAAAAAGGGGCAGGGTAGGGGCGATTTCCCTTCGTTCCCGATTTTCAGGAGGTTTTTATGCAAGGCTTCAAGGAGTTCTTGTTGCGCGGCAACGTGGTGGATATGGCAGTGGGTATCGTGGTCGGAGCCGCTTTCGGCACCGTGGTCTCTTCTTTCGTAAAGGATCTGATGACGCCGTTTATCGCGGCCGTGGTGAAAAAGCCCGATTTCTCGCGGATCGCCTTTGAAATCAACGGCAGCAAGTTTCTGATTGGCGACTTCGCCAACGCCGTGGTCTCGTTTATTTTGATTTCCGCCGCCGTCTATTATGCGGTGGTGCTGCCGGTCAACGCGCTGGTATCGCGCGCGCGCAAACAACCGCCTCCCGATCCCACAACCAAGAAATGCCCGGAATGCGCCAGTGAAATTCCGATCCAGGCCCGGCGATGCGCCTTCTGTACCTCGGCGCTGGTGGCCTGATCGCTGTCGAAAATTTCAAACTCGAAGATAGCCGCTCTCCCAAATCCTTCCCGTCGCGCCACAGTGCCCTCATCCTCCCCTCTCCCTGGGACCGGTCAGGAAGAGGGGAAAGGATGAGAGCTGGCCCAGGAGGACCCTAGGGACGGGGCAGTACCAGCACCTCAGAGCGCGCCATCTGCAGATTAAGCCGCGCAAGGTAAACTGGCAAACCGTTGGAATCTACGGCCACATGCGTGGAGCCGTCGCATTGGCACCAGACGCTGAAGGCGTCGTTGATGCGGGCGAACTTCTCGGGCGCAATCGCTGATTGCTTCAGGTTGTCATCAGGGACCTTCAGTTCAAGCGTATGCCCTGTGATCGCGATCGCCGAAAGCATCGGCACCCCAGCCGCCGAGGTGTCGCGTCCGATCCAGCGCTTGAACGCCCGCTGGTTCATCATGTGCAAGCCGGGATAGTCCTCGTTCAGAACCACCAGAACATGACGGACGTGGCGTTTGCTGTGGCGCAGCGAAATCTGGTCGCGGCGGTCGACCGCGGTCCACAACTGCCGCTCCATCCGGGAAACATTGCCGGTGTCATCTGGAGCGACTCGCAAGTAAGTCTGCAACGCTGAGGAGGCCCGGCCGATATCACCGTTGTGCAAGGCCTGTTGGAAACTCGCCGCTTCCTGACGCTTTAAATCGCTGTCGATTGCGGCCAACCGCGGGCCGCTCGAACTGCCCGGCTCCTGCACCGCTTGTTGGCAGGTCAGGTGCTGACGCCATAACGAATAGGTCGGCGGGCCGATTTGAACCTCGGTGCTGCAAAGGTCGTCCTTTGCCTCGCGACGCTCTTGCGCATTCAACGAGGGATCCTGCAAGGCCGCTTCCAACTCCCGATGGGCCTGTGCATAATTGCCGGAGTCGATGCTGGTGCGGGCCGAGGACAGCATCGCGTTGGTGCACCCGCTCAACGTAGCTAACCAGAGCGAAGCGAGGACCTGCAGCCAGAATAGCAGCGGGTAGCGCTGGAGGGGCAGGTTGGCAAACCGGGCCCCAGCCTCACCGATGCTTGCGACTGGCGCTGACCAGACGGTACCGTTCATGAAAAAAATCGCACCCCGCGAAAAACCCGGCGGATAGCAACGCGTATGCCTGCAAAAACCGCAGCCATTTCCGTTAGAAAAAGCCCTAGCGCGCATGTAAAAACTACACCTTACAAAGGGCCGGCAGACTGGAAAATTAATGGACCCGGACAATCCCTACGCCCGCATCCGTGAAGCGACCGCCGCCGAGCGGGTAAAAATTTACGCTGAAATTTACGATTCCGGTCCGGCCGTTAGGAGCCCAGGGACAGACAAGGTTAGCGCACCTTCAGCGCGCCGGCGCCGGCGGCTGGCCCTTTACTCCAAAATCATCGGCGGAGGCCACCGCGCAATCGTGGAAATCGGCTGCGGCAGCGGCGATCTGACTTGTGCGCTGGCCGAACTGGCGCAACGCGTCGTCGGCATCGATATGGCCGGAGCGGTCCTGGGCCTGGCAAGGGAGCGCATCCGCCAGCTCCCGGCCAATCTGGCACAGCGGGTCCAATTGATCAAAATGAACGCGGTTAGCCTTGAGTTTGCCAAAGAGGTGTTCGACTGCGCCATAAGCACTTCCATGATCGAGCATCTGCACCCCGACGACGTCGATACCCATCTGCGTGAAACCTGGCGCGTCCTCAAACCGGGGGGCCGCTACCTGGTCTGGTGCCCCAACCGCCTCGGCCACCATAAGGATCGCCCGGACCATCTCAGTATGATGTCATACGCCGAATTGGTGGACCGGATGCGTCGCGCGCGTTTTGTGGATTTTGTCTCGCCGTTATTTACCGGGCCACCGATGGTTGATACGCGGCTCAAGATATGCTGGGAACAGGCTCTCAGCCGCGCCCATATCGGCGTGTTCTGGAGCCATCTCGGAATCAGGAACATGCTTGTCGTCGCGCGCAAACCGTAAGTCGCGCCAGCTTCATTTTTCAGCAAGAAGGCTTCGCAGCATCTTGCGCAGACGCGGCGTGGATTTCAAGGCGGCAGCGAGTTCGTCAAGATCAGCCTGATCGACAATCAGCGGCGAGCGCTGAAACCTGCCTCGATGGTCATAGTAGCAGAAGCGGACCTGGCTGGCGCCTGCCGCCGGGCCTGTGCGGAAATCCAGCAGCTGAATAGCGGGACAATGGTAGGGACCGCTGGTTCGGACCTCCTCCGCGATAACTCCGGAGCCCCAATGCACAGAGAATGTTCGGAGTTTCGCCGGAGAATGCCTGTTGCTTCTTAAACGTTGGCGCATGCCTGAGCATTTTCTCGCGCCGATTCGATTTGCAACCGATCCCGTGGTCGAGACTGGACGGGTTCCGGCCGGGGCGAATTTCCAAGCACCCATGGCTGTATCCGAACGGGCCGAGGTGATGCCTTTTTGGAGCCACACGAAACGGGGGTAGGTTGGCGGTCAGCGAAATATGAGCCCAAAGCTGGGCTGTATGGCAGGAAGACGGCGGGAATTGAAAAATCGGCTCGGAATTTGCTTCACCAAAGCGCAGCTCCGGGAAAGCAGAGAAAGCCGAGTGGAATGCCATCTCGATGAAACAAGCGCGTCAGGCTGACCACGCCGTCCCCGCCAAACCCCCCTATTTTCACCTTCTATGGGATCACGACCTGGTGGCGCTCGCTGCCGTGCTCGATGCGATACTGAAGCGGCGAGATGAAGTACTCGACCACTGGTATCGGCTTTACGTGATTCACTTCGGTGATTCGCGTTCGCTGTACGAGCGCGAGTTCATCGATATCTTTTCCAACGATTTGGCCGCGACGATCGGTGATTTGCGCGTGGGTGATATCGATAAGTTCACCGTCGACGTGCGCAGGGTCGGGGAAGCTCTGGCGCAGCGGCGTGTGCCCTTTCCCGAGATAATCGTTTCGATGCATCTGTTCGAGGAAAGCGCGAGCCGGGTCTTTCCCCTGGTTCCACCCGTCACCGGCAAGACTTACCTGGCCTTCGATAAGCTGAGCCATTGCCGGATGATCCTGTTGGCAGACGCGTACTTCCGCTCCACCCAGGCGATTGCAAACGCGCGCATCCGCGATCTGGAGCGCGAGGCCGCCAGACTGCCCGACAACCAGCGCTCTCGTTTTCACGGTCTGGTCGGAGCGAGTGCGCCGATGCGCACTTTGTATGAGCGAATCGAAGCGGCAGGGGCGACCCGCGGTACGATCCTGATCGTGGGAGAAAGCGGCACCGGCAAGGAGCTGGTGGCCCGCGCCATTCATGAATGCTCCTCAGCCCCACAGGCGCCGTTCGTTGCGCTGAACTGCGCGGCGATACCACGGGATCTGATTGAAAGCGAATTGTTCGGCTACAAGCGCGGCGCGTTCAGCGGCGCGATCAGTGAACATCTGGGACTGTTCCGTTCAGCCGAAGGCGGCACCATTTTTCTCGACGAAATAACCGAGATGGACCCGCATACACAGAGCAAGCTGCTGCGCGCGCTGCAGGAACACACGGTGCGGCCGGTCGGTTCCAGCGTCGAAGTGCCGATCGACGTAAAGCTCATCGCCAGCACAAACCGTGAGCCTGAGCAGGCAGTACGCGAGGGGAGTCTGCGCCAGGACCTCTACTACCGCCTGCAGGCCAACATTATTCGTATCCCGCCCCTGCGGGAGCGGCGCGAGGACATTGCGCTTCTGGTCGAACACTTCATCGATCTGTTCAACGAGCAGCTCAAACGTCCAACGCCGATTAGTGGAATAGCCGACGACGTGCTTGCTGCGATGCAGCAATACGAATGGCCAGGCAACGTTCGCGAGCTGTCCAATGCGCTGGAAGGGGCGTTCACCTTTTCACACAATCCGATTATCACTTTGGCTGACCTGCCGGCGACGATTTCAGCTCAGGGCCCGCGGCCGGGCGGCGTGCCATCAGCGCATGAGGCCCGCGGAGCAATACCGACCTTTGCCGACGTGGAGCGCGAGTTGGTTGCGCGTGCGCTGGCCAGCTCCGAAGGCAACAAGGTGAAAGCTGCCAAGCTGCTGAGAATCTCCCGCAAAAAACTGTACGCCACCATCGATAAATACGGCTTGGGCTGAACCTTCGCGGCGTCCGAAGGCCATCAATCGGCGAGATTCAGCCATACGTTGCCAAGAGTGGAGAATTACATGGTCGAGCAAATGCGAGAGGAAATCGTCCACCAAGTACGTGCCGCCCTGGAACACGAGCCGCGCCTTAACCTCCATCGTTTTCCACTCCTTATCCGCCAGGCCTCGGACGGAACCGTGGTGCTGCAAGGCGAAACTCAAAGCGTCGCGGCCAAAAAACTGGCCCTCGAGGTAGCCGCCGCGACGCCCGGCGTAGCCGACATTATTGACCGATTACATGTCGCTCCGGCGCGCCACATGGGCGACGGCGAGATCCGCGACCATGTGCGTGACGCCCTGCTGCAGGAGCCCGTCTTTCAAAACCATATAATCCGCACCGCCTCGGGCGGCCGCGACAAGAATGCGCCCTCGCCGGGGCTATCCCGTTATATAGAGATTGCTGTCGAGGAGGGCGTCGTCGCCCTTGACGGGCAGGTCGGTAGCTTGTCCCACAAGTCCCTGGCGGGGACGTTGGCCTGGTGGGTACCCGGAACCCGCGACGTGATCAATGCGATTGACATTGTGCCGCCGCAGCAGATCAACGACGCCGAGATCAATGATGCCGTGATGCTCATTCTGGAGAAGGACCCATGGGTAAACACGAGCCGAATCCGCGTGCTTACCCGCAATCGCATAGTCGTTTTGGAGGGTTATGTGAGCAGTTCGGATGAACGGGAGATGGCTGATATGGATGCATGGTGCGCTTTCGGCGTCGACCTGGTAATGAACCGTCTGGAAGTCCAACCGTAACACATCTAGGGATGCATATTATATCTAAATTTGCTATATTTATTTATTCATGCCAGCGATAACCGGCGGTTGTTACGCGGTTGCGTGGCGCACAATCGTACGCGCATCCAGCACAGCCAATCTAAGCACGTGATTAGGAATTAAAGCTCCGACCTATTTGCCACGCCAGAATATCGGTGTACCCTCATAATATAGCCCTCCGATGTGAGTCCAAACGGAAGGTGTTTAGGGAAAATACGATGCGATACGAAAGGAGTAGCCCAAAGGGCGGCCGGACCGTCGAAGGAGCGGCGGGCGGCGCAAATGAAATCTGGACTGTGTCGATGCTGGCACGGTATCTGCGGTGCCATCCCAGCACCATTTATCGCTTGCTGAAACGTGGCCAAATACCTGCATTCAAAATCGGCAGCGACTGGCGCTTTCAGAAGTCAGTAATTGATCGCTGGCTGAAAAAATCGACCATCGATTCTCTCGCAGGCTAAACGGGTCTTAAAGATACGTGGCTGATGCGTGGCTATACAAGTATGCGCCTGCAGTCATCGCAGCATAACTCCGGTATTGCGGCCAGGCTTCGCGCTTCGAGGTGAGGCGTTATAGCTGATCCAGAATAAGAGTGCATCGAGCCGCTTCAACCCAGCGGCGATTCGGTCAGGTATCCGTTGATCAGAGTTAGCGGCGTATTTTGATGCCGTGCGTTCGAATTGGCAGTTCGGACGCTCTGCGGCACAAACGTCCTGGCACTCAATTTTGCGCGGTTCTATTTATTGTTGATGCGTGGCCTCAAATACCTGACAAAGTCCTCTATTGTCAGAATCTTGGGGTAGTCGGCTTCGGGAATCTCGACGCCCGTGGCATCATGGATAGCAACCATCAAGTCCAGGACGTTCATTGAATCGAGATCGACCTGATCACGTAAATTGATTGTGGAATCGATTTGCGCAGGGTCGATCTCGGGTGCAATGTTGCATAGCTCGCGCAATACCAACTCTCTGATCTCGCTGTCGGTCATAACTTCTCCGGGTTCTGCAGCAGGCGGTCCAAAGCTGCGAGGAACAAACCACCACGATGGCCGTCGCTGGCGCGATGGTCGCCCGAAAGCGAGGCCATGATTATTGGCCGCGCGCCGATCATGCCACCTTCCGCCCACGGTCGCTCAACGATCTTGCCGAAACCGACCAGTGCGACTTGCGGCGGATAAATCACCCCGAAGACGCTCTCGATTCCCTGCTCGCCGAGGCTCGTCACGGTGATAGTGGCGTCGGCGATTTCGGAACTGCGCAGCACTCCGGCCCGCACGCGCTTAACCAGGCCGCGCAGGCTGACCATAATTTCGCTCAGACTCTTTTTGTCCGCGTCATGAATGGCAGGAGCGACGAGACCGCCCAGGCGCAGCGAAATTGCCACACCCACGTGTATCCCATCGCCGGGCTTGAAAGCGCCGTCCACCCAGAACCCATTAAGTTCAGGAAACTCGCGCAAAGTCAGGGCCACTGACTTGAGCAGCATCGCCGAGTAAAGCAGACGGTCATTGATACTGCGCCTGAGATTTTCCTCCCGCAGCCATGCGATCGCGCGGCTCATGTCGATTTGCGTGCCGAGATAATAATGCGGGATTTCACGCTTGGAGCGCGCCATCGCCGCCGCGATCGCCCGGCGCATCGCCGCTTGCTTGTCTGCCGCCATCATCGCGGGGCGAATCTCTTTGGCTGCAGGCGTGGGAGTCGGCGATGGCGTTGCGATGGGAGGAGGAGGCGGTGGCGCCGCAGCGGCTTTGCCCTTGGCGGCCGCTTCCACATCGAATCGGGTGATGGCGCCGCCCGGACCCGTTCCTTTGACCGTGGCCGGATCGATGCCAAGTTCCAACGCCACGCGCATCGCCAATGGCGAGATGCGCAGATGAGCGGTAGCTGCGGCGGACGCTGGTTTTGCGGCGGGCGCGGCAGGCGGAGCCGCCGGCGCAGGCGCCGTCGGCAATGCGGCAGCCGGACGCAGCGAAGATGGGGCAGGAACGACAGGCACAGGCTCACGCACGGGCGGCGCCGGAGTCTCGCCGTCTGTTGCGATCAGCGCCAGGGTGGCGCCGACTGGAACTTTATCGCCCTCCTGCACCGCAAAGCTTTGCACGGTACCACTTTGGAACACCTCGATTTCGATCGCGCCTTTTTCCGTCTCAACGACGGCGATGATATCGCCACGATTGATGCGGTCGCCGGGCTTGACCAGCCACTGTACCAGCGTGCCCGTTTCGATATCAGCGCCCAGCGATGGCATCCTGAACTCAATCACGTTTGCCCACCAGTGCGCGCGCGGTCTCGACAATCACCGACACCTGGGGAAGCGCCGCTTCCTCCAGGTGCTTGGGATAAGGCATGGGCGCTTCGGCGCTGCACACACGCTGCACCGGCGCGTCGAGCTCGTAGAATGTGCCTTCCATGATTCGGGCGCTGATTTCGGCCGAAATGCTGCCGCTGCGCCATCCTTCATCGATGATCACCGCGCGATGGGTCCGCGTGACGGAATCGACAATGGCGTCGTTGTCGAGCGGGCGCAGCGTGCGCAGGTCCAGCACTTCGGCGTCGATCCCGGCGGCGGCAAGCTCCAGCGCCGCCTGCATCGCTTTGCCCAGGGTGCCGCCGTAGGTGATCAGGCTCAAGTCGGAGCCGGGGCGCCGGATCGCGGCGTGTTCGATATCGACCGCGCCGGCGTCGGCGGCAAGTTCCCCCTCCATGTTGTAAAGGCTGCCGTGCTCGAAAATAAGGACCGGATCGGGATCCTCAAGGGCCGTCCACAGCATCCCGCGAGCATCCTCGAGCGTGGCTGGAGCAAGCACCTTGATACCGGGGATATGCGCATACCAGCCCTCCAGCGAATGCGAATGCTGCGCAGCCAATTGCCGTCCGGCGCCGGTGGTCATACGGATCACCAACGGGATATTGAACTGACCGCCAGACATGTGAAGTATGGTCGCAGCGTTATTCACGATCTGATCAAGCGCCAGCAGGCTGAAGTTGACCGTCATGATTTCCACGATCGGACGCATCCCACCCATCGCCGCGCCGATACCGGCGCCGACGAAGGCCGATTCGGAAAGCGGAGTGTCGCGAATGCGTTCGGGGCCGAACTCCTCCAGCAGTCCCTTGCTGACTGCGAAACATCCGCCATAACGCCCGACGTCCTCGCCCATCAAAAAGACGCGTGGATCGCGGATCAGCGCGTCCCGTATCGCCTCGCGCATCGCTTCCCGATAGGTCGTGTGGATCGTTTGAGGCCTGGTTTGTTCTTGGGCACTCATGTTCGCGTCCTTTCGGAATAGACGAAACGCGTCAGGTCCTCTACCGGTTCCCACGTTCCCGCTTCGGCAAAATCAACCGCTTTCTGTACTTCGGCGGCAACCCCATCCTCGATTCGCTTGAGCCGGTCGTCGTCCAGGAGTCCGGATTCGCGCAGACGGCCGTCGTAAATCAAAATTGGGTCGCGCTTTTTCCATTCGTCAATTTCCTGTTTGGTGCGATAGAGTTGGGGATCGAACATCGAATGCGCCCGGAAGCGATAGGTGCGGAACTCCAGGAACACCGGACCACCCCCGCCGCGCACCTCGGCCGCCGCGCGGCGCGCGGCATCTTCGCAGGCCTCGACATCCATTCCGTCAACGGGCCAGGCGGGAATTTCGTAACTGGAAGCCTTAAGGCACAGATCGGTTTCGGATTCGGAACGCCCCAACGCCGTGCCCATCGCGTAGAGATTGTTTTCGCAGAAAAAAAGCACTGGCAGTTTCCATAATGCGGACAGATTGAGACATTCGTGAAACTCACCTTCCGCCACCGCGCCTTCGCCAAAAAAGCAGGCGGTGACGCGCGGACGCCTGGCTAATCTGTCAGCCAACGCCAGGCCCACCGCGAGTGGCAGACCACCGCCCACGATCGCGTTGCCACCATAAAAGCGCGTGGCCGCGTCGAACAGATGCATTGAACCACCGCGCCCGCGGCTGCATCCTTCCTGCTTGCCGTACAATTCCGCCATCACTGCGGGGGCAGGAACGCCGCGTACCAGCGCGTGCCCGTGTTCGCGATAGGTCGCAACCACCGCGTCGTCGGGCGCGAGCGCCTGCATGGCGCCGGCGGCAATCGCTTCCTCTCCGATGTACAGGTGCACAAAGCCGTGAATCTTGCCGGCGCGATAGAGTTCCGCGCACTTCTCCTCGAAGCGCCTGATCAGCACCATTTGTCGAAACAAATCGAGGGCGTGTTCCCTTTGCGGTTGCGCCTGCGCGGCGGTGATGGATGTAATCGCAGTCATTGGCTCTCCAGCGTAGAGAGGTCGCCCTCAGCCAGTCCAAGTTCACGTGCCTTGAGCAGACGCCGCATGATTTTGCCACTTCGGGTTTTGGGCACATTGGCGACGCAATCGATCTCGCGCGGCGCCACCACCGCCCCCAGGCGCTGGCGCGCGAAGCCAAGCAGTTCCCGGCGCAACTTGTCGTTCCAGGTGTAAGCGGGCTTGAGTGAAACGAACGCTTTGACCACCTCGCCGGCAACCGGATCGGGTTTTCCGATCACGCCCGCTTCGGCCACCGCCGGATGTTCCAACAACAGGCTTTCGACTTCGAACGGCCCAATCAAATGACCGGAGGATTTGATCACGTCATCGGCGCGGCCGACGAACCAGAAGTAGCCGTCCGCATCGCGCCGCGCCAGGTCGCCTGTCAGATACCATCCGCCGATAAAACACTTGCGATAGCGCTCCTCATCGTTCAGATAGCCGCGGAACATCGAGGGCCATCCGGGACGAAGCGCGAGTTCTCCCTCGACTCCAGGCTGGGTCACCTCCTCGACCGCATTGTCGCCGACGCGGCGCACGATACCCGCCTCGATGCCAGGGAGCGGGCGGCCCATTGAACCTGGGCGGATGTCCAGCGCGAGATAGTTGGCAATCATGATGCCGCCAGTCTCGGTCTGCCACCAGTTATCGTGGATGGGAAGCCCGAACGCCTTCTGGCCCCAAACCACGCCTTCAGGGTTGAGCGGTTCGCCAACGCTCGCGATCAGGCGCAGGCTGCTGAAGTCATACTTGCGAATCACATCAGTTCCAACCTTCATCATCATTCGAACCGCGGTCGGTGCGGTATACCAAACGCTTACCCTCTGTTCCTGGACGATTCGGTACCATTGCTCGGCGTCGAAATCAGCCTCATTAACGATGCTGGTGATGCCGTGAGTCAGGGGCGCGATGATGCCGTACGAAGTGCCGGTGACCCAGCCGGGATCGGCAGTGCACCAGAAAATGTCGCCGGGATGGAAATCGAGGGCGATGCGGCCGGTCATATAGTGGGCGACCACCGCCTCGTGGACATGCATCGCACCTTTGGGGGTCCCAGTGGTCCCACTGGTGAAATGCAGCAGGGCCAAATCTTCGGGCTGGGTCGACGCAATCGCGAAGTCCTCGCCTGCTTGAGCCATTAATAGGCGGAAATCATGAGTGCCGGCTATGGCGTTGATTTCGCCGGGTTCGCCGATCAGCAGAATATGCTTCAATCCCGGTAGCGACGCGCAAACTTCCGCCACTTTGCGCTTGAACAACGCTGCGGTGGTGACGAGCACGCGGCCATCGGCCAGGCTGATGCGCTGGCGAATCGGCTCGGGGCCGAATGCCGAAAAAAGAGGGCAGAAGACATGACCGCCCTTAAGCGCGCCGAGCGCACTGATGTAGAGTTCCGGAATTCTGCCCGCGAGCAGAAAAACGCGCTCGCCGCGGGCGAGGCCAAGTTTTTTCAGCACATTGGCGAAACGATTGGTCTGTTTGGCTAACTCACCGTAGGTGAAGTCGCGTGTTTCGCCGCTGCGCCCAAGCCATCGCAACGCCAGGTGGTCGCGCCGCGATCCGAGCGCGTGACGATCGACGGCTTCATAGGCAATATTCAGACGCCCGTCAGGCAGTCCGTCCAGCGCACGGCGCGCTTCCTCCCAGGAAAACGTCTCCCGGGTCTTTTCATAATCGAGCAGGTTGGGCGCCAACGTCCATGCGCGCGGCTTCTCTATCGTCTTCCAGGCCATTTGGTCTCCAGCTCAAAATCGCCGCGAGTTGGGGTCAGTGCCTGCGTTCAGCGACGGTTACGGTGCTCGCTTGCGGTCCTTCGTCGCCTTCCTCTTCGACGAAGCGGACCTGGGTCCCGATTTGAAGTCTGTCGAAACCGCCATTCAACACGCTGTTGCGATGAAAATAGATTTCGCGGCCGTCCGCGGTCTCGAGAAAGCCGTAATCAGCCGACAGCCTGGACACGCGACCTTGCGCTGGCGCCTCGTGTGCTTTGACGTCGCCGCGATGCTCGCGGACATAATCTTCCAATTGGCGCCTCATCGCGTCGAAGGCCTCGCGGATGGCCGCGGCCAGGCCCTCCTCGGATTGCCGGTTCACGATCAGTTCCTTGCCCGGAACGGTCAGTCGGACATGTACCTTGAACGGACCGCCTTTGCGATGATGCTCGACCGGAGCTTCGACGGTCACATCGCAGCCCGTGATTCTGGTGAAATAGGTGTCCAGTGACGCGGCCTTTTCCCGTATTTCGGCCTCGAAGGCCTCAGACAGGGCGAAGTCACGAGCGGTAATATTCAGTGCACGTTGCATGCGTAAGCTTTCTCCTGCCAATTCCCTTTTTCCTCCCCCGCAGTCTGACAGTAGCAATTGACGTGCCCTCTGAATTCGCATCGCAGCCAGCCTGGCGCGGCCAAACGGCGGCGTATCATGCTACCGAAGGATTCAGCAGGCTGATCCCGTCGGCACCAGAAGCATGGAGGTGAGGAGAAAGTGGGCCGCGGGGATGCGATTACAGTCTGGTGATAACATCGGCCGGCGTGTAGCCGATGCTTACGGCCAGCAACACGGCGGCGGCGGCGAGCTGCAGCGCGTCGCTTTGCGCTTGGATCAGTGCGCGCAGGGCGATGATGTGGCAGGCAGGCGAGCGGATCCCGTTTTCAGCCAGGCCGGACCACGGATCGGAATCGAAGATGGCGTCGATGAGCGGATTGCAGTCAAAGCCGGATTCCGCCAGCGCTTCGCGGATGGCGACGCGGCGGAATTCGGCCGGTTCGGTTCTTTCGAAATCAACCAGTCGCGCAATACGCTTGCGCATCAATGGGAGCAGCCGGGCATAGTTTGCGACCGCACTCAAATATGGCGTGGCCTCCTGCTGATCGAGAAAATCCCCCACCGTACCTTCCTCAGCATAGACTCCGATCGAACCGAACGCGGGTTCCAGCCTGATGAATCTTTCGGTGCCGGCCGTGCTTTCGATCCCGAGCGGATAGAGGCGGCACGGCAATGGCCTGCCCGAATGGATGCTGCAAAACCCGTTGCGCAGAAAGACGCAGGAGCCGTCGTGGCTGAACCGCAGGAGGGAGCCGCGCCTTAAGCTATAGCGAGAGATCAGCTCGGCTGTTCCCAGACCGGTCACCGACGCCATCCGCATCACGTCATACGGCGAAAGCGTGATGACCTTGTCGCGACAGCACAATCCACAGCATCCACAGCGGTAGGAAAACGCGCTCGATCGATCCATTGATAAGGGTCACAGCCTCGGCTTTAACATAGCATGCGGCGTGCGGACTTCATTTCCACGCCGCTTCGTGCAACAAAGGTACTGAGCCAGTGAGCGACGGCGAATTCACAAGGAGCGCACGGTAATGGACTTCGGCTACACGCCCGAACAGGAAGCCTTTCGCAACGAGGTGAGGTCCTGGCTGGAGGCCAATCAGCCGCCGCCGCTCACGCGCGAGGAGAAGGAAAATCTCACCGACGATTTGCTGTGGGAGCGCGGCAAGGCCTGGCACGCCAAATTGTATGAAGGTGGATGGGCGGGGATAAGCTGGCCCAGGAAATACGGGGGGCGCGGCGCCAGCTTTATCGAGCAGGTGATCTTCGGGCAGGAACTCGCCCGCCTCGGCCTGCCGCCCGGGATCAACTTGCTGGGTATCATCATGACCGGTCCCGCCCTCATGCAATGGGGCACCGAGGAGCAGAAGGTGCGCTACCTCAGCAAGATCCTCAAGGCGGAGGAAATCTGGTGCGAGGGCATGTCGGAGCCGGGCGCCGGATCGGATCTGGCGGCTATACAAACACGCGCCGACCTTCAGGGCGACACTTTTATCGTCAATGGGCAGAAGATCTGGACCACGCACGCCCACCGGGCGCACTTCTGCCAGCTCTTCGTGCGAACCGATTTCCAGGCACCCAAACATAAGGGACTCAGCGCTCTGCTGGTGGACATGAAGTCGCCGGGCGTCACCGTGCGCCCTTTGCGCCAGATTACGGGTGAAGCGGAATTCAACGAGATCTTTTTCGAGGATGTGCGTGTGCCGCGGGAAAACCTGCTGGGACCGCTCAATGGCGGATGGCAGGTGCTGGTTTCCACCCTGATGCATGAGCGGTTCGGAATCGGCGAAACATTGGGCGCAAGCCAGCAAACGTTGACTGAACTGGTGGAACTGGCCAGGGCGATGGAGATTAATGGACGGCCGGCGGCTGAAGATTCCGCAATCCGCCAGCAACTTGCCCAGTTCGCAATCGAGGCGGCCGCCAAGAAGTACAACGGCCTGCGCAGCCTGACCAGCCGGCTCAAAGGTCTGCCGCCGGGGCCCGAAGCTTCAATCAGCAAACTGGTCTCGACCGAACTGGCCCAGCGGATGGTGAAATTTGCCACGAACCTGTTGGGCCATTATGCGCTCCTCGATCCTCGCAGCCCGCTTGCGCCCTCAGGTGCATGGCTGCTGCGAATCCTCGGATGCGAGTCCCTCACGATCGCCGGCGGCACCACGGCGGTGCAGAAGAACATGATCGGCGAGCGCGTGCTGCAACTGCCCAAGGGGTGAGGACAATTCTTCCTGCTTGCATGAAGGCTCCCTTGCCGTGTCATGAATGCCCGCAGGAGAAGCCAGGCGAGGGAACCTTGAACATCGCGTAATTTTTCCAGCGGCGCAGTAAAAAAGTTCCTGACCTGGTGCCAAAAAGGGCGCGTCTGACTCTGAGCATCTCCCGCCCCGCGTTGAAAAAAGCGCCGACGGCCTGTGGGGTGCGGAACTTTGCTCCGGGGCTGCCGCTCTCTGACTCTGTAAAGAATAGCTGGCGACATGCACCCGGGTGCGCATCTTCATGGCAAAGCCGTCGAACCTGCATCTTCCGGAAACATATCGAATCACAAATTTTTGATTCCGGCGGAGTCAGTGGTTATCAAGAATTTAAGGGGCCCTTCCGCCCCTGGTGGATTGGGCCGTTGGCAAGGCATGTGCAGTTGGAAGGCGCTTAAGCTTTTCAGGAGGTAGTGAGATGGCAAATCCAATCCAAATCTGGAATCCGTTTCGCGAGATGGAGCATTTTCGCCGGGACTTCGATGATCTGTTCGATCGATTCCTGGGACGCACCAAACGTGGCGGCAGGGAACCGGGCCTCATCGAACCAGCCATCGAGTCGTATATCGAAGGCGACAAGCTGGTGGTACGGGCCGATCTGCCCGGAATCGATCCCAAGAACGTGGAAATCACTGTAACCGGCGACATTCTGACCATCAAAGGAACCCGCGAGGAGAAGCGCGAAGAGAAGGAGCGCAATTTCGTTTTCAAGGAGGTCAGCTACGGTTCCTTTGAGCGCTCGATTACGCTGCCGGCAGGGGTTAAAGCCGACGACATTAAAGCGTCGTATAAGGACGGGGTACTGGAATTGACGGCGCCGGCGCCCAAGGAACTGGCCGCGCGCAAAGTTCCAATCGAGGTTGGCAACGCGAAACGGTAGCCTTGGGACGGAGATGGGGCGCCTTACAGCAGCCCCATCTCTTTCATCACCCCTTTGAGCTTGTCGGCCGCCACTGATGACATCGGCGTCAGCGGCATGCGGACTTCGGGCGAGCATTTCCCGAGCAGCGACATCGCGTGCTTGATCGGGATTGGATTGGTTTCGATGAACAGCGCGCGCATCAGCGGCAGCATCCGGTAGTGGATTTCGCGGGCGCGCGCGTAGTCCTGCTTGAGCGCTGCCGATGTCATCTCGACCATCTCGCGCGGCATGATGTTGGTGATCACCGAGATCACGCCGCTGGCGCCCAGTGCCATCAACGGCAAGGTCGCCGAGTCGTCGCCGGAGAGAATGGTCCAGCGGTCGCCGCACAGCCGGTGGATGTCCGACACCTGGTCCATCGAGCCCGACGCTTCCTTGACGCCCACGATGTTGCGCACTTCGCACATCCGCGCCATCGTCTCGGGCGCAATATTGGAGCCGGTGCGTCCGGGGATGTTGTAAATGATAATCGGCAGGTCAACGCTCTGCGCGATCATTTTGTAGTGCTTGTAGATGCCTTCCTGGGTGGGTTTGTTGTAATAGGGTGAGATCAGCAGGGCCGCATCGGCGCCCATCTCGCGCGCCGCCGCGGTCAAGCGAATCGCCTCGGCGGTTGAATTAGAGCCGGTCCCGGCGACGACTGGTACGCGTTTGCGGGTCTGCTCGACCGCAATTTTGATCACCTGCTCGTGCTCGGCGTGCGACAGGGTGGCCGATTCGCCGGTGGAACCACAGGGCACGATCCCCTCGATACCCTCGCTGATTTGCCACTCGATCAGATCGCGCAGCGCTTTCTCATCGATGGTCCCGTCGCGAAAAGGCGTCACAATTGCCGACAGCGCGCCTGTGAACATAACCACCTCCAGGTTCTAACAACGCGTCCTGACCGGAACCGGCTTTCAGGCGGCCGTGATAAGTTCGTCGGACCCCACCTCGATTTGGCCGCGAAATACTTCCACCGCCTCACCGGTCATCAGCACATGGTTGTCCTGCCCGGCGCCGTTGCGCCATTGGATCTCGAGGACACCACCGCGCAGTTCGACCGCCACCGACGCTCCAGCGCGTCCGGTCAATGACGCGGCGACCACGGCGGCACAGGCTCCGGTGCCGCAAGCCAGAGTCTCCCCCGATCCGCGCTCCCACACGCGCATACGCAGGCGGCGCTCGGAAAGCGGCAGGATGAATTCCGTATTGACGCCGCGGGGAAAGAATGGATGGCGCTCGAACTGGCGGCCCAGCCGCGCAAACTCGTCATCGGGGAGCTTGAACACCGCATCGTCCTGGACGAATACGACGCAATGCGGATTGCCCATCGAAACCGCGGTAATCCGCTCGATGCGCCCGCCGACGGCGAGCGGATAATCGATGATTGGTCCGTCGGCGCAGGCCGGTATTTCGCGTCCCTCAAGAATTGGCGCCCCCATATCGACGGTGGCGGCGCTCGGGCGGCCGTTTTCGAGCTTCAGCCACACGGTTTTGATTCCGCAATCGGTCTCGATGCGGATCGGGTTGCGGCGCGCCACCCCCGACTCATAGGCGAGCCGGGCCAGGCAGCGGATACCGTTGCCGCACATCTCGGCGCGGCTGCCGTCGGCGTTGTACATCTCCATCCGCGCGTCGGCGCAATCGGAGGGGCTGAGCAGGATCAAACCGTCGCCGCCGATCCCGAAGCGGCGGTCGGACAATTTGACTGACAGGCGTGCGGGGTCAGCCGGCCGCGACTTGATTGCAACCATGTAAACATAGTCGTTGCCGCAACCATGCATTTTGGTGAATTCGAGCAGTGCCATCGTCAATTCCCAATCCGCTTCAGGATTGGAATTCCACCAGTTTTTCCCGCTGCACCTGGTCCTCGAAGCTATCGCGCTCGCGAATCACATGCATGGTCTTCCCTTCCACCAACACCTCAGCCGCACGCGGCCTGCTGTTGTAATTCGACGCCATCACGAAACCGTACGCGCCGGCGCTCATCACCGCCAGCAGCTCGCCGTCGCGCGGATCGGGCAGTTCGCGATCCTGGGCGAAAAAGTCGCCGCTTTCGCAGACCGGTCCGACCACGTCGGCAATCACGCCTGGACGCCCTTCAAACTTCTGAACCGGCCAAATGGCGTGGTAAGCCTCGTACAGGACCGGACGAATCAGATCGTTCATGGCGCCGTCAACCACGATAAAACGCTTGACGTCGGTCTGCTTCACGTACAAAACCCGCGTGACCAGAATTCCCGCATTGCCCACCAGCACTCGTCCGGGTTCGGCGATGATTTTGACGCCCAGTCCCGCCAACGGTTTGAGAATGGCGGCAGCGTATTCAGCGGGTGGCGGCGGTTCTTCCTGGTATGGGATACCCAACCCGCCGCCGATATCGAGATAGCGCAGCGCGATACCATCAGCCTTAAGCCTGCGCACGATCGTGGCTACCTTTTCGCCTGCCTCGATAAACGGTCCGGTGTCCGTGATCTGCGATCCGATATGGGTGCTGAGGCCAACCAGTTCGAGATCGGCAAGACCGCGAGCTTCGGCGTAATAGTCAAAAACCTCGGACAGGGGGATGCCGAATTTGCTGGTGCGATGGCCGGTTGAGATGTGAGGATGAGTACCCGGATCGAGGTCCGGATTGACTCGCAGACTGACGGGCGCCTTGAGTTTGAGGCGGCGCGCCACCTCGGCAATACGATAAAGTTCCGGCCGCGACTCGACATTGAACATCAGGATGCCGGCCTGGAGCGCTGCGGCAATTTCCTCGTCGGTTTTGCCGACACCCGAAAAAACAATCTTTTTCGGATCCGCCCCCGCGCGCAGGCAACGCATCAGCTCGCCCACCGAAACAATATCGAACCCCGAGCCCATCGCGCCGAACAGTTTCAGAATACTGAGGTTCGACAGCGCCTTCATTGCATAGCAGATCAGATGATCGGCGCCGGCGAAGGCTTCATCGAACACGCGGAAATGGCGGCGCAGAGTGCCGGCGCTATAGATATAAACCGGAGTACCGATTTGTGCGGCGATGTCCCTGACAGCCACCTCCTCGGCGTAAAGTTCGTTATTTCGATAGGCAAAATAATGCATTTTCGTAGTTCGACCGGGGAATCCAGCGTACTCGCGAACCTAGCACACGTCCCGGATTCGGCAAAGCCGGTGGCAATCGGCAAGGTCCGGCTCCTGCCCTTTATTTTGCTGATCGGTGGATCGCCCGAGGTCAAACCAGAGTATAAGTGGAAGGGCAATGCAAAGTATCGGAGGAATACGATGGTCGAAAGAAAACAGCGAATCCCCCTGCGCGATCTTTCCACCCTGTCCGCCGAGGATCGGGAGATGGCGGAGAAGAACCGGGTCCAGGGCAAAATCCCCAACATTTTCACCACTCTGGTCAATCATCCGAAGCTCGCGCGCAGTTGGCTGCGCTTCGCTGGCTATATCCTCTCGCGTCAGACCTTGCCCGCCCGTGACCGCGAGCTGGCGATCCTGCGTATCGGATGGCTCAACCAGGCGCCCTACGAATGGGAGCAGCACGTGCTGATCGGCCAGCGTTCAGGGATCTCGCCAGCGGAAATCGAGAACATCAAGCAGGGAGCCGGAGCGGGATGGACCGGACACGAACAGGCAATCATCCAGGCGTGCGACGAACTGTATGAGAATTCCGTGATCTCCGACGCCACCTGGCAGCGGCTGGCGCAGCATTACAACACCCAGCAGATGATGGACCTTGTGTTCACCATCGGCCAGTACAACCTGGTTTCGTGGGCGCTTAACAGCTTTGGCGTCCCGCTGGACGACTTCCTGCCCGGCGCCAAAAAGCCGGCCTGATCCAGCCCGAAGACCAAACGACGAGCATACTGACGGGACAGTGGAACCCATACTTTCAACCTGGTCAGAACCCAAAATGGATGGAAGATTCGCAGGTACCGCTTCGATCGGAAGAGCGAACCCTGACTTTTACTGGACATCGTGGAGCTGTGAAGGAGCAATACTCACACGTGTCGACCGGTTTCGTAGACCCCGATAGTGCCCACTTCCTCACGACTACAGTCGAAATAACTCGAATGCACCCTGCCCCGTACATGAATCTCTTTAAGCGGGGGAACTCGGGTCGAATGCGAACGGGCGGGTCAGGGAGTCGTAGTCCGGCACCACGAACGCAATGTCAATTGGCTGCGGCAAATCCTTTTTCCGAAACCTGCCAATGCTCCGGATTGCCATCAGTCTAAGCAGCTCTGCCGCACTTCTTCAAACAAGCACCGCTTGGGTATGCCACCACCGCAACATTGGCTCGAGGCGTTGACCAGGTGTAGCGTGAGGGGACAATATTACATTCCTGGGGCTGGCCCGTATTCTTCCGAATCTTTCAAGGGCGTGGTGATGAAATCAGCTCAACCGGCAGCCCGCCTGCGCCTTTGAGAGGCCATGAGGTAAAAGACGTGGATCGCATCTGTCTTATCGACTGCCGAGACGGCATGATCCGTGAGGCGTTTCCGGCCACGCCTCAGATGTCGAGCAGCCAGGCGCCGTGGGACGGCCTGCGCGTGGAGCGCCATCGCCTGCCCTCCTTTAAGGCGCCCGAAGTGACGCTGCTCGAGCCGTTTCTCACCATAACGGTGGAGGGGGACAGCGGAGTCGACCTCAGGCGCGAAGGCAGAACGGACCACCTTGCGATGGGCCCCGGCAGCGTTTGCGTGCTGGGCGCGGGCCCTGTGCCGCCAACGCACGTAGGCGGGCCGGTCACCAGCCTGTTTATCAGTGTGCGGCCGTGGATGCTCGCGCAATCAGCATCCGATCTGCTGAGCCTCGAGGAGCCCCGACTGCGCAACGCCTATGGGGTGCGCGATCCCCATTTCTTTCACATCGGGATGGCCCTCAGTGCCGAAATCGAACAGGGCTATCCAGGCGGCAGACTTTACGGCGAATCGCTGGCAACCGCCCTGATCACGCATTTGCTGGCGGGTTATTCTGACCGCGGTCTGCCAGCCGATTCATACAAGGGTGCAATCGCGCCGCGGCGCCTGCGCCTGGTGCTGGATCACATCGAGGAAAATCTCGCCTGCGATCTTTCCCTGGCTGAACTTGCAGTGGTGGCGGCGATGAGTCCGTGCCGCTTCGCGCGTGCCTTCAGAGAATCGATGGGTTTGCCGCCCCATCAGTTCGTGCTGCGCAAACGCATCGCGCGGGCGCGTGCGCTGCTGGAGGCAGGTTCCGCTCCGCTTTCAGAAATTTCGGCGAGCCTGGGGTTCGACAGCCAAAGTCATTTCACCGCCGTCTTTCGCAAGCTGGTCGGCACCACGCCCGCCGCCTACCGCGCGCAGCAAAGACATTAAACAGTGCGTGTTATTTATCCGGACTCCAGCAGGTGCTTTGGGGACAACGGCGCCGCCCGCATCAATATTTTCGGCAGGATTTGGCTCCTCAACTATTGAAGACTTTCAGATCGGTGCCGCCGCTGACCTGCAAAGTCGCTCCCGTGATGTAACTGGCGGCGTCGGAGACCAGAAACATCACCGCTTCGCCGATGTCTTCGCGCTGACCGACATCTCCAGCAGCTTGGCGGGCCGCGGCAGACTGCCGGTGTGGGTAGTCAGAATCCGCCCGTACTGCGCTTCATGAGACGCCCCTTTAATGCCCCGACATCTCAAAGCCGGAGCGGTCGGCGCGCCCCGGCCAATTCCCGGCGGTTCAGAGTTCCAGCCCGTACACTTTGGCCGCGTTGCGGTACAAAATCTTGTCCGTGATATCCGGGTCGACGCCGGCAAAGACCCGCTCGATGGTTTCGCGCGACTTGGGCCAGGTCGAGTCGGTATGAGGGAAGTCGCTGCCCCACAAATAGTTATCTTCGCCGAACAATTTGACCGCCACGGGCGCCACCGGGTCTTCCAGAAAGGTCGCGAAGATTTGCCGCTTGATGTATTCGCTCGGCAATTTAGGTATCGCTCGCTCCGAGGGCGGGGTCAGCTTTTCGTAGGCGTGGTCCATGCGGAACATGAAATGGGGAATCCAGCCCACGTCGTTCTCGGCCGAAACGAATTTGAGCCTGGGAAAGCGCTCCAGCACGCGACCTGAGACCAGGTGCACGATCGAACGCTGCACCTCGAATACCATCGACATATAAAATTCCGCGCCCACCGCCCGCGCCGCCGCCTCACCTACCCCCGACATCGCGCCGGTGCTCGACTTGCTCGAACCGGTGATCACATGGAGCGACAGCGGCAGTCCGATCTCGGAGGCCGCTTCCCAAAAGGGGTCATAGCGATTGTCGTAATAAGGAATGGTTGGGCTGCCGGAAATCATCGCGCCGCGCAAGCCGATTTTAGCGGCCCGCTGCAGTTCCTTGACGCCCTCGCTCACATCCGCCAGCGGGATCAGCGCAGCGCCGATCAGCCGTTTGCGGTCATGGGAACAGAACTCGGCGCTGAAGTCGTTGAAAACCTTGAAGCACGCAAGCTGCAGTTCGGAGTCCTGAAGCTGAAACAGCGGCATTCCGAGCGTTGGATAGAGCACCTCGCCCATCACGCCATCGATATCCTGGTCCTTCAGGCGCTCCACCGGATCCCATCCGCTGGGGCGGCAGGCTTCATAACCCTTCTTGCGGAATTCCACCATCTCATCGATGCTGTGGCCGGCGGCGAAGCCTGCCGAGACCGGGAAGGGGCTGATCTCGGGCGCGGTGAACAGGAATCCCCCCTTTGGATTGGGAACCACGCGCGGTGAGGTGTCGCGGAATTTCCTGTCGAGCCGCTTCTCCCACAGATCGCCCGGTTCCATCAGGTGCGAATCGGCGGAGAAGAATCGCAATTTGGCCATCTTCAAAGTCCTCCTGTATCTTTCCGACAAAAGCCGGAGTTCCCGTTGCGCAGGTGTCGAACACTCTTATTGCATAATCTGCAGGAGTCCCTTGAGAAAGCCTTGACGCCGACGTTCTGGCATTTTTTGGGCACCTGGTTCATCCCTATCGATTTCGCCGATATATATGGAAGAACCGGTGCCGGCCGGCGTCGCGTTGGCGCTATCGGAGTCCACCAGACGCCTTGTACGCGTTGAGGTCGATCTGCTGCGCCTCAAGACGCTGCCCTCCCGCAAGCAGCATCCACATGATCAGTGCGGCCGAGAAAGCAATCCGGCCTGCCTACAACGATACCTTCATCGCTTGGCACCTTCCCCAAGGCGGTGAAAGTATGCTCCGCAAAAACCACGGCCGTCTATCAAATTCCTTGCCGGTTTGTCGAAATCTTACCCAAATTCCACCGCGTCAGGGAGAGGGTGGGACGGGCACGCATAATTTCATGCAGGTGAGATGGGACGCAGGCGCGGGGTAAACTTTCCACAATCACCCAGCTCTTGAGTAAGGGTGGCTATACACTTAAAGCAACAGAATTCGCGCTCTAACTGCCGGCCAGCGTGATACCGATCATTTCGGCAATTCCGTAAAATGGCAGCGACAACCATTCGGGGCGATTGTTCAGTTCGTATCCCACTTCGTAAACCGCTTTTTCCATCACTAGAGCGTCGAGCAGAGCCGAAAGATCATCGCGGTCGGTCGGCACCAGCGCGGGCCGGTTGGCGGTGTCGATATAGGCGGTAAGGAAGGCCTGCGAGGTCCATGTGACCCATAGCCGCGCCCATGGCTGCATGGTCGCGAAGTTGAGCTTGCCGAGCACGCCGGCGCGCAACTGCTGGATCATCGCGGTGTAGGCCGCGTAATGGAACGACCGCAGCATCCCGGCCACATCGCGCAGGGCCGGGCGCTTGCGCCGCCGCTCGCTCAGCGGGCGCGCCGGCTCGCCTTCGAAGTCGATAATGAAAAAGTCCTTGCCAGTGTATAGCACCTGCCCCAAATGCAGGTCGCCGTGAGTGCGCATCCGCACCACACTGAGGCGATGCTTGAGAAAAGCGTCGAAGCGGGCCTCGATCAGGTTCTGGTTGGCCACGATCGCCTGAGCCTGCGAGCGCAAGGCCTCGGGCAAAACCGCAAGCCGCGCAGTCAGCATCCGCATCACCTGACCCAGCAGATTGCGCATCGATTGATACAGCGAGCGCTGGTACAGCGTCGAGATAGGTTCGGGGACAAAGTCAGGATCCTGCTCTTCGTCGAGCAGCGTCAGATGGAGCTGGGCGATGCGCTGGCCGAGCAGGCGCGCGGCGTCCAGATACGCGCCGACGTAGTGCACCACGTTCTGGTCGGGCTGGGTTTCCAGCAATTCCACCAGCGATTTTGGCGGCAATGCGAGCGGCTCGGGAGCGGTCGCGGCTACTTCAAAATAGCGGTTCAGTTCGGCGATCGTGAACTGCCACGCATCCCCCTGGTTGGGCACGAATGAAAGCAGGATTGCGAGGTCGCGTTCCTCGGCACGCGGGGCGTGGAGGGCGATCGAGCCGGCCAGTTTGGGCGAGTAGGGAAAATGATGCCGCTCGGTGAGGAACCGACTCATCTCCAGATCGGGATTCAACCCTGCCTCGAGGCGGCGGAAGAGCTTCAGGATCAGCCGGTCGCCGAATACAATTGACGTGTTGGATTGCTCGGCGCTCAGTACCCGCGCGTCGAGCGCGCCGTCCCGCGCTCCGACCAGTTCGTGAAAGTGTTTCGCAGCCGAGGCCGTCAGCTCGCCGCTCAGGCAGCGGATCCGGCGATGGTGTTGGATCGCGCGCAGCATCGCAGCGCCGAAATCCGGATCGGCAACCGCGTCGTAAAGCACGCCGTCGGCCGGCGCCTCACGCTGCGCCGTCCGGACATTGGCGATCAGCCGCTCGGGCCATCGGGATCTGACCGTGGCGGCTTTGTCGCCCGTCGCCAGCGCAATTGGCAGCACGTAAGTTTCGGATTCAGCGTTACGATAGTCGACGTTGACAAGCGCAAGTTGTATCGCTTCCGGATGGTCCGATAATGGCACGGCGTCGGCAATGGCGGCGGACCTGATCACCCGCGCCTTGCCGCGAAACCATCGGCAATGCGGCAGATAGTCGGGCAGCAGTTGATCGATCCTGGCGCGCATCGGGGGACGCATCAGCTGCTCCAGGGAGTCAGGAATTTCAATTTGCGCCGGCTTGTAGCCGTCCATTTCGGCCGCTGCGCCGTGGCGCGCCGGCTCCAGCGAAAACCACAAAAACATATGCGGCCCAAGGGTAAAAGCGTAGGGCCGGTCGCCGATCGGGGGAAACGGATTGCGCCCGAACAGCTCAATGGGCACCATCGATTTGAACTTTGAAAGATCCAGTTCAACAAACTGAACGAAACGCGACAGATTGGCGACCACCAATACGCGCTCCTCCTCGAAGGTGCGGAAGAATGCGAGTACGTGGGTATTTTCCGGATTGAGAAATTCGATCGCACCGCGCCCAAAAGCCTTGAACTGGCGCCGCAGCAGGATCAGACGACGCATCCACCACAACAGCGAATGGAGGTTGGCCTCCTGGGCTTCCACATTGACGGTCTGGTAATGGTATTCGTAATCGATAACCACCGGCAAAATCAGCCGCTGCGGACTGGCGGTGGAAAACCCGGCGTTGCGGTCCGCGCTCCACTGCATCGGCGTGCGCACGCCGTCGCGATCACCCAGCGACAGGTAATCGCCCATCCCGATTTCGTCGCCATAATAAATAACGGGCGTGCCGGGCAGCGAAAACAGCAGTCCGTTGTCCAGTTCGATGGCGCGCCGATTGTTGCCGAGCAGCGGGGCCAGACGGCGCCGGATGCCGAGGTTGAGCAGCATGCGGGGCTCTTTGGCGAAGGCGCGGTACATGTAGTCGCGCTCCTCTTCACTGACCATCTCCAGCGTCAGTTCATCGTGATTGCGCAGGAACAGCGCCCACTGGCAGGTCTCGGGAATCGGCGGCGTCTGCGCCCAGATGTCCGTGATCGGAAATCGGTCCTCCATCCGCACCGCCATGAACATCCGTGGCATCAGCGGGAAATGAAATGCCATATGGCATTCATCCCCGTTGCCGAAATAAGCCACCGCATCCTCGGGCCACTGGTTGGCCTCGGCCAGCAGCATCCGGTTGGTGAAATTCTCGTCAACATGACGGCGCAGCTTGCGCAGAAATTCGTGCGTCTCGGGCAGATTCTCGCAACTGGTGCCGTCGCGCTTGTACAGATAAGGAACGGCGTCCAGGCGCAGTCCGTCAACGCCCAGCCCCAGCCAGAAGTCCATCACCCGGAAGATCTCGCGCTGAACAGCGGGATTGTCATAGTTCAGATCCGGCTGATGCGAGTAGAAGCGGTGAAAATAATAAGCCTTGGCGACCGGATCCCATGACCAGTTGGATGGCTCGAAATCCTGAAATATAATCCGCGCGTCACGGTATTTCTCCGGCGTGTCGCTCCAGATGTAATAATCGCGGTAAAGGCTGCCGGCCGGCGAGCGCCGCGCGCGCTGAAACCATTCATGCTGGCTGGACGTATGGTTAAGTACCAGTTCCGTCACCACGTGCAGGCCGCGGCTGTGAGCTTCGCGCAGGAAAGTCTTGAAGTCCTCAAGCGTGCCACAATCGGGATGAATCCCCGTATAGTTTGAGATGTCATAACCGTCGTCACGCAGCGGCGAAGGGTAAAATGGCAACAGCCAGACGGCGGTTATACCCAGGGACTGGAGATAGGGAAGCTTGGCGGTGAGACCCGGAAAATCTCCGATACCGTCGCCGTTGCTGTCGAAAAAGGAACGTACCCGCAATTCATAGAAGACCGCGTCCTTGTACCACAGCGGATCTACGGGAGAGTTGGCGTCCTTTGGATGTGGATGTCTCATACCGGTCCTTCCACGCGCAGGATGTGCGCAGGCTGAGAGGCGGGATCAAGCCGCACATAATTGTACTGCGACCACTGATAGCTGGCATTGGTCAGCAGATCAGTGACGCGGTAGGAGCGGTCCGGCGCCATGCCGGTGATTTCCGGCGGAACCGTAACGGTGCATTCCTGGGCATGGTAGGGGTCGAGGTTCACCGCGATTAACAACGTGTTTCCGGCCTCCGGCGAGCTCTTGGCATAAAACAGGATCTGGTCATTGTCCGCCGGCAGAAACCGGAGATTGCGGAAATGATGCAGCGCCGGATTGGCCTTTCGAATCGAATTGACCAGGGTCACGAATTCCCTTATGTTCCCCGGCTTTTTCCAGTCCCGCGGCTTTATCTGGTATTTCTCTGAATCGAGGTACTCTTCGCTTCCCGGCGCGACCGCCTGGTTCTCGCAAAGTTCGAAACCGCTGTAAATCCCGTAAGAGGGTGAAAGAGTCGCCGCCAGCACCAGGCGCATCCTGAACGCCGGCGGACCCCCGTTCTGAAGGATCGCCGTGAGGATATCGGGCGTGTTAGTGAAGAAATTCGGCCGGAAATAATCGCGCATCTCCGTTGTGGTCAGCTCGGTCAGGTATTCGATCAATTCATACTTGGTATTACGCCAGGTGAAGTAGGTATAAGACTGGGTAAAACCTGCCTTGGCCAGCACCTTCATCATCTTGGGGCGGGTGAATGCCTCACCCAGGAAAATGATATCCGGGCGGCGCGACTGAACCTGATTGATTAGCCATTCCCAGAACGCGACCGGCTTGGTATGTGGATTGTCAACCCGGAAAATCGTAACACCGCGCTCAATCCAGAACCAGATCACATCGAACAGCGCCTGCATCAATCCCTCCTGATCCGGCGTGTCGAAATCAATTGGATATATATCCTGGTATTCCTTGGGTGGGTTCTCGGCATACTTAATCGTGCCGTCTGGCCGATGCTTGAACCATTGCGGATGCTCTCTGACCCATGGATGGTCGGGGGAGCACTGCACGGCGAAGTCCAATGCCACTTCGATTCCGAGCCCACGTGCGGCGGCAACCAGGCGATCGAAATCGGCCAGGGTGCCCAGCGACGGCTCTACCGCGGTATGCCCGCCGGCTTCGCTGCCGATTGCCCAGGGACTGCCGACGCTGTCGCCTGCGCCGTCGGGCGTATTGTTGGGGCCCTTGCGGTTGGTGCGGCCGATCGGATGGATCGGCGTCAGATATACGACATCGAAACCCATCTCGTGAATGTCGGTCAGCCGATGTTCGGCGTCGGCGAACGTGCCTGCACGACCGGGGTCCGGCGACTGGGAGCGGACGAACAGCTCATACCATGAACCAAATGCCGCTTTCGGGCGGTCCACGGTCAGGTGGAGCAGGGGCTGATAAGTGGTTGCGCCAGCGTGCTCGCCGAAGCGCGCGGCTGCCTCAATCAGCGCGGGGTTGGAGAAAATCTCCAGCGCGGAGTTGGGAGCAGGCCGCTGGCGCAGGGCCTCGAGGCTGGCGGCCAGCAATTGGAGCGCGTCGCCATCGGCGCGTTCGCGGATGGCTTTGAGCAGTTCGATTCCTTCCAGCAAATCGGAGCGTACATCCTTGCTGGCGCCGACTTTTTTGGTGAAGTCAGCCAGCCAGGAGGCGTAAAGATCGGTCCATGCCTCGATTGTGAAAACGTAGCGCGCGTTTTGCGTGGGGACGAAAACGGCGCGCCAGCGGTCGTTGTCAAGCGGCGCCATCGGGGTCTGCTCGAAGACTTCGTCGTCCTTGCGCCGCCATTTCACCGCAGCGCGCAGCAACTGATGGCCGTCGCGGAAAATGTCTGCCTCGACCACGCAGGGTTCTCCGACAATACATTTGGCGGGGTAACGGCCGCAATCGACTGCCGGCGCTACTCCTTCGATGATGATGTGGCTCAGCATGAAAAATCCGACCTCTGACTGCGTTGCGGGCATGCAGCCGCGGCGGTTTTCCAAAATTGTTCTTAAATACCCAACTACAGCGCTTTTGATTTAGCCGCGAATCAACACGGTCATATCTATTCTTCTACACCGTCTATCGCATTATACTCGGATCGTTGCGAAGCCCAAGAAAATGATGCCAGGCGCCGGCGTATCAGCTTCGACACTTTCCGACTTCGCGGATTGACCGGCGCGGCCCCGTCAGATTACAAACGTACTGCCGTTGAAGGTGCGAAGAAACCAGGCTCCGAGCAGATCCATGGATTCATATTACAATACGCTGCAGACCATCCTGGTCAGCAAGGATAACGGCGTGGCCACCGTCACGCTCAATCGTCCCGAGGCGCGCAACGCGGTCAGCCCCGTAATGCACACCGAACTTACGCAACTGTGGCCGCGCGTGGGAGCGGACCCGGAAATCGACGTGGTGGTGGTGACCGGCGCGGGTAAGGCTTTTTGCGCCGGCGGCGACGTCAAGGCCCTGGATGCCGGCGCGTTCAAACGCCGCGGCAGCGTGACCACCGAAGCACGCCTGCTGATCACCAATATGCTCGACGTTGAACAGCCGATCATCGCGGCTATAAACGGCGACGCGATCGGGCTGGGCGCGACCATCGCCCTGTTCTGCGATATCACAGTGGCGGCGGAGACCGCGCGAATTGCCGATCCGCATGTGCGCGTCGGACTGGTGGCGGGCGACGGCGGCGCCGTCATATGGCCGCATCTGCTGGGCCCCAATCGCGCCAAGGAATTCCTGATGAGAGGCAACATGCTGAGCGGCACCGAAGCCGCACGGCTGGGGCTGGTCAACTACGCGGTCCCGACGGGCGACGTCCTCAAAAAAGCCAATGAACTGGCGCGCGAACTCGCCGACGGCCCGCGCTGGGCGATCCGCTGGACCAAGGTGTCGGTCAACAAGACATTAAAGGAATCGGTCAACCTCGTCCTCGACTCTTCGCTGGCCTTCGAAGAAATCAGCATGAACCTCCCGGACCATCAGGAAGCCACTCGCGCGTTCGTCGAAAAACGCAAGCCCGTGTTCAACAAGGCGTGATTTGCGCAACCGCGGCCCCCAGGCTGCGTCGCAGGGCCGCCAAATGCGAATCCGTCAGCGGCGGGTCTCGGTGCCGGAACTGACAACGTCGGGGTCGGTCTGGACAAAACTGATCTCCCTGCCGTCGGGCGATGTGAAATCATCGTAATGAAAAATGTTGCCATTTTGGTCCGTATCGGTTTCGGTTGCGCTGCAGTCGGCGTTGACTTTGTAAGTGCCGTGAAAGGTGCCCTTGTGTGCGGCCGCCTGTCCCTCGGTTATGGTGGTCCAGATGCCATGTGAAGTGCCCTTTCCGTTGAACACCACCAGACCTGCCACGGCGAAGCGGGTGAATGTGCTGCCTGTCACGGTGTAGCCGGAGTAGGCGTAGATGTAGGTGCCGCGCATCGTTTCATCGTTGCAGCTTTTGCGCATGCCGCCAGCCTCAGCGCTCACTGATGCCAGGAGCAGGACAACAACCCCGATTGCTCCATACCACGCGCCATGCCTGACCCTTCGATCTGCTCTGGTCATCGCGAGACTCCACCCGCAAAGCGATTTTTCAAATTGAAACTCAGTAGCGGGACAGGCGTGTCGGGAGGTCGTGGGATCTTTCTTCCCGCCTGCAGTAACCAATCGTCAACAGCGCGCAAGCGGTCCACGGCCGAAAGGCGCTCCTGCGCATCCATCACGGACACAGACGCCTGTCCCTGAGCAAGGCTTTCAGGTTTTCGGTTTTTTCAGAATGTTCAAACCCGAGGGCGCGGCGCAAAGACCGCGCCCTCGGGATGCTAGTTGAGCCCGTATAACTCGGCGACGTTGTCGTGCACGATGTAATTGAATTCCTCGTCGGAAAGTCCCTGCCGATGCTCCTTAAGCAGCTCCTGCGACCAGGGCCAGGTCGAGTCGCTGTGCGGAAAATCATTGGCCCACAGCAGCCGCCTGATATTGCACATGTCCTTCATCTTGAAGGCCACCCAGTCGTCCTGGAAAGTCGTATAGACATTCTCGCGGTAATACTCACTGGGCATCTTTGACAGTTCCTGTCCCGGCGGCAGCCAGTACCGATGGCGCTTGTAGGCGTGATCCATCCGATACATGTAATGCGGCACCCAGCCGGCGTCGGCCTCGACACAGACCACCTTGAGCCGGGGATGGCGCTCGAAGACGCCGCCGAAGATCAAGGTTCCGATGATGTCCTGGCATCCGCGGATGATCGCCAGAAAGCCATTGATACGAGGGCCGCGCTGCGGGTTGGCGATATTGTCGGTCTTGCTGGTCAGGATATGGAAGGACAGCGGCATGTTCAGGGCCACCGCCGCCTCATAGAACTCGTCGTAAGCGCGGTCGTCGTAATCCTTGTAGCCCGGATTCCCCGGCATCATCACGCCGCGAAATCCCAATGATTTGGCTTTGCGCAGTTCTTCGATTCCCTCATCCGGGGTGCGCATCGCGGCCTGCCCCAGCCCGATCAACCGGTCCGGATGCGGCGAGCAGAATTCGGCCAGCCACAAATTATAAGCGTCGAAGCAGGCTTTCTTGTAGTCGAGGTCGGGATGGTTGCACAGTATCATGCCGGTGGTGGGATAGATCACCTCCGCGATCACGCCGTCGCGCTGCTGATCCGCGATTCTGGCTTCGGGGTCCCATCCGCCGCGATAGAGGTCCTCGAACTTATGGCCGCCGCGGCCCAATTCCTCGGCGCTCTTTCCCGCCGCCGCCATCAGGCCCAGCGTAATCTTCACGCCGTCCATACCATTGACCGTGAAGTAATCGCCGAGTTTTTCGTCGCGCAGCATCCGGGGCGCGATATCCTTGTATTTGCGGTCGATTCGATCCACGTAAGTGCCCGGCGGCTCCACGATATGAGAATCCGCCGAGATTGCCGGTTTAATCATCTTCGCCTCCTGCTCAGAGCATTCTCTCAAAGTCAAAATAACAGGGTTTGCGAAAAAAAAGCCATACTGGCGCAGGCGCCGCCGGGGTTTCAAGCGTTAGGCTTTTCGATCTGATCGCGCTACTTTTGCGGTCATGGATTTCAAATTCAGCGAGCAGGACGAGGCCTTTCGGCAGGAGTTCAGAGCCTGGCTCAAGGCCAATCTGCCTTCCGACTGGCGCGAGGAAGACGAGGAGCGCGACGCCGACAGCCGCAGCGAATTCGAGCGCCGGCGCGCATGGCATCGCAAGCTGTACGATGGCGGCTGGATGTGCATCCATTGGCCAAAAGAGTACGGCGGACGCGGCGCCACTTTGCTCCAGCAGGTCATCTACAACCAGGAACTGGAGCGGGCCAAGGCCCCGCCGACGGTCAACTTTCAGGGTATCGCGCGCGTCGGTCCCACCCTGATGCAATGGGGAACGCCGGAGCAGAAGATGCGCTACATCCCCAAAATTCCTCCGGCCGAGGAGATCTGGTGCCAGGGCTTGTCAGAGCCCAATCACGGATCCGATCTCGCCGCGGTCGAGACCAGGGCGATCGACGAGGGCGATCATTTTCTCGTTAACGGTTCGAAGATCTGGACGTCCAACGCGCATGTCGCCGACTTCAGCACCCTGCTATGCCGCACCGATCCCGACGCTCCGAAACATCGCGGGCTGAGCTACCTGCTGGTGGACCTCAAAACGCCCGGCATCACGATCCGGCCATTGGTCCAAATCACCGGCGAGAAAGGCTTTAACCAGGTCTTCTTCGAAGATGTAAAAGTCCCGAAGACCAATTTGGTCGGCCGCAAAAACCAGGGATGGCTGGTTGCGATGACGAACATGATGTTTGAGCGGACCATCCATGGCGGCCGCACGGACATGATGATCGAAGTCGCGCAACTGCGGGACCTTGCGCGTCAGATCAATCGCAACGGCCGAACCGCGTGGGAGGACAGCTACGTCCGTCAACGCATCGCCAGCTTCGCGTGCGAAGCAGAGGCGCTGAAGTACACCAGCTATCGGCAGCTCACGCGCCAGCTCAAGGGTTTGCAACCGGGTCCGGAAGGCTCGGTGATGAAGCTGGGCACCAGCGATTTGAATCTGCGGATCCAGAAATTCGCGATGGAGTTGCTCGGGCCGCATAGCCAATTCGAATATCACAGTGCGGGAGCGATCGACCGCGGCAAATGGTCGCATCGAATGCTGGCGGCGCGCCGCGGTACGATCGCGGCCGGCACCAACGAGATCCAGCACAACATCATCGGCGAACGCGTCCTGGGCCTGCCCAAGGGATGAGAGCGAAGCAGCGTGAGGTAAGAGCAAAGAGGAGCGAGAGGGAAGGAAATCTCGTTTTCCTCTCACTTCTCTTCCCTCACTCCGATCCTGGCCCGGTGTACCACATCCCTTAGCCCAGTTTGACTCAAGTGCCAGCCCGGATTAGATGCAGAAACAGTCCGACTGCATTTTTTAGAGGGCTCATTGTGGCACAAGTCGAGAAGTCAGGTCCGCTCAAGGGTATCAAGGTCGTCGAGATCGGTATGTGGGCGGCGGGACCCGCAGCCGGCGCGATCTTCACCGATTGGGGCGCTGAAGTTATCAAAGTCGAACCACTGGAAGGCGATCCTTACCGCGCATTGGTGGTGCAGCGCTCCAACGAGGGCCAGGACAGCCCTCAATTCCGCCTCGACAATCGCGCCAAGCGCAGCATCACCCTGGATGTCCGCACCGATGAAGGACGGCTGATCGCCTACGAGTTGGTCAGGCGCGCCGACGTTTTCCTGACCAACATCCGGCTTCAGTCGCTCGAGCGCTTCAGGATGACGTGGGACATTCTGAAGGAAATCAATCCGCGCCTGATTTACACAATCGTGACCGGGTACGGAATCAAGGGTAAGGAGATCAACCGGCCGGCGTTCGATTCGGGCGCATGGTGGGGACGCGGAGGCGTCGCGGCCACGGTGCTTCCCGACGGTATCCCGCCGCTGTTCCTGGCGGGCGGAATCGGCGACCATTTCACCGCGATGGCTGGGGTCACGGGGACCTGCGCCGCTCTCTACGCGCGCGAGCGGACCGGCAAAGGCCAGTTGGTGGATGTCTCGATGCTGCGTACGGCCGCCTATTTCATCAGCTTCAACCTGTTCGACCAGATGTTAGGGCGTCCCCGCAAGAAGCAGATGCGCGAGGAGACGCTCAACCCGATGATCATCCCGTATCAGGCCAAGGGCGGTAAATGGTTCTCGTTGCTGGGACTTCAGGGCGACCGCGTATGGCCGCTGGTGTGCCGCGCAATCGATCGCCCCGAGCTGATCGATGACGACCGCTACAACACAGCGGCCAAGCGCAGCCAGCGCAGCGCCGAACTGGTGAAACTGCTCGACGAAGTTTTCGCCACGCGCACCGTCGCACAATGGGCCGAGGCCTTCGATCGCGAGGATGTATGGTGGGCTCCCGTCCAGACCACGGAAGATTTGCTCAGCGATCCGCAGGTGCGCGCGGCGGGCGTATTCATGGATGTTCCCACCGACGACGGCAAAACCGTCCAGATGGTCGCATCGCCGGTGGATTACAGCGGGACACCGTGGCGCGCCACCGCAACCCATCCGGCGCTCGGCCAGCACACTGAGGAAATCCTGCTTGAGCTGGGCAAGAGCTGGGAAGACATCGCACGGCTGAAAGAAAAAAAGGTGATCGGCTGAGCGCGACCCAGTCCTTCCAGGTTACGGACTCCGCATTTCGTAACGGTGTGATTTGCGACGCGCCGACTCCCGGACAGATTTAGCCATAGGCTGCGGTGGACGGCACGCACCCGCTATTGAACATCATCCTCGGGACCGGCGCCGCGCTGCTTCATCTCGTACTCGAGGTCCATCCGGAGCCAATCCCACACTGGCACGTAAATCAGGTCCCATGAATTGACATTGGTCTTCGGCGTCATGCGCGAATCATACATGGCAACAGTCAACTGACCATCCCTCATCGTGCGCTGAATCACCAGGTCCGGCGCCGCCGCAACCGTACATTGCCAATTGCGGTAATCGGTTATGGAGCACGATTTCAACTCCGTAGCTCCGTAAGTGTCCCATTCAATAACCGTATGGCGGAGCGGATAAGCCCGGAAGGTCAGCGGATCGAGTGGGACCGTGAGTTCGCCATCGCAGAAGCTTCCAAACAAGACCTGGCCCTCGCACTGAACCGGATAGACTCTCACGGCATGGGTGAACCATCCGGTGACGCTGAACACGGCCTCGGTGAGGAGCGCAGCAATGAAGCCAGCCAGAGCAAAAAAGGCGGCCAGTTTCGACATTCAGGCCCCTGGCTTCAAGCGTGCGGCGATACCTGGCAGGTTTTGTGACGGTACGCCGCAGCTAATCGCCTTGCGGCGCATAATAAGTCAGATTCCCTGGTTTTCCTCTAGTTCTTTCCAGCGTTCTGCCCGCTGCCGCTCACTGCTTGATCCCCTCCCCTCACTTCCATTGCTTTGACCGCTCAGGCCGATTGACCGGGAAACAGCGCCGCCCGGGTGACTTCCCTGCGCTCGCTCTTGTCCAATGCCTCGGCCGCGCGCGAGAGCGGGAATTTGGCATCACACAATTCGAGGTACGGATAGCGATTGATGTGCTGGCCAAGGAAATCCAGCGTCTTCTTCAGATAATGGGGCGGATAAGTGGCGACGCCGTGGATTTCGAGTGACTTGAAGGTGACCATTGAGGGAGCGATCGGGGCAGTCAGGCCGCCGGAAATGTTACCGACCTCGACCAATCGCCCGCCATTGCGCGCCAAGCTGATCGCCTCGACGAACGCCTCGGGGATTCCTGCCACCTCCAGTACCACATCCGGACCGCTGCCACCTGTCAGTTCCCGTACCCGCGCCTGGCGCGCCTTGAGGTCGCGATATTGGCGCAGATCGATGACCTCGTCCGCGCCGAACCGCCGGGCCTGCGCGAGGCGGAGATCGACGCCGTCGATCGCGATCACACGGGCGCCGCGCTCCTTAGCGATCGCCATCGCATGCAGACCCAATCCGCCCGCCCCCAGCACCAGCAGCTTTTCGCCGTACGATAAGCGTCCGCGATCGAGCGCCCAGTAAACCTGCGACATCGCGCAGTTGGCCGACGCCGCAATCAGGTCGGGGACGTTGTCCGGAATCCGGTAAAAGTGCTGGTCAGGCTTGATAAAGTAATGAGTGGCAAAGGTGGCGGTGAAATGCGGCGGTACGTCGGGATGGGCCGCGCCCATCACGCGATTGAGACAGGCGGCGTGATTGCCAGCCACGCAGTTCTCGCATCGATTGCACACCGTGTAGTAGACGGGCGCGATGCGATCGCCAACCTTGACCGGCACGCCGGCCCAATCCCTGGTCACGCCCTGCCCCAACGCCTGGATTTTGCCGGCCATCTCATGACCCGGCATAATCCCGCGCCGTCCGAACTCGCCGCGCCACATATGGACTTCGGAGCCGCACACATTGGTCTGCGTCACTTCTGCGATGAGCCCACCCGGCACCGGGTCCGGCACATCATACTGGAAAAAATCGATCCGATGGGCCTCGGGAATGAACGCGACCGTACCCTTCATGGCAATTGATCCTCTGGCCGTTAACGTATGAAAAACGATCCGTCTCGGCAAGCGCGCCATCGCCCGGACTGCCAATTGGGTCTTCCTGCACGGATTACAACGGTGAAACTTTGCGCTAGCTTTGAGCGAAGTTGTAGTGATGCGCGACACTATCGTCGAATTTGTCAACCGGTTGCGCGCGTGCGGAATCCGGATCTCGATCGCCGAGTCGCTTGATGCGGCGCATGCCGTACCTGCCTCCGGCCTGGATCGTACGCGTATGCGCGAGGCTTTGGCCGCCACCCTGATCAAGGACGAGGCGGATCGGCCCAGCTTCGACCGCGAATTCGACGCGTTCTTTTCGGCCGCGCACAGGCGCCATCCAGAACCCAAACGGGGTCAAAGCTGGCAGGGTATGTCTGGCCAGCACAACCGTCCTTCGCAGTCGGACGGACAGCTTGCTGCGCTCAAACCCGGCTCGCCTTCGATCGGCGTAAAGAGCCGCCAAAAAGCTTTAAGCGCTCAGCCGGATAGCAAAATGGCAATTGGTCAGGAACACGACGATTCCAGGGAGGAAAGCGGTCCCCCGGAGAGCGCTCGCGTGGAAGATCGCGCGGCTGATGCGCTGGCGCGCAAACGTGAGGCGGAAACGCAACCGTTCAGCGCTTATACCGATCTGGATTACGAGCAGGCTCTGGAAGCGCTGGAGCCACTCAAGCGCCGGTTCCGGGTCCGGCTGGGACGGCGGTTGCGGATGGCGCGGCGCGGGCGTATCGACATCAGGCGCACGATCCGCGCGTCGATCCAGCGCGGCGGCCGGCTGATGGATTTGCGGCTGCGCCGCCGCCGTCCACGCCATATCAGCCTGTTGCTGCTCGCGGACATCTCCGGCTCGGTCCGCTATGCGTCCAATCTGATGCTGGGGCTGGCGGCGGGCGCCCGCCAATGCTTCCGCAGCATGCACAGCTTCGTGTACATCGATCGGCTGGCCGAGGCGGGGTTCGAAAACGGCTATCTGAATATGACGCCAACCCTTGACCTCTACGCGCGATCCGATTTTGGCCGGGTGCTGTCGGAACTGACGCACACCCGGCGCCATCTGCTGAACCGGGCCACGCTGGTGGTGATTGTGGGCGACGGCCGCAACAATCGCCGCCCCGCGCGCGCCGACCTCCTGCGTCACATTCGCAGGCTATGCCGGGCGGTGGTGTGGCTGAACCCCGAACCGCCCGAACGCTGGGGAACCGCCGACAGCGCGATAATGGCCTACGCTCGCGAAGTCGATGAGTTGATCCACTGCTCCAATCTGCGCGAACTGGAAAAGTCGCTGGGCAACATCGTCCGCCCGCGCGGGTCTGCGCCAGCCAGCCCGCCCGCCGCGACCCGCACCAGTCAGCCGATGCGCCCGAGCATTACGCCGAGAATCAATCCGGCCAATACATAGGCGGTAAAGAAGATAAATGGCTTATTGCCGTCCTTGATGAAGAACAGCAGGCAGAAGGCGACGCGGGCCAGCGGCACCAGCGTCAGGATCATCAGGCCAACCGTCATGATCGAGCGTGGATCTCCGTCCCATGCACGGCCCAGCAAATCGCCCAATGTTCCGTAATCGCTTACGCGCTGACCGGCCTGCACGGCGTGGAAATGATCCACGTACTCACCCGGTATCCTCGTCATCCCGACCAGTCCGATCAAAATTACGATACCGGCGGCGGCCAGCACGGTGCGCAGGATTACGGGCGTCCAAACCCGCAGGATGCGATCCTCATCTTGCGCTTTCATCCGGAATTCCGCCCGGTTCAGATTCCGCTCAGCGCGCGCCAGCCCATCTCGATCGCAATCAGCAGCAGAATCGCGACGAAGCCGGTGCGCAGCCATTGCACCTCGGCGTAGGGCAAAACACGGCTGCCGGCGAAGGCGCCGAGGGTGACGCCGATCGCGACCGGCGCCGCAATCACGGTGGAAACGTCGCCGCGGGCCAGAAAGACCAACGCGCCGGCTCCGGCCGTGACGCCGATCATGAAGTTGCTGGTCGCGCTGGAAACCTTCAACGGCACATGCATCAGGTAATCCATCGCCATTACCTTCACCGCGCCGGCCCCGACGCCCAGCATCCCCGAGAGCATCCCCGCCGCCAGCATCAGGGATCCGCCGGCTGCCAGGTTGGTCACGCCGTAGTGGATCGGTTCTCCTCCGGGGTTCGGCAGCTCGCCCCCCAACTGCAGACGTTCGGCAATTGCGCTGCCCTTGGGCAATATGTCGTCACCCTTCTTTTTGAAGGAAAAATAGGCCGATTGGAGCATCGTCAGGGCGAACAGCAGTTCCAGAACCCAGGCGGGAATCGTGCCGGCCAGGTAGGCCCCGAAGACGGCACCCGTAACCGTGGCGCACTCCAGGACCATCGCGATATGCAAATTGGTCCATCCGTCGCGCACGAAGGCGACACTGGCGCCCGCGCTGGTCGCGACCACCGAGATCAGGCTCGCACCTACCGCAACGTACATCGGCACGTGCGCCAGTATCACCAGGGCGGGCACGATGAAGACTCCGCCGCCAAGACCTGACAGCGAGCCGACAAAGCCGGCACCCACCGCAAGCGCAAGCAGGCCGCCGAGGATCTTAAACACGTCTGCACTCCGAAAATTGCGCGCCAAAATCAACGGCGGAGAGCGGCCCAGAGGCCCGAGCTGGAATTAAAGTCCCCATTTTCATCTGCATTTCTGTGTCTTTGCGCTGATTTGAACTTTTACGCAATGAGTGTCGTCAGTAGCCTACTATCAAGCAACATAATTTCAAAAGCATGCAGCATCAGCCCGAGATGTCAGGACAAATCATGGTGCTGCCGAATTAGCCGGTTCAACCCGCCATCGTCAGACCGCCGCTGATGCTCAGCACCTGTCCGGTGGCGTAATCGGAGTCCGAGGAAGCGAAGAAGGCGACCGCGCCCGCCAGATCCTCGGGCTGGCCGAGCCGGCGCATCGGGATCGCTTTGGCCATCGCCGCCAGCACGCCCGGCCGCTGCGCCATCGCGCTGCGCAGCAGAGCGGTGTCGGTCGGACCGGGGCAGACGACGTTGACGTTAATATTGTAGCGGGCCAGTTCGCGGGCCAGCGTCTTGGAAAAGCCGATCAGCCCGGCTTTGCATCCAGCGTACACCGCCTCACCGGTGGATCCGACGCGTCCGGCATCGGAGGAGATCGTGACGATTTTGCCGCGCCCGCGCGCCTGCATCCCCGGAATCACCGCTTTGCAGAGGTTGAGCGGCCCGCGGAAGTTGATCGCGATCACGCGCTCCCAGGTTTCCGGCGTGTTCTCCACGAACGGTTCGACTTTGTCCCATCCGGCGTTATTGACCAGGATATCGATCGGACCCAGCTCCCGCTCAACCTTCTCGATCGCCGCCAAGGCCTGATCCAGGCTGGTGACGTCAAGTTTGAGGCCGAGCGCCCGGGCGCCGGTGCTGCTGATTTCGTGCGCCGTCTCAATGGCGCCCGAATCATTGATATCGGCGATCGCGACCTGGGCGCCTTCCTGCGCCAGGCGCATCGCAATTGCGCGCCCAATTCCCTGGGCGGCGCCAGTGACGATCGCGACCTTGCCAACCAGACGGGTCATACCTGATGCCATAATCTTTCACCTCCGCCTTGGCCTGTTTATTCCAGCAATCGGGGCGGCTGGGCGCCACCGCCCGGCGGCCCGCCAAAACCGCTTTAATCCATGGCAAATCTATGGTAAGCGATGGCTTGAGCCGAACAAATGTTCAAAAATCCTTGTCCCCGGCGATGGTGGCGGCAAGCGGCGCGCCGGGGCGGATGATGCCGCGACCCAATCCGGCGCGGACGTTGAAAGGAGACGCTACCATGCTCGATTATCTGGTTATTTCCGGGGATTCCCATTTCGTGGAGCCACCCAATATGTGGGCGGAGCGGATGGACAAGAAATTCCGCGACCGCGCTCCGCACACGGTGCGCAATCTCAACGGCAAAGAGGGTGAGTTCTTCGTCTGCGGTGATATCGCCCCGATGCCGGTGGCGGGGTTCTTCGGCGCCGGTGTGCCGTCGCATGAATTGCCCGCCTTCAACAAAAAAGGCTTCGAGGCGGCCCCGCAAAGCGTCTGGGATCCGGCTTATCGGCTCAAGGATCAGGACCGTGACGGCGTCGCGGCCGAGGTCATTTACACCTCGATGGGGATGCCGCTGTTTCAACTCGAGGACGCCGAGTTGCGCGCTGCGTGCTTCGCCGCCTTCAATGACTGGGCCGCCGAATATTGCAGCTATGACTTCAAGCGGCTGGTACCGCTGGGTCTGATCACCCTGGAGGACATTCCAGCGGCGGTCGCGGAGCTGAACCGGGTGGCCAAAAAAGGAATACGCGGCGCGATGATCTGGGCGGAGCCGGCTCCCGACCATCCTTACAGCGATCCCGAATACGAACCGTTCTGGGCCGCCGCCCAGGACCTCGAGATGCCGCTTTCGCTGCACGTGTTGACCAACCGCGGCGGCGGCAACGTGGCGCCCTCGCGCAGAGACATGCTGCTGCGGCTGGCCAATATGCATCATGCGGTCGAGCGCACGCTCACAACCTTGATCTATGGCGGGGTGTTGGAAAAATTCCCCCGGCTGAAGATCGTCTCCGCCGAAAACGACGCCGGATGGATGGCGTATTTCATGTACCGGCTCGATACGGTGCAGAACCGGCTGGGCGCGTTGGGCGGGATGAAACTGCCGTTGCGGGCCAGCGAATATATCAGGCGCCAGGTTTACGCCACGTTCATTTCGGACCCGGTGTTTGTCGACTCCCTGCATCGCTATCCGGCGGACAACATCATGTGGTCCTCGGATTATCCACACACCGCGGCGACGTTCCCGCGCTCACGCGAGATCATCGAAAAGCGCCTGGGCACGGTGCCGCCCGATCAGTTGCGCAAGATCGTCCGCGACACCGCCGCCCAACTCTATGGGTTGGAATAAAGGTCGGCCCAGCGCAAGCGGAGGAGAAGCAAGATGCCGGACTATTTACTGATTTCCGCGGATTCCCATTTCGTCGAGCCGCCCTCGATGTGGGCCGAACGGATCGACCGCAGGTTTCGCGACCGCGCGCCCCACACGGTCAAGGGTCTGGGCGGCAAGGAAGGCGAATTCTTCGTCTGCGGCAACATCGATCCGATGCCGGTGGCGGCATTTTTTGGCGCGGGCGTGCCCTCGGCCGAACTGCCCGAGCATAACAAACGCAGCTACGAGCAGGCGCCGCCCAGCGTATTCGATCCCGCCTATCGGCTGAAAGATCTCGACCGCGACGGGGTGGAGGCCGAAGTCATCTACACCTCGATGGGGATGCCGCTGTTCGGACTGGACGACGCCGAGTTGCGCGCCGCCTGCTTCAGCGCGTTCAATGACTGGGCGGCGGAGTACTGCAGCTACAACCCCAAACGCCTCATCCCGCTGGGCTTGATCACGCTGGAGGATATTGCGGCGGCGGTCGCGGAGCTCCAGCGCATCGCCAAAAAAGGAATCCGCGGCGCAATGATCTGGGCGGAGCCCCCCGATGATCATCCCTACAGCTCGCCTGAATACGATCCGTTCTGGGCCGCCGCCCAGGACCTCGAAATGCCGCTGTCGCTCCATATCCTGACCAATCGCGGCGGCGGCATCGCCGCTCCCGGCAGGAACGACATGATGCTGCGGCTGGCCAACATGCATCATGGGATCGAACGGACGCTGTCGGTGATGGTTTACGGCGGGGTGTTCGAAAAATTCCCGCGCCTTAAGATTGTTTCGGCCGAGAACGACGTTGGCTGGATGGCTTATTTCATGTACCGGCTCGATACCGTGCAGAACCGGATGGGGGCGCTGGGTGGGATGAAGCTGCCAATGCGGGCCAGCGACTACGTCAAGCGTCAGGTCTATGCCACTTTCATCGCCGATCCGGTCTTCGTCAACCTGCTCGACCGCTACCCGGCTGAAAACATAATGTGGTCTTCGGACTACCCGCATACGGCGGCCACCTTCCCGCGCTCGCGCGAGATCGTGGACAAGCGTCTGGGCTCGCTGCCCCCCGACCAGTTGCGAAAAATAGTTCGCGACACCGCCGCCAGGGTGTACAGGATCTGAAGTCCCGCGGTTTCCGATGAGGGCTTGAACAATCCGCCCCCTGAGAAATCAGGGGGCGTTTTTTGGCATCAGCCCAGAGCGCGGGCGGGTTCCTGCACCTGGGCGCCGGACACTTCGCGGATGAAGGCAAGCACTTCGCTGGCCACCTTCTCCTTTTCCGTGTCCACCGTAATTACGTGATAGCTCTGCTCCAGAGTGATCAGTTTTTTCCTGACGCTGCCGATGTTAGACATCACGAATTCCACATTCCTGCCGAACGGACAGGTATGGTCCTCGCGGCTATGGATCAGCATCGCCGGCTGGGTCAGACGGGCCAGCCGGGCACGCACCATCGCCGACATCTCGCACAGGCTGATGGCGGCGCTCAGCGGCATCAGGCGGGCGCTGGGATGGATCTGGCGGGCGGCGGCGTCATGGATATCGGCGCCCGCCGACGCGCGCAGATAGATCATGGCGGCCAGCGGCCCCAGCCGCTTGACTGCAGCCAGCCCCATCCGCTCCCGCCACGGCAGATAAAACGCCGGCGCCAGCATCACCACACCGCTCAGCGCCTCGCCCTGATCCAGCGCCAGACGCGCGGCCAGCACGCCGCCGGCCGATAGCCCTATCACCACGATCGGGTCGCCATACGCGCGCAGCCGCTCGCATCCGTCCACGACGCTCTCGTACCAGTGATCGTGGCTGGTGGCGCCCAGTTCCTCAGGCGTGCCCCCATGCCCGGCCAGACGCACGGCAAATACCCTCACCCCCGCGGCTGATAACTGCTCGCCGAGGTAGCGCATCTCATAGGGCGTGCCGGTCAATCCGTGCACCAGCAGCGCGCTTACGCCGGAGCCGGGAAGGAAGAACTCCCGAGTGTCGATTAGGTTGGTGATTGGTAATGGAGGTTCGCTGTCCGAATTCATCGCGCGATGGATTCCTCACATCGATGATGGGGTAATATTGCCCAGGGCGTCGGGGTAGATTGTAATCGAGGCGCGACGTTTCAAGCCGGCCATGAAATTGTCCCACGCCTGAGCGCGCATTGTTTGCAGCAGTTCGGCCTTGAAACCGGCCGCAGCCTTGGTCCACTCCTCCTCGCTGGGTGGCTGGCGGCTGAGCACCTCGACGATGTAATAGTTGCCGCTTTGCACCATCACGCGGGGAATAACACCCGGCACCGGCGCGACCGAGCCAGCCGCCTGAGTCACTTCCGGGAAATCGCCGATGGTCGGCACGGTATTGGTCGAACGGTCGAACGGGTCGGTTTTATGGATAGTTAAATGGTTGATTTCGGCGACTTTATTAAAATCGGCCGGATTCTTGATTTGCTTCATCAGGAGATCGGCTCGATCCCGCGCCTGCTTTTCCGCCTCACGCTTGACCAACTCGTCCCGCACCTGATCGCTGATCAGGCTCAGCGGGGGGATGTGGGACGGGTCACGGGCGACCAGCTGAATCAGGAAAAGACCGCTATTCTTGCCGGTGACCGCGCCGACCTCGCCTTTGCCCAGTTTGAAGGCGGTATTGGTGAAATCGGCATTGTGGCCAATCTTGGGAATCGGCTCGGTGGCCGAAAACATAGGCGTGCTGACCAGATCCAGCCCTCGCTTGGCAGCCAGATCCTTGAGCCTGGCGCCGTTCAGCGCCGCCGCCAGGTCCTCACGCTGATTCTCGATGGCCATGGCTTTCCCGGCGCGTTCCTTGAGGATTTGAACAATGCGGGGCGTGGCCTGGGCCAGCGTATCGGTATGAGCAGGTTCGATTTGCTCGACCTGGATGATGTGGTAGCCGAACCGGGTCTGAATCACCGCGCTTAACTGGCCCGGTTTCAGGCTGAAGGCCGCATCCTCGAACGGCTTGATCATCTGGCCGCGCTGGAAGAAGCCGAGGTCGCCGCCGTGGTCGCGAGTTCCGGGATCATCGGAATACTGCGCGGCCAGCCTGGCGAAATCCGCGCCTTTTTTAAGCTGGTCCAGAATCTTTCCGGCCTTGGCTTTGGCCTCCTCACGGGCCTTTGCGGAAGCATCCGGCGTCACCGCGATCAGGATATGACGCGCGCGGACCCGCTCAGGATAGGCAAACAAGGTCTTGAGATTGCTCTGGTAGAATTCCGCGATTTGCTTCGGCGTCGGCTGGACTTTGTCGCCCAGTAGAAGCGGGTCATAAAAGATGTAATCGACCTTGACGCGTTCGGGCTCGCGGAACATGTCGGCGTTGTCTTTATAGAAAGCCTCGATCTGCTGCTGGGTGGGATGGATCGAACCGGCGAAATCGGCGGAGGAGATTTCGATGTAGCCGACCGCGATCCGTTCGTTGCGCTGGTCGTAAGCCTGACGGGCCTGAGAGTCGCTGACCATGACGGTTTGGGAAACCAGGTCGCGCAGCAGCTTCATCGTCAATTCGTTGCGCCTGAGCTCCTCGTATTGGGCCGGCGTCATTTCATTGTCAGCCAGCACCGCCTCGTAGGCTTGGACGTCAAAGCGGCCACCTACCTGGAAGGCCGGCTCGGCCGCGATTGCGTCGCGCAGGTCGCTATCGCTGACGCGCAGTCCCAAATGACGCGCCTCACGCTGTCCCAAACGATCATCGATTATCTGGTCCAGCGCCTGCTCCTGAAGGTTGATATGTCTGAGCAGTTCGGCCGCCTGCGGTCCGTACATGTTCTGGAAGCTACGCCGCATCAGGTCGGCCTGGCGCTGAACATCGTCGGCGAGAATCTTTTGACCGTCGACCGTGGCGACCGGCTTGACCTGGGCGAAGAAACCGGCACCGATTCCCCAAAAAATAAACACCACCGTTATGAGGCCCAGGACAATCCGGATTCCCCACGAGTAGGCGTGTTTACGCATCGCGTTGAGCATTACTTTCCGATTGTAGTCCAAGCGGTTTTGATATCGCAATCGCCCTCTCAGCCGCTCGGGCGCACCACCAACCCGAACCGGTTCGCCGCGCCGTTCGGTGGGCGGTGAAAAAGTTCCGAAAAGGCGGCTTTTTTAATTTGACGCTTGCCTCCTGCTGACTATCTTTGTTAGCTTCTGGCTGAACGCATCGAGGCGGATTTCGCCATCTTGTTCAGGCGCACAACAACTGCAACGAACCTGAGAGACCTCTGGGGGTTGTCGGGGCATCTCGGCGGGGGAAGGTGGCTTGCTGACGGCCGTGGCGGATTAGGGTTTTTTTAACAGCCGGGAGGCAGGGCGGATACGCGGTGGTTCTCAACTCAATTCTTGGTTGGTTTTCCAACGATCTCGCGATCGATCTAGGCACCGCCAATACCCTGATCTACGTCAAGGGCGAGGGGATCGTGTGCAACGAACCCTCGGTGGTGGCAGTACAGAAGGATTCACGCAACGCGCGGCGCGTGCTGGCAATCGGCGCCGAGGCCAAAAAGATGCTGGGCCGCACGCCCGGCTCGATTATCGCCATCCGTCCGCTCAAGGACGGTGTTATCGCCGACTTCGAAATCACCGAAAACATGCTGAGCTACTTCATCCATAAGATCCACAACCGCAAGACCCTGGTGCGGCCGCGGATTGTGATCTGCGTGCCCTTCGGGATTACGGCGGTGGAAAAGCGCGCGGTGCGAGAGTCGGCAGAGCAAGCGGGCGCGCGCGAGGTCTATCTGATCGAGGAGCCGATGGCCGCGGCGATCGGGGCGGGACTGCCCATCACCGAGCCGGCCGGCAACATGATTGTGGACATCGGCGGCGGCACCACCGAAGTCGCGGTCATCTCGCTGTCGGGCGTGGTTTTCTCCCGCTCGGTCCGGGTAGCCGGGGACAAGATGGACGAGGCCATCATCCAGCACATCAAACGCAAATATAACCTGCTGATCGGCGAACGCACCGCCGAACTGATCAAGATCACCATCGGTTCGGCGTATCCGGGCAACGAGATTCAGACGATGGAGATCAAGGGGCGCGACCTGGTGGCGGGCGTACCCAAGACCATCGAGATAACCGACGAGGAAATCCGCGAGGCGCTGATGGAACCGGTCCACCAGGTGGTGGAATCGGTACGTATCGCGCTGGAGCGGACCCCGCCGGAGCTGGCGTCGGACATAGTGGACAAAGGAATCGTTCTGGCTGGCGGAGGTGCGCTGCTGCGCAACCTCGATGTGCTGTTGCGCGAGGAAACCGGGCTGCCGGTCACCCTCGCCGACGATCCGCTTACGGCAGTGGTGATGGGTGCGGGCAAGGTGCTGGATGAACTGTCGTTGCTGCGCGATGTTACCGTCGATTGAGGTTTGCCCGACGGCGCAGGCTTAACGAAAGCACACCAAACCCGTAAAAATGGGGTGCGGCGGCGGCAAACCGCGGCGGTGATGCAAGACCCGAAAGATACTTTCCTGTGGCGCAACCGGGTGGCCCTCGCGGGCGGCGTTTTGCTGCTGGTGGCCGCCCATATGATTTCCAGCGGAGTCAAACAGAGCGACGCGCTGGGACGTCCCGAGGGCGTCGTTGCCGAAATTATGCGCCCCTTTCAGGCCGCCAGCTCGCGGATGGCCAGCAGCGCGGCCGACCTCTTCCATGACTACTTCGTGCTGACCAAGGCGGCGCGTGAAAACGTCCACCTCAAGGAGCAAATCGCCCAACTCAATCAGCGCCAGGCCACCATGGTGGAACTGGAGCTGGAGAACCGTCGGTTGGCTGAACTGCTCGACCTCAAGGAGGCCCTCGATCTCAGGGTTGTCGCCGCTGACGTAATCGGCTCGGATGCGACCGGGATGGCGCGCACGCTGATTCTTAACCAGGGCGACGGCAGCGGGCTGCAACCCGGAATGGGAGTGATTGCGATCGGCGGGGTGGTGGGCAAGCTGATTGCCACCAGTCATAGCGCTTCGCGAGTCATGCTGCTCAACGATCACAATTGCGCGGTCGATGCGTTCGTTCAGCGCTCGCGCGCGCGCGGCATCGTCGCGGGCGTCGCCGACGACGGTGTGATCATGAAATACATCGAGCGTACCGATGACATCAAAGTCGGCGACGCGGTGGTCACCTCGGGATTGGACGGCGTCTTTCCGCGCGGCCTGCTGATCGGATCGGTCGCCGCCATCCAGCGCAAGGGACCTGGGCTGTTTCTGAACGTCTCGATCCAACCCGCAGCCAACCTGCGCAAGCTGGAACAGGTGCTGGTCATTACTCAAACCCCACCGCATCTTACGGATTCCGGCACGAGCTAAGGTGCGTCAGGCGATGCTGTTCGCAGTGGCCACGCTGGTGGCGCTGTGGCTGGAAACGGAAGTCAGACTCTGGCTGCCGGCGGGGATTCTATTTCCCAATCTGGTGTTGATCCTGACCGTCGATCTGGGGCTCAAGCAGCATAACGGGCTGGCGCCGGCTTTGGCTTTTGCGATGGGCTACGCGACCGATGCCTTGTCGGGCACGCATCTGGGCGTCAACGCTTTCATGATGACCCTGATTTTCCTGCTGTCCTATGAACTGTCGCGCCACGTATGGGTGACGGGAAAGATCATCGGGCCGCTGACGGTTGCGCTGGCCGACTTGCTCAATACGCTGGGCGTGATGGCAATTACCGCGGGCGTCGCCAGCGTGACCACGATGAAAGCTCCGGCCTGGCGCATGATCCTGATTCAGGCCTTGATCACGGCGGCGGTCGCGCCGCTGATTTTTATGATTCTCGACGTCGGCAAACGCGCCCTACGATTGCCTGTGCGGGTGGCGGCGGAATAGACTGAGAAAAAATGAAAAAGGGACGACCAGAGTTTCGTTTACCCGGTCCCCGCGGGATCGGCAGGTACGATTCTCCCCGACGCCCCGGATCTGCGAGCGGCGAGGCGACCCCCAACATAAGGCTCCTTCGGCTCGCCGCCGGAGTTTAGGCCGTGGCGATCCTGGGCCGCCGGCCTGACAAACAGCCGATCCCCAAGCTGGAGCCGCGTCTGACCGCGTTATCGATCCTGATGATGCTGGTGCTGGGCGCGGTGGCGCTGCGCCTTTATTACCTCCAGATCATCGAGACCCACCGGATGGCGGATTTGGCCGATCGCAACCGGATCCGTATCCGCCGCATTCCCGCATCAAGGGGCCTTATCTTCGACCGCCGCCATCGTGTACTGGTCGATACCCGCCCCTCCTATGACGCCGTACTCGTGCCTGAAGATCTGCGCAATCGCGCTGCGACCATCCGCAGGCTCGAGCAATTTATCGGCGACGACCACATCGAGGATAAGATCTCTCAGGCGGAAGACGATGGATTACCTTCCTCCGAGCCGGTGACGGTCAAGGAGCGGCTGAGCTGGGATCAGGTGGTCGGAATTGAAACCCATCAACTTGAGTTGCCCGGCGTCAGCATCCAGGTGACGCCGCGCCGACGTTATATCTATGGTCCGCTGGCGGCCCATCTGCTGGGCTACGTCGGCGAAGTCAGCGAGACCGAACTCAGAAAGCTGCCGGGCTATCACATGGGCGACGAGATCGGGAAATTCGGCCTGGAGCGCGGATGGGAAGATTACCTGCGCGGCGTCAGCGGCGACCAGGAAATCGAGGTCGACGCGGTCGGACGCCGTCTGCGGGTGCTTAACGAAACGCCGGAAAAACCCGGCGCCAGCGTCATCCTGACCATCGATTTGGATTTGCAGGAAACCGCGGAGGAAGCGCTAGGTAACCAGGTCGGAGCGCTGGTGGCGATCGATCCGCGCACCGGCGAGATTCTGGCGATGGTCAGTCATCCGTCCTTTGACCCCAATGAATTCGCCAGCGGCCTTACCGCCGCACAATGGCGGCAGTTGATGAACAATCCGACCCATCCGCTCGAGGATCGCGTAATCCAGGGCACCTATCCGCCGGGGTCGACCTTCAAGCTGGTCGATACGATCGCAGGCATGGAGGACCATCTGCTGACCAGGTCAACCTCGTTCCATTGCGGGGGCGGGCTTTGGTATGGAAATCGGGAATACCGCTGCTGGCGCAAACAGGGTCACGGGACGATCGGCCTGGTCAACGCGATCATCGAATCGTGCGACGTGTATTTCTACAACGTTGGCGAGCGCCTGGGTGTGGACCGGATTGCTCAATGGGCGCATCGGCTGGGATTGGGCGTCCCTTCCGGCATTCCGTTGGGGCACGAGAAAACCGGCACGATCCCATCAACCGAGTGGAAGGAACGCCGTTTCCATGAGCGCTGGTATCCGGCCGAGACCCTTTCAGTCGCGATCGGACAGGGCTACGTCAACGCGACGCCGCTGCAACTGGCCCAGTTGGCGGCCGAGGTGGCCGAAGGCGGAATCCGCTACAAACCGCATTTCGTCAAACGTATCGAGGCGCTCGACGGCTCTACCATCAAGTCCTATGAGCCGGAAGTCGAAGCGCGAATCCCGTTGACGCCCGAACAGAAAGAGATACTCCAGGAGGGCGCCTGCGGAGTCGTCAACAGCCCGATGGGAACCGCACGCAAGGCGGCGATTCCCGGCGTCGAGGTCTGCGGCAAGACGGGAACCGCCCAGGTGGTGAAAGAGGCCGCCGGCGCCCGGGTCAAGGAAGATGCGCTGCCATGGCGCTACCGCGATCACGGATGGTTCATCGCATGGGCGCCCGGCAATGATCCTCGCATCGCGATAGCCTGCGTCATCGAACATGGCGGCCATGGCGGCAGTTCCGCGGCCCCGGTCGTGCGCGACGTGCTACTCAAATACTTCCAGCTTTACCCGCCCAGCCAGCCCCTGCCCGCCGGGGCATTAGCCAAGGCGTCAGATACGATCAAGGAACACGGAGACTAACGGCGATGCGTTTCGGGCTCGACCGCCGGCTGATTTACCATTTCGACTGGATGGTTTTCGCGCTGACCTTTGCGATCGCATTAGTCGGTCTGCTCAGCGTCGCCAGCGCGTCCTACAGCGAACACCGGCCCTTCCAGATGCTGATCATCCGCCAGGTCATCTGGACCGTTGCGGGCGCGGCCGCGATGTTCGCCGTGGTAATGTTCGATTACCGCGCGCTGGCCACCTACTCCTACCCGATTTACGGCGCCGTGATGGCGCTGTTGGTCACGGTGGGCGTGATCGGCCAGGCCACCGGCGGCTCCCGTCGATGGATCAACCTGGGGCTGTTTACCCTAGAGCCGTCGGAACTGGCGAAGCTCGCGCTGATCCTGGTGCTGGTGCGCTACCTGCGCGAAGAGCCTCCGCCGGGCGGGCTGCGCCTCAAACAGATCGCGGTCCCCGGAATTCTGCTTGCCGTACCCGCCGCACTGGTCCTGAAACAACCTGATCTTGGCACGATGCTGACAATGGTCCTGATTTTCGTCACCATCATTTTCGCCGCCGGCATAAACCTGCGGACGATGGGAATTCTGGCGCTGGTGACGGCGATGGCGATGCCGGTGGCCTGGCATACGCTCAAGCCGTACCAGAAAGAGCGGGTGTTGACCTTCCTCAATCCCCAATCGGATCCGCTGGGCGCAGGCTATCACGTGATTCAGTCCGAAATCGCGGTCGGTTCCGGAGGATCGTGGGGCAAGGGATTTCTGAAAGGAACCCAGGCGCGGCTTAACTTTCTGCCCGAGCAGACCACCGACTTCATCTTTTCCGTATTTGCCGAAGAGTTCGGCTTTGCCGGTTCGATGCTGCTGCTGGGCCTTTACGCGGCCTTGGTCGCGCGCGGGCTGTCGATCGCATCCAAGGCCCGGGATCGTTTCGGCGCCCTGCTCGCATTGGGCCTGACCGCGATGGTCTTCTGGCAGGCCGCGATCAACATCGGGATGGCGACCGGAATCCTGCCTGTAGTCGGCATTCCTCTACCGTTGGTAAGCTACGGCGGCTCCTCGCTGATCGTCCTGATGGCCGCGATGGGCCTGCTCATCAGCATCAACACCCGCCGCTATTTGTTCTAAACCGTAATCCTTTTCGATCATGACTTCCTTGCCGGCGCGATAAAAACCCCCTCCGATCCGGGGACGCCGCCCGCTCGCTCCCGCAGCCGATCTACTGTCGATGCCATTCCTCGTTGATCTGGTCGCCGTTGATGTTGCTGAGCAGCACCGGATCGCCCTTGGAACCGAGCACCAGTGATTGCGTGTAACTCCCGCTGGTACATCCCGGGGTGGTTGACGTGAACGTTATCGAGTCGGTGCCGGTGCCGTCAGGGTTGACGGTGTACCCTTCACTTCTCACCTTTTACCAAAAACCTGTTGCTGAGGTCGAAGATCAAATTGTCCGGGCCGGACTGGTCAAGCGAATCGAGATCCCATCCACCCGGACGCGTCAGGCAGCGGACCAGTTGTGGTTCCGACCACAGGCCGACGTCGTCGCCGGCCACGTAAAACCCTTGCCCATTCGCGTTGGCGGCGGCGTCGGTGCACAGCCACACAACGAGCGCGGCGACGCGCTCGGGCTTCATCTCGCCGCTGCGCACGTGGCCCCGCTCGCCCAGCCACAATGGACCCAGGGCCTGCGCCAGCGGCATCCATTTCTGGTACATCTCCATGAATTCGGGACCGCCGGGAGTAGCGGCGCGCGGCCGGATCATGTTGCAGCGGATCCCGTACCGCCCCAACTCGCGCGCCAGACTGCGCGTCAATCCTGCGATTCCCTCCTTGGCCGCAGCGTAGGCGGAATTAAACGGATGGCCCAACCCGGATTCGGATCCGGTATTGATGATGATCCCCGAGCGCTGGCGTTTGAAGATCGGCACCGCGTACTTGATCAGCGCATAGGTGCCCTTCAGATGCGAATCCAGCACGAGGTTCCATTGTTCCTCGGTAATTTCGTCGATCGGATAGGCGGCGCGCAAACCGGCATTGTTGATCAGGATGTCCAGGCCGCCGAACTTTGTAATCGCGGCCTCGACCGTGCGATGGGCCCCCTCCAGAGTCGAGACGCTGTCGATGGCCGCCACCGCCTCGCCGCCCGCGGCGCGGATCTCTTCGGCGACTTTCTCAGCCCGGCGTTGGCCGTCGGGGTCCTTGCCGATATCGTTCACCACCACTTTCGCGCCCTGCTCCGCCAGCAGCATCGCTTCGCAGCGTCCGATTCCGCGTCCGGCGCCGCTGACAATGGCGACCTTGCCGGCCAGACGCTGTTTGTTCCGTTTTGCCATCGCGGTTACCCCTTTCGGCTGGAAAATCAGGTTCCCCGAGCGCCCGGCACCACTGTGTTGGCCCCGGGGGAACACTTTGAGCTAAGACATAACATAGTAAGCGCACCGGGAGATGCAGATTATGTCACTTGACCTGGTAATCAAAAATGGGACCGTGATTGACGGCACCGGACGTGGGCGATTTAAGGCTGACGTGGGAATTGCCAACGGCCGTATTGTTGAAATCGGCAAAATCAAAGACGGCGCCAAGAAAACCATCGATGCCTCGGACCTGATGGTGGCGCCCGGCTTCTTCGATCCTCACACCCATTACGACGCGCAAATCTGCTGGGATCCCCTCGTCACCTGCTCTTCGTGGCACGGCGTGACCACTGTGGTGATGGGCAACTGCGGCGTGGGCATCGCGCCATGCCGGCCCGAAGCCCGCGAAATCGCCACCTGGGACCTTGTCAACGTCGAAGGGATACCGTTCGAAGTCCTGTCGAAGGGCACGAGCTGGGATTGGGAGAGTTTCCCGGAATATATGGACGCAGCCGAGCGGCGCGGCTGCGCGCTCAATCTCGCCTTCCTGGCGCCGCTCACCCCGTTTCGCCATTACGTGATGGGCGAGGAGTCGATGGATCGCGCGGCGCGTCCGCAGGAAATCGCGCGGATCAAATCGATGATCAAGGAAGCTGTTGCCGCCGGAGCGGTGGGCTTTTCCCATACCCGCCTGCGCCAACATATTGGCTATCAGGGACGTCCGCTGGCCTGCCGCCAGGCCAGTCTCGACGAACTCAAGAGCTACGCCAATGCGCTGAAAGAGCTGGGCCGCGGCACGATCGAGATCTCGCTCAGCCAGGAAGTGGATTTGCTGACCCCCGAGGAAGCGCAATTGCTCGATACCCTGCTAACCGAAAGCGGCCGCCCCGTTACCTGGCTTTCGCTGGTGCCGCTGCACGGCAACGTGAACACCTGCCTGGAAACCCTGGATCGGATCGAGCCGCTCATCGCGCGCGGCGGTATTCCGCAGGTGACGGCGCACACCTCGCGCCTGCAGCTCAACTTGCGCAACCCGTTCCTGATGGCGAGCCTGACCTCCTGGAAATCGCTGTTTAACAAACCGGCCGAGGAACAAAAACGCATCTATCGCGACCCGGCCTTCCGCAACGCATTTCGCGAGGAGATGAGCCGCCCGCAAATTTTCACCAGCGACTGGAACCGCGTCGACGTGGACCTCGCGTCCAAGCCCGCGCTCAAGCATCTGGAGAAGAAGACGATCGCGGAAATCAGCCGCGAGCGCGGCCGCGATCCATTCGACACGTTCCTCGATATCGCGCTGGAAGATGATCTGGCGACCTGGTTCTCACTCAGCATGATGGACGAGAACATCCTGGCGCCGCTGCTTAGCGATCGGCGCACCCTGATCGGACTGGCCGACGGCGGCGCTCACGTCGATCTGCTGTGCGACGCCGGCTACACCACTTACCTGATCGGCACCTGGGCGCGCGACAAGGGCGTGTTGACGCTGGAAGAGGCCGTCCGCCGCATCACCTCCGAGCCAGCCGCGCTATTCGGTTTCCCGCAAAGAGGCCGGATAGCGGTCGGACTCCCCGCCGATGTGGCCATCTTCGATTACAACACCATCGGATCTACGGGACGCTCGCAGTGGCGCAATGATCTGCCGGGCGGAGGCCGCCGTCTGGTGAGCCCGGCGCAGGGCGTCGAATACACCATCGTCAACGGCGAAGTGCTGTTCGATCACGGCCAGCATACAGGCGCGATGCCGGGAAAGGTGCTGCGCCTGGGCGCGAATACGCAGTAGCTCAGGCGGTCTGGAAACTGTAATCGGGAGATTATTTCAATGAGCCTGCGACTGGAGAACAGGAATGCGCTGATCACGGGCGGTGCGGGCGGGATGGGCCGCGCCACGGCGCTGCGCTTCGCTGAAGAAGGCGCCAACGTGCTGATCGCGGATCGCTACCTGGCGCCGGCCGAAGAAGTCGCGCATCTGGTCAGCCGCACCGGCCGCAAGGCGATCGCATTTGAGGTCGATGTGGCTGACGAAGCATCGGTGGAAAAGATGGCCGATGCGGCGGTCCGCGAACTGGGCGGAATCGACATCGTCTTTGCGGCGGCGGGAATCTCCCATGAGCGCTACGGCGAAGCGGAAGATCGACGGCTTAAGTTGATCGACAAGCCATTGGCCGACTGGCACAAGGTGCTGGCTGTCAATCTTGACGGCGTCCTGCTCACCGATCGGCACGCCGCGCGCGCGATGGTCAAGGCGGGCAAGGGCGGCTCGATCATCAACGTGTCCTCCGGAGCCGCGCTGACCCCGCTGCCCGGCGGCGGCGATTACTCGGTCAGCAAGGCCGGTGTCTGGATGCTGACCAAGGTGCTGGCAGTTGAACTTGCGCCGCACAAAATTCGCGTCAATGCCCTGGCGCCGGGCCTGATCCGCACCCCGCTGCTGGAGGGATTCATCCGCACCGAGCCAGGCGGTTTCGAGGAATGGATCAGCCGCGTGCCGCTGGGCCGCGTCGGCGAGCCAATCGACATCGCCAACACCGCCCTGTTCCTGGCCTCCGATGAATCGTCGTACTACACCGGCTCGCTGTTCCACCCCAATGGCGGCATCCTGATGGTGTAGACCCCTGGTTATCGGCGCCCGGGGCCCTGGAACATCTGCGGCTTTCGCAGGTCGCGGGCCAGCGTGCGCTTCATTACCTTGAAAAACTGGTCCAGGTCCCATGGTCCTTTGTTGTAGACGGTCTTCTCCGGCGCCATGTGGTAGTAGCGTGTAACGCTATAGCCCTCGGAGCCGAACACCTGACCAGTTACCTCTGCGGCTTCATCGCTGGCGAGGAAGATCACGATCGGCGCGATATTGGCCGGGTCGAATGGAGTTCCCTGCGCCTGGCTGCTCGGCGTCAGCCGCCAGTCCGCCTGATGAATCGTGTCGGTCATGCGGGTGGCGGCGACCGGGAAAATGGCGTTGCAGGTGATGCCGTAGCGGCGCAGACCCTGCGCGGTGCTGAAGGTCAGGCCCAGGATTCCCGCCTTGGCAGCCGAATAGCTGGGCTGGCCCGGGCTGCCCAACGCCGCGTTGGAGGAGAAATTTATGATACGCCCGTAGCGGCGCTCCCGCATATGCGCCGACGCGAAGCGGCTGGTGCAGAAGGTGCCCTTCAGATGCGAGTCCAGCACCTTGTCCCAATCCTCCTCGCCCATGTTGAAGATCATGCGATCACGGATGACGCCAGCCAGGTTCACCAAAATGTCGAGTTTGCCGTATTCCTTCAGCGCCTGATCGACCAGGCCCTTGCCGCCTTCCATGGTCGAGATGTCGCCGAGGTTGGCGACGGCCTGTCCGCCCGCCGCTTTGATATCCGCCACCACATCGTTAGCCGGCGAGGAGGGCTCGCGATCGCCCACCAGCGTCACGCCCAGATCGTTTACTACAATCGACGCGCCCTCCGCCGCCATCGCTTTGGCCAGCGCGCGTCCGATACCGCGGCCCGCCCCCGTGATAGCGGCGACTTTTCCGTCAAGCTTGCCCATGGCAGATCGCTCCCACCAGAATCAGGCGGCGCAAACCGCAGCCATGCTCGAAATGGCGACCACACGCTTGGCGTGGCGGAAATCATTGCGGTCAATGCCGTTGGTGCAATAACCGAATGAAATTCCGGTGGCGGGATCGGCCCAGGCGACCTGCCCACCGACGCCGTTGTGGCCGAACGCCTGCGGCGAGTTGGTCTTGCCGAAGCCGCGCACGCCCGCCTTGCCGTCATTGCCGGCGATCGTCATCCCCAGGCATCGATTGGGCGGGATGCGGAAAACCGGATCAAAGTATCCTTCAGTGCGCACGCGCAACACGTCTTTGAGCAACTCCTGGGTCCAGATCTGTTTGCCGTCCGGAGCGCGCCCGCCGTTAACCAGCGCCTGATAGAGCATCGCCAGCGCTCCCGCGGTCGCGACCGCGCCGCCGCCCGGACATCCGGCCTCCAGCACTTCGGGCTTGTTGAAGCCGAGGATGGTCTCGTCGTTGATTTCAGCCGGCATTACCAGGTTGATGCCCATCGCCTTCATGTCCGCCTCGGTCATCGGCTCTCCGACATAGGTCAACTGGGCCTGCCGATGCTGTTCCGGACGCGGCAGTCCCATCTTGAGATTGGGGATGCCCAGCGGCTCGGAAACGCGCACGCGCACGAAATCGCGGAAATCCATCCCGCTCAGCCGCTCGACAATCTCAGCCATCACCCAGTGCGCCGAGGTCGCGTGGTAGGCGTACTTCTTGCCGGGCGGGAACTGCAGGCGCCAGCTTTGGAAGCGGCGGATGCGCGCCGACCGATCCAGCCATTCGCGCTGCGCATAAGGTGCGTCTGGAAAGCCGCCGGTATGCAGAAACAACTGCTCGACGGTGACCGCTTCCTTGCCATTGGTGCCGAACTCCGGGACGTATTTGACCACCGGCTGGGTGATGTCCAGCTTGCCGTCCTGGATCAGCAGCCAGGTAGCCGCCGACATGATGCCTTTGGCGCAGGAGAAGACCACATAGAGCGTGTCGTTGGTGGCCGGCTTTTTGACGCCGCCCTGCACCGCCTCGCCGAACGCGCGCGCGGCGCCGATTTTGCCGTTGCGCGCGATCGCGACCTGGCAGGAGGGTAGCAATCCGTCTTTGACTTCGCGCTGGGCGCGCTCGAACATCGCCTCGACTTTGGCGGGATCGAGGCCCACTTCCGCTGGACCACTGGCATAAAACTGGGCTTCTGACATCACCTGTACCTCGGATAGTTAAGCGCGCCGGCCTGCGAAAAGCTGACGCGGTGCGCATCCAGTTCTAGAACATCCCGCGCGAAAAGTCACAGGTAGGCGGATCAGATTGGAAAAGCGGGCGCGGCAGTTCCTCCGGGTCTAACCCAGATACCGGCAACCACCACTCGAGGGTGCGCTGAAGTGGAGCGTCTTACGGCAGGCGCGGGAGGATTTCCTGACCCAGGCGTTCGACGTTGTCCGCCTGCTGCCTGTAAGTGGCGCCGCCGACTCCAAGGTAGATAACATTGACGCCCAGTGCTTTGAGTTGCTGCGCCTCGTCGATCACCTTTTTGACGTCGAACTTCGGGCTGCCCCACGATCCCATTTCAGTCAGCACGCCGCCGATGTCCAGCGGCGCGCGACCCGCGGCTTGGGCCACCGACTGCGCATAATTGACTATTTTGCCCATCTGTTCGAGCGACTCGATCGCCGCGGTATGGCGAGTTTTCGCGAATTTTGCCGGATTGAAAAACGGCATGAAGCCGTCGCCCATCTCTCCCGCGCGCCGCGCCGCGATACGGCTGTTGCCGCCCACGTAGATGGGCGGATGCGGCTTCTGTATCGGATGCGGCAGCATCGTGTTGCCCGAAGCACGAAAATGCCGCCCTTCCATCTTGACGTTCTCCTGCGTCCAGGCCGCCTTAATCGCGACGATGGCCTCGTCGGTCAGTTCGTTGCGCTCGGCAAAGTTGACGCCCAGCGCCTCGAACTCCTCCTCCATCCAGCCCACGCCAACGCCCATCACCAGCCGCCCGCCCGACGCCACGTCCAGACTGGCCATCGCGCGCGCCGCGATAAACGGGTTGTGATAGGGCAGCACGTAGATGTAGGTGCAGAGCCGAAGCTTGCTGGTCGTGGCGGCGGCGATGCTGAGCGGGACCAGCGGATCCAGCGAATGATGGCCGACGCCGGCCCTGAGCCGTGCGTCGGAGGGAAACGGATGCTCGGTCACATACACGCCGTAAAAGCCCGCTCGCTCGGCCGCCTGCGACACTGCGGTCAGCGCCGCCGCGCTGAAAAACTCGTTGCCCTGCGCGTGATCGATCCCGGTCGATCCGCCGGTGCTGGTGTTGAGATGCAAAAACGTCTTCATCATGTTCATGGCTCCGTGAGCCGCTGTGGAGGACTTCGATTCCCAACCGCCGGATTGAAAGCGCAGGCGCAATATCGCCGCGCTAAGGTTTGGATCTGACGTTCCCAGTACACCGGCGAAGATGTGAGCCGGCTCAAAAATGTTTACCCTGGTGCCCGCGGCATCTGACTGAAGCGGCGCGCAAACACGGGGGCGGACGGCCGCAGGTTCAACCGCGGCCCGCCCGGCCGAGTCAGACGCAGCTTGCGGCCTTCAGTTGAGCTCAAGTCCATAGAGCTTCACCGCGTTGTCAAACACGATTTTCGAAGTGACCTTCTCCGGGACGCCTGCGAAGTCCGACGCGATCACCTTGCGCGAATTGGGCCACGTGCAGTCGCCATGCGGAAAATCGGAGGCCCACATATAGTTGTCTTCGCCGAAAAAGCTCCATGTCGCCGGACCGATCGGATCGTCCTGGAAAGTGGCGTAAACCTGGCGGCGGATATACTCGCTCGGCGCCATCGCGAGCTTGCGGATGCCGGAACTCGCCCAGTACTTTTTATAGCCGTGGTCAAGCCGGTACATGAAATGGGGCAGCCAGCCGGTGTCGTTCTCCGCCGATACGATCTTCAATTTCGGGAAACGCTCCAGCACTCCGCTTACCACGATCGTGTAGAGCGTGGCCTGAATGTCGGCCAACAGAAAATGATAGGTGCCGATTTGGGAGATCCCCGGCGTGTCCTTTTCCGATTTGGCGAGGTGGCCCACCATCTGCCAGGCCGGGCTTTTGGTCCCGCCAGTGACGATATGCAACGACAGCGGCATCTCCAAGTCTGATGCGGCCTGCCAGAACGGGTCATAGATCGGACTGTTGTAGGGCCGATCCTCCGGCGGCGACCCCCAAATCATCGCGCCCTTGAGGTTTTGCTTGCGGCAGCGTTCCAGCTCCTTGACCGCCAAATCCACGTCGTCCAGCGAGATCAGCGGCACTCCGAGCAGCCGCCGCGGATTATGCGAGCAGAATTCGGCCAGCCAATCGTTGTAAACGCGGAAGCAGGCGCGCTGCAGGTCGGGATCCTTCAGGCCGAACAGCGGCATCCCCAGACTCGTGTACAAGACCTCGGCCTCGACGCCATCGATGTCCTGGTCCTTGATGCGTTCCACCGGGTCCCATCCGCTGGGCCGCACCGCCTCGTAGCCGGTTTTCATATGTTTGGCATATTCCTCGCCGTCGCGACCGGTAGCGGCAACGGCGGCCACCGAAAACGGACGCAGTCCCTCGGCCATGAAGAACGCGCCCGGCTTGTCCGGTTTGGTGACCGCCCGGGGCGCGCGGTCCTTGAAGCGATGGTCGATGCGCGTGACCCATAAGTCCGCCGGCTCGATCATGTGAGAATCGGCAGATACGACACGAAGCGCCATTGTTGTTTCCTCCGTGAATTTCTGAGGCCACCCGATCGCGGAAATCCCGCGCCAGAGGCAACATTTACGACTGTGGGCGCGCCGCGAAAGTCGATCCGCAGGCTCTGCGCCGTTTCGCTGCAAAGCTATACTCACATCCGTCGAAAATTTCCATCAAGGTCTGGATGGAACAGCTTGCAGCAGATTTTGCTCTACCTCGCTGCAAGGGGAAATTTTCACCATCGACGCAGGCTTCAGGGCTATAGCGTTCCTTGCGGGTACGCCGAAGCGAGATCCGGTACATTCAGCAACGCTTATTCTGCGACTGTTCTGCATTAGTAAACCCACAGTAAATGGAACGCTCCGCAGATGTTTTCGTCAGCTCAATGCTGAGTAGAAATTGAAGCCGTTAAAGAGCTTCGCTTGACAAACGGTGATAGTTGGACATAGGTAAAGGACCGTCGTTTCAGTGGGAAACGCCGTTGGGGAACATGTTTTTGCTATCTCAATTGGAGCGGGTGGAAAACAAGGAGTACACCAAATGTCTAATTCGGGGAAGTGTTGGTTAGTCGGACTTCTGGGGGTCTTGATGGTCACGGCGGGCCGTACGGCGATGGCGCAGGTGCAGCCGTTTGCCTGGGACGAGTCGAATTATAATCAGCTTGTGCCGGCTGATTCGCCGGAAACAATTGCGCCCGGAACCCATATCACCATGCAAAACTGGCAGCAGTACAAAAAGTTCATGCCGGTTGGTCTGTGGGTGCTTTGGCAAGGAACGCAATTCTGGAAGCTTCCCCCTGACGCGGAACTGGTGGTGGCTGCGAACAAGCACATCCCGCTGCCCAAGAAATACCTCGCCGATACCGAAAAATACGCCAGCCAAGTCTCGCTCGTGCCCAACAGCTGGGGTGGTTTGAGCCCCAAGGGGTACGTGTCCGGGCTGCCGTTTCCCAATCCCAGCGGCCCCAACGCCGGTATCGAAATCGTCTACAACGAATATTATGCGTACGTTCCGTACCTCATCACAACTTACGCCAACAAAGGTTTTAGTATGGACCAGTTTGGCAACAAATCCGTGAGCGAGGTGCGCGAAGTAAACTTCAAGGTCAAGCATCTCAGCGACCCCGGCAAACCGGTAAATATCCCCAACCTCGACGACATCTTCCTGACCTATAACAACATCATCATGATCCCGGAACAGTCGAAGTACACCAACGACCTGGTGATCTTTTATGACGATCCCGCGACGCTGGGTGAGACTTTCGTGTTCGTGCCGTCGCTGCGCCGTTCCATCCGGCTCTCCTCCGCCGCCCGCTGCGCCCCGTTGGTGGGCAGCGACTATACTGCGGACGACGAGCGCTCGATGAGCATCCAGCCGCCGATCTTCCAGGCCAAATTCGAGGGCTATAAAAAGATCCTGGTGATGTATCCGCTCGACGGCTATGTCGACAAGGCCAATTACTACAAGCCCAGTTACTTCGCGACGCCGCGCGCCGCGGTCTGGATGCCCCGCGAGGTCGCCCTCGTCGACATCCGTCGCACCGATCAGATGAAGCAAGGTTACTGCTACGGCAGCCGCATGGCCTACATCGACAAGGAAACCTGGCAGCCGATCTGGATGGACCTTTACGATGTCGGTCTGAAGCTGTGGAAGACCGGTCCGTCAATGTACAAGCCGATGCTGCTCCCCAATACCGGCGGCGATGTTTCAACCGGCGGCGGCGGCCCGGGTGACGGGATGTATGAATTCTACGATATGCAGAACCATCATATTACGTTCGACATCCAGGACCACGCCCTGATTAATGAAAATGCCCCTGCCCTGTATCAGGATTTCCAACGCTGGGGCACTCCCGCCGGCATGCTGCAGGTCATGCAGTGATATAACTGAATCGGTGTTTGTGCTGCTAACCGCATTCGGAGGAATTTGCTCAGTGAGTAGTTACTGTTAGAAAAGGAGATGCTGGAAAAGAGATGTTCAGGTTTGTCAAGCGTTTGCTGATTGGAGTAATTGCGGGTGCGTCGCTGCTGACATTGATGTCGCTGCGCGCCCAGGCGCAGGTGCAGCCGTTTGCCTGGGACGAGTCGAATTATAATCAGCTCGTCCCGGCCGATTCCTCGGAATCCATTGCGCCGGGCACCCACATTACGATGCAGAACTGGCAGCAGTACAAGAAGTTCATGCCCGTCGGGCTATGGGTGCTTTGGAGCGGCAGCCAGTTCTGGAAGCTTCCTCCGAATGCGGAAATGGTGGTGGAGGCCAACAAGCACATTCCACTGCCCAAGAAGTATCTTGCGGATACGGAAAAGTATGCCAGCCAGGTAAAGCTGGTGCCCAACTCCTTCGGTGGACTCAGTCCGAAGGGCTATGTCGCCGGAATACCATTTCCGAACCCCAGCGGCCCTGATGCGGGAATGGAGATCGTTTACAATGAATATTATGCGTACGTCCCTTACCTTATCACCACTTACGCCAACAAAGGTTTCAACATGGACCAGTTTGGCAACAAGTCCATCAGCGAGGTGCGCGAGGTAAACTTCAAGGTCAAGCACCTCAGCGAACCGAGCAAGCCGGTAAACATTCCCAACCTCGACGATATATTCCTGACCTACAATAACATCATCATGGTTCCGGAGCAGTCCAAGTACACCAACGACCTCGTCATCTTCTATGACGATCCGGCGACCCTGGGCGAAACGTTCGTGTTCGTGCCGTCCTTGCGGCGTTCGATCCGGCTTTCCTCTGCCGCCCGCTGCGCGCCGCTGGTGGGCAGCGACTATACCGCGGATGATGAGCGCTCGATGAGCATCCAGCCGCCCATCTTCCAGGCCAAGTTTGAGGGCTACAAGAAAATCCTGGTAGCGTACCCGACGGAGGGATGGGCCTATACGGATAAGGCCAACTATTACCCTTCGGTCTGGTTCCCGACGCCGCGTGCCACGGTATGGATTCCGCGCGAGGTCGCTGTGGTGGATATCCGCCGGACTCAGAAGGAGGCCGAAGGATACTGTTACGGGAGCCGGATGGCCTATATCGACAAGGAAACCTGGCAGCCAATCTGGATGGACCTGTACGATGTCGGTCTGAAGTTGTGGAAGACGGGCCCATCGCTGTACAAGCCGATGACCCTGCCCGGCACCAACGGCGACGTTGCGACCGGCGGCGGCGGCCCCGGGGACGGGATGTATGAGTTCTACGATATGCAGAACCATCATCTTACCTTCGACATTCAGGATCACGCCCTGATCAACGAAAACGCCCCTGCGGAATACCAGGACTTCAATCGTTGGGGCACGCCTGCCGGCATGTTGCAGGTTATGCAATAAAATTGTCGCAAAGGGCGGGCCGCCGGGACCGTTGCCTTTTCCCGTCGGCCCGCCCTTTGGCGCCAGCCAGCAAGGCAGAGCGGCCGTTGGAACTCCGCCGATACTCCAGAGGTGATACAATGGGCCAGTGGGCCGCGGACTTGATACGATGCGCGCGGAGCAAGGCGGCTTTCGCCGCGGCCCGATGAGCGATGGTATCACAGGCACTGGAAGGAGTACGTGTACTGGACTTGACCCGTCATGTGGCGGGTCCCATGTGCACCAAGCTGCTCGCTGATTACGGCGCCGATGTCATCAAGATAGAACGGCCTGGAAGGGGTGATCCGGCGCGCTGGATCGGCCCTTTCCTTCACGATTTGCCTCATCCCGAGCGCAGCGGCCTGTTTCTCCATCTCAATACCAACAAGCGCGGCATAACACTTAATCTGAAGACAGAAACCGGCCGCGCGATTTTTTTCCGCTTGCTGGCCACCGCCGATATCGTCGTGGAAAACTTCCACCCGCGCGTGATGCCTTCTCTGGGTCTGGACTACGCGGCATTGAGCGCGGTGCGGCCCAATCTCGTCATGACCTCGATCAGCAACTTCGGCCAGACCGGCCCGTACCGCGACTGGAGCGCCTCGGACCTGATCCTCTATGCGATGGGTCACGAGATGTGGGGCACCGGGCAGCCCGACGCCGAACCCGCCGGCATGGCCAATAAGCTGAATCTGCACATGGCCGGGCTGATGGCTTACATGGCTACCCTTGGCGCTTTTTTCGGCGCACAATTTCAGGGCGTCGGGCAACAGGTTGACGTCTCGATTATGGAAGTGCTGGCATCATCGATCGATCGCCGCGCGCCCTCGCTGCTGGCTTATCAATACTGCGGCGAGCGCGCGGTCCGCATCCCGTCAGTTCATGGTGTGGACGCCCCGCCGTTCGTGAACTACTGCGCGGACGGCTTCTTCGAGATTACCGTGGGTATCAATTGGTGGGCGGAGTTCGTGAGCGCAATCGGCGAGGATTGGATCAGGGATCCGGAGTTCAAGCCACCCGTGCGCACCGTCCAGGCCCGTGAGCGGTTCGATTCCCATTGGATTCCCTGGTGTATGGCGCGGACCAAAAAGGAGATCGTGTCGCTTTTCCAAAAGGCTGGAATTCCCTGCGCTCCGCTCAATACGACCGAAGACCTGGTAAACGATCCACAACTGACCGAGCGCGGATTCTTTATCGACATCGACCATCCGATGGCCGGGCGGCTGACCTATCCGGGCGCGCCTTTCCGTCTCCCCGCCTCGCCGTTCCAAATCCGCCGGCCCGCGCCGATGCTTGGCCAGCATAACAGCGAGATCATTGGCGAACTGGGCTATAGTGCCGGCGACCTCGAGGTTCTCAGCGCCGCCGGCGTTATATAACATCCGGAGATTCGAGTTTCATGCCCGGACTGCCGCTTGAAGGACTGCGCATTGTCGACTTGGGGGTCGCTCTGGCCGTGCCTTACGGAACCATGCTGCTGGCCGACCTCGGCGCGCAGGTGATCCGGGTGGAGTCAACGCAGGTTTTTCCCAATCAAACCCGGGGCATTCTGGCCCGTCCCTCGAAAAAGGCAGTCGAGACGATGGCGCCGATTTCAGGCGGCTATCCCGACCGGGAGCCGGGCGAGCGTCCCTGGAACCGCTTTCCCTGGGCCAACTGCACCGGCCGCAACAAGCTCGGTATGACGGTCGATCTGCGCAAGCCTTCGGGGCTTGCGGTGTTAAGCCGGCTGGTCCGAATCAGCGATGCGGTGGTCGAAAACAACACGCCCGCTTCACTCGAGCGGCTGGGTATCACTTACGAATGGCTGCGCGCGATCAGGGAAGACATTATCTATGTCCAGCTTTCCTCATTTGGGCAAAACGGTCCCTATCGCGACTATCGCGCGCTGGGATTGCAGGTCGACGCTTTCTGCGGCCATGACATGCTGCGCCGTTACCGCGATCGCGACCCCAGTTACAATACGTGGGCGGTGCCTTCGGACTTCGCGGGCGGCGTCGCCGCCGCCTCGGCCTGCATCCTCGCCCTGCTTCATCGCAGGCGCACCGGCCAGGGCCAGCACGTGGATATTTCGATGGTTGAAAATTTCATCAACCTGATCGGCCACATCGTGATGGACTACACCATGAACGGACGCGTGCAGGAGAGCTACGGCAATCGCGACCCGGACATGGTGCAGGGAGTGTATCGATGCAAGGGCGACGATCGCTGGGTCGCGATTACTATCGCCACTGACGAACAGTGGAAGGGATTTGTCGCGGCCGCCGGGAACCCCGAATGGACCCGCGACCCGCGCTTTACCACCGTTACCGATCGCATCCGCAACCAGGACGCGCTCGATCCGTTTATCCAGAGCTTCACCTCCCAGTACGACCATCGTGACGTCGCCGAACTGCTCCAGCGTCATGGCGTCCCAGCAGGTCCGGTACTCGACGACGCCGACGCGTTTGCCGATCCGCACTTGAAGGCCCGCGGCTTTTTCATCCCGGTCAGCCATCCGGATGCGGGCCGGCATCTTTATCCCGGCATGCCGTGGAAGCTGTCGCGCACGCCGCTGGGGGTGCGTACCCCGCCGGTTAGGTTGGGCGAGCACAATCAGTATATTTACAAGGAGCTTCTGGGATACTCAGATGAAGAGTATCGGGAACTGGAGACCGAAGGACATATCGGCACCGAATACGCCCCGCACATACGCTGAACGCGGGGTATTGAAAGGCTCCACGGACCCGGTTTTCTAATATAATCGGAAATGGAGGAATAGCTAATGGCAGAGAAGGTCGACCAGATAAACATGGAACCGCTTGATACCTCAGAAACGGACAAGTGGGTCGGTAAGCCACTGGGCGGCGGCCAGCTCAAGGAACCAATTACGCTTACGGATATCCGCCGTTGGGCGCAGGGGATGCAGAATCCCAATCCGCTTTACTACGACGAGAAATACGCGGCCGAGAGCGCGGTGGGAGAGATACTCGCTCCGCAGTCCTTTACCGTCAATTGCACGGTCGGACATGGCGCCGTTCCCGCGATCCAGGGCTACATTCCCGGCACTCACATGCTGTTCGGCGGTGACGAATGGTGGTTTTATGGCCCGCGCATCCGCCCCGGCGACAAAATCAGGTCGGACCGGATGCTGTTCGACTATCGCGTGACGCATACCAAGTTTGCCGGACCCACAATGTTCTCGCGCGGCGATACCACCTACATAAATCAAAAAGGCGAGGTGGTCGCCAAGGGACGATCCACTTCGATCCGCTATCGCGCCGAGAACGCCCGGGCGATGAATTCCTTTGCCGAACAGCGCCAGGCGCCCCAGTGGACAATCGAAGACCTCGACAATATCGAGGCGCAGAAATTCGAATACTACAAGACCTTCCAAAACCACATGGTCCGCTATTTCAACGACGTGAAGGAAGGCGATGAATTGCCCGTGCGTCCAATTGGCCCGCACACGATCCAGACGTTTACCACCGAATGGCGCGCCTACATCTTCACTGTGTGGGGAGCGGAGGAGGCCGACGACCTGCCCAATTCGACCCTGGAAGCGGGCTGGCTGCCCGAGATGTCCCGCGATATGGAAAAGGCGAGGATCGATCCCACTTACGGCGACGGTCTCTACTACGGTCCCTCGCGCGGCCACGTCCATGAAAAATACGCCCAGTTGATTGGGGTGCCGCGCGGCTACGGCTACGGCGCGACGATGGGCGCGTGGATTTTGGATTACCTCAGCAACTGGGGCGGTGAACTGGGTTTCGTGGTTCATTGCAACGCGCGCTATATCGGTCCCGCCTTCGTCGGCGATGCCACGTTCATAACCGGCCGCGTCACCAAGAAGCAGGAAAACACGCGCGCTGGAAATGGTGTCGTTACCATCGACTTCGAGATGAAGAACCAAAACGGCATGTTGATGGCAAAAGGTCCGGCGGAGGTAAGACTGCCGCTGAAATGACCCTTTTCTCAGGCGATAGCGGCTCCCTCTCCCGCGTTTTTTCCGCGGGAGAGGGAGCCGCGCTGAAGGCGCCTGAGACGACTCAAAACCCGCGCCAACCATATCAGCATCGCCCAAGACGGAGAGCGCCCATAATGGCTATGAAAATCGCACTCAACCTTCCCCAGTTCCTCGAGTGGGATGACATGCTCAAACGCATCATACCCGCCGAGAAATACGGCTTTCATTCGGTATGGACCTGCGATCACATGTGGCCGCCTTCCGACAGGGACGGCATCCAGTTGGAAGTGCTGACCACGATGGCGGCGATTGCCGCGCGCACCGAACGCCTGCGTATCGGCACGCTGGTAATCTGCAACTCCTTCCGCAATCCGGCGCTGCTGGCCAAATCACTCAGCAGCATCGACAACATCAGCCACGGGCGGGTTGAGATCGGACTCGGCGCCGGATGGATGAAGGGCGAGTTCCGTGCCTATGGCTACGAATTTCCCGCTGCGGGAGTGCGGCTCAAGCAGTTCGAGGAAAGCCTCCAGATACTTAAACTGATGTTCACCGAGCCGCGCGCGAGCTTCAAAGGGCAATACTTCACTATCGACAACGCCCCCAACAATCCCAAACCCACCCAGAAGCCCCATCCCCCAATAACTATCGGCGGCGGCGGCGAAAAGGTATTGCTGCGCCTGGTTGCGAAATACGCCGATCGATGGAACTACTCGATCCCCGAATCCTCCGCTATCGATCATAAACTCCAGGTGCTCAAGGATCATTGCGCGGCGATCGGGCGCGACTTCAAAACCCTCGAAATTTCCGAACAGATCATGGTCTGCCTGGGACGCAACAAGGCCGACGCGGACAGGATGTGGGACAATCCCGGCCATCCGATGATCGAAGGCATGAAGCCGTCGGCGATCAAGGGCGACCCGGATTCCGTCGTCGATCAATTGCGCGATCGCGCCCGCCGCGGCGTGAACCTGGTGATGCTGTGCTTCGGCGATTTGGACCGCCCCGAAACAATCGAGTTGTTCGGGCGTGAAGTGATGCCGCATCTGCAGTGAGGCGAAATCCAGAGGCTCATCATGATTCATTATCATTATTTCATTACTCACAAGCCCTCGATCAGCCTCGATGACTTCTATCGTTACTGGCGCGAGAAACATCCGCTGGCCGCGCCGCGCCATGAGCTCACCCGCCGCTACATCCAAAGCCATCGCCTGCACGCCCTGGGCGGCAGCGCGTTGTATGACGGCGTCGCCGAAGTGTGGTGGGACAATCAGGAGGCGATGGTCGAAGTTGGACGCGCGAGCGGACGGCAATTCCGCGCCGACGAACCCAACTTTATCGATATGACCCGGGTCGAGTCGCTCGCCACCACCGATACCGTAATCAAGGAACAGCCGGCTCCTGGAAACGCCGTCAAGGGCATCTTCATCGTAAAGCGCCGCGTGGGGCTCACCTTGCCCAGCTTCCGCAGACAGTGGCGCGAGGTCCATGCGCCGGCCGTGATGAAGGTGCCGGGCGTACGCGGCTACCTCCAGAGCCTGACGCTGGACGCCGCCTACACCTGGGCCGAACCGCGATGGGACGGCGTCGCCCATCTGTGGTTCGATGACGAAGCCGCAGTCCAGAACGCGATGACCTCGCCCGAAATGAAGGTCGCCGCGCAAGACGGCCTGGTCGGCGCCAGCGCCATCTTTTTCGCCCGCGAAAACCTGATTTGGTCCTGACCGCGTCCAGAACGGCAGCCGGTTTGCGCCAGCTCCAGTGGGTCGAACCGTCGCTGGGCCGGCGCCGCGGGCGAACCCGAGCGCTCCACCAACTCACTGCGCTCCATACAACTCAACCCTGCCCTCGTCGTTTTCACGCCCTGTTGAGTGGCAAATATCAGCTCCCGTTTTCAGCCCACTGGCGCGCTTGCCGCAGGAGCGCGAGCGCGCCCTATATCGCCCGACCGAACGGCTTGTTCTTCCGGACCCGCCGCATTAAGGTATTGTCGTATTGAATAGGGAGCGCCGACGCGACATGGGTATTCGCCAAAGCCGCGGCATTCACGCCATCGCCAAAAGCCGGCTCACCAGCAAAAGCCAGGCGACGGTCCCGGCGCGCGTACGCAAGCGGCTAAACTTGAAGCCCGGGGACACCGTGATCTTCGAGGAGGCCGCCGACGGCGCGGTTCGCATTCGCAAGGCCGAGCCGCTCGACCTCGAATTTCTTTCGGCGTTGGAAACGACGCTGTCCGAATGGAACTCCGAGAACGACGACCGCGCCTACCGTGACCCGTAAGCCCTTCGACGTGGTCATCGTACCTTTTCCCTTCACCGATCGCCGCGCCAGCAAGCGCCGCCCCGCATCGCTCAAGGGCGAGACGGTAATAAGAGAGCCTCTTTTGATCCAGGAGCGATGAAGCGACACGAACTGCTCCGCCATCTGGAGCGTCACGGTTGTGCTCTTCTTCGAAGGAGGAGATCACACGGTCTACGTGAATCGCGAAAAGGGTAAAGCTTCAACCATTTCCCGCCGTCGCAGATCAACGACTTTCTGGCGCCGCAAGATTTGCCGCGATCGGGAAGTCCCGGAGCCGTAACAGCGACCGGGGAACGATAATTTTGCATCAATCAACGCTGGCAGGTAGGGCAATAAAAGCTGGAGCGCTGACCTAGCACCTTGAGCTTTATTGCACTGCCGCACGCGTAGCATTTTTCGCCGTCGCGGCCGTAGACCTGCAGGCTGCTGAGAAATCTGCCGGGTTGACCGCGGGAATCGCGGTAGCTGCGGAACGTTGTTCCTCCACTTCCGATCGCCCGGGAGAGGATCCTTTTCGTGAATGCCGCGATTCGTTCGGCCTCGGCGCGCGTTATTCTCGCTCCGGCGCGGCCAGGCCGCACTTTGGCGGCATAGAGGATCTCGCAAGCGTAGATGTTGCCGATTCCCGCCACCAGTTTCTGATCCATCAGTAGGTTCTTGATCGCCGCTTTTCTCCCCCGCGTGTTTTCGAACAGGTAATCGGCGTTGAAGTCATTCTCCAACGGCTCGGGACCGAGTTCGCGCAGCTCCGCCGTCTGCGCGAGTTCGGCGGAAGCAACCAGTTTCATCAGACCGAAGCGGCGTGGATCGTTGTAAACCAGCGCCGTGCCGTCGTCGAGTTCGAAGCGCAGATGGTCATGGGCGGGATGGAAGTCGCTGTCGCGAAAATCGCGCCCGCGATGGGTCAGGCTGCCGCTCATCCCGAGATGGACCAGCAGCGTCATTTTGCCGCTGAGTCCGAGCAGCAGGTATTTCGCGCGCCGCCCGATTTCGAGGATTGTTCTGCCGGCGATCGTATCGGGCAGATCCCTTGACACTGATCGCCGCAGCCTCGCTTCGCTGATCCGGGCGCATACAATCGTTCGGCCCCGGGCGGATTCAATCAGCAGGCGCCGCAACGATTCGACTTCGGGCAACTCAGGCATCGTAGAGGGTGCCGAGCGAATCGCGCAGTTCTGCAATCGCGGCGGCCAGGCGCACGAAATCATGGACGGCGAGGCGCTCGGCGCGTTCGCCCGGCGCAATTGCGGCCTCACGCAGCACCTGCTCGATTGCCTGCGGTTTCATCCGCAAACCCGCCGCTAGTGCATTGCGCAGGTTTTTACGCCGGACCGCGAAACCCGCGCGGATCACATCGATCACCGTTGCGCGCAAGTGCGCGGAACATAGAGGTTGGCGTCTGGGAATCAGTGCCAGCACTTCGGCGTCGACCCGGGGCCGCGGATGAAAGCTGCCCGCCTCGACGCGGAAATGATCGATGATTTCCCAATCGAGCAGGGTCAGCAAGGTCAGAGCGCCATAGGCTTTCCCGCCCGGAGCGGCGCGCAGCCGCTCGCCCACTTCACGCTGAAACATCAGGACCATCCGGCCGATCAGGTCGCGCGCGTCGCCGAGCTTGCGCAGAATTGCCGCAGCCACATTGAAGGGGAGATTTCCGACTATTTTGACCGGAGGATGAGTGACGATCCGACGCAAATCGATTTTCAGAAAATCAGCTTCAATGACGTTGAGCCTGCCCGGCCATTTCTGACGCAGGCGATCGGCAAGCCGGCGATCGAGTTCAATCGCCTGCATCCGTGAAACGCAGGCGGCCAGCAGCCGTTCGGTCAGGATGCCCAATCCAGGACCGATTTCCACCACTTCGTCCTGCGCCGCCGGTTGCACCAGCGCCACGATACGCGCGGCAACCACACCCTGGACCAGGAAATTCTGGCCGCGCATCCTGCTGGGCGTCACCCCGGCTGCGCGCAGGGCGCGGGCGGGCGAGTCGGTCCGATTCAGGTGAAGTACGGCGCCAGGGGCGTGTTTGGGAGCCCTCACAGCGGCAAATTGGCCTCGGCGTCAATGTCCAGGGAGTCGCGCTGGCCGCCCAGCAGTCTCCAGCTCCCCGCCATCGCGATCATCGCGGCATTGTCGGTGCAATATTTAAGCGAGGGCGCGATCACCTGACGGCCCTCCTTTGCGGCCTCCTCGGCCAGCCGAACGCGCAGACGCGAGTTTGCCGCAACGCCGCCGGTCAGGACGATATTGGCGATATCCAGTTCGCGCGCCGCCGCCAGCGTCGGACGGATCAGCATCTCGACCACGGTTTCCTGGAAGCTGGCGGCCAGATCCTCGGAATTGACGGCTACCGCCGCCTCGCTGCGCAAAAACAGCGCGACTGCCGTTTTGAGGCCGCTGAAACTGAAGTCCAGCGGCGCGCCTTTGACGCGCGCGCGCGGCAGCCTGACCCGTTTAGGATTGCCGCGCCGCGCCAGCTCGTCGATTACCTTGCCGCCCGGGTAACCCAGCGCCATCATCTTGGCCACCTTGTCGAAGGCCTCGCCGGCGGCATCATCGCGCGTCCTTCCGACCTCCCGATAACGGCCAAAGCCCTCGACCACGAACAACGAGGTATGGCCGCCCGACACCACCAGGGCCAGAAACGGCATCGGCACCCGATGCTCGAGCAGCGGCGCGAGCAGATGGCCTTCCAGATGGTTGACGCCGGCCAGGGGCACGTCGAGGCTGTGCGCCAGGCCTTTGGCGCACATCAGACCCACCAGCAGCGATCCGACCAGGCCCGGTCCGCGGGTGACCGCGATCCCTTCGATGTCCTTCAGTTCGCATCCGGCGGTGCTCAGGGCGCGTTGGATCACCGGCAGGATCGTAACCACGTGATTGCGCGATGCCAGCTCGGGCACGATACCGCCGAAAGCACGATGGACATCGTCCTGATTGGCGACCACGCTGGAGCGCACCAGCGCCTCACCCGCGCGTTGCGTTTCCAAAACGGCGGCGGCGCTATCGTCGCAGGAACTTTCAATACCCAGTATCAGCATTGGTTTACTCTGTGCAGTTTACCTCTAAGGCGTCGGCGCTTCACCCGGCATCGGTTCTTCCGCCGGCGGCGGCTCTTCCTCGACGGGAGGCGGTGGCGGCGACGCTTCCTCGGGCGGCGGCTGCTCTTCGTTCTCCGGCACCATTTCGGCGGAGGACTCGGCTTCGGGCGGTGGCGGCGGCGGACCCAGGCGGGAATAGCCGTCGTTGGCCAACTGGTTGTCAGGCGCCAGCTTAACCGCGCGCCCAAAGTCATTGCGCGCCTGATCGATATCTCCCAGCCGCTCCTTGGCCTCGCCCTCGAAGCTCAACACCTCGCTCAGCCATTTGGGATTGTCGACAAAGCCAATCGCGGCGCGATTCCAGAACGTCAAGGCCTGCTCGTAATTATGCTTCATCAGGTAGGCGCGTCCCAGGTAGAAGTACACGTAAGGATTGCCAGCGTCGATCGAGAGGGCCGGTCCCAGCGTCCTTATCGCCTCGTCCGGTTGATGCTTGAGCAGGTCGCGGCGGGCGCGGTCGGCGATTCGGATCGCGGTCTTGCGCGTGGGCAGCGCCGCAGCATCGATATCGGGCTCCAGCGACTGGTCACTTAGCTGGCCGGGCGGCAGGTTCTGGCTGAAGTCGAGCTGAGGGGTCGGCGTTGGACTTGGAGTGGGCGTGGGACTTTCCGTCGGCGTTGGAGTGGGAGTGGGCGTCGGGCCCGGTGTCTGACCGTAAGGGGTTTGAGTCGGAGTGGCGGTTTCGGTCGGCGAAGGGGTTTCAGTCGCCTCCGGCGTGATATTTTCCTCGGTAAACGGAACAACCGGCGCGGTCTCTTCGGCTTCAGGGTTCTGCTCGACCTCGGCCTCGGGCGTTGGTTGGAGGGCGGGGATTGCCGGCGGCGGGGGCGGTGGGGCGTTGTAACAGGAAGCGACCGCGGCCGCGATAAAAACCGCCGCCGACACCAGCAGGACCCGCACAATGGAACTGGCGCGCGCGGGCATCAATCGTTGGGGTCGCTTTCTGGCAAATCAGGCCTGGGCTGAGGGGACGCGGGCGATCCGGGGTCGGTCTGGTCCGGCGAATTGATTGCGCCCGCGGATTCTTCATCGACCGGCGCCGGCGCGCTCCAGATGCTGACACCCGGCGGTGTTGGAAAATCAGCTTCTGGACGGCCCGCTTCCGCCTGCATCATAAAGGTGGTCCAGATCGGCAATGCCGCTTGCGCACCAGTCAGCCCCAGTTCCTCCTTTTTATCGAAGCCGGTCCACACAACGGCCAGCAGGTCAGGCGTGAAGCCCGCGAACCAGGCGTCTTTTTCGTCGTTGGTGGTGCCGGTCTTGCCGGCTGCCGGTCGCGTGAAGCCGGCTTTGACCGCGTCATGACCGGTGCCGTGCTTGATCACCTGCTGCAACATCGAATCCATTTCGTAGGCCAACGTTGCCGGAAGCACCTGCACGGCCTTGATCTCATGCCCCTCGATCACGCGGCCTTCCCGATCGACCACCGCGGTCACAGCGTAAGGCGGGACCTCCAGACCGCCGTTGGCCATGATCGCGTAGGCGCGTGCAACCTGCATCGGCGTGACCTCGATTCCTCCCAGCACGATCGAGGGATAGGGCGGCAGGTCGCCAAAGCCCAGTTTGCGCGCCATCTCCAGGATGCGGCTCAGTCCGACTTCATGAGCCAGCCGCGAGGTCGCTGAGTTGAGCGATTCCTGGAGGGCGAATTGCAGGGTGACATCGCCAAAGTAGCGATCTTTATAATTGGCCGGCGACCAGCTCATCCCGCGCGCATAGTACCACGTAAAGGGAGTGTCCTCGATTGTGCTGGTGGGCAGAAAATGGCCCTGGCCGGTCAGCGTTTCGTCAAGCGCCGCAAGGTAGGTGATCGGCTTGAAAACGGAGCCGGGTTGGCGATGGGACTGGACGACACGATTGAACTGACTGGTGCGGTAATCGCGTCCCCCGACCATCGCGCGGATTTTACCGCTCTGCGGCTCGATCGCGACAAGCGCCGCTTCGAGCAGATCATGAGCTTCCTCGCGGCGCAGCCGCGGATGCTCCGCTTCGAGCTTGGCGAGGTTAAGCTGAACCGCGCGTTCCGCCAACTTTTCGGTATGCACGTCCAAAGTAGTGAATATCCTCAACCCCTCGCCGGTGAGCACTTCAGGAGGATAACGCTCGGCGAGTTCATGTTTGACGTAATCGACGAAGTAGGGCGCGTCATTGTTTTCGGTGAAGGTCTCGCGCGGCTGAATCTGCTCCGCCATCGCCTGCGCAAGGGCCGCCTGGCTGATGTAGCCGTCCTCCAGCATCAGTTCGAGAACCTCGTCGCGCCGCTTGCGGGCGGCGCTGGGATGGCGTAGCGGGTTGTATCGGTTGGGCGAGCGGATCATCCCCGCGATCGTTGCCATCTCGCCGATGGTCAAATCGCGCGGGACCTTGGAAAAGTAGTATTCCGAAGCCTCCCAAATCCCGTAGATGCCTTCCTGACCATGCTGCCCCAGGTAGATATCGTTAACATAGTTTTCCAGAATCTCGTCCTTGCTGTAGCGGCTCTCCGCAATGTAGGCCATGATCACTTCCTTGATCTTGCGCCGCCAGTCCCGCTTCTGGGTCAGGAAGAAATTCTTCATCAGTTGCTGGGTCAGGGTCGAACCGCCCTGCACCACGTGGCCCGAATGGAAATCGACCCAGGCTGCTTTGATGATGCGAATCGGATCGATGCCGTGGTGCTCGTAAAATCGATGATCCTCGGCCGCCAGGATTGCGTCGATGAAGGCCGGCGGAATCTGCGACAGACGCACCAGCCGCCGCTGCTCCCAGACGCCCTCGTAAATGCCGCTGATAGGTTCCGGTTCCAGCTCGAACGTATCGACCGGTCGATGGGACACGCCGTCGAACAGTGCGGTTACCGTCTGATCGTGATCCAGGCGTATGTCGATCAACTGCCCGTCGAACTGGTGATAGGGGTAGCTGAAAGCGTGTAGAAAGATCAGCAGTCGGCCCTTCTTCGCGTCATACCAGTACTGCCCCCGGTTGCTGACCTGGGCGGGTGCGGGCTGCGGCCGGTAATTGAGCCGCGCCAGCCGCTGAAAAAATCCGACATCGTTCAGGTTGGTTCCAGGATAGACCATCAGCGAGTCGGAATAGATTTGCGATGGGATATCCCAGCGCTTGCCGGAAAAGCGCGTGACCACCTCGTTTTCCAGCGAGGTATAATAGCTATAACAGTAGTAAACGCATGGCGGGACGACGAACAGGACGATCGCCACGCCTACAAAAAGCGCGGTCTTCACTAATTTTCGCAACAATCCTCGGAGCATTTGCCAGCTTGACGCGAGCCGACGCGGTCTCAGCCTTGCCGTTTTAAGGGAACGAAAATGGTGCTCCCGGAGCGTTCAATCAGCAGGAGGATCGAGCTGCCGCCCCGTCTGTTCAGGGCCTGCTGGTAAGCGTGGACGTCATTGACCGGCTGGCGATCCACTTCCAGGATAACGTCGTGCTCGCGCAATCCCGCCTCATCTGCAGAACCCCCTGGTTCCACCTGCGTAATCACCACGCCACCTTTGTCACTCATTCCCAACTCCCGGGCAAGTTGCGGCGTTATGTTTTCGACATCCAGCCCCAACCCAACCTGACGCGCCGAGGGCGCCCGCTCCTGCTCCCGGGTGCCAATCGCCTTTTCAATCTCGTCCTCGCGCGAGGGAGTGATCGTCGCAGTAACCTGGTGGATGGCCCGGTCACGGATAAATTTCAGCGTGACCCTGCGGCCCACGGGCGTCTCGCCGACCATGAGCGGGAGTTCCTGCGAATCTTTGATCGGCCGTCCGTTAAACGCGATGATCACGTCGCCGCGCTCGATCCCGGCGGCGCTCGCCGGGCTGTCCTTGAGGACGTCGGCAACCAGGGCGCCGCGCGGCTCCTCAAGCCCCAGCGAATCCGACAATGCCGGCGTGACCCTTTGGATATACACCCCCAGCCATCCGCGTGTCACCTTTCCCTGGGCGCGCAGTTGCTCGATTTCCTCCTTGACCACGTTGATCGGAATCGCGAAACCGATCCCCATACTCGACCCGGTGCGCGTATAGATTGCCGAATTGACCCCGATCACCGCCCCATTGAGATCGATCAGCGGTCCGCCTGAATTGCCCGGGTTGATCGAAGCATCGGTTTGAATGAAATCGCTGTAACTGCCGGGAATAAAACGTGCTTTGGCGCTGACAATGCCGGCGGTTACAGAATGATCGAAGCCGAACGGGTTGCCGATCGCCATCACCCACTGGCCGACCTTCAAGCGGCTGGAGTCGCCCAACGGGGCGACCGGCAAGGGGGCTCCGGCGTCGATCTTGAGCAGTGCCACATCGGTCTTCACGTCGCGCCCGACGACTTTGGCGTTGAAATTGCGGCCATCGGTCAGCGACACCACGATCTTATCCGCGTCCTCGATCACGTGTTCGTTGGTCAGGATATAGCCCGCCGGGTTGATGATAAAGCCGGAGCCCAGGCTCTTAACTCCACCGGGTAGACCGAAGCGTTCCTCGGGGGAAAGCTCCAACGGGCGGCCTTGGGGCAGGGAGTCGCCACCTGCGACTTCGGCCTGTGATTGGGTCGAGATATTCACCACAGTGGGGCTCAGCCTGGCCGCCAATTCGACAAAGTCTGGCAAGTTTTGGGGCTTGACCTGCTGGCCGTCGGCAGCCGAATCGAGCCAGAGATTACCGGCATGCACCGGCGCAGCCGCGGCCGCCCAAATCAGGGCAACCAGCACCAGCGCTCGCGGTAACGAGATTAGCCGAACCAGCAACATTGAGACCGCTGACTGCTTCTCCAAGGCGCGACGCCAGGTCAAGTCGCGCTCGCAAATCTTCCGCCTTGACCAGTCTAGTGCCGCGCCGTTTCGACGTATTTCATCCGCAGGTCAAACAGGATCGAACGCAGCAGGCCTTCCTCGTCCGGATCAAGATTACCACGCGTTTTGTTCTGCAGCATTCCGAGAATATCAATCATATGCTGGGCGGCAGCGAGATCATGCGTGCGCTGATTGGTGGCGGGATCAGGTATCTCCCCAAGATGCATCAGGGCCTGGGTCGAAAGGCTGACCACGAACGTGGTAAAATTGATTTCGGGCTCCGAGCCCGACCGATGCCCTGGGTCCGAGGCCGGATGTGGTGCCGCTGGCGGCCGCTCCGTATGCTCGGAAGCGGCCTGCTGGCGCCCTTCGCCGGGCTCGGCAGCTTTCGCCTCCTGGCCCTGATGCTCAGGTTTCAGCTCACCTTCGGCGGAGAAGCGCCGCCGATCTTCGACCTTAAACCCGCGGCTTTTTTCCTCTTCTTCTCGCTCGGCCATCGCTATTCAGCTCCCTTTGGGACTCTCATGCCATCCCGCTGCGCGTCGCCATCTGTTCCAAACGCGCGATTCGCTCTTCAGTCGGCGGATGGGTGGAAAACAGGCGCGACACGCCCGCGGCGGAAAGTGGATTAACGATAAACAGGTGCGCGGTAGCGGGCCCCGCGTTCATCGGTAGCTGCTCGTTGGCTGCCTCCAGCTTGCGCAGGGCGTTGGCCAGATACAGCGGATGATGGGTCAGGCGAGCGCCGCTGGCGTCGGCCTGGTACTCGCGCGTGCGTGAGATCGCCAACTGAATCAAGGTGGCGGCAATCGGCGCCAGCACCACCATCACGATCAGGCCGATAATGCCACCGCCCTCTTCGTCCTCACGTCCGCCGAATCCGCCGAAAATCGCGCTCCAACGCACCATGTTCCCGATCAACATCACGGCGCCGGCCATGGCTGCCGCGATCGTGCTGGTCAGGATGTCGCGATTGATTACATGTGACAGTTCGTGTCCGATAACCCCCTTGAGTTCTTCGCGGGTGCAAATCCGCCGTATGCCGCTGGTTACGGCGACAGCCGCATGGTGGGGGTTGCGGCCTGTGGCGAAAGCGTTGGGCGTGTCGGTCTCGATCAGATACAGGCGGGGCATCGGGATTTTCGCCGCCGCGGACAATTCCTGAACAATACCGTAAAGCTCGGGGTCGTCCTGTTGGGAGATGGGCTGAGCGTTATAAGCCCGTAAAACCATCTTGTCAGAAACCCAGTAACTGAAGAAATTAATCGCCATCGAAATCAGAAAAAAGGTCAGAACGCCGCGCGGACCACCGATCAGGCCGCCGATCAACATCAGCAGCCCGGTCAGCAGACCCAAAAGAAACGTGGTTTTTACAAAGTTGTTCACGAGATCCTCACCTGGCCCGCAATTTCAACCTACGACCAAGATTTAAGCACGAGTCTATCAGACTCAACACCCTCGTTCCGTACCTCTCGCCATCATTTGCACGGCCTCGGCGACTTGTTGCCAGGGCAGCCGCTGCAAGGCACTGCAGGCGATGATTTTCACCTTGCCCAGCGGACGCCAACGAGCAGGGTCCGTTGGTCCAAATATAACCACTCCGCGGGCCCCCGCGCTGGCCGCCAGGTGCGATACGCCTGAGTCGTTGCCGACAAATGCCGCCGATAGGCGTGCCAATCCGGCCAACGTGCCTAGAGGCGGACTTTTGATCACCGCCAGATTGGAAAAGATCGACTCAAGGTCCACCTCCGCGGGCCCTAGTACAGTCAGGACCGGGGTAGAACGGCTGAGGCGAACGGTCAACTCCAGGTATCTTTCGGCGGGCCAGTTCTTGGCGAGGCTGCCGCTTCCAGGCATCAGCAGGATGAATCGGCCGGGCGCAGCGCCAAAAGCGGAAGCCATGCGTCGGGCCTGCTCGATATCGTCGTCGGACAACCGCAAACCGGCGGTGATCCCAGGACTATCGCACCCTGGCGATTCGCCGATTTCCTCAAGATATGCCGCCGAGATGTGGCCCGATGATTCGGGCCGGAAGCGATGGAAGAACACGGTGCCACGACAGGCGCGCGGCAAAACCTCGCGGATACGCGCATTGTCAAATCCAAAAAACGTATGAATCGAGACAAACGGCCCAAAGAACTCCGCCGCGGCTGCGGGCGCCGCCGGATCCTCACTGAACAGAAGGCTGACCTCGCGCCGATCGATCGAATGCGCGCGCGCGATCGGCGTCCGTCCGGCGGCAAACTCAGCCAATTCTCCCCGTGCCATCAGCTCGAGGCTTTGTCCGCCGTAGCGCCTGGCGAGAGCGTCAATGGTCGGAAGCAGGCATATCAGGTCACCCAGAGCGCCGGGAAAAATTACCAGCACCCGATTCCCGACCGACTTCACGCGGTTAACCATGTCCTCCATCGTAATGCCGGGCGCGAAATCTGCCCAACCAGGCCGGTCGATGCCGCGCAACTGTCGCAAAAGATCGCGCATTCAAGCTACAATACCGCCATGCCAGTAAGCGTCGCACGCTCTCCGCTGGACCTCATCGGGCATACCCCCGTCGTCCGGCTTAACCGTATGCCTGGTAAACAGGACGCCCAGGTATGGGCCAAACTGGAAAACTATAATCCCGGCGGCAGCGTCAAAGATCGCATCTGTCTTGCGATGATTGAACGCGCCGAACAGGAGGGACGGCTCAAACCGGGCGATACAATCGTCGAGCCAACCTCCGGTAATACCGGTATCGGGCTTGCCCTGGTTGCGGCCGTAAAGGGATACAAACTGATTCTTACGATGCCCGACACGATGAGCGAGGAGCGGCGCTCGTTGCTGTGTGCCTACGGCGCCCAACTCGTCCTCACTCCCGATACGCGCGGGATGCATGGAGCGATTGCGAAGGCAGAGGAACTGGTGCGGGCCAACCCCGGCTACTTCATGCCCCAGCAATTCTCCAACGCCGCCAATCCCAGGATGCATCATGAGTCTACCGGACCGGAGCTAATCGAACAGCTTGAAAGGATTGACGCTTTCGTGGCGGGCGTCGGCACCGGCGGGACGATCACGGGCGTGGGCGGCTTTTTGCGCGAAAAGCTTGGCGAGCAGGTTAGAATCATCGCCGTCGAGCCCAAAAGCTCGCCGGTGCTGTCAGGCGGTGAACCGGGATTTCACAAGATCCAGGGAATCGGCGCCGGCTTCATTCCGGAGATTCTCGACCCGCACGTCTATGACGAAGTCATTGCCGTCAGCGACGAAGACGCGACAATGTTTACGCGCAGACTGGCCCGCGAGGAAGGACTGCTGGTCGGCATCTCCTCGGGAGCGGCTTGTTGCGCCGCTCTCGAGGTAGCACGGAAACTCGGACCCGGCAAACTGGTCGCCACCATTTTCTGTGACACCGGCGAGCGCTATCTCACCACTGATTTGTTTCAAGCCGAAGGAATCTGAATGTGACGCCGCAGTTGGAGCATAAGCTCGGTCGTCTAAGATCGATTTTCACCCCGATGCGGTCGGTGATAGTGGCCTTTTCCGGTGGAGTCGATTCCAGCTTTCTGCTGCGGGTGGCTCATGAGACCGCGGGCGATCGCGTACTGGCGTTGACCACGACGTCGCCGACCATGCCCGATGAAGACCTGGAATCGGCCAAAGGCTTCGCCGCTTCTATCGGCGCCCGCCACCTGATTATCGGCTCCAATGAACTGGAGATCCCGGGATACGCGGCCAACCCGCTCAATCGATGCTACTTGTGCAAGCACAACCTGTTTACCGTGTGTGAACAGAAGGCGGCGGAACTCGGAATCGACCACATTGTCGATGGCCTCAATCTCGATGACCTGCGCGATTACCGGCCGGGCATGCAAGCCGCGGCGGAAAAAAAGGTGCGCCATCCGCTGGTCGAAGCGGAACTCACCAAACAGGAGATTCGCGAGCTCTCGCGCCTGATGGCGCTGCCGACCTGGGACCGTCCTGCGTCGCCCTGTTTGTCCTCGCGTTTCCCCTACGGCACCCAAATCACGGTGGAACGGCTGCAACAGGTTTCAGGCGGCGAAAAGCTGCTCCGCTCGCTGGGATTCAGAGTTGTACGCGTGCGTTATCATGGTGAAGTCGCGCGGCTGGAAGTGGGCCGCGACGAGATGCCCCGCCTGCTCGAGCCGCAGATCGGAGAAATTCTCTCGCGCGAATTCCGCAAGCTCGGGTTCCGCTTCGTTACCCTGGACTTGGGGGGCTTCCGGTCCGGCTCGCTTAATGAAGGTCTGGTCGGAACCAGTTCGGGCAACTAACTGCGCCAAACATGAAATTGCCGAGGCACCCTCGGCGGGTCCGCCTCGGCAATTCTATAGACGAATTTTTCCTCTCGGTCCGAGCGGGCGAGCGATTGGCGTAGCAGCGCTCAGGCCAGAGCTTGATCGACCGCCCGCACCAGATGCCCCTTGGGCACCGCGCCGACGATCTGATCCTTGACCTGACCGCCTTTGATGATCAGCAGGTTGGGGATACCGCGAACTCCATATCGTGCCGGGGTATCGGGATTTTCGTCGACATTCATCTTGACCACCTTGAGCTTGCCGGCATAATCGTCGGCCAACTCATCGAGAACTGGCGCGATAGCCTTACACGGCCCGCACCAGGGCGCCCAGAAATCGACTAGAACCGGGGTCGGCGATTTCAGAACCTCGCCCTCGAAATTGGCGTCGCTAACATGCTTGATATTGGCACTAGCCATCTAGATTAACCTCTGTTTTCAAGCTTAATAACCAACCTAAGTATGCGCAACCGGCGCGTCAAGGCGCACCCGTCAGGATCCGGGAACCCATTGGTCGCTCAGCAAACCCCGGGTTGCCGCGTCCGCTGCCTCGCGGGCAAAGGCCCCGGCAGAGCCAAGTCCCAACGGAGCCTGGAATGCGATGGTCATGAAGCTCATCGAAAGAGCCATGGCCAGCAGTCTGGCAGGCGATGCATACGCTTTGAATCCAGTTACGATGATCGCCTGTACGGGGCCCAGACCAACCGGCGTGAACGGCAAACCGTCGAAGAACACCACGGCGGGGAGAACCGCAAAAACCTGGGACGGATGAACATTTATATGGAAGCCTCTGATCTGGAAGTAAAGCGCGATGCCATAGGCCAGGAAGATCGAGATACGAAGGCCGCCCAACCGGGCGTAGTGTGAGGGCCGGGCAAGGCGGAACGATGCCATCGACGGCCGCTCGTAAAACCATCGGGCTAAACCCGAGCGCGGTCGCCCGCGCATCCAGAAACAGGTGTTCAGTAACAAAGGCGCCAGCACCGCGGCCGGAATATACCAATAACGGTGTAATATCGAAGCCGGCTCCAACAGCGCCGCTACCAGGGCCATCGCCGCCATGATCTGGAAGTCCAGCACCGCCTGAAAAATCAGGGTGCATCCACCGGCCAGCCATGGGACCTTCTTGCGCCGGTTCATAAACATGACGAGCGCGGCGCCGGCCACGGCGCTGTTAACCAATTGCAGGAAATACTGCGCGGCGTTGGCCGGCAGCATCTCGCGAAAGCTGGTGCGCGAATGGAAATAGCTGAACAGGCAGGCGAAGAGCAGCGTCTCGCCGCCAAACCAGATCGCGAAAGAACCCGCACTGGCCGGCACGAACACCCATAGATTCGCCATCGAGAAATTGCGCAAAAGCTGGCCGGGCTCGATACCACGGGCCAGATACCCGATGATGGCGAAAGCAATGGCGTAAACGCCCAGTGTATATAACAGTCGTCTACGCATTCAGCAGACGCGGATACCGCCATCCAGTGTGGCACGGGTGGCGGCAATTTTGAATAGTCTCCGGCAAAGGCCCGATCCCACGCAGTCCACAAATCAGGCCAATGGACGTACAAAAACCAAAAACAAAATCCCTAATAAAAGCAGGCTCAGAAAACCGTGCACCATCGCGAATTCCGATCGGCTGGCGGCCGACGGTTCCAACTGAAGCCGCCTTATCCGCCAGTAAAGCCGCACATGCATCGCGACTATCACAAAGACCAGAGCAAGCTTCACATGCAGCCATCCCTGCCGTATCACTGCCGGGTCGAGCAGGATGAGCCAGACGCCAAACCCGACCGTCGCCAGCGCGCCCCCGTTGGCGCTCAAAATCATCAGCCGCCTGGCCGCGACCAGAAAACGCTCCTTGGAAACTCCCACCTCATCAGCAACCAGACCGAGAAACGAAGACACCACTAAAAGGGTGCCCATCCAGAGAATTACGCTAAATACGTGGAACGCCAGTATCCAGGCCATGGTACCTCCCAGCGAGCGGCAAGCAAAGAAATCCCACGCCGATGATGGCGGGTCAAGCCGCAAAACTGATGGGGAAAGCCATCCATGCTGGGCAGATCAAGGCAGGTTGGTGGACCCTGCTGATGAACTCTCACTGCTAAACTTGTAGATAAGCTCGTTTTGATGGGCAAAACCAAGCTCTTTACGAATTATTCTCTGCACGTAAGCGTCGTCTGTCTGAAGTCTTGCAATAGTGGCTTGCAATTCGCGTTGGGTTGCCTGTTGTTGCTCACGCTTCGCTTCCAATCTCGCCCGGTGATGGCGTAGGACGAGCAGATCACGCATCCCATGGGGCGCCAGTGCCAAATTAAGGCAGGCAGCGATCAGGAGCGCCAGGAGTATTAGCGTTAACGACTCCCGTCGAAGCCATTCCCTTAAGCGGTGCATTCGACCAATGTAAAATTGCTGGGCCTTCAATTTCAAGGCCGCTTATCTCTGAACGACATTCTAATTTGCCGAAATACAAGATTATACAAAGAGCTTTCTGATTTTAGAATTTTTTTCTAAATCTGTCCCCAAACCTGTTGCATTTTTAATAACGGGTTTTTATAATGCGACCGTCGAGTGGCCAAGCGGCATGTCACTCATAAGTTTTGTTGCCTATTAGGCGGAAGGGTTCACGTGCCAGGAGGAGGTGTCTATGCCAGCTAAAAAGAAACCTGCAACCAAGCCTGTTAAATCCAAAAACAAGCTCAAAGCGGATATGAAAAAGAAAGCCGGCAAAAAGAAGAAGAAGTAAATTTTCGCTCCCCCGAGCACATTCGGGGGCTGGCTTAGGATACGTGACCTGACCGCGGACATAGGCCGGGGCACAATGCCTCGTTAGGGGAAGGCCCTCTTAAACCAAGGGGGCTTTTCCTTTTTTGCCCGTGCCCTATCCTCAAATACTTTACCCGGCCGCTTTTGCCACCATAAATTTTTCATGTGGAAACCACTCTTGGACGGATCCCATGCCGCTTCGAGCGTCCGGAACCGTTGAAGTTTGCCTGGCCGGTCCTCCTGCTTCCCGAGCTGTTTACGACCTCTCAGCATCTGGCCGTGATGCTTGGGTACCTGGCCACGATCGGGTGGGAAGTCTACGCGCCCGACCTCCGTGCCGTCGCCGGACGTGATGCTACGCCGGCGCTGGGCAAGATGGGGTTTTCCGACCTCCTGCTGCTGGCGGGGGAAGCGCTGGATAACCTGGCACGTCCCGCGATCGTTATCGGTCACGGGTTGGGGGGATTGCTCGCGCTCAAGCTGGCCGAGAAACCACCAGTCAAGGCGGCGGTAGCGCTTGCACCGATGCTGCCGCGGATGCCCAGCCGCCTGCTATCCGGATGGTCGCGCCTGCCTGCTCTCATGCTCAATCATCCACTCAAGCCGCCCGGCGGCCGGACGCTGTTCGAATTTCTTTTCGATGTCGAGCCTTTCCAGCGTCCCGCGATGGTCAAGGCGCTGGTCCCTGATGCGGCGCGGCCCGTGCGCGAGGTGGTGGCGGGTGATGTCGCCTTCAGCGCTCACCTGGATTTGCCGCCTCGCCTGGTGATTGCGGGGGAAGTGGACGCCTTCGCTCCTGCGGTCAAGGTGACCAGTTGGGCGGAGTCGATTGGCGCCGCCAATGTTGTCGCCAAAGGCCGGGGCCATTGGCTGATCGGCGGGCGCGGATTGGAGCGAACCATCGGCGAGGCGCATCGATTCCTGGTCCGTTCGCTGGGGCAAGAGTTGCTATTGCTGTTTTCGGAGGAATGGAAGCCCGATCCCGAGGGCTCATCCGAATGAAAAAGAGCGGCATCATCGCGGGCGAAAAATCATTGACGGCCGTGTCCGTGGCGATGCGCGCGCCGCCGCGCCCCTGCTAATTACCGATACGGATAGAAGACATAGAACATCAGGGAAAGTACCGCCAAAAACCACAGCCCCGGCCGCACTTCCCGCCATCGTCCGGTCGCAACCTTGAACAGCGGGTACAGCACGAACCCGGAGGTTACGCCGATCGCGATGTTGTAAGTGAAGCTCATCAACAGCACCACGCACAGGGCCGGAATCGATTCCGTCAGGTCTTCGAAATTGATCCGCGTGACCGAACCGGCCATTTGCAATCCGACCATGATCAGGACCGGGCTGTACGCAGCGGCCGGAATGGCGGCGATGAACGGGGCAAACAGCAACGACACCGAAAACAGGATCGCGGTGATCACGGCGCTCAATCCGGTCCGAGCTCCCGCCATCACGCCGGTGGCTGATTCCATGTACGCACCGGTCGTACTGGCACCGATCAGACCGGCCAGCGTGGTCGCCAGCGCATCCACCATCATCGGCTGTTCGATGCGCGGCAGGTGGCCGTTATTCTCAAGCAGGCCAGCCTGGCCGGCGACGCCGATCAACGTGCCCAGCGTGTCGCAAAAGGCCATCACGAAAACCGTGATGAGGATACCGAAAAAGCCCCAGCTAAACGCTCCATGAAAATCAATCTGCATGAGCAGAGGACGCGGGTCCGGCGGTAGTCCCGCGTAGCCGTGCGGCGCGGGTGCGATGCCCAGGGCGAAACAGGCAAACGCCGCCAGCATGATCACAATCAACGGCGCGCCATTGACTCGATACATCAGCAGCAGCGCGATCAATATGAAGCCGGCAATTGCGATCAGCACCCCAGGAGAATCAAGCGCACCGATCCTGACGGGTGCCCCGGCCACGCCCAGGGTCACGATGCCGGCTTCATTCAATCCGACAAAGCTCAAAAACAGGCCCACTCCGACGCTGAACGCGGTGCGCAGTGCGGCCGGTACCGCTTCGACCAGCCATGGCCGGACGCGCGCGGCCGTGAGCACTAGAAACAGGATGCCGCTGACAAACACGGCAGTCATCGCGGTCTGCCACGTGTATCCGAGCACGCGCACGACCGTATACGCGATAAACGCGTTCTCTCCCATGTAGGGCGCGACCGCGAAAGGACGATTGGCGTACAGGCCCATCAGCAGACTGCCAAACACGGCGGCGATGATGGTCGTGACCATCGCGGCCGACGCGGGAATGCCGGCGGCGCTGAGGATGGCGGGATTGAGCGCGATGATATACGACATCGCGACGAAGGTGGTAACGCCCCCGATAATCTCGCCGCGCATCGTCGCGCCATAGCGTTCGAAGTCGAAGAACAACGCGATCGGGCCGGGCGGCCTGACGGCGCGCTTTGCGGCAGGATCGCCGTCGGGGTTGTCTGCTGCGGACATGGGCGGTGCGCCGCGGTCGCGATCGTACGCAACCGCGGCCGCATTTTGAAATTACATGAGATGGCTCGGCGTCACGCCTGAAGCACGAGTTTGCCGAATGATTGACGCGAGGACAAAAAGCGCAGCGCGTTGGGCGCGCCAGCCAGCGGATAGGTTTTGCCGACGACCATCTTGAGTTTGCCCTGGCGTATCAGGTCGAATGATCCTTCGACTCCAGCCCGCATCAAGTCGGTGCCGTACACGACGGGCAGAACGAAGCCGCTGACCTTGGTCGATTTTTCCATCAGGCGGGCGACGTTGAAGGGGTCGGGCAGGCCGCTGCCGCGTCCGTACAAAATCAGATGACCTAACGGCGCCAGGCATTTCACGCCTTTGTCGAAAGTGGGCTTGCCGACCGCGTCGAGGATGATGTCGGCGCCCCGTTTGTTGGTGATGCGCATCACCTCGGCGCCGAAATCCTGGCTGAGATAGTTCAGCACCTCGTCGGCGCCGTACTGCCTTACCACGGCCGCCTTGTCGTCATTGGAGACCGTGCCGATCACGCGCGCGCCAGCGGCCTTGGCGATCTGCACCGCGACGATACCGACGCCGCCGGCGGCCGAGTGGACTACCACGGTCTGACCGGAGCGGACTTTCTCGACCGTGTGCAACATGTGCCAGGCGGTCAGGGTCTGAATCGGAAAGGCGGCGCCTTCCTCGAAGCTCATATTGTCGGGAATGGGAAACACAAAGTTGCGGCTGGCCAGAATGTACTCGGCGTAGGTTTTCTGCGAGATCGCAGCCACGCGCATGCCGGGTTTGATATCCTGCACCCCGTCGCCGACCGCTTCAACCACGCCGGCACCCTCCATCCCGGGTATGTCCGGCAGTCTCGGCTTAATCGCGTACTCTCCGCGGATAAAAAAGGTATCGGCAAAATTAAGCCCCGCCGCATGATTCCTGATCAGGACCATCCCGGGCTTCACCTCGGGTTTGGGAATATCAACCAGCTTCAGAATTTCCGGTCCGCCCACTTTCTCGAATTGAACGGCTTTCACCAACGATACCTCCCATCTCTGATTGCGGCCGGCCCCGCAGCCGCATCGAATCCGGCAAGTCTCACTTCTACATCAGACGGCCGGGTCTGCAAACGGCCGCCCTGAGGATTGAATTTACCGGTTCGCCGCGGGCGCGAGATCGTGTACTCTGGGTGGAATGCAAGGCGAAAGGCTTGGCATCGGTGGCGCGGTTGTAATCCAAAGCGGCGCTTTGGACGAATTGATCAAGGTGCTCGCCGCCGAGGGCTACAAGGTGATCGGTCCGACGATCAGTGACGGCGCGATCGTGTACGACGAAATCCGTCAAGCCGCCCAATTGCCGATCGGATGGACCGATTTGCAACAGGCGGGCTCCTACCAGTTGCAGCGCCGCCAAGACGCTGCCGTGTTCGGCTTCGCCGTGGGTCCGCATTCGTGGAAGAAGTTCCTGCATGTTCCCGTGCTGCGGCTATGGCGCGCGCAGCGGCAGTCCGATGGTTCGATCGGCGCCGCTACCGATCCTCATCCGGCGTCCAAATTCGCCTTTATCGGGGTCCGTTCCTGCGAACTGCATGCGATAGCGATCCAGGACCAGGTCCTGATCGGCGGCACCTGCAAGGATCCGCATTATGCGGCGCGCCGCGATGGAGTCTTCATGGTTGCGGTCAATTGCACGAGCGCGGGTGGGACCTGCTTTTGCGTCTCGATGGGTACCGGCCCGCGCGCCGAAGCCGGATTTGACCTGGCCTTGACGGAACTGCTGGATGACGGGCATCACGAGTTTTTAGTCGAAAGCGCCAGCGCGCGCGGAGCTGAAGTTATCCGACAAGTCGCCAATCGTCCCGCTCAGCCTCACCATCGCCAAGCCGCCGCGCAGGCCAGCGCCCGCGCTGCCGCGCAGATGGGGCGGCAACTCGACACCGCCGGCGTGAGGGAACTGCTGCTCGGCAATTTGGAGCATCCGCGATGGGACGAGGTCGCCGCGCGATGCCTGGCCTGCGGCAACTGCACGATGGTCTGCCCCACCTGCTTTTGTACCACGGTGGAGGATCACAGCGATCTTGCCAACGGCGTCGCCGAGCGCGTGCGCACCTGGGATTCGTGCTACACGCTGGAGTTCTCTCATCTGCACGGCGGCAGCGTGCGATCTTCGATCAGGTCGCGCTACCGTCAATGGCTTACGCACAAACTCGCGACCTGGTGGGACCAGTTCGGCACTTCGGGATGCGTCGGCTGCGGACGCTGTATCACCTGGTGCCCGGTGGGGATCGATCTGACGGAGGAAGTTTCAGCTATTCGCAACAACCAACCACGCCACGGACGGCCGCTTTTTTCTGTCCCCTCTCCTCAAGGGAAGGGCGAGGGAGAGGTATAAAAAGTGGAAAACCTCGCGCGTCTGCTCAAGGACCATCCCTTTCTCGCCGGCATGGAACAAGTTCATCTGGAGTTCCTTGCCGGCTGCGCTGCCAACGCGCGCTACGCCGCCGACGAATTTCTGTTCAAGGAAGGCCAGGAGTCCGACGCGTCGTACCTGATACGGACTGGACGCGTGGCGCTGGAAGTCAGCATACCCGGACGCGGTCTGGCGCAGCTCCAGACCGTCGAAACCGGCGAGGTGCTGGGCTGGTCATGGCTGTATCCGCCCTATCGATGGCAATTCGATGCGCGGGCGCTCGAGCCGGTGCGGGCTTTCAGGCTTGACGGCAATTGCCTGCGCGCCAAATGCGAAACGGATCATGACCTCGGCTACGAGCTGGTTAAGCGGTTTCTTTACCAGGTGCATGTGCGTTTGGAGCGCACACGCATCCAACTGCTCGATGTCTATCGCGCGGACACCTGAAGGGAGGCGGTTGGCGCGATGCCCGAGCAGGAATACAACCTCCAGGGCGCCGATCCGATGCTGCCGCGGTTTTTGCGCGTGCGCCGTGCCGTGGTCGAAACGCACGATACAATCACGCTGGAACTGGACGACTCCAATGCGGCGCCGCAATTCGCGCCGGGCCAGTTCAACATGCTCTATTTGTTCGGCGCCGGCGAGGTGGCGATTTCGATAAGCGGCCCGCCCGACGATCGCCAGACCCTGGTGCATACCATCCGCGGGGTCGGCGCCGTAACCGGCCCGATTCTGCAACTCAGGCGCGGCGCCATCCTTGGAGTCCGCGGACCATACGGCAGCGCATGGCCGCTGCACGAGGTTTCCAACGGCGGACGCGATCTGCTGCTGATGGCGGGCGGAATCGGACTGGCGCCGCTGCGCCCGGTGATCTACGAGGTGCTGCGACGCCGGCGTGAGTTTGGCAATCTAACCATCCTGTATGGCGCACGCACGCCCGCCGACCTGCTTTACCGCGGGGAACTGGCGCAATGGCGAATGTTTCCCGGCGTCAGCGTCAAGCTCATCGTCGATCGCGCCGCCGGCGTATGGAGCGGGAGAATCGGCGTGATTACGGATTTGCTGCGGACGGTCCAATTCGATCCGGCCGAAACCATCGCCATGATCTGCGGACCGGAAGTGATGATGCGCTTTGCCTACCATGAACTCGTGCGCCGCGGCCTGGCCGCGGAGCGGATCTACATGTCGATGGAGCGCAACATGAAATGCGCGGTGGGATGGTGCGGCCATTGCCAGTTGAGCCCCTTCTTCATCTGCAAGGACGGACCCGTATTCAGGGCCGACCGCATCCAGCCGCTGCTCGCAACCAGGGAGCTTTGATCGATGGCGCGCGCGGGCAAACCAAAACTCGCGGTATGGAAATTCACCTCCTGTGACGGCTGCCAGTTAAGCCTGCTCGATTGCGAAGACGAATTGCTGGAAATTGCGGGACAGGTCCAGATCGCCAAATTTGTCGAGGCCAGCAGCGCGGCTATCAGGGGTCCCTACGATTTGTCGCTGGTCGAGGGCTCGATCACCACGCCCGATCAGGCCGAACAGATTCGTCAAGTCCGCCGCCAGTCCCGGGCGCTCGTCACGATTGGCGCCTGCGCCACCGCCGGCGGGATCCAGGCCTTGCGCAATTTCCGCAACGTGCCCGAGTTTATCGCCGCCGTGTATGCCAGACCCGAGTACATTTCGACGCTGAGCACCTCGAGCGCGATTGCCGATCATGTGCGGGTGGATTTCGAGTTGCGCGGATGCCCGATCAACCGCCATCAACTGCTCGAAGTGATCGCCGCATTCATCAACCGGCGCCGGCCCGCGCTGCCCAATTACAGCGTCTGCATGGAATGCAAGCGGCGCGGTACGGTGTGCGTGATGGTGGCGAAGAAGATTCCCTGCCTCGGCCCGTTAACCCACAGCGGGTGCGGCGCGATCTGCCCGGCATACGGGCGTGGATGCTATGGATGTTACGGGCCCGCGCAGACGGTCAACGCCAAGGCGCTGGCTGATGCATGGGAGGCGGCGGGTGCTTCCAAAATCGAAATGCATCGCGTGCTGCGCAGCTTCAACGCCAACGCCGCCGAATTTCGTTCCGCCGCGGAAACCCTCGATGAAAACGGTTAAGACCGATTATCTGGCCCGGGTCGAAGGCGAGGGTGGAGTGCGCATTCGTTTTCGCGGCGACCAGGTCCGCGACGTGCAGGTGCGCATCTTCGAGCCGCCGCGTTTGTTCGAGGCCTTTGTGCGCGGCCGCTCCTATGCCGAGGTTCCGGATATCACCGCGCGCATCTGCGGCATCTGCCCGGTCGCCTACCAGATGAGCAGTTGCGCCGCGATCGAGGATGCGCTGGGAATCAGGCTCGCCCCGGAAATCGGCGAGCTGCGCCGGCTGCTTTACTGCGGCGAATGGATCGAAAGTCACGCGCTGCACGTTTTTATGCTGCACGCGCCCGACTTCCTCGGATATCCCGACGCGATCGCGATGGCGCGCGAGCATCGTGAAATCGTGCTGGCCGGGCTGGCCATCAAAAAGGCGGGCAACGCGATTATCCGCGCAATCGGCGGGCGCGAGATCCATCCGATCAATCCGCGCGTCGGCGGTTTTCATTCCTTGCCGCCGCGCTCTGCCCTCGTCGAACTGATTCCCGAACTCGAAAGCGCTCACCAGGCCGCGATGCAAGCGCTCCAATGGCTGGGGCGTCTGAACTATCCCGATTACGAAGGCGATTACGAATTCGTTGCGGTCGATGGGGGCGATCGCTATCCGTTCATCGGCACCGGCCTGATTTCGAACCGCGGGCTCAACATTTCCGCGCGCGACTATGACGCTCACTTCGAAGAGAGCCAGGTGCCGCACTCCAATGCGCTGCATTCAAGGCTGCGCGCTCGCGGCGCCTACGTCTGCGGTCCCCTGGCCCGCTTCAACCTGCATTTCGACAAGCTGAGCGAGGGCGTCCGCGAAGCCGCGCGGCGCCTCAACCTCACGCCGCCCTGTTACAATCCCTTCAAAAGCATCATCGTGCGCGGGCTCGAGATCGCTTTCGCACTGGAAGAGGCGATCGGATTAATTCGACGCTACCACGACAATGGCGACGCGTTCATCGCGCCGCCATCCGCGGCTTCGACCTCAACCGGATACGGCGTCAGCGAAGCGCCGCGCGGGATGCTGTATCATCGCTACCGTGTCGACAGCGCCGGCCTGATCCGCGACGCCAAAATCGTCCCGCCCACCTCGCAAAACCTCGCCTCGATCGAACACGATCTGGCACGGGTCGCACCGCGCATGATCAGCCTGACCCATGCCGAGGCAACCCGCCTTGCCGAGCAAACCGTGCGCAACTACGATCCCTGCATCTCGTGCGCCACCCATTTCCTGCAACTGACCATCGAAAGGTAATAAGCTCCTTGAACGCCCGGATTATCGGAGTGGGACAGCAATGGGCCGGCGATGACGGCGTGGGGCTCGCAGTTATCCGCGAATTGCGCAGGCTCAATAGCCAATTGGACCTGGTGGAGATCGATGATCCCGCCCGGCTGATCGAGTTGCTCTGTGAAGGGGCGGATCCGGTGGTCATTGTTGATGCAGTAATGGACGATGGCCCGGCCGGACGAGTGTTGCTGATCGATTGCAGGCGCGGCGCGCCGCGCCTGCAATCGCATCCCCTTTCCACCCATGGCATTGACCCGATGCAGGCGATCGAGCTGGCGCGTGCAGCTCATCCGGGGAGGGTGGCGAGCCGGATTTTTGTGATCGGCGTTACGATTGTCGAGGCGTCAGGCCCTGGCCACAATCTGTCCGCTCCCGTGCAGGCGGCGGTTGCCCGGGCGGCAGCCCGCGCAATCGCAATCTGCTCACCGCTCTGACTCCGGACCAAAAAGAAACCAATAATTGTCCAACGGGTGGCGGACGTTGATAAATCCCGCGGCTGATAGCTAAAACGCCTAAAGCTTATTATAGACAAGATAAGGACTATAGACAAAACAAGACACAGCCCTCTAATATTGAACCAAATGGTAGCGGATTGATGCGCAAGTCACCTAGGTACAGCTTCGATCCGGGTAGTTTCAGCGATCTGGATGCGCTCAGCGAAGCCTCTCAGTACGTCAGCTACCTCGAGCATACGGCATCGCGTCTGCGCGATCTCAGCCGCGCACGTTATGAACTGCTGAACCTGAGCCCGGGCGATCAGGTGTTGGATTTGGGCTGCGGCCTGGGCGAGGATTCGCGAGAGTTGGTATCGTTCGTGGCGCCGCGCGGGAAGGTGATAGGTGTGGATTCCAGCGCCGCGATGATCAGGCAGGCGCGCCAACGTTCGCGCAAATTCGGCCGCGCCGTCAGATTCGTTGTCGGCGACGCTCACGGTCTGCAATTCCCCGACGCTACCTTCGCCGCCTGCTGGTCGGAAAGGGTCCTGCAGCACGTCGCCGACCCGGCGCTGGCTATTCGCGAGATGGTGCGGGTGACCAAGCCCGGCGGAAGAATCGTGCTGTTCGAGCCCGACCACTCCACGCTGGCGATCGACGCGGCAGACCGCACCACCACCAGGAGTATCGTTCTGACTCTGGCCGACAGTATCCGATCCTCGTGGATCGGCCGCGCCCTTTTTGGCTTGTTGAAGGCCAATTCGCTTCACGACGTGACCATTATCCCGACGCCTTTGGTGTCCTACAGCCTGACCAATACCAACAAGCTGCTGCGACTTGACGCTACGGCCAAAGCCGCCGTGCGGCGTGGATTAATCAGCGCGGAGGATTCCAGGCAATGGTTCGCCGACCTCAGGCGGCGTCAGGCGGAAGGCCGTTTCTTCGGATGTCTGTTATGTTTCACAGCGGTGGGGGTAAAGACCAGCAAAGTCCGCCCCACTCGCTGATCCGGTCCGGATCAGCGCCTCAGAAAAGGGGGGTGTTGGAAAACCCTTGGGCCCGTTGAGGAAACGGCGATGAGCGCCCGGATCGAAATCCGAACAATCCCGCGCTCGACACGCCGGCCCCGACCGCACGAGCGCTCGGGGCCGCCCCAAGATCGATCTGCCGGCGCGCTCACTGCGTTTTCCTCTTCTTTGCGTCATGCGTGCTATTTGATAATTTGACGCGAACGGGTTTTCAGAAATAATGCGAATCGCACTGATTGGCCAGGCCGCTTTTGCCGAAAGAGCTTTGCAGGAACTTCATCGGGCAGGCGAGGAAATCGTTCATGTCTACGCGCCGCCGGATGTTGGAGGTAAACCCGAGCCGCTTAAGACCAAGGCGCTGGAATTGGGGATACCGTTGAGCCAGCCTGCGTCTTTCAAGGGCGATGCGATCTATGAGCAATTCAAGTCGCTTAACGCCGACCTCGGTATCCTGGCCTTTGTCACTCTGATCGTGCCCGAACGCGTGCTATACGCCCCCAGGCTCAAATCGATCTGTTTCCATCCCTCGCTCCTGCCGCGCCATCGTGGAGCCAGCGCGATCAACTGGGCCATCATCCAGGGCGACACCGAAACCGGAGTCACCTGGTTCTGGCCCGATCAGGGTATCGACACCGGTCCGATTTTGATTCAGAAACGGCAGGCAATCGACGAGAACGATACGCTTGGATCGCTCTATTTCGGCCGTCTGTTTCCACTTGGAATCGAATCGATGTTCGAGGCGCTCGACCTGATCAAGGCGGGCAAGGCCCCGCGCATTGCGCAGAACGAAAGTCTGGCGACTTACGAGCCGCCATGCCGCGACGAGCATGCACGGATCGATTTCAGCAAGCACGCGCGTGAGGTTTACAACCTGGTCCGGGGATGCGATCCGCAGCCTGGCGCGTTCGCGCTGTACGAGGGCAAGCAGGTGCGATTGTATGATGCGGCGCTGGAGCCGGGGCTTTCCTCGGGCGCGGTGGGCGAAATCGTTGCGATCGACAGCTCGGGGATGCGCATCGCGCTGGAAGGCGCCACGATGCTGGTCAGGCGGGTGCGGGTGGAACCCGGTGCAAAAAAGATGGCGCCCGCCGAACTCATTCAATCGGGAGAACTGCGCGCCGGCCTGCTTGCGGATACTTAGCCAATACCGGCCGCCGGAACCAGTGGCTATCGGTCGTAGATGAGGTGTGGGGGAGTTGAATGCGGCTGTGCATCGGGACGTCCAAGGGTATCGTAATCATAGATCCTGCTCGCAGCCGCGTTCCGCTGGCGGTAGTTGCCAATCCTTCTTCGGTCTTCTGTTTGGCGCAGAGTGCTGGCCAGCCGCACGTCATCTACGCCGGCTCGGTCGAGCATACCCACATGGGTGACGGGCCAGCCTCGGGCACCTTGTCGCGCTCCACCGACGGCGGCAGGACATGGACCGACATCACTCCGGCGGGAGCGCACGACGAGGGCATCTGGGCTGTAGGAGCGCTGCCCGATGCGCCCGGCGAACTGTTTATCGGCACTTCTCATGCGCGCCTGTTCCACAGCCATGACCATGGGCAAAACTTTAAGGAGTGCACTGCTTTCCTCGATCTGCCGGGACGGGATCGATGGACCTTTGCGCGCTCTCCTCATATTCCTCACGTGCGCGCGATCACCTTCGATGCCGCCGATCCTGCACTGATGTATGTCGGGGTGGAAGAAGGCGGAGTTTTCCGTTCACGCGACCGGGGCGCGAGTTTCGAGCCGCTTAACAAGGGCCTGTATCCCGACGTGCATTCGCTGGCCATCGACCCTGCCGACCCGCGCCGCCTTTATGCCACGACCGGACGCGGCTTTTACCGACTGGAGGGGTCGTCATGGAAATTCGTCGCGACGAATCGGCCGTACGTGGTGCCGCTCCTGGTTGACCGTGAGGGGATGCTTTATGCGGCAGGTGCGGCGGGAGCTCCGCCGAGCTGGGCGGCCTGCGGCGCCGACTCGATGCTCCTGGTCAGCGCTGATCGCGGACATAGTTTCAAGCCGGCGGCAGCCGAGGGAATATGGCGCGGCATGATCATGGCGCTACTGGAAAGCGAGGTATGCCCCGGCGAGCTGTTCGGCGTCACTACCGACGGCAAGCTCCTGCACTGGCGCCCGCAGGAAGCGGAAGTTGTGGAGTTGGCCGCCAACCTGCCCCCGGCATACGCGATGGCGGCTCTTCCCTGAAATTCTCCGTTCCCGCTGTGATGAGAACGGACGCAGGCTCCGGCAAGAAACTCAAGCCCAGCTTCGACCTGCGAACCCCGGCCAAAGCTAGGCCAATCCCGGCATTACTTCGCGAGCGAAGATTTCCAGCGTGCGCGGACGGCCGAAATCGGTGAACCACGCGATTCCCATATCGACGCCGCGTCGTTCACGCTCGCGCAATTGCGCGATCACTGACTCCGGCGTGCCCATCACCACGCGGCCCGCTGCGCCGCGTATCATCGGATGCCGGCTGTCTTCAGCCCACCGCTTCTTGAGTGCCTCCTCGCTGGTCTCCACACAAACCAGGATATGTTCGGAAACCTCCAGCGTACTGAAGTCGCGTCCGATCCCTGCGCAGTGCTCCTTAAGCACCTGGCGTTTGTGCGCAAAATCAGCAGGGTCGGCGGGAAAGATATTCCATCGATCGGCATAGCGTGCCACCAGTCGCAGCAGCACCTTTTCGCCGCCACCCGCGATCGTGATCGGCGGGCGCGGCTTTTGTACAGGCTTGGGGTTGTTGCGGGCGCCCTCAATGGAGTGATAGCGCCCCTTAAACGTGGCCACCGGTTCCGTAAACATCAGATTCATGATTTGAAGAGCCTCTTCCAATGCCTTCAGCCGCGTTCCGATCGGCGGGAAATCATAACCGTACGACCGATGCTCCTGCTCGTACCATCCGGCACCCATTCCGATCTCCAGCCGTCCGCTGCTGACGTGATCGACCGTGGTCAAAGCTTTGGCCAGGTAGGCCGGATTGCGATACCCGTTGCAGAACACCAGCATCCCCAACCGTGTGCGCTCAGTGCGCGCGGCGATCGCGGTCAGGCAGGTCAGCGCCTCGGGATGGTCGCGTTCGGGCGCCATAAAGTGCAGGAAATGATCATTGAGCCAGATCGAATGGAAGCCCAGCCGGTCGGCAAAAACCGCGCGCTCGAGCAGGTCCGGGTAGCTCATGAACTGGGGTAACTGGATCGCTATTTTCATCGCATGTCTCCCGCTGCAAAAACCTCATTAAGGGCGTGCAGATTAGCATATCCAGAGCAGATCGGAGTCATGCGGCGCTCGCTCAAATTGACCGGATAATCAAACCAAAACCCCGCTTTTGCGTATTCGCGGGGTCTCCAAGTCCGAAACATGGATTTTTTGGAGTATCGCATGCCTCATTACGTCGGCTGCCGAACCGAATAATCAAAAAACGCAGGCAATCGAAAGCTCTGGCCGCCGGCACCGATTGTGCTTCCAGGTAATGCCGAGCGTTCTCCTGTTGGAGGTAGCTGTGAACCTTAAAAGAGTGGTTTCATTATTGACTTTGACAATTCTTTTGGGCTGCACAATGGCCGTTGAGGGATGCTTTGAAGGTCCACCTGTTCCAGCCTATGGTTATGGTCCATCTTACTATGCTCCTGCTTACGCTGCTCCGGCGTATGTTGCCCCTGGTCCGGTGGCGTATGGCGACTGGGACGAACATCATGTATGGCATGACCGCGACTGGTGGGTAGCCAACCGGCGACCCTGGGTCGAGGAGCATCATCACGAATGGCTGGAGGGCCGGCTAGCGCATGAGGGTCATGACCATCACGATGGGCACTGATGGTCGAGCAAAGCCCAATCGCAAAGGCATAGCAAATCCGATCATAGAAACATCCGCCGGCGGACGCTGCACACAACCATTGCTTTCTGGATGCGGTCCGCCGGTGGTTTCATTCCAGCGACAGGCGTTCGAGCAGGGCAGGTTCTTCCACCACGCGGCCGGCTCCGCGAACCACGGCACTCAACGGATCTTCGCTGACCTTCGCGGTGACCCCCGTCTCCTCGCTGAGCAAGACGTCAAGGTTGCGCAAAAGCGCGCCGCCGCCGGTGAGGATCAATCCGTTATCCGCGATATCCTTGAGCAGTTCGGGCGGCGTCTGCTCCAGTACGCCATGCACTGAGTCGACCAGTTGAGTGACTGGTCCGCGCAGCGCATCGCGGATTTCCTCATCGTCGATTTCCACGGTTTTGGGGTGGCCGCTCATTTCATCGCGGCCCATGATTTCAAGTGTCCTGGTCTCCGGTTCCGCCACGGCTGAACCCAGCATCAGCTTGAGCATCTCAGCGGTGCGCTCGCCGATGCGCAGATTATGCCGGCGCTTGACCTGGTCTATGATTTCCCGGTCCATCCGGTCGCCTGCGATCCGCAACGAGCGCGAGACCACGATGGAGCCCATCGACAGTACCGCCACGTCACTGGTACCGCCGCCGATATCCACGACCATGCTGCCCTGAGGCTCGAGGATCGGCAAACCTGCGCCCAAGGCGGCGGCAATCGGTTCGTTCATCAGGATCACTTCGCTGGCGCCGGCCGACTCCACCGATTCCTTGACCGCGCGTTTTTCCACTGGGCTGATCTCTGAAGGCACCGAGACCACGACCCGCGGCCGCGCCACCGACCATCGCGTGCGGACCTTTCGGATGAAGTGGCGCAGCATCTCGCGCGCCGCCTCGAAATCGGCGATTACCCCGTCGCTCAGCGGCCGCGCCACCATCACGGAACCGGGCGTGCGGCCCAGCATCGCCTTGGCTTCGGCGCCGACCGCGAGCACCTTGCGCAAGCCCCTGGTGTCGTAGCGCAAGGCCACCACCGACGGCTCGTTGCAGACAATCCCGCGTTTTCTGGAGTAGATAAGAGTGTTTGCGGTGCCCAGATCGATTGCCAGGCCTCCCGCCAGAGCGCCTGGCACCAAATGCCCCAAACGCATGACCAACCGCCGCCTCCCGTCCGCCATCACCACTACTGGTGTGTACTACAGCTCATTTATCATAAAAAACCTCAAGTAACAAACTAAACTGAGCTAAATACACCAACTATCCGGGAATAAATGACTAACGCACCTGGAAGGGCCTGCCCGGTATTCGCCGAATGATGGTGAACTTGGAATCTGTGGGAAAATCACCAGCAGGCCGGATTATCTGTAAACGCATCTGGGACGCCTGCGTCTTATGGGTGTCACGGTGCGTGCCATGATTGCAACCAGGTTTATCCCGGGACTGCTTGCCGTATCCATGCTCTTTGGAGCGATCCTGGGGCAGGCGGCTGAAATCCCAACCGATCTAAAACCGATCCATGTGCTGAATCGATTGGCTTTCGGTCCACGGCCGGGGGACATTCAACGGGTGCGCGAAATCGGCGTTGAACAGTATATTCAGGAGCAACTCCATCCCGAGTCGATTCCGGTGCCGCCAGCTATACAGTCACAACTTGACCAACTCGACACCCTGCGGATGACCCCGGTTGAATTATTTCTGAAATATCGGCCGTTCACCCCGGGTCAGAAGCCTGATCCGGCGCAGGTCAAGGCGGCACGGCAGCGGGCCCGAATCATCATGGAACAGGCGGCGCAGGCGCGATTGCTGCGGGCAATCGAAGATCCGCGCCAGCTTCAGCAGGTGATGGTTGATTTCTGGTTCAACCATTTCAACGTGTTTGCCGCAAAGGGATTGGATTATCTATGGACGGGCGCCTTTGAACAGGAGGCCATTCGGCCATACGCCTTGGGCCGGTTTCGCGACCTGCTCGGCGCCACTGCGCGGCATCCGGCGATGCTGTTTTACCTCGACAATTGGCTCAACACGGGGCCGGGAACGCCAGGCGCCCATGGCCGGTTCGACGGTCTGAACGAAAACTATGCACGCGAACTGATGGAACTGCATACGCTGGGCGTCGACGGCGGATATACGCAGCAGGATGTCATCGCACTGGCGCGCATCTTCACCGGATGGGGCCTGATCAACAGACGGGCGGCGCGGCGGGCCGGATTACTGGCGTGGCTGCGCGGGTCGGACGGCTTCGCAGGCTCCAATGGATTTTATTTCGACCCCACGCGGCACGATTTCAGCACCAAGCGCTTTTTGGGCCACACGATCCAGGGCTCCGGCATCGGTGAGGGCGAACAAGCCCTGGATATACTCGCGCGCAGTCCCGCCACCGCTCATCACATCAGCTACGAACTTGCGCAATACTTCGTCGCCGATGACCCCCCGCCGGCCCTGGTAAGGCGGCTGGCCGCGACCTTCATGAACAGCGACGGCGATATCCGTTCGGTCCTCAACACTCTGTTTCAGAGTCCGGAGTTCTGGGACCAGAAGTATTATGGGAACCGGTTCAAAACGCCCTATCAGTTCGTGGTCTCCGCGGTCCGCGCCACCGCAATATACCCGCGCAACTTCCTGCCGCTAATGGGCGCGCTGAGGCAGTTGGGCGAGCCGCTTTACGGATGCCAGACCCCCGACGGCTACAAATTTACCCAGGCGGCGTGGCTCAATCCCGACGCGATGATGCTACGATTAAGCTTTGCGACTGCGCTCGGCACCGGGCATCTTCGCCTGATGCAGGTACCGCGGTCCGCACCTGATGAGCCGGTGACGGCGGTGGGAGCCGCTTCGGGGCCCGAGGCTGAAATGGTCGCGCCGCCCGATCCGTATGCATTGGCGGAAGCGGTCGGCAACAGTTTTACCCATCAGACGGCGGGCCCCGAAGC